>Ga0071330_1053221_pt1 | contig 87179 bp, 83 predicted proteins | sample GBScel77sediment_FD_63802 | JGI IMG/M metagenome (GOLD analysis project Ga0071330, IMG submission 63802) | Hot spring sediment microbial communities from Great Boiling Spring, Nevada - Cellulolytic enrichment Sediment 77C v2 (version 2) | ecosystem: Environmental > Aquatic > Thermal springs >...
CTTCAGCTTCTCTGAATCTGCAATGACTTCCATATCTCCGAGAGGAAGCTTTGAAGTGTCGTAGCTTATTGAGTACACACCACTGCTATCGAGCTTGATTTTCGCATTTGCCTTTGCTTCTATGTTCACAGCGTTGCCCTTCGCAATACCGTAGATCTTCACGTCGAATTTTCCAGCTGGAACGTTTGCCCTGACCTTTGCCACATCGTTTGTGGCATTAGCTTCGAGTTTTTTGGAAAATATCCAGAATTTCGCCTCCACAGTGATATTCTGAACTGGATAAGATTTAACCTCAAAACTGGAGCTTATGGGTATCGGAAACTTGCTCTGGGAATAATAATACCATCCGTCCGAAGATGGGATTGTGAATTTGTAAACTATCGAAACAGCCACCTCCTGCGATGGCTCTCCGAAAATTTTCACATCTGCAACCTCGCCCTGAAGAACGTAGTAGACACCATCGATTAGCCTTGCATTCGTGGATATTTCAATAGCACTGCATGGAAGAAAAAGAAAAAAGATTAAGAATAAAAAATAGGCCCTCATCTTCTTCTCAGCAGGTAAATAGTTGTGCCCACTATTACCAAGATTGCCACAATCGCGATCGCTATTTCAGTGTAGTCAGGAGCCGGTGCTGGCGTGGGCGTTATCGCTGGTGGCGTTGTAACTGGTGGCGTGGTTGGTGGTGGCGTGGTCGGCGTTGGTGTCGGTGCAGCTTTTATCACGGCAGCGAAGTAGCTGAAGCTCGGCGTTTCAGCTTCGTAGTAGTTGAATTTGTCATCGCTGCCAACGAATCTTGTCGGAAGCTCAATCCATTTGCTTCCGTCCCACTTCATCAGAATGATTGTTACCGCATTCGGATCGAAGCCCTTCGCCCTTATTTCATCCATGCCAAGCCTGAACTTTATCTTGCCACTGACGGAGGTTTCCTTGCTGAGCGTGAGGCTTATGCTCCAAGCTGCAACCATTCCTTCTGGCTTGGGAATTTCTGGTGGCAGATCCTTCAGCCTTTCAATCTTTACCCTGACATTGATGGTATCCTGCGGTTTTACAGTTATGGAGACTATCCCGGTGTCGTTTACAGCTAGGGGAGGCATCTCTATTTCGTAGCTCTCTCCAGCCTTAACGTACTCTAGCGGGGTGTAGAAGATTCCAGTTCCGAAAATGTATCCTCCACCACCAGCAGGCCTTCTTGGAGTAGGTGTAGGCTGTGGAGCTGTTATGCTTACCACGGCGCTTCCGAAGTAGTAGGGCTCGAGGTTGTCTCCAAAGGTTGCGATGTATAGGATGTACTCGCCTTCCTCAAGCCCTGCTGTACTTAATGCGAGCGAATCCTCGTCGCTTTCATGTGCGTAGCTGAACATCCCCTTGGGAGCATACAGCCCTATATCCATATCGAACACTTTCACTTCCTCCAGTTCTTTGCTTTCGTAGTTTAATTCGACCTTCATCGACTTCGCCACTTCCTTTCTCAGATCGATTTCAGACTTTGCATGGTAATTCACCTTCTTAAGAAGTAGGGCGAAGGAAGCGTTGAAGTTGTAGTTGTACTTTAGAATCAGATTGTCTCCCTTGACAGTGGAACTGCTGAAACTGGGCTTTGACTTGCTTATGACAATGAATGGTGCGAAGAGCTTGAAAGTGGGGTTTCCGTGCTGATCAACAGAAATAGCTATAAAGGCGTAATATCCCGGATTCATTGATTCAAGCTCTCCTGGAAGCCCAGAGGGTAAAGAATTGTTCAGCCAGAAATCCGATAGACTTATCGAGTTAATTCTTATCGTTTCTGTAACGTTTCTTCCTATGTAGAATCCAGCTGTATTATCGACTAAATCAAACCTTTTTGCGGTTTTGTTAAACTTAACTTCAGCCCATCCAGAGCCGTTGAAGGCATAGGCGTAATCTGTCATCTCCAGAATTTTGACAATAGTCAGATTTTTGATTTTGTTCTTTAGCTCGCTTACATCCCCGCCAAGGAAATCAGAAATCTTGCTGTTGTTGAACCTGACTACTAGGGGCATCGCATATTCATCTTGCTTTATTCTTATCCTAACATCTAAGGGCTTGCCCTTCTCATAGACTGCAAACTCTGGAAAGCTCGTTAGGGTTGTGTTTGTTAGACCGGTAGTTGTGAAATAGTAATGGGCCTTTTTAGACGGAAAAACAGTCCTATCAAGCCTTTCAACAGGAATCTGGATTTTATTTGCACCATAAAAGCTGAATTCAGCAACGCTGTTGTTGTAGAAATCGAAAAAGCGAATTACTGTAACGTTTATTCCTGCAACCATGTTTGGGGAGTCCCTTTCGGCATAGAGATATGTCTGCGCCTCGCATGTGCAGACTATGGAGAGTAGCAAAAGTAAAACAAACAGCAATTGTTTTATCGACATAAATAAATAGATAAAGTATAACTATTTAAATTTTTCTCATGATGAACTATATGATTAATAAATCAGAGCTTGAAATCGCCGAATTGCTTGTTGCTGAAAGATAATCATCGGCTCTTATTGCACAAAAAGCCAAAAACTCCACCTGTGAAGCTTACTGTATTGAAGATCTCTTGCAGTATATTGAAAGTAATAAATTTTAAGCTGAAAACCTAACTTTGAATTTTATTTTATCAACTTTTAATTTTCGAAAAAGATCATCTATTTAAGTTAGATTGTTTTCGCAGATAAAGATGAGTCTGTGTTCGCAAAAGAGGACTAAAGGCTCTCCAAAAGCGCTAAAGAAGGTAGAGTAACTTCAAATTAGTCTCTCAACAATTTTCCAAAAGTCTTATCCATGTTATCACTCCATTCAGGCTTTAATTCTAACACCAGAATTCCTCTTAGCTTTAATAATTCGTCCATCAGGCAAACACGTAGATAATTTCCATCTTTCCAACTCGTTATCATTGTGGTTCTCTTGTAAACAAGAATTGCTTCATGGAATTTAAACTATAAAAAACTTTAGAAAAACTTAATATCTTCCCCATTAAACTACCTACTGTGATCGAGGAATACGAATTCGGCAGAATCATTATCCAAGGGAAAGTATACACAAGTGACGTTATCGTCCACAAAAACGGTGTTGAAGAGGGGTGGTGGAGGAAGGAAGGACACAAAGTTTGCATGGATGATATTAAAAGAGTCATAGATTTAAACCCAGAGATTGTTGTATTCGGAACTGGTGCTTACGGAAGGGTAAAGGTCGAAGATAACGTCATTGAGTATCTCAAGAAAAAGGGTATAGATGTCTATGCGTTGGAAACTAAAGAGGCTATAAAGCTCTTTGAAAGTTTGTTAAAGCAAGGAAAGAATGTAGTCTTGGCAGCACATCTAACATGCTAATAATCAGAGTTAACAAAGATAACCCAGAAACTGAGAAGATTAAAAAAGCCGCAGAAATAATCAAAAAAGGTGGACTTGTAGCATTCCCCACTGAGACTGTCTACGGTCTCGGTGCGGATGCTTTGAATGCAAGAGCTGTTAAAAGAATTTTCGAGGTAAAGGGACGACCTCCCGATAATCCCTTAATAGTCCACGTCTCGAGTGTAGATGATGTTTATAAGATAGCAAAGCCGAACAAAATAGCAAAAAAGCTGATGGAAGAATTCTTCCCCGGCCCTCTTACCCTTGTAATGGAGAAAAAGGATATAGTCCCCGATATAACCACAGCAAATCTCAAGACAATAGCCGTTAGAATGCCCGATCACAAAGTAGCATTAAAATTAATAGAGCTCAGTGAGACACCGATAGCTGCCCCTTCAGCAAACAAAAGTGGAAAACCGAGCCCAACAAGAGCGGAACACGTTATAGAAGACTTCAAAGATGAAATAGAGTGCGTAATTGACGGAGGCGAAGTGGATATCGGTTTGGAATCTACAGTCGTCGATACCACGACATATCCTATCGAGATTTTGAGACCAGGAGCGATAACAAAGGAAATGCTCGAAGAGTTCTTCGATGTTAAGGTTGCTGGAGAATCAGACGTTGCAAAAAGCCCTGGAATGAAATACAGACATTACGCTCCCGAAGCCGAAACTATAGTGATAAAAGATCGCAAGAAAATACTTGAATTGGCGAAAAAACTCTCAAAAAACGGGAAAATTGTCGGAATTGCTGCAATGAATCCCAAAGAATTCAAAGATTTTATAACGTTTGATTTAGGGAGAAACTACGAGGAATTTGCAAAAAATCTTTTTAAAGCGTTAAGAGAGCTCGACAAAAAATGCAACGTAATAATCGTGGAAGGTATAGAGGAAAAGGGGATCGGGCTCGCTATAATGAACAGATTAAAAAAAGCTGGAAAACTATACGATCTTTCCCAAAGCATAACAGACAATAAACGATAAAGTGGGTGCCGTTACCCATCCGATAGCTATTCTCTTTATTAGGTCTGACCTTACAGTTTGAGCTCCCTTTAAGACACCTATGCCAAATACAGCTCCAACAATGCAGTAAGTCGTAGAGACAGGCATTCCCATTATAGTAAAAAGCAAAACACTCAATCCAGCTCCAAACTGAGCTGAAAAACCTGAGAAAATATCCAAAGGTGTAATCTTTTTCCCTATTGTTTCTATAACCCTATGACTCAGAGCATAAGCTCCTAAGAAGAGAGAGACAGATCCTATCAACGAAGCTTGAAAGGGGCTTAAAATCCCGTAGTAAACGACGGAACCGATGGCGGTTGCAAGCTCATTCGCTCCCGTGTTGTATGCGATTAAAAGAGCGCTGATAAGAAGAAGAATAGAGAAAAGTTTTTGAGTTAATAGGAGTGACGTCCTTTTAAGAATCCTTTCGAAAGCTGTGTAGATTACAACTGATAAAAAAAGAGCTGAAATAGGTGAAATTATCCACGAGAGAATTATCTTTATTAAAGTTGACACGTTAACATCTAATCCCAATGCTAATGAGGATCCCGTTAGGCTACCTATTATGACCTGATGACTTGAGAGAGGATATCGCCGCCAATTCGACACTACGATTATGATTGAAGCCATAATCAGAGAGATGCTTAGGGATTTTTTGCTTAAACCGACGAGCTCTTTCCCAACAGTCCTCATGACAGCGTCTCCCTGAAGGAGAATACCCAAAAAAACAAAGATAAGCAATAAAAAAATAGCTGTATTAAATTTCAGCAGTCCACATCCTATACTTATTCCAAAGGCATTTGATGTGTCGTTAGAGCCAATACTAAATGCAATAAAGACACATGCAAGTATTATGGCGAATTCTATCATTTTAGGCTCACGTTTATGATTTGGATCAGATCTGCCGCATCTTCAATCAAATCTGAGATAGAAACAATATGAGTAAGGAAATTGTAGAAGGTCATTCCTTCCCAGAAGTCTGAAATCTCTTTCTGTCTTATCTTCTTATGAATATCGTGTTTTAAACCATCTACTGTTTTTTCATATATCCTTATTTTGATCGTAGCTTCACTTAGATCTTCTCCCTCGACAAGCAACTTGTAAGCTTCAAGCAATCTTTTGCTTGCTTTTTTGTTTAGTTCTGCTATTTTCAGAATATCCTCTTTTACAAAATCTATCAGATCTCGTCTATCCAAATAGAGATACTCATAAACACAATCTTCAAGCTCGTCAAGGGCTTCATCAACGATTTCAGCGAATTTATATATGTTGGGTCTTAGATATGGCAAGAAGGCTCCTTCGTAAATTCTTAGTGCTATGTCTCTGCGGATTCTATCTCCTTCCTCTTCAAATTCGCAGACTCTCCTTAAAGAAACGTCATCATTATTTTCGATGGCTCTTTCGAAAACCTCACAGGCTGTGCACAAAACGTCTAGGTGCTCTTCGATAAGTTCAAGTACCTCTTTTTCGAGTTTACCCCCGAAAAATAATTTGAACGACATTTTTGCTCACACCTGTAGTACCTTTTCTTGTTAGAGAAATATAAAAATATCGGTTTTATAATATCAGATTGTACAAGTCTAGTCTTGCTTCGGCTTCCTTCATTTTCTCCTGCAAATCTGATAACACCTCACTTACTTTTTCAGATACATACTTTTTACACTTTCCGCATAGAAGTTCTCCATTTCTGCAGTCCCTTTCAATTTCTTCCAGTTCCTTATCAGACAGCAGGTGATACGTATACAACTCAAAAATGACACACTTCTCTGGGATACCTCCTAATCTTCTCTGTTCCTCTGCAGTAGCCCTACCACCTGTCAGCGCGCTCATCACTTTCTTTGCGGCATCCTCCGGCTTATCTAGAAGAGATATAAAGCTCTCAGGTTTCGATGAGCTCATCTTTCCTCCCTGTAATCCAGTTATGAACTTGTGATATGTGGAAGAGGGTGGAATGAAAGCGTATCCTTCCATCTCGATTTCGATCTCTCTAACCGCTTTTATAATTTCATCGGGATCTCCGAACAGATCGATGTGCTCCTGATATACTTTTTTATCAAAATTGAGATCTCGGACTGCTTCGAGATATTCCGCTCCCTTTCTGCTTCTAACTCTGACACCGTTATCTATACGTTCGTAAGCAAATATGCATACCCTTAAAGAGAGATCTCTCGTTAGTCTGAGGTGAGGGTCTTGATCTGCTCCGACGGGAACAACTGTTGGCTTAGGACCTCCGTAAAGTCTTAACTGAGGTAGAAGAATGTCTCCAGCCTGTATAGCCGTGACGAACATCTTTGCCAAAGTTGTTTCATTATCGAATCCGTATATAGCTTTCAGTTCGCTCCAGTTCACCTCAGTTGCCAATTCAAAAGCCAAATCTTTAACGTTTTCGTTTGCACTTTGAAAGTAGATGACGGAATCCTCGGTTAATCCTAAGGCTATTATCGCCTTTATATATTCCATTCCAATTTTTCTGAGCTTATCCCAGCTTAATCCCCTAACGACGTGAGCTTCCATATCTGCTATAGCTACGAAGGCAACTCCTCCTCTGTTATTGTGCCATACGATTTCATCCATTGTCATTTTATGACCGAAGTGAGGTAAACCGGAGGGCATGAAGCCCGACATAACCGCAAACGGCTCCCCCTTATTCATAGCCTCGACAATCCTGTCGTAATCTCTGTGACCAAAAATGACACCTCTCTTCATTAGGGGCATTGGATCTTTAATCTTCTCTAATAGCGGATGGAAGGGCTCCATTCCGAATTCCTTTATGAGTTTCGAGTAATCAACTTCTCCGCTGACATCCCATGGAGTTATCATGGTTGCAAGTTTGATTGGCTTAATAAAAAATTTGAGGTAATATTTTATATCATGCCGTCTTTCTTGGGTTATGGGAGATGACGTTCCTCTTCCGGAAATAAACATTGGAATGGTTGGTCACGTTGATCACGGTAAAACCACTTTGGTTGCCGCTTTAAGCGGTGTATGGACTGACAGACATAGTGAAGAGCTAAAGAGAGGAATCTCCATAAAGCTTGGATACGCTGATACCACCTTCAGGAAATGTCCCAAGTGTGAAGGCGTGGAAGCATATACCGTAGAGAAAATCTGTCCCCGCCACGGCATAGAGACTGAAATTCTGAGAACTGTAAGCTTTGTCGATAGCCCCGGTCACGAAACGCTAATGGCTACTATGCTTAGTGGCGCCGCCCTCATGGATGGAGCCGTTCTCGTGATTGCAGCGAATGAAAAGTGTCCAAGACCTCAGACTAAGGAGCATCTAATGGCTCTTGAGATTATTGGAGTTGACAAAATAGTAATCGCCCAGAACAAGATAGACATAGTCCCAAAGGAAAGAGTTCTCGAAAATTACAGAGAAATAAAGGAATTCATTAAAGGAACGATAGCTGAGAACGCTCCGATAATACCAATCTCGGCCCAACAGAAAATAAATATCGATGCTTTAATAGAAGCAATCGAAGAAACAATACCCACTCCTGAAAGGGATCTGGAATCACCACCTCTGATGTATATCGCGAGAAGCTTTGACGTGAACAAACCGGGAACGAAGCCCGAGGATCTGGTTGGTGGTGTTGTCGGAGGAAGCCTTTCAAGAGGTCGGCTAAGAGTTGGGGATGAAATAGAGATCCGACCCGGCATAAAGGATGAAAGAGGGAACTACAATCCCATTATTACGGAAGTCGTCAGCATAATGGCTTCTGGAAGATATATCGAAGAGGCGACACCCGGTGGATTAATCGGCGTTGCAACAAAGCTTGATCCCCTCCTAACGAAAAGCGACGGGCTTGTCGGAAATGTTTTAGGTCATCCGAACGAGCTTCCGGACATTCTTTACGAATTCACGATGGAGGTAAGATTGCTTGAAAGAGTTGTGGGAACGGAAGAGGAGCTTAAAGTTGAAAAAATAAAGATGAACGAGCCCCTCATGTTGAGCGTTGGGACAGCGATCACGTTGGGCATTGTGACCTCTGCGAGGGATGATGTTGTTGAGGTAAAGCTGAGGCGCCCCGTATGCGCCGAAAGACGATCAAAAGTCGCAATAAGTAGGCGTGTAGGAGCGAGATGGAGGTTGATAGGCGCCGGAACGATAATCTAATGAAAGCGATAATAGATACGAACGTTCTGATTTACATTTTTACTCAGAAAACAGACGTTTTCTCTCAATTAAAGGAATTGGGATTTAAAAAATTCTTATTTCCAAAGCAAGTTATTACAGAGTTAAGAAATCTTGAAAAGAGTTTGAATGGGAGGGAAAAAGTCGCAGCAAAGTTCGCTTTGCAACTTATAGAAAATTGCAAAGAATGCGAAGTAAAGGAGATCGAAGCCGAGGGAAGTGATGACGCTATAATCAAGTTGGCAAAGGAAGAGAATGCCGTAATCATCTCAAACGATAAAGAACTCAGAAAAAAAGCGAAAAAACTTGGAATACAAACTGGATACTTGAGAGAGCTGAAATTTATCGAAGTTGAGGATTTCTGAATTTCATGACGTTTCTACAAAACTGACATATTTCGGTTGTTGTGATCTCTCCACATACTTTACAGTATCTGTAATCTTCCAACTTTCTTTCCCTTTCTCTCGCTAAAGTTCTTAAGCAGTTTATCTTAAAGTTTGGAACTTTCCTCTCGATATCGTAGATTATTTCCTTCCATCTTGTTGAAGGAGCCTTTGGACACTCCTCGTAGAGGAAGGGTAAATCCCTCGCCATAACGTAGAGGAGATTCTCCCTTTCACTCATCTCGTATAGAGGTCTAATTCTCGTAACGATTTTGTCAAAACCCTCAATTCTCGGTTTTTGCTTCTCGCTCCATTCAACATTACCAGAATAAAGATTTTTAAAGAAGTTAGACAGAATATCCTCGGCACAGTGTCCCGTGGAAATCACATCGAATCCATTTTCCCTCGCAAATCTGTTCATAAGATATCTCTTGGCATTTCCACAAACACTGCACTCTTTTTTCTTCACGTCATCTACTGTGAACCCGTAGGATTTCAGAGAGACAACATTCAGTTCGACGTTAAGGATTTCCGCTATCTTATTCGAAATTTCCAAAGATTTTCTGCTGTAATCCCCAATCCCCAGATCGATGTGGAGTGCTTCAAGATCGAAGCCAAATCTGCTTAGAACTGATAGCATTGCAACGCTGTCTTTCCCACCGCTTAAAGCTGCCAGTATCTTCTCGCCTTCTTTTATCATTTTGTATCTCTTGATTGTAGATTTTACAGCTTCTTCGTATTTTTTAATAAAACAATTCGTGCAGTAGTATCTGCCTCTGAATTTCTCGAAGGCTTTTTCTTTGCATCTTGCACATTTCATCTCGGAATATTCGGGATCACGATTGAAAGAATTATCGAAAAGAATATCAGTGCCGAAAGAAATCTGCTAAAACTTTCGGCAAAGTTCTTTCCACCGATCCTGTTTGTAACATCGTAGAAGACCCTGCCCCCGTCAAGGGGGATTGCTGGAAGACAGTTAAATAATCCAACGTAGAAGTTAATCCATCCAACCCAATAGAATGTGTTTAGTGCGTAAAAGATCCAATCACCCACTGATGAGCTGAAGAAATTCGTTATCGGAGGAGAAAAACTGTTAAAAAACGTTATTGGCATGGACATTATGAAAAGCCAGCCTACTGGATTTCCAAGCATTGCCGGGATATTTCGAAGAGTATTCAGAATGTTTTCCGCGTAGAAGTAACTTAGGGAGATTCCAGCAATATACTCCTGAATGTGAACTCCCATAATCGCCTTTCCGTTAAGATTTGCAAGCGTTAAGTTGAACACCTCGAAGCTCTTTCCATCAAAAATTACTAAACTGACAGTGTCTCCCACTTTTTTATTCTTCAAACTCTCTTTAAAGTCGTAGATTGTTACGATCTTCTTTCCATCGACTTCTGTGATTATCCATCCTTCTTTAATCCCAGCTTCGTATGCGGGATAGTTCTCCATGACCTCGATTATCTTGGCTCCCGTTACTCCTTTTAGCTCCACAATCCTCCCATCTTTGAGCTTTAAGATGTTTTCATCTCCTTTAATCGCTTTGCTAACGTCTTCGGGTGTCTTAACAGGAACACCGTTGATTTCGATGATTATGTCTCCCGTTTTTAATTCTGGATTCTCAGAAGTGAGAACGGCAATTGATGGAGTAATAAAGCCAAGTAGATAGAAGAACAGAGAGAAAGATATTAACGCGGTTATGAAATTGCTTATCACCCCTGAAGAGAATACTCTAACTCTCGTCATAAACTCGGATTGCTTCAGAGCCTCCTCATCGATTTCGGCGAAGCCACCTAAGGGGACAAATGCCACCAGAACTCCCAGAGACTTTACTTTTACGTTTTCAGCAAGAGCTGAAATCGCATGGCTGAATTCATGAACAATCAGCGTCACAATTAAGCCGATCAGCCCCCAAATTAGCGGAATGAACTTGTTTATGCCAGGAATCAGAAAGACATTTCTCGGACTTGTTATCTCGGAAGGTTCTGGTGGAGTCGTTAGCAATATATAATCCATTATCAACACTAAGACGAACATAAAAACCATTCCAACAAGAATCGCTGGAATTCCCGCAGTTCCGATTGTGATCCAGATTTTTCTTTTTTCAGCAAGTTTTTTTAAGAATTCTATCCCTTTTTTTGTTCTTATCATCAGAAGAGGACCGTAAGCTGTAATGTTTCTCTTTTTTAAGATTCCTTTGCGATCGAGGATTGTTACGATCGCCCAATAAGTCACGAAGGCAATTATCAAGATCAGCGATTCCATTAATTTCATGAATCTTAGAGAACATAAATACTTTTTTTCACAAAGATTTTTAAGTCCAGAATTTCTTATAAAGAAACATGAAGTCAGCTCTTATCGTTATCGACATGCAAAAAGACTTCTGTTATCCCGACGGCTCCCTTTTTGGGGGCGAGCATATCAAAAACATTTTTGAATCCGTGAATAGGGCTGTACAAGAAGCAAGAAAGAAAATGCCCGTTATCTTCACACAGGACTGGCACCGTAAGGACGATGTGGAGTTCAAAATTTGGCCCCCACATTGTATAGCGGGCACAAAGGGAGCTGAGATAATAAACGAGATCGATGTTTCTGACGAGGATTACTTTGTAAAGAAAAGAAGATACTCCGCTTTCTTTGGAACAGATTTTGATCTGACCCTAAGGGAGCTTGGAATAGAAAAGCTGTACTTAACAGGGGTTTTAACAAATATTTGTGTTCTTCACACCGCCGGTGACGCCGCTTTAAGAGGTTACAAAGTTTCTGTAATAAAGGACTGCACTGCCGCTCTTACGGATTACGACTACGAATACGCACTCCATCACATGAAAAACGTATTTAATACTGAGATAATATCCCTAAATGACTTTTTAGGCTTGCTTCAAAAATGAAACAATTTTTTTATTTGTGATATACTTTTACCTGTTCTGGAGCGAGTATCTTCAGAATCTTTTGATCTGTTATAACGCCCACAGGTCTTCCAGAATCTCTGACTATTAACAGTCTAACGCCTTCATCGTTCATTATTCTAAGGGCTTCTCCCAATGAGATGTCTTTTTCTACGGATACGATTTTTGGTCTCATTATGTCCTTAACCTTTTTGTCAAGCTTATTCTCCGCTACAGCTTTTGCTATATGGTCTAAGGTAACGATTCCGATGAAGTTACTGTCTTTTACAACTGGCATGCAGTATATTCCCCTCTTTGATAGTTCTTCGGATGCCTTTATCACACTCTCCTCAGCGTTTATTGTAATTATCGGGGATGACATGTGTTCACCAACTTTGTCCTTTGGCAGGGCAAAGATTTTCTCAATATCAATTACGATGGTGTTTTCTGTGTCGTCTCTCCCTACGACTTTCCCGTAGATCATTAACTCATTCACTGGTGTCGGACCTACGATTACTCTATCCTCCGGCTCTATTTTCTTGATATTCCCAACTATTCTTATTCTTGCCTGACAGACTTTGGGATTGGAAAGTGAAGGTAATACAATCTCTTCGGCAGATAGGTCTTCTTGAATTTCGTCGTTTACTATTACGGGAACTTTTGTTGCTTCCTCGTATTTTGTTATTGATAAGATCTCGTAGGCCTTTGAAGTGGGTCTGTATCCTCCCTTTGGTCCTGGAACTCCCTCTACAAGTCCAAGAGCTCTTAAGGCCTGCATTTGGTTTCTGACTGTTCCCGGATTTCTGTTGATGAGCTCGGCAATTTCTTCTCCTTTTACTGAACCTCCTTTTTTATTCTTGTATAACGTTATTAGCGCGTAAAGTATGTCCTTTTGTATCTGAGTAAGTTCTAGCTCCATTTTATACCCTCCTAATATCTTTAACTAACGTAAATGGGCTAGTCGGTATATATAATTTTCTTGCAGACGTTAGAGTTTTATAGCCTATTGGAAACCGTGTATGGATCATGCTCAAAAGATTTGTAAACGTTATCTTACTGCTCATAGCGACAATAATCGGAGGAACTGTATCTTACAGAATTGTTGAAGGATGGGACTGGTTCGATTGCCTCTACATGACTGTGATAACGATAACTACGACAGGATATAGTGAAATCAACGAGATGCGTATGGGTGGAAGAATTGTCTCGATGTTACTGATGCTATTCGGGGTTGGCATTTTCTTATATACTGTAAACGTATTTATAACAGCCGTCTTTGAGACGTCGAGTAACAGGTGGGAAAGAATGGCTAAAAAGATGAAGGATCATGTAATAGTTTGTGGTCTCGGTGTTGTTGGCAGAGAAGTTCTAAAAGATTTACCGAAAGATAGAGTGGTTGTAATCGATTCGAATTTGAGTAAGGTGAATTTTGCAAGAGAAATGGGATTCATCGCTATTCACGGCGATGCGACAGACACTGCAACCCTTGAAAAAGCTGGGGTAAAGAGGGCGGCTGTGCTCATCTGCTGTATGAGTGATGCGAACAACGCCTTCGCATCCTTGGCAGCTAAGGAATTGAATCCGAATATAAAAACGATAGCGATACTTAGAAGCCCAGAAGCGGAAAAAAAGATGAAAATGGCAAAGGTTGATATATTATTGTCTCCTTACAGGGATGCTGCAAGGAAAATTACAGCAATAATAACTGAAAGCCCAAGTGTAGAATTTGTGGAGACTATTTTTAGTGGAAACGTTTCGTTGAAGCTTGAAAAAATTATAGCTGACGAAGAGTTTGCCGGAAAGACTTTGAAGGAACTCGATTTACGAAGGAAAATGGGATGTATGGTCGTTGCGATTGTGAGAAACGGTGAAGTTATATTTCCGGAAGCTGACACGAAAATTGAGCTTGGAGATACTCTCTACATGATGTGCAGAGGTGAGCCGAGTGATTGATGCCATCAAATTGTGGGATAAATACGGACTACCCGAGGATGTTAGAAAACACTGCTGGGCTGTGGCGGAGCTTGCTGTCAAAATTGCTTCAAAGATAAAAGAGCGGAAAAACATTGATGTTGAAGCTGTGAAGTTAGGTGCTCTGCTCCACGATATCGGAAGAGCAGTCACCCACGATCCATTCCAGCATTTCATAAAATCGGCTGAAATTCTCAGAAAAGAGGGCATAGATGAGAAAATCGTAAGAATCGCCGAAAGACACTTTAGCGCCGGATTAACAGCTGAAGAAGCCCGAAAACTCGGATTGCCTCCGAAGAATTACATGCCCGAAACTTTAGAGGAGAAAATCGTCAGCTTTGCGGACAACCTTGTTTTCGAGGATCGACCCAGAAGTTTTGAAGACTTCATCAAAAGACTTGAAGAGATCAAAAGGGAAAAACCCGATATGAAATGGTTTGTCGAGAGATCAATCGAGAGGGCGAAAAAAATAAAAGAGGAACTCGAAAGGTTGAGCGGTCTTTCTTTTTAGTCTAGAAATTTTGAAAGCTTAGTCCAAGTTCCGATCTCAAGGAAGCTTCCTTCTACGTTCTCTTCCATTTCTTTAAACATCTTGTAAGGAACTGCAAACGTAAATACATCGTCTCCAAGCTGTTTTCGAACATTGAGTCTCGCATCGAGATCTATCAGTCCGAGGACGGCTCTTGATTGCTCCGCATAGGCGAAAATACCGATCTGGTGGCAACCGGCACCCATTTTCACAACGACGTTATCGTTGGTCTCTCTGGCGTAATTCGCCATGATTATCAAAGCTGAAATCTGATGGGGATTTGCAATGAAAACGACGACCACTGGCTCTTCATTGGTGACTTTACTTAGCGGCTTGAATATTACGTATTTCGTTGGCACGTCAACGATCGGAAGAGTTTCAACAAATTTCCTGACAAGCTCAGGAGATTTTATGTATCTCTCACCTTTCCATATCTTTTCGAATCTATCCTCTGAAAAGTCTTTAAGCTCCCTTAGTAAGTCCTTTCCTTTTTCCCAGCTCTCAAATCCGGTGGAAAGGAAATAACAGAAACCTTCCAATCCCCCAATGAAGTTTTCATACTGATTTCCAAAACCCAGTCCGACTCCTCCGCCGGGACAGCCGAATGTTTTTCTATCAAAGGCTACAGTTTTTCCCTTCGCCGCTGAAGCAAGCATCCACATTACGCAACCCCATATCCCCTCTTTGAACTGGATGGCATCTTCGGGTTTTTCGTCGCTCCATATGATGGCAACGGGTTCATACTTTAATCTTAATGCCTTCGCGATTTTGCTTTCCATAAACTTTCTTGAGCTTTAAAATATAAATATTTTTTTTAGATCAGGGAGTATAATCCTGGAGTCTCTTTTTTAATACTTTCTTCCTCTAATGCCTCCGCAAGCTTCTTCACGTTCTCACCATCATGGCTCATTTGCTATCTTTTCCCCTCTGGAGGTTATCTACTACAAGCTTAAATCGGCCTCCTGGAGTTTTGAGGGAATCGAGAAAGGTAGTAAGGTTTACACTTTTAAAAACGATTTAAGCTTCAAAGAATACTTAAACAAACTCGAAGAAGTAGGATTCAAAGTTCAGAATTTATACATTTGGATGAAGAGATGGAACAAAAATGATTATTGCAAAGAAAAGAGGAATTATCCAACCGCAAAGCCCGTTAACATTATGGACCTAATTAGTTATTAAATTAACGGGTTTAATGAAATTACGAAGTGAACTACTCCTTGCGTATCCTCACGGAAGGGGTCTTGCAAGCAACAGGAAGATAAAAAATAGGGATAAGGAGATCTTTAAAGGTTAAAATCGATGTTTTCTATTTTTTGCAGGTAACTCAAAGTCTCGTCTATCTCTGACTCGTTTATCGGTAATTCTTCTGGTTTAGTTGGTGTCGTGACGTTTTGTTGCTGTTCTTCGCTAACGCAACCCATTAGAAGTGCTGAAAATATTAGAAGTGGCAGTAGCACCTTCTTCATAGTCTCTTACCTCCAAGTACTATTGTTTCGTTGCCACTAAGTTGGAATTCGCCAAATTCTTCCTCGAATACCGGTCTTACCTTGTATTCTCCTTTTCCTTCGAGATATACATCAGCAACTCCCTTTACAAACATACAGAAATCTCCGGTTGCATTGACATTGACGTTGCCTTTTATCACGAGGTTTCCATCACCCGTAAGAACTCCATCCGATTTTTTGAATCCTACTGCGGTTACTACAGCGTCGAGAGGTGAGACTTCCACAGTAGCATTACCCTTAATGTGGATTATGGCGCTTCCGCTTACCATTGCAGTGCCGTTGATTTCAACCCATAGCTGTCCAGTCTCATTTCCGAAGAAGGGTTGTGTTTCTTTGTAAATTTCCCTTAGTATTTCAAAAGCCCTTCGGATCTCCTCTCTCGCTATTTGGATATCTTCCCTCGCGTCCATACCATTTGAAATTTTTTCAGTGGCATTGGTTAGGAAGATCTTTGCATTATCAAGGTGTTTGAAATATTCGCTAAGATCCACCTCCGAGTTCAAATTCAGTCCGATTATTTCTGCTCTCTTAATAAGATCGTCCAATTTTGCGACAACTATGAGTTCCGCGTATATTTTCACATCATTTCTAACACTCTTCCAATAGCTGCTTAGATCTCCCACAGCATCCCTGAACTCTTCGATCGTGTAGGATTGATTGATCTTCTCAATTTTTGCTTCAAGTGTCTGTATTATCTCGTCAATAGTTTTGTTAATTTTTTGTTTAGTAGTTTCATCTATGTTCAGTGTTTCAAGATCTGTTTTTATTAATTTAAGGAAATCTATGATTGCATAGGCTCCGTGAAATACGTATCTCTTTGCGTATTGAAATCCCTCCTCGCTTTGAAGACCCATTTTTTGATAGAGCTTTCTATAGTTATGGTAATCTTCAAATCTTTGTTGAAGGCTTTTTTCAAATGTTCCCCTCTTTTCTTTGGAGATCTCTCTATTTTCTTTTTGGATTATAATTTTGTTCTTAATTTCTTCCATGATTCTAACTCTATCTTCTTCTCTTATTGGAATTGGAGGTTGGTGTCTCATCTGGTTTTTAGTCTCATTCTCTGTAATTGGGGGCCGATGTCCAATGTCTTTCCTCTCTACTATACCCTGTTCCCGTATTCCGTTTTTAATTCCGCTCTTTGGAATGCTTTCAAAACTTTTCTCATATATTATTTCCGGTTTACCACCGTGGGCGGCCGTTGCTACCGGTAATAACAAGATCATTACCGCCAGTACTATCCATCTCATGCTTTTAAGTTGACTGTCTGATGATAAATACATTCTTTCGAGATAGGTATGCAAAAATCTTTAAGACATTTCAAAAAACTTTACAAAGCTTTATTACATTTCAGAATTTGATGAAAGTCCCAACAGAGATACTGATTGCATTGGCGATATTAACTTTTATAATCTCCCTAGCTCAATCTGCGATAATAAAAGGTAACGTCTATTCATGGGAACTCAACAAAATCAGTGCAATAGTAGAGATAAATACAACACCCAAACAGAGAATTGTAGCTGTAAATGGTAGCTATGAATTCTCAGTTCCTACGGGCATTTACCTGATCGAGGCGTATAGCACTGATAGAGAACTCTCCTGTAGCGAGACGATTGTCATCACAAGCAACGGAACATACATTCTCGATTTAATATTGTTCCCGACATTAAAGTATAATGAACTGAATTTTACCGAGCCAAGTTTTGAAATTGATGAGGGTAATCAGGCTATCTTAATGACTGCCTCGATATTGACAATTCTTGCAGCAGTTACAGCAGTACTCGGGATCATTATGGTTAAAAAGAAACCCAGAACCCCAGATAGCTCAGAATTACCAGAAGATCTTACACAGATTCTTAAAATTTTGAAAGAATCTGGAGGCAGAGCGACCCAAAAAGAGTTAAGAGAAAAGACAGGGTGGTCAGAGGCGAAACTAAGCTTGGTTTTAACCGATTTGGAAAGGAGAGGTCTAATCGAAAAGTACAAAAAAGGAAGAGGGAATGTTATTTTCCTCAAATAAGAAACCTTAAATATCTCAGGCTAAATGAACTGACAAATGTATGAAAAAATTCGACGTGATCATTGTCGGTGCCGGACCAGGAGGACTTTTTGCCGCCTATAAACTGGCAGGAAAAGCAAAAATCGCAATATTCGAGATGGGAAGGGAGATCGACAAGAGAAAATGCCCAAGCGATCTTGCAGAGAGCTTCTGTCTAAAATGTGATCCCTGCAATATCACCTCCGGTGTTGGTGGTGCTGGCGGTCTGTCAGACGGAAAGCTCAACTACGTTCATCCGGAATTTCCCGAAAGTTTTACCGTTGGTGGAGACTTCTTAGGGTTAATTGATGAGGAAACACTCATAGAAAAAATGAATGAAGTAGATAGAATCTTCCTTGAGCATGGAGCTCCCAACGAAATCTATGGCGAGGATTTGGAAAAGCTACTCCATCTTCTGAGAAAGGCGAATTCAGCGGGTATAGAATTCGTACCCTTAAGACAAAGACATGTGGGTAGCGACGAACTTCCGAAAGTTATTAAGAGCATTCAGGATTATCTCACTGGGAACGGTATCGAGATTCGCACGAACACCCTTGTAGTAGATATAAATCCCAACGAGAGAATAGTCAAAACATCAAAGGGAGACGAATTCGCCTACGACTATCTTATCATCGGTGTTGGGAGAGGCGGTGCTGAGTGGCTTGAAAAGTGGGTTAAGCAATACAACATAGAAATCAGCAACGATCCGAAAGCGATTGATGTTGGAGTTCGTGTAGAAGTCCCCGCAAGTATAATGGATGAGATCACTTCGATAATCTACGATCCGAAGCTCAGGATAACCACGAAAAAGCATGACGATTACATGAGGACTTTCTGTACCTGTCCGAGAGGATGGGTTATCCGTGAGGATTACGGAGATTTCAGCCTCGTTAATGGTCACAGCAAAGCAAAGGAGAAAACAAACAACACGAACTTCGCCCTCTTAGGACATTACGTCTTCACAGAGCCTTTTGAGATGCCGAATGAATGGGGAAGAGATCTGGCAAGGATAACTACAAAACTCGGCGGTGGAAATCCACTCGTCCAAAGGCTGAAGGATCTAAGACTTGGAAGGAGAAGCACCGAAAATAGGATAAAGAACAACAGACTCGTCAAGCCGACACTTAACACGGCGGTTCCCGGAGATATAAGCTTAGCCTATCCGGGCAGAGTCGTTGATGACATTTTAGATGCTTTAGAACAGCTCGACCGCGTTATACCGGGTGTTGCAGACGACTCAACGCTTCTTTACGCACCTGAGATAAAGTTTTATTCTTTAAAATTAAAGATTAACTCGGAGATGGAGACGAACATCCCCGGCATCTATGCGATAGGAGACGGAGCTGGAATAAGCCGTGGAATTGTGGGTGCCGCCGTTACCGGAATATTGGCAGCTGAAAGTATTGAAAGGAGGTTAAAGAATGATTGAAAAGGCAAGAGAAATAGCATCCGAATACAAAACGGTTACCATCGGAATTTTCGGATCTCACTCGGCAAAAGAAATCGGAATGGCTGCAAAAGCTTTCGGATTGAAGACTGTTATTGTTGTTCAAAAGGGAAGGGACAAACTCTACACGAAATACAACAGGCACCTTTACGATGAGATAATAGTTCTTGAAAAATTCAGAGATTTGGTGAATGAGGAGGTTCAGGAAACTCTCAGAGAAATGAACACGATATTCATCCCAAACAGGAGCTTTGCGGTTTACGTCGGCTACGACAATATCGAAAAGAAGTTTGAAGTCCCAATATATGGGAATCGATTTCTTTTAAGAGCCGAGGAAAGAGATTTCGAAAAGGGACAGTATTACCTCCTCGAAAAAGCGGGCTTAAGATATCCCAAGGAATTCAAATCTCCAGAGGAGATCGACAGACTTGTTGTAGTTAAAGTTCAACAGGCGAAGAATCCTTTAGAAAGAGCCTTTTTCTACGCAGTTTCTCCGGAGGATTATTACCAACAAGCTGAGAAGCTGATAAAGGAGGGTGCGATCACGGAAGAAGGTCTGAAAAAGGCGAGGATAGAGGAATACGTTTTAGGTGCCCGATTCAACGCAAACTTCCACAGTTACGCATTAAAAGATGTTTTCGGTAATTTCGATTTTGTCGGATTCTCTGACAGGAGGCAAGTAAATCTCCAAGGATTCCTCAATCTTCCCGCAAGGGATCAGCTGAAGATAAACGTCCCTGTGAAGAACGAGGAGATTGGACACTTCGGTGTTACTATGAGAGAGAGCAAGCAGGAAATGGTTTACGAGGCTGGAGAAAAATTCATAGAAGTTTGTGCGAAGGAATATCCTCCAGGAATTATCGGAATGTTCGGATTGCAGGGAGCAGTCGCCTATTCGCCCGAGGATGACACCAAACTGGAATTTGTAATCTTTGACGTCTCGATGAGAGTTCCCGGTGATCCGTGCATAGGTCCCACTTCCCCAGAAATGAGAAATCTCACTCTAAAGCACGGTATAAGGATTGAAGATCCACTTGATTTAACGATGATGGAGCTTAAGAAGGCTTTGGAACTTGGAAGGCTGGACGAGGTCGTCACTTGATGAGCCTCATTAACGGATATTTTTTCTCATCGTCCCACTCCAATACGGCTTCCGCTTCGGCATCCCCAACTCTCGTCTTGACACGGGCCGCAATCATCTCTCCGCTTAAGGAGCAGTAACCGAACTTGGATATTTTTTCCCTCAGCTTTTCCCGATTTATTTTTACCTCCACTTCGACTACATATGGCTGTAGCCTGACACAGCTTTCTATTGCTTTCTCGACGATCTCAACGTTATCAAAGCTTACAGGAATTCCAACAAACTGGTGGAAGAGGGCTCCTAGCTTTATCCCGGCTTCAAATGCGGCAACCTCTTTCATGAAAACAGTAGGGCAAAGGGTAAAAATATTGCTTTTCATTCGTATCTTATGAAAGTTGCCATGAGTATTGCGGGTAGCGACAGCATTGCAGGTGCCGGAATTCAAGCAGATCTAAAGACGTTCGCATGCTTTAACGTCTACGGAACTACGGCGATAACGGCTTTGACAGCTCAGAACACTGAAGGCGTTTTGGATGTGATTATGCTCCCTCCGGAATTTGTTAAAAAACAGATAGAAGCTGTGGCTTCGGACAGCGGGATCGATGCTGTAAAGACCGGAATGCTTGGTGAAGCTGAGATAGTGAAAATAGTCGCAAAGGAAGTCAAAGGGATTCCTCTCGTAGTAGATCCTGTCATAACCGCAAAGAGTGGAGCCCCTCTGCTGAAGGAAGATGCTTTTAAAGTTCTGCTGGAAGAGCTAATCCCCCTATCCAAGATTGTAACACCAAATGCAATCGAAGCCGAAAGAATTTGCGGAATGAAAATCAAAAGCGTGGAAGATGCTGAAATCGCCGCAAAAAAGATCGTCCGAGATTTTGGATGTGAAGCCGCCATCGTAAAGGGAGGTCATCTAAAAGGAGATGCTGTAGATGTTCTCTATTTCAATGGTAAGATATACAGATTCAAATCGGAGAGAGTTGAAGGTTGTTTCCATGGAACGGGTTGCACTTTCTCAGCAGCGATAACGGCAAACCTAGCGAAAGGTGTCGATTTAGTTCAATCGGTGAAGATCGCAAAAAAGTACATAGATCTGGCTATAAAATACGCTCTAAATGTGGGGAGAGGTTGCTCATGTTTAGATCACCTCTCGCCTGTGATGATTGATGCTGAGAAGTGGAGGATGTTGAAAGAATTTGAAAAAACGTTAGAAGATTTGAAAAAGATAGAAGAAATCCACAAACTCATTCCAGAGGTTGGAATGAACATAGCCTATGCACTTCCGAAAAACTATGCAAGAGGAAGTGAGGATGTCCTAGCAATTGAAGGCAGAATTGCCCGAGGGATGAAGAGGATAATAATCTCCGGATCTCCTAGATTTGGTGCCTCAGACCATCTTGCAAGAGCCGTTCTAACTTTCATGGAATTCTACCCCGAGATTAGGTGTGCTGTTAACATAAAATACGATGAAAAAATAGTAGAGAAGGCAAGAGATCTAGGATTTGCTGTCTCTCATTACGATAGAAGGGAGGAGCCCGAAGAGGTAAAGAAAAAAGAAGGTGGAACAATCCCGTGGGGAATTCGCTCTGCTTTAAATAGAATAGACAGAAAGGCGGATCTGATATATCACACGGGTGACGTAGGAAAGGAACCTATGATTGTTATATTTGGAGAAAATCCAAGAGAAGTGTTTGAAAAAATCTTGAAGCTATTAGATCAGCCTAAAACCAGTAATATTGATTATTAATATTTATTAGCAGATATTAATTACGGAAAAATCGTAAAAGTTATGAATAAGCTTGTTTGTTCTAAGAACTATGAAAGAAGTAAAAATTATCGATCTAACTTTAAGAGATGGGCATCAGTCTATAGCAGCAACAAGAATGAGAACAAAAGATATGATTCCCGTTCTGGAGTTAATAGATGAAGCGGGATTCTACAGCATCGAAATGTGGGGTGGAGCCACCTTCGACGTCATGCACCGTTTTCTAAACGAAAATCCATGGGAAAGGATAAGAATCGTCAGAAAGTATGTGAAAGAAACCCACTGCCAGATGCTACTCAGAGGTCAGAACCTCGTTGGATACAGACATTATCCCGACGATATCGTCGAGAAGTTCGTTCAAAAAGCATGCGAAAACGGAATTTCATTCTTCAGGATATTCGACGCCCTAAACGATGTTAGGAATCTCATTACATCAATCAAAGCTGCGAAGAAATACGGTGCCGAGCATGTTCAAGGTACGATTTGCTACGTAATCTCCCCCGTCCATACGATAGAAAAGTATGTCGAGACAGCACAAGAGCTTGCTGCTCTTGAAGTTGACTCGATCTGCATAAAGGACATGGCAGGAATGATCTCACCTAAAGTTGCTTACGACCTTGTCAAAGCCCTTAAGAAAGAGGTCGGCTTGCCCATTAACCTTCACACACACTATACAAGCGGAATGGGCTCCATGGCAATACTGAAAGCCGTAGAGGCTGGAGCGGATATGGTTGATGGAGACATGTCCCCATGGGCGGTAGGAACTGCCCACCCATGCATCGAATCAATAGTCTACGCTCTCGAAGAATACGGGTACAAGACCGGTGTTAACATGGATGTTTTGATGGAACTCAGAACAAGATTCCTTGAAATCAGGAAGAAATACCAAGGATATATAGATCTCCTGTCTACCATCTTTGACACAATGGTTCTGAGATACCAGATACCCGGAGGAATGTTTTCCAACCTCATTTCACAGCTTAAGGAACAGAACGCTCTTGACAAGCTCGAAGAAGTCCTTGCCGAAGTTCCAAGAGTCCAAGAGGACATGGGGTATCCGCCCCTTGTCACTCCAACCTCACAGATTGTTGGTGTCCAAGCTGTTATCAACGTCTTAACGGGTGAGAGATATAAAATCATAACAAAAGAAACAAGAGACTTAGTGAAGGGAATGTACGGCAGGACTCCCGCACCCATTAAGGAAGAAATAATCAAGAAGATCTTGGGAGATGAAAAGCCGATAGACTGCAGGCCTGCGGATCTCCTCGAACTAGAATTCGAGAAGAGAAAGCAGGAGCTCATCGAAGCGGGAATTGAGAATCCAAGCGATGAGGATGTCCTCATTTACGCCCTGTATCCCGTAACAGGACTTAAGTTCCTTAAGGGTGAGATCGAAGAGGAGCCGTTCCCACCTCCCGCCGGCGAGGTCAAGGGAGAATTCACCGTAGAAATCGACGGCAAGAAATTCAAGGTAAAAGTTGGCGAAGGATAATTCTACTTCATTTTATCGTATTCTGGCACTTAACATAAAGCTCGTAGTATAAGCTCTCAAATACAAACATGCTGCATGATCCTGTTAGACATATATCCTCAGCCGAAATTCCAGCAAAGCCATAAAAAATACAAGATACTGAGCTAATACTTTTGGTTCTGAAAATCGTAATCCCTGAGAATAATATAGCGGACAGGACAACTGCATTAAAGACCACTACATATGAGTGGCTCGAAAGTATTCACATTAGATAATAAAATCTATCCTATAATTTATTAGAGATGTATAAGCTCTGAAAAGTGCATAAGGCAGTTCTCTGATCTCAGGAACCCAGATGTATCCATCCCCAAAACACTGATTGAGCATGAAGGGATTTATCGAGCTTCCTACACCCACACCGACGACATCTATTCCTGTGCACCTCAGACTGCAAACCGTTCTGTAAACCTGTTCCGGAGTTGAGGATGTGGGTTCGGCATCTGTAAAAATGAAGGCAACTTTTCTTCTGGAAGGAATATAGCTCAACCATTCACCAGCCTCAATAACAGCCTCTTTCAGAGGTGTGTTTCCGAATGTCTCTACATCAAAGCTTCTTGGATCGAATTTTTCGTTCCAAAGCTTAATGGGGATTATCCTGACGAAAGCTCCTATTCCGGGCTTTTCCTGAAATCCAAAGGCTGCAACCTTATCGTTCAGGTATTCTGCAGCATAGATAAGAATCTGGCTCGCTATTATCGTCTCCCTGATCTTCGTTTTCATGCTTCCACTGAGATCTACGGCGAGGAGGATTGCTCTTCCGCCGGTATCGGCGGGTTTCGTCTCGTAGTATAGATTTGAAACGCTCTCACCACAGAAATAACGAACATAATTCCTTAAGTTGACACTTTCACCCCACTCGGATTCTACAAAGGCATCCTCAGTTTTTATCCTCTCCAAAATCATCGTGACTTCTTTTATAAGATGCTCCGGGACTTCGATTTTCCTTTGGGAAGTCTTAACGAATTTTGCTGTCTTTACCTTCATTCTCTGCTCTTTCTCCAATTCGATCTGCAAAGATTTAATGCTTTCAAGCAACGTCTTTTCGAAATCGCTCGGACTGAGGTCGGTCTCTTTTAGCTCATTCCATTCGAATATTCCCAAAAGATCCAAATCACATTCATCAGCTGAAATATCCAACCTAAAGAATTCTTTTTCGAAAGTTCTTGTTTCAAAATCTATTTTCGGATCGAGTTCTCCCGATATTTTCCCGTTGAACTTGATTATCTCCTTCAGCACTTCCCTTGCCAGTTCCTCCCTTTTTTCAAAATTGTGAATTCTCCTAACGTCTTTTAGAATCTCCCTCGCATAGTCAAAGAACTCTCTAAGACACTTTGAAGCATTTCTTTCACCCTTTGCAAAGCCCGTATAACCGATCATCCAGAATCCGCGGAGTGCCGCCTCTCTTTCGCTTCTTATCCTGTGGACGGGTGGCTCAATCTCGATTATCTTTTTCGCAAACAGCGCTCTTGTTTTTTTCAAACCTCTCCACTTCTTAAGCCTTGAAAAATCTGTGTATTGATCCTCAACGATCGTCAGAACCCATCTCGAAATATCTCCCATTCCCGTTTTCTCAATAAATCCTTCGAGAGTTTTCTTATCGTATCCCAAATTAACGTGTTCGCACAGATGATTGAGTGCATCTACAATGATCCTTAACCTCTCGAAATCATTAAAACCGAACTTTCTTAGATTCAGGTCGGCATATATCGTTTTATCTCTTAAATGAAAGACACCCTTCGAAGATTCCCTTACATCAAACTCAAACTTGTGATCGGTGAAAGTCCTTACGAGGGTTTCGAGAACTGAAAGGATTGCGGATTTCATATTATTTGTTCTATCTCCTCTTCCGGCAAATCGCACATGCTCAGAATTATCTGCATTACTGTTGTCTTCGCCTGCCCCTCGTAGATCGAGTTGATTACAGCATCTTTGGCGGCTTCGATTATTGGGTTTTCTCCAATACCTCTCTTAAAGTAAGCCGTGATGAGTTCTGCCCACTTTATCAGGTTTCTCGTTGGAATTCCGAGCGTTATGACGCTTTTCCCGCTTTTAGCCTCAATCCTTATCTTATTCGCTGTCGTAACGAGAAGATCAGCAAGCTCGTATTTGATCCCACATCTCTCCATTAGCAGTTCTATCTCGGCGTCCCTATTCTTCAATCCGAGATAATCAAGCTCTATCACGGAGAATCTTCCTTCAACCGCCGCGTCGAGCCTGTTGACGAAATAGTCTACACCCCTATTTAGGGTCGCCATGATGTAAAGGTTTTCGGGGATACCACGAATCACCTCGTCTCTCGCCTCTATTGTGACTTGGCATCTATAGTCGGCGGCTTCAAGAAAAATCGCCTGGCATCTTGGCTCCATTCTGTTGAATTCATCCACAAGAAGAACACACTCCCTCTCCTGACTGCATAAAAGAGCCTTCGTAAGCGTCCCATCTATCCACTTCACTTCATTTCCGATTATTGTGGGTCTTCCGATCAGATCAGCCGGATTGAGCATGTATCTTCCCTGAATCGTGAATAATGGGAGTTTGTTTTTAGCGGCGAAATATTCAACCAGCATCGTCTTACCACAACCTGTCGGTCCCTCTATTCTCCATCTTCCACCTTTTACAGCTTCCAGTTTTTTTAGTTCGTCTCCGCTCTCATAATAAACTTCCTTGATTTTGGGGATTCTTAAATCCCAGTTGTAATTTCTATCAACCTCAAGTTCCATAAAATAATATCTATCTGGTAACCTTTAATCTTTCGCCTTTTGTGAAAGGCACTGAATAAAAATCCTAATTTTCTGATTTTTCTGTGTAGCCTACAAAGGATAAAACCTTTTCTAAAATTCTTTTTACCGCTTCTCTCACCATGTTTGCAGATAGTTCGTTAAGAGGAATTAAATCCCCGTGGGTGATTGTGTAAACACCCTTGATGTTTTTCACGGTCATAGGATCCAAAAACCTCTCAGATATTTCGAAGAGAGAGAACTCGACAAATCTGCAACCGGCAACTTTGATACCGTAAGCTGTTAAGGCGTATTCGACACAGCCCCACAGAGATTTTAAGGCTTCTTTATATTTGCCCTCTTTGATCAACCTCTCACTCTTCTCGAACTCGCTTAGGGAGGAATCTATTAGCAGAACCTGTTTGGGAACCCTTTCGATTTTCTCCACCTTTATTATCTCAGAATTGGACATCGTAATCTTTAAAGGATTAAAAAACTCTTCTGAGTAAGCTAAAAACTCAATAGTATCTCCTGAGTAATTCAATATCCCTATCCAGTGTGAATACCTTTTTTTGAGATCCCTTCTAATCTCTAAAAGCTTCTCGATCATGCGAACTCGATTTCCAGATAATCTCTCTCGACGAATATCGCTGTTATCCTTTTTGCAAGCTCGAATCTTATCCTCTCGTTTATCCTTTCCGACGGAACTCCTAATTTTGTGTAGATGAACGCATAGAGAAGAGCACTGTTCGCAAAAAAGAGGGAAGGAAATCCAGTATTTAAGAAGGTTTCAAAACCCTCTTCTCCCATTCTCTCCTTGTATCCTCTTTTTTCGAGCCATTCCCTAAACTCATCTATAGTCGCTTTAATCCTCATCTTATCCTCACCCCTGGCTTTACATCCTTTTCGGGCGTCAGCAAAACTGCCTTTCCATCCACATCTGCGGCCAATATCATCCCATCGCTCCCAACACCCATAATCTTTGCGGGTTTGATATTTGCGAGAACGACAACGGATTTCCCTACGAGTTCCTCTTCCCTGTAGCCGTCCGCAATTCCCGCAACGATCTGTCTAACTTCGTCGCCTATATCAACTTCAAGTCGCATCAGCTTTTTGCTTCCCTTAATTCTTTCGGCCTTCAGAATCTTACCCACTCTCAGGTCGAGCTTTGCGAAATCCTTGATATCTATTCTTTCTTCACTTTTCTCAACTTTTTCCGCCATATAAATTCTTTCTATCATAACCTTTTCAAGTTTTTCTACTTTTTCATCGTCTATTTTCTCAAACGGAATTTCGGGCTTTTTAACTTCGATCTCCACCGGAATTTCGAGAACGTCGTCGAGCTTAACGTTTTTCAAGTCCAGTCCGATTGCGTCCGCAACCTTTGCCATAGCTCTTGGAAGGACGGGATACGCTAGTATCGCCAAAGCTCTGACTATCGCCAATCCTGAGGCTACTACCCTTTCAGCGGCTTTCTTGTCTTCCTTTATCAGATCCCACGGCTTCGACATCTGGAAGAAAGAGTTTCCGTAGGAAGCGAGGTCCATAAAGGCATCACTTGCCTCTTTAAACTCCCAGTTATCTATCGATTTTTCGATCTTCTCCTTAGTGTGTCTTATCTGTTCGATCACCTCTCTCTCGACTTCCATTCTAACCTTACCGAAATTCTTCCACGCAAAGTGAAGAACACGGTAGATGAAGTTCCCCAACGTTGCTATTAGTTCGTTGTTTACTTTCTCTTTAAAGACGTTCCACGAGAAGTTAAGATCCTTCTGATGGGACGTGTAGTTGACTATGTAATATCTGAGAAAATCGGGGCTAAATCCTGATTTCAGGTAGTCTTCTTCCACCCAGACGACGTAGCCACGGCTTTTTGAGAATTTTTTACCCTCAACCTTAACCATGCCGCTCGCAACAACTGCGGACGGGAGAGCGTAATCTGCTCCCTTTAGCATCGCCGGCCAGAATATGCAGTGGTGGTAGACGATGTCCAAACCTATGAAGTGGATTATTTCTGCATTCCCACGAATCCATATGTCTCTCCAGTCCTTTCCGAGCTTTTCGCATGCCTTCTCCGTAAAGCTAATGTATCCGATGGGTGCATCAACCCAGACGTAAACAACGAGATTCTCATCCAAAGGGAACTTAACACCCCAATCGAGATTCCTCGTAATACACCAGTCCTTTAGTTCCTTTCTTATCCATTCCCTTGTGTAATTCAGGGCATTCTCTGTTCCCTTTAAGTTTTCTATAAAGCTTTCGAGGAAATCTTTGAATGCTGTTAGCTTAAAATAATAATGCTTTTGCTTCCGATAAACGGCTGGAGTTCCGCAAATCTTACACTTGGGCTTATGGATTTCCCCCGGTTCCAGATGCCTTCCGCATCCCTGATCGCATTCATCTCCTCTCGCCGTTTCGCCGCAGTAAGGACATATCCCCTCTACGTATCTGTCTGGAAGGGCTCTATCACATTTAGGGCAGTAAGCCAATTCGATCTCTTTGGGATAGATATATCCATTTTCCAATAACTTCCCGACGATCTCCCTCGTTCTCTTGTGATGGTATTCGCTGTCCGTTCTTCCGTAGAAATCGAATTCTATATCGAGAGCTTTGAATACCTCCTGAAAATGTTTGTGATATATGTCAACAAGCTGTTTCGGTGTTAGCCCCTGTTGCTCTGCATTTATCACAATCGGAGTCCCGTGACTATCACTTCCACAGACGAAGATTACATCTTCTCCTTTTAACCTTTGATACCTTACGTAAACATCTGCAGGAATGTAAGTCCTCAGATGCCCGATATGGGCTTTTCCGTTAGCGTAAGGCAATCCGCAGGTAACAAGTTTCATGATATTGCGATGGAGGATTAATCTTATAAAATTTCCTGAAGGGCTTATCTTTTCCAGAGATTGTTTTCCAGCCAATCTACATCCTCTCTTAGGAAAACGTCATCATCTACGTTTACTTCTCACTACTAGTGAACTCCTTCAGCTGGAATATCCTTCTTTCTGATCTGATTTATCCAACGCGACTCTTTCCTTCTTCAGAGGTCAATTTTATGAAGTCAAGCGTGAACAAAGTTCCACTAGATTGCGTAGAGTATCGAAAACTGTTGTGAACCCTTTCTCACTTAGTTGGTAGTCAACACAATACCCGCCGACTACTTCGCATTTGCAGCGTGAAGAAGGTTATTCAAGACCAAGATCCCCCTTGACACCCTGCAGGGCTCTTATAGCAATCTCATAAAACTTCTCCAAAGGCATGAGCTTCTCGATCATCCTAATCCTGTCTCTGTCACAACCGGCGGCAAAGCTCTTTTCCTTAAACTTTTTCTTTACAGTCTTAACTGTGACATCGCTTATTCTTCCCTTTTTGACAAGAGCACACGCTATTATCAGTCCGGAGACGCTGTCTGCGGCTTGCAACGTAATCTCAACAGGCTTCTCATAATCTCCGAAGAGCATGTGGTTGTGCCTCTTTACGATCTCGGCTATGTCACCGTATCCCTCTTTCGTTAAGATTTCCGCTCCCAAAATACCGTGTTTCTCCATATCTCCCTCAACAAGATCGTAATCTATGTCGTGAAGAATACCAATGCGCCACCAGAGATCTTCGTCTTCCCCAAGCTCCTTTGCAACCTCCCTCATTATCGCGGCTGTTGCAATGCAATGTTTTATCAGTTTATCATCTTTTACATACTTTTTCAGTAAATCTATCTCGCTCATAGCTCTCCCTTTTTACTTGCCACAATTAGAGAATTTATAAATTTCCGCTCTGCATCTAAGACCTCCAAAAGACCTTCTGTTGTTGTTTCCAGCGGGGGTTGCTACTCTCTCGATGATTGTCTCTAAACCGTATTTGAGTAGAGATAGGACGCCGCTTCAAAAGCGGAGACTGCAACTTTCACTGCATTCTGATAACTGATACTCTCATGAAGAGCCGCAATTAATTTCGAAATTATGGCCGGAGATTCTCTCATCTTCGCAGTATATGAAATCTGCTTCAAGAAATCTAAGATCGACGGCTTTCGGAGGATAACATGCTATCAAACTCCTTTTCTCGATTGCAATGTTTGTCATTGTAGGGGTTCTCAATATGCTTTAACATCTCTTCAAGTTTCACGCCAGCCGCAAAACTGATGAGAGGTTTTCCTTTAACAATTTTCTTCTGAAGACATCTTGTTTTAACGTGATGATAATTACAGTGGTTGCCTTTCGAAACTCTTTACTGGCTTTCCTCTCAGCCATCTCTATTGATGCATCGAGGGCTACATTCCCGCACACCGCTGGGTGCGGGTTACGGGATGAGTGCAGTCATCAGCAATGCCTGATGGCTTCAATATCTTTGATTACGAAAAAGTATAAACTTTGCGTTTCCAAAATTTCCAAAATAACGCAAATATCCAATGTTGCAATAACGCTCTCCATTGACAGCTATTTTCATTGGAAGACATTATTTATCTTTCTACAATACACCTAACAGCCAAAAACAGAGGACCTCTAACGTCTATTTTGCCTCCCTTAGATATTATGTAGTTTCTCAGATTCTCGTGGATCTTTAAGTTCACGTCTGAAAGGCTCTCTACAACCCTTGACCTGACAACGATTTCGCTCTCACCTCTGATGATTCCTTCTTCTATGGCTCTTGCGGCATAGTAGGAGAAGGAATCCAAGTATCTTATCCCCGTCGGCACTCCTTCTCTGAAATATCTTTCGAATTTTTCATTTCTTGGAATCCCGTAAATGCTTTTGTTATGGACAACAATCTCGTTCGCATAAGCTGGGCCGCAGAGCTTTGTCTCCTCGCGTTCGAACACCGTAATCTTCACGACTTTGCCTAGAAACTCACCTCTATAAGCTAGAAACTCACACGGTCCTTTGGCATCAGCATTTTCTTCGAAGGTTTTTATAATCTTCCCCGCTATTTCGATACCCTTCGGCGTCAGCGGCGTCTCCTTCATCCTTATGTTCTTCGCGATATCGAGATCACTTAATTCCATGTGACGGAATCCGTAAACCATTTCCCTTACATCTGAATAATCGTAAAGAACCATTGCAAGTCTTTCAACTCCCAAGCCCAAATTCATTACAGGATACTCTATTCCGTATTCCGCTAAAGCGGTCGGCGAATAAATCCCGAACGTGGCGATCTCTATCCACCCGTCTTTGTACTTTCGGTTATTCTCAAGATTCGGATGATATGCAAAGACCTCCGTCTGAGTTCCGGGAATGTAGTATTTGCTCCTTTTCTCATCCTTTTTGAATTTGAACTTCTCGAAACCGAACTGCCTCAAAAGGGCATCGGCAACAGCCTTTCCATCGTCGATGCTCACGTCTTCGTCCATTATAACACAACTCGCCGAGAAGTAAGTATAAAGGCGTGTTGCGTCCTCTCCCTGCTCCCTTCTGAAGCATCTATCAATCGAGAAGAGTTTGATCGGGAGCGGATAGTTATCAGCAAGCTTTGAAAGTGTAATGAACCACCCTGTCGTCATGTGACTTCTGAGCGTGAGGTTTGAGGGGATCGGCTTCAAATCCTTGAATTCGGGGAATACTTCGTCGATTATTTTTAGAGCGATGTGATCCTCTGTGTTTAAAGCTTTCGCTATTTCATTCGGAAGATCATCTCCATCAATAACGCCCTTTTTATAAAGATGGAGAGTCTTCCTCAGAGCATCTTCGTCAAAATCCCTTCCGATAATCTCTTCGATCCTTTTCAGTCTATCCTCCGAGATTCCAATATCCGGACGGGGAAGTGTTGCGAGATAGTAACACCTGTCGAGAACTGCCAGAGCTTCCTTTGAGAATTGCTTTTTTACATGAACGTCCTCGACAATAAGTGGGTTGATCACCTCGCTGAAACCTATTCTCAAATAAGCTTCTCTCAATTTTTGAATTGTCTTGAAGACGGGATGTTCCCTTCCAATTTCATAACTAAGTCGTGGATACTGCTCGTTCAATGGTCTCTCCCTTATCACTGACTGCCCTTCAATCCAAGCTTTTTCAAAATCTATTTCTTTCTTTCTAAGCCACTTCTCCGAATTGAACCTCATTTTCAACCATCCTTGCGAAGTTTAGGATTAAATTCTCCTCGAAGTAATTCCCTATAATCTGCAACCCAACAGGCAGTTTTTTAACAAATCCAATCGGCATCGAAAGGGCGGGTAATCCCGCAAGATTCACCGGCGTCGTGTTTATATCAGCCTTATACATCGTAACGGGATCTGTCAGCTCTCCGATCTTAAAGGCAACAGAGGGCATCGTAGGTGAAATCAGGACGTCAAACTTACTAAGAGCTCTTTCGAAATCGTTCTTGACAAGTGTTCTGACCTTCAAAGCTTTCAGATAGTATCTCCCATAGTATCCTGCGGAAAGAGCATAGGATCCCATCATAATCCTTCTTTTCACCTCGATTCCGAATCCTTCGGCTCTCACTTTGGAAAAGTAACGGTTCCAGCTGTCGAGCGTATCGAGGGCGTACCCATACCGCACACCATCGTATCTCGCCAAATTAGAGGATGCTTCGCTCATTGCAATGACGTAGTAAGCGGGAAGAGCGTATTTAATCGAGGGGAGACTGACGTATTCAACTTCCGCTATTTTACGAAGGGAATTGATGAACTCATCGAAAAACTGCTGAATATCCTCATTGGCTCTCATCTCCTTAATCACACCGACTTTGAAATTCTTTTCAAGTTCTACGAATTTGAAATCCTTTCCTACGTTCGTCGAGTCTCTCCAGTCTTTTCCGGCTATTACTTCTAAGAGAAGGGCAAGATCCTCGATACTCGAAGCCATCGGACCGATCTGCTCTAAGCTGTTTGCATATGCAATCAGCCCGTATCTCGACACTAACCCGTAAGTGGGTTTCAGCCCGTATATCCCGCAGAAGCTTGCGGGACATCTTATGCTACCTCCAGTGTCAGATCCGAGAGCAAGAACAGTTTCGTCTGCAGCAACAGCAGCGGCACTACCACCACTGCTTCCCCCCGCAACCCTGTCGAGATCGTGCGGATTCCTCACAACGCCGTAAAAAGAGGTCTCCGTCGTTGTTCCCATTGCGAACTCGTCCATATTCGTTTTTCCGATGATGATAGCACCCTCTTCCTTTAACCGTTCGACAACGTGGGCATCGAACGGTGGGATATAGTCATGAAGGATTTTTGAAGCACAAGTAGTTCTTATCCCCTTGGTTGATATATTATCCTTGATTGCAACGGGAATTCCGGCAAGTTTTCCTTTAACTTCTCCTTTATCGTAAAGTTCAGCTTGTTTTAGGGCTATTTCTTTTGTTACGATAATGAACGCATTTAATTTACTTTTTTCGATCTTCTCCAATAGCTCCGCTACCGAATCGTAAGCTCCTTCGTTCTCCACTTTTTCTATCCACTCTTTGACATTCATTCTACAACCCTCGGTCCCTTAAAGTATCCGTCCTCCTTATGCTTTGCATTCATTAAAGCTTCTTCCCTATCGAGGCATTTACCCGGAATATCTTCCCTGAAAACGTTTTTTAAAGGTAGGACATGATACGTGGGCTCAACATCAGCTTCAACCTCGTCAAGCTGGTTAAAGAATTCGATTATCTTTTTGAAATCCCTTTTGAAAATTTCCACTTCCTCCTCGCTCACTTCTATTTTAGAAAGATTTGCGACGTATCTGACAACATTTTCATCTATCATTCGTTTTGATGTAATTGTATGGAATTAATAAATTTTCCATTACAAGCCGCGAGCTAAGTTCGACGCGAGCAGCATAACATCACCCTCTACTACACTTGCTTAATCGAGGCAGATGAAAATCTTATATTCTTCTAAACGATTCTGAACTTTTCAGCAATTTCTCTGTAGTTTTTTGGATATCTTGGTGTGAAAAGGAGAAATCTCTGCACAGGATAACTAATATTTGCTTCTTTTCCTGCATTTTCCAAGCCCTCAAGTATTTTGTCAAGCCATTCATACGGCATAGCAAATATGAGCTCGTTCTCATCGAGTGCAGCAAAAACTCTGTCGCCAGCTCCAGGAATTGCCACTGAAACTTCTCCTTCAAAAGCTGGCAAAAGCGCTTCAGCACAGCTCACCATTTTTGCCGTTAACGAAGCTTTTACCTGTCCTCCGAAATACGTTTTGGCTTGTATCAATCTTCCAATTTGTTCAGGATTTCCAAATATCTGTATAACATCCGGCTTTTCATCCATTTTTGTGAGGTCTCCAAAAAGAAAAGCCCTGTATTTTCCCGGAGGCAGTTTTTTCTCTTCGTACTGACATTCAAAGTCTTTCAACCATTTGGCAGAAACGAGTATTTCTTTAATACCTTTCTCATAAACAGCAACACCGTATATCAGCATTGCTGGTGGACAAGCAAAGTCCTCAGGCTTGAGGAGAACGTTTCTCCCGCTGAATCTTGCAAAGGATATTGCTTGACATACGGCCATTTTCAGACCGTATTTCGAAGGTCTAAAAGCATTGATTTCGACATCTTCCTCGAAAAATTTAACACCAACTGGCGGTGTCTTTAGCTTCAAAATTTCAACAAGCCTTTTTCCCTTCTCTTTCCAATCCATGAAACATTTTCCAGTTTTATTATTTATAATTTTTGGGCTGCATTCCCGTTTCGGGCTGTTTCATATAGCAGCAATTAGGATCGGATATTAGTGTCACCTCTTGAAACTATTCCAATGATATCACCAAATAACCTATCTTCACAGCCTGCCAGATGGAAACATCAATAGAACGGGTTAGCAAGATTTAAATATTCAAAGCTTTTGAAAAACAAAAGATGTACCTGACTCAGAAGAACTTTGTCAGTTGTAAATCTCGAGCTGGAGCCTGCAATCTATTCCTTCCGAGAATAAGAATCTCCTATTCCAGTTGATATGAGAAGAGCCTACAAGTTTCTAATCCTCATTGGATTCGTAAGTCTTTTTGCAGACATGAGCTACGAGGGTGCAAGAAGTATAACAGGAGCATATCTAGCTACTCTCGGAATTAGTTCATTTTTTCTTGGCCTCTTCCTTGGGCTGGGCGAATTTCTGAGCTACGCTATAAGAATCCTCTCAGGTTATCTGGCCGACAGATTTTCCATCCACTGGCATCTGACGTTCCTCGGCTACTTTCTTATCATATCAATTCCCCTGATAGCTCTAGCGGACTCATGGGAACTCATAATCCTCCTTCTTCTCATCGAGAGAATAGGAAAAGCTCTCAGATCACCGGCAAGGGATGCTATAATATCTCTTGCAACATCGAAAATTGGATATGGAAAAGCATTCGGAATACATGAAGCTCTGGATCAGATCGGAGCAATTGCCGGACCTTTAATAATATCTACATCCCTTTTCATCGGTTTTGGTTACAGAGAGAGTTTTTCAGTACTCCTGATCCCAACGCTAACTGCTCTGGTTCTGCTTTACTTTGCAAAAATGGTTTTCAGAGAAGAAGTCCAGAAAGAAGCGAGAATTGGAGTTTCCCTCCATTCATACATGCTCTTTGCCTTCTTTTCAACTTCAGGTCTTGCCAGCTTTTATCTGATCGCATTCCATGCAGAAAGTAAAAGACTTATGTCTCCTGAAATGATTCCTCTGGCCTATTCGACTGCAATGGCAGTTGATGCAGTTGCGGCAATATTCATGGGAAGACTTTTTGACAGAATTGGTTTCAAATCACTCCTTTTTATTCCGTTGCTGACACCATTATCTGTTGCCTTGGCTTTTTCTTACAACATATTTGCCGGAATTCTTCTTTTCGGTGCGGTTCTTGGAATGCACGAATCAATAATGCGTGCAGGCCTTGCTGAGATAACACCAGCCAGCAGAAGAGCCTCGGCTTACGGAGCATTCAATGCAGTAGTTGGATTTGGATTCTTCATAAGCGGAGCCTCTTTTGGATTTCTTTACAGCCGGACGGAGCTAATGATCCTGTTTTCTGTAATTTGCGAACTTATTGCAGTTTTCTGCTTGAAAAATATCCAATCAAAAAGTCGGTAAACGCTTTTCGTGAGGGGAAAATCGGCGAGAAGGATGCGAGGAAGAATGTCATTTCCCAATCTTATTGCATTCCGAAAGATTGAAAAACTTGTAGAGGAAAAAGGGATTGAAGCTGAGAAAAAAATCTGTACCTAAGATGTAAACGAGATATCACTGATGATAGAAGAGAGAAAGGGACACGATCTTGCCCACGAACGGTGACGGAATTTATTCTGTAGGCCTAAGGGCGCATACGATGTTCTGAGCGAGATAGATGATGTTATAATTGTAGCTCCGATGACCCAGATGAGAGCGGTTGGAAGGAGTATATTACTGCGCCCGGCGAGGATTTACAAGATGAAAATAAATGGAATAAGGGCATATACAATCGATGAAACGCCAACGGATGCCGTAATACTGGGAATAACCGGATCTTACAGTGTGCGGAATAAATGGAGAGAATCTTTCAATTTCGCCGTCAGATTAACCACAGTCCGTAATTTCTCCTCAAACTTCTTTATTCCAGATAGAGGTTTTTGAAACCTTCTCACAAGGATGTCTGGATGTATGTCGCTATTCCACTTTGATTTCAGATACTTTGTTCCTTTAAAACACTTTTTTGGTAATGTGGACTTGGCCTATATTCGAAAAAAGAATAACAAAACAAGGGCTATAAGAGATCGTCGACTTTTGAGAGCGGGACTAGTCCCTTTTTGGCTAAAGAAAGGATGAGGCGCCTTAATTTCATGTAGTGCTTCATGTATTGCTTTCTGTCTTGGACTGTGTGGTCTTGCTTGTAGACCGAATCAGCTCCTATAAGGTTTAGATAGTATTCAAACATGGAAAATTAACTCCTAAGCTGTAAGCTTTTTTAATCCAGGATTATATTAAAATAACTTGCTATGTGTGCATGTTCTTGCTTTTAATAATAAGGATCAAATAAACGAATTAAACAAATCAGAAAAACTTGCTACGTATATATAACCTCACTTAACCTTTTTTAGCTCAATACTGCTTTTTATCATTAGGGGTGAAGAGCAATGCTACGCGACTTGCTCAGGAGTCGTTTGGAGAAGGGGCCAATCCTAAAGAGATTGAAGGAGGAGTTCTTCAAGGCGGCGATGCAGCTCTTGGATGCCGATGAGTTCTTGGTGGCCTTTCGTAAGGACTTGGAGGGTATGAAACACTATGTCCTCATAGTATCTCCCTTCCTAAACAGGTTCGCTGTCGAGAAGTTCTGCAACCTAAAAGAGGTCCAGAAGGCCATTGAAGATGGCAAGAGAGTAGTAGTCGTCACGAGACCCTCCAACACTGGAGAAGTTGAAAAGCCGGATGAGCATAGAGAGTGCATCGAGATGTTAGAGAAGGCGGGGGTCAAGGTGGTCGAGAAGTCGAGGTTCCACTTCAAGGCTGTAATAATCGACGACTCGACAATCTACATAGGCTCCATAAACCCGTTGCAAATTGTGACCCTGAGATATGTTCCAGCTGACTACATGATGAGGTTCGTGAGCGAGGCCTTCGTCGACGAGGTTCTGGAGAAGTTCATGCCAGACCATCAGGAGTGGCTGAAGTGATAAAGCTTCTAGTCGTAATTTTTCTTATTCACAGACATGGGTAGTTTCGGATCGTTATCTCTACCTGTTGAGAATTTATCTGTCCGAAACGCTATCCGTTTGCGAGATAACTGAGCGCTTCAACTGCTGGAAGACTATTTAAAGCAAAAATAATACATCAGTTATGCAGCTACAGGACGAGCTAAGAGATTTGCTGAAGATTCTTTACAGCATGAGTCCGGCCTTCAATGGAATAGTTCAGATGCTATTCATACTTCCAGAGAAAGCCAGAAAGCTCATGGGAATGTATTCCGAGCTTATGGAAAAGGAGGATGACTTGCGCTATCTCTTTTCCTTAAAGTACACAGAAGATGGCCGTATAACTTATTCAGACAGAGGATTTGGTCTAGGGTTAATCTATCTGTATAGGTCGCTTTTTGAACTGTTAGGAGATGCTGATAAAAGAAGACGTTTGCTGGAAATTGCAAATATAAGCGAGGATGAGTTCAAGGAATTCGATCCTTTAAGAGCTTGGATAGATGTTTCGCTCAATTATCTGGCAAAGCACGACAGAGATGCATTGAAGCTGCTAGATGCAATAATCAGCGAGCTCTCAAAGAGAGAATACATTTACTTAGATGGTGATGATTTCAAAAGAGCTGTAAAAGACCTTAAAGACTTCGATTCCTCATTGAAGATCTTAGAAAGATTTTGCTTAATCGTCCCAGAAGGATCGTGGATCTATCGAAGAGGATGCTTTCTTCTGCCAGATGCATATTCTGATCTCAGAGATAAGCTTAAAGAGTTGCTGAAGCAGTAATAGCATGGAGTACTGGAAAAAAGAGAGCTGGATAAGCTATCTGAAGAACGATGTCCTCCCTCTTTATGAGTCTTCACTCTCAATTTTGAACCTGTGGAAGATGCTTAATGAATTCGATGGAAAGCTTCTGTCAGACTTGATGAAAGATTTTCCAAAGATTGAGCTCATATTTGTTGCAGGAACTTCTCCACCAGATGAATACGAGATAAACGGATTAGCTTACATTTACAAAACTCTGCTCGGCACAAGCATAAAGCTCCGGGAATACTACTTCCTGAAATCTCATGGAAAGGAGCCTAAAACTGCTTGCAAAGTTGAAGAAACAGGCATTATGAGCTATATCAATCACATTTCTATCTTGCTCGAAAGAGTTCTAAATCAGGCATGTGAGCTTAACCTATTAACAGCATCAGAAGTCCAAAATGCTGAAGAAAATTCCATAAAGAGGGTAGGGGAAATCCTTGATGAACCTGAAAAGATGCTCGAGGTTTTTGCAGATTTCTTGAACAAGGCTCTGAATCTTACAGCGACTTATAACGAATATACAAAGCTACTATGGCATCTGCGAAAAATAACTAAGGGATACATCGAAAAATTCTATCCAAAGATTCTGGAGCCTGATGTGTTCAAGTTTTTCCAAGATCTTGGATTAAGAGAATACATAGTTCCAAATGTTGACGATCCCGATATCAGGGATATGTACACAATATTTTCATTTGACTATGCGTTAAGATTTAAGTCCCTAGACTGTGGGAGTAGTATGTATAGGTATGTGAACATAGATGGAATGGAATATAGGCTAGCTCCAAGCTTCGTAATATATCTTCCTAGCAATGAACCTTGCAAGACGATTGGAGGCTGTCTTTGCAGGATAAACGAGCTAATCTGGTATTCATTTACGTCTGAACGTTTTCAATCAGTTCTAAAATTGGTTGTTGATCATTTACCTGATCCACTTTGGGAGTGGATAAAGGAGTTTAAAGTTACCTTTAGTCACGACTGTTACTTTATAGGTTCTTCCCTAGACAGCTATGAAAGCCTAAGTCGACTGGAAGAATGTTTACAAGCAATCTTCGTAGGCATAGCAGAACTTGTAATGGGAGAGAGAGGGATCTACGTATTTAGGAAAAAGGGTAGGGGAGAGGTAATTCTATAGGTGGTAGGTAGACATGAAAACAGATGCCGAAATCAAAAAAGCAGAATTGCCAGAAGAAGAAAGTGAAAAGAGCCAAAAACAGAGCAAAGAACAACTAAAAGCCAAGGAAGAAGGCAAAGATTTTCCAAAACAGGTTGTTCCAAAATCCGAAGACGTAGAGACAAAATTAATGCTCAAAAAGCCTCCAGATCTTAAGCCGAAAAAAGCAGAGCTCAAAATTCCGGAAATAAAGTATGAGGATTTGCCAAAGGAATACAAAATAGATCTCAAGCCAGTTCAGCTTGAAAAGATTCATGCAAAGAATGTAAAGCTGATCGAAGAAAGAGAGCCAGAGTTAAGCTTTCAAGCAGAAATCAGCGTGAAAAAGCCGCCTTTGATTTCTCCAAAGACTGCTATTAAAAAGGAAATCCCAGAAGTAGGAAAGCCGGGCTTTGAGAAAGGTTTAGAGATCGCTGTGAAGAAAACACTTCCAATTGCTCCGAAGCCTGCTGTCAAAAAGGAAATTCCAGAGATAAAGGATGATCTCTCAGGCTCTAGAGAAAGGGTAAAAGATAAAACTACAGAAGAAGACGGAACTGAAGAAGATGTTTCTGAAAAATCAGTAACGACTCAAGAAACACAAGAAGATAAGAAACCACCAGATGAGAAAGAGATCTTTGTTCCGCTAATCTTTAATGTAATTAGCTCAGTAGCTAGGCCCATTGGCAGACCAATATGCATAGTGCTTCCAAAGAAAGAAGATGACTCCTTTGCTTACTCAATCGCCATAATATGCCGCGAGATCTATCGAATGATCAAAGGAGGGAAGCCAGCGCCTCGATGGATATCAAAGGAGCTGAAGGAGGAAATTGAAGAGCGCTTAAAAGCTGAAGACAGGATTTTCGTAATTGACGATCCAAAAGGCAAACTTCTTCCGGGTTTTGACAATGTGAAATCCTGCAAAGATCTCATAAAGAGAGTCGATGAGGAAATGCTTTTTGACAGACTGAAAGAGCTGTTTTCGCAAGATCTTGGCTTTATAATCTTCCATTTGGACGAGAGATTTTCAGGCCAGTTCGCAAACTTGCTGAGGGAAAAAGGATTTATCGACAATATAGACTTGATCGAGATCCAAATTCCCGATTTGCATCAAGAAGCTAAGGAATTACTTGCAAAAGCTTGCTGGGGATTTGTTGAAGGAGAAGGAGAAACTTTTGACAAACTTTTTGGAAGCTGTGAAAAGATTTTCTTCAGCGAACTTAATAGGGCAAAGGAAGATGTCGAGCTCTCTCATTATATAGAAAGAGATGAGAATGCTAGCCCTGAGCATGAGAGCATGAAAATTCTAGTAGTCAAATGCCTGGCAAAAGAATTAGGAGCTAAAGACAGAAGAGAGATCATAAAAATGCTGGAGAATAAAGAAATCAAAACAGAATATAAGCTGAACGGCGAAAGAGCTGACATATATGTGCCCTCCCGGAGAAGATTTGTGGAGATCGAAACTTTCTATGGAACAGAAGATCCAATTGACAAGCTCGAAAAGACGCTGGAGAAATACAGAAAATATGGAGGCAGAGTTGACATAGTCCTTCTCACAGGCATCCAAGCCTTTCTTTATGCTCGCAGACTGTTTAAGCTACCAGAAATTCATCGCAAATATGGCTTAGAGGTGAACTTCTATTTACTAAATCTCAAAGAAGAGAAGCTGATCCCGCTGAAGCATGTGCTCAGCAAATTGAAGGAGACTTTAGGATCTTCGAAATCTGTCATGCTGACAGATGAAGAAGTAAAAAAGCTCTGGAATGAGTTCTCTAAAGCATTGCTTGAGCGCGGGAAGAATCCTGAGGACCACAGAGGGCTTTTCAACATCATGGTTGTCAGACATAAGTCCTTTGAAGAGAATTTGCGCTGGATGCTTGAAGAAATCAATCACATTTGACTTCAACTTTCACGGGCTACAAGGCCCCTTAGTCACGGGTTTCAGCACATCTTAGTTTACCTGAAATACTGAAGCTTTTGCTTTTTTGAGCCATGGTTCACTACAGGAAACTCATCGACTCACAAGCGAAAATGTCGAGGTTCATACAGGCAGGCTATACACATCAGGGGTGCTCTTTCACATTCAAGGGTCAACTTTAAAAAAGCTTCTTGTGCTGATTTTAGCTTTCGTATGGAGATATCGTGCATGAGCTAAGCCCTTTCGAAAGCCTTTACGATAGAGCTTGTGAATTCCTTTATACTCTCGCTATTTGGCTTTAGGTCGTCAACTACATCTATGCCTTGTTTCTTTAGGCGCTCTTTTGCGGTCTCTGGGACTCTTTCAAGGGAAGCCACTATGAAGTTGCGAGGTTTGAAGATTTTTTGGTAAGGAATAATTTGCGATTCGATTTCACCTTTCCATTTATCGAAAGGATCTTCCTTGCACTCTATTATCACATCTATTGCTTTGCCAGACTCGACAAAATCCCTCGTCCACTCGAAGTAGCCTTTGACTAGGACTATGTCTGGCCTAATTGGCACTCGCCTCTCCACGAACATCCCTATCATGTGCGCGCCACTACCTGGCTGAAATTCAAGCCAAAAAGTCACATCCTCAAAAGGTGTCTCCATTATACTTGTGCACATATCCGAGCCCTGTTCTATCCACCAATACGGTCTTCCTTCATACTCATGTCCCTTGAATTTGGAAGCTTTGAGAGCCTCGCATGCCAATTTCAGCGTCCAGATTTGATAGATCCATCTCCTTATGACCCTTAAGCTCATCAATCGACTCTTGTCACTCGGTAAGCTCATAAACGTATAGTAATACAGCTCTGGGTCACTGAAAGCCTCCTTAAGCCTTCGAGAACGCCCCATGAACGATATTTCGAAGCCTTTCAATCTTTGATACTCCTCAATCTCATAAATCATCGGCACGAAAACTTGCTCGAATTGTGTTAGAAGAAGCTTCAGCTTGTGATTTGTAACGCGAAATCTTAAACCGCGTAGCTCATGGACGTGATTACTAAGACTTTCAAGATAGTCAAATGTTAAAACCCCATTGACCTTGATCCTACCTTTATACAAGTACGCATTGCCGCTTCCTGAAAACTTAAAGCAGTAAATTGTTTTCCCACTAACTCTGTCTGTAGGAACTTCGTACACGACCTCATCTTCGTATTTGCCGGGTAATTTCTTAGTAGCGTAATTGCTTATGTGAACAAGCTCCTCTCCCTCTACGACGTAAAAATAGCTCCTCCTCGTGTACCTCTCCAGATTTCTTTAATTAACGTCCTTTCCAACTCCATGCTATTAGTTCAGCCTAATGTTTTTAAAAAAATGTCTATAGCTAGTCGATATTCTTTCACTGACTTCCTAATGACAGAAGATCTCATAAATTTGGAGTTAAAAATCTCGATGATGACTGAGCAGGAAAAGAAGCAGAAAAAGAAAAAGGAAGGAGTTAAGGTAACTGTAAAGTATGATTTCATTCCTGAGCTGATAGGTAAGTTAGTTGCTGTTGAAGTAGATGGGAAAGATGATTTTCTTTCGGGAATGATAATCGACAACAGCACGTTCTGGATCAAGTTTCAGGATGTGAACGGGAGGATTGTGTATCTGAATAAAGCATACCTGAAGTCAATAATTCCATTAAAGTAGCATCAGCCTGCATTGCTGTTATTAGAGAAACCATCAAACTATCGGGAATCTGAAAATACGTTTCCCGTTCATTCGTTTCTCAGCGATTGCAGTTTTTCGAATAGCTCCTTCACACTTGAAGCTCTCAACTCTTCATGTATCACTGGATATGGTCCTCCGGACAAGCTAAAACCTATGACAACCTCTCTTCCTTTTGTTAACTCGCTATACGCTTTTCTTGCAGCAGCTGCCAATGGCAACGGAGTACCATTAACGCAAATTATGCCATAGTATCCTCTATCCCTTACATAATTAGATAAGAGATCTTTTAGCACATCGTCACCATAACCCGGTTCAAGCCCTTTTGACCTAAGATATTCGGTCAGCATTGTATATATCTCTCGGCTTTTCTCTTTTAAGATATCAATGAGCCAGTCAAAAACCTCGTCGAATGGTAACTCATCCATCGTCTTTAATTCTTTGAGTTGGTCAACATAGTGCCGTAATAATCGCTTTGCACACTCAAAAATAAGGTCGCTCTCATCAACAGTTATGGGTGGATGTATATTAAGGAGGCAATAAGTGGCAACATCAAGGATGTGGTGAAGAGTTGCTAGAACTAGTACATCATCGGGTATTTCGATCATGTACCTTTGGTCAAGCTTGGGGTTCCGTAACACCTCGTGCCCGAGTTTCAGCTTATCATAGTAACTTGCATTAAGGAACTTACCAGTTAAAGTGTCGTAAACATCGCCGAATTCCAGCCAGAGAGCACTCAACATTCTTTGGAAATCACCTGTATCGAACTTTCTACCCAGATCGTGCTCACCGTATTCCCCATCGATGATTTTGTCTATTCTATCAAGAAGCTCAGGAGTCCAAATGATGAAACCTTGAACTTCGTCGCAGAGCTTCTCATATATAGCCTTATGAACCCTCCATGAAGGCATAGTTTTTCTTTTACATTGTGAACACTTAAATCAAATCCATAATTCATCAGTGGATTTCATTCCCGATCTAATGGAAAGAAAGTTCTAGGACGTGAACGGAAAGATAGTGTATCTGAATAAAGCATACCCCAAGTCTGTAATTCCATTAAAGTGATTAAGGAACTTCAACATGATCACATCACATAATCAGACTACATAACACTCTGATCACACTACATGATAGTACTGTGAGGTTGCACTACAGAGCTGAAACTCATACAGTCTTATCAAGATAACTTAAAATGACCTCATGTTGACCTCGAGATGTTGACCTCAACTTAACTTAAATTAGATGTTGAATTGTAACCTACAAAGTTGGATAGTCACATCAAGGAACTTCAACATGTTAAGGTTGAGGTGTATCAGACTTAAGATGTGCTGAAAGGAGGTTTATGCTTTAAGTTTGAATAATGCTTGCTACTGATAATCAAGTCAACCTCAGCATCTCAAGTTATGATGTCATCTCGAGGTTATCTTGAGGTTATCCTGAAGATGTCTCAAAATGTCTTGATAAGACTGTATGATACTCTGATCACACTATTAACGTGTTATACTACACGATCGCATTACATGATTAGATTACATGATTGTACCACAAACTTGGAATGTGCTCATTCCAACTTTATAGTGTGATCTTGTAGTGCGCTCATGTAGCTAACTAAGCTCTTTCACTTGTTTTTCAGTTCAATCACTCTACAAGATCACCCAACATGATAGCTCTACATGATCGCATAATAAACTTAGAATGTAATTTACATCAAGTGAGCTTCAACATGCTGCAGTTTCTGTAGCAACAACAAGCATGTAGATGATACTAGTCCATGTTGAGATGTAATTCCAAGCTTGTGTTGCGATCAAGTGCATGATTGAACTATTTTTATCTTTTTTGGATTATGGCAATCCTATTCTTTGCTTTTCTTTTCTTAATTTTCTTAACAGTTCTCTCAGCCATGGTCGCATACTTGGATCAATCCATTCAATAGATGATTTTATCATGATCTCTAGATCAGGATAGCCAAACATTTTTCTGTGCTTTGGGCAGTATTCGTAGTATTCCCAATGAGGAGGAAGCATTCTCTGAAGATAATATATTGTCGCATCAGTAGGTCCAACAAACAGCTCCTTGCAGTCTGGTTCATTGGGAAATTTATCCCTGAAAGGCTCTGGAAACCTGCATTTTCTCACTGTCACCTCTGGAGGCAACATTGGTGAAAATATTCCACTCATTAGCACTCTCGCTGACGGATTGGAACCACTACAGAGGCTCCTCGGAGCTTTAATCTTCTCTTTAAGCTTACCGTAGACAACTTTGGCTTTGTGCATTTCCTGGGCGTTCTCTACTGAAGCTTTTTCTCCAAGCTCAAGAGCTGTAGTTGAAATAGCTTCATAAACTATGCTAGGAGGCATGTGTTTCACATAAAGCTTTCTAAACAGCTCTTCACCTTTAAATCCTTGCTTCATGTACTCATGAGCTCTGGTCTTTAACTCCTTAAAGCACTTCCTATGTACTCTGTACCCAAGCTTCTTACCATACTCACTGGGAATCAGTAGATAGGAATCTGAAGACCGTAGTGTGCTTACGCACTATAGACACGAATCGCTAAAAACTGATTTACGCCATGAAGATGTGAAGAGGACTTCCAGTATACACCACCTTATAAATTTCTTCAACTCACTTACAGACTTGATCAAACACTCTAAAAACTCAACAACATTCTTATCCTTCAAACCCAAGTCCGCTATAATGCTAGACTCTACTCCTTTCTCAAGACTACCAAGTATGGGAGATACATCTTCCTCGATATGATCTAACACTTTATAAATTAGTAATTATGTACTTCAGCGTAACTAGGTCCGTAGCATTTGAGAAGATGTCCATACTTACCTCTAGTAGCTAAAGTCTTGCAGTAGTCTAAGAGATTGTGATGCAATACAGCCTTGACACCCTCACAACCCCACATGTTGTAAGCAAAAGAAGTCAAGTAGAGAAGTGCATAACGAAAAAAATATTTAAATGATATTAGCTATATAGAATTTATGAAGATTTTACAGCCTGGAAAAATTGCAAATCTTGAGATCCCAAACAGAATAGTTCTACCTGCAATGGCTCTGAACATGGCGAGAGATGGATATGTTACAGAGAAAATGATTAAACACTATAAAAAATTTGCTAGAAATGGTGTTGGACTCATCATCGTCGAGGGTGCAAGTGTTGACCGGAGGGGAAAAGACCTGCACGGCGGGCTGGCAATATATTCCGACAAATTCTGCATAGGACTCAACGAGCTTGCCGAGGAAATAAAACTGAACGGATCGGTTGCCGGAATTCAGCTTCTGCATCCAGGAGGATGTGCGAGTCCAAGAATAGAAGGTAATGAGCCAATTGCTCCATCACAGGCAGAGTTTACAATGTTCATGCACGGTAGACATAGCTTTAAGGCAACAGCAAGAGAGCTGAGCAAGAAGGAAATAAAGGAGATAGTGGAAATGTTTGCGGAAGCTGCTGGAAGGGCAAAAGATTGTGGTTTTGATTTAGTGGAAATAAACGGTGCTCATGGATGGCTTTTCAGCCAGTTTTTATCTCCAAATACAAACAAAAGAAACGATGAATACGGGGGCAGTTTTGAGAACAGGATAAGATTTGCCCTAGAAGTAGTTGAAGCTGTTCGGAGTGTCAGAATTCCGATCATCTTTAGAATGGATGGCTCCTATCCATCATACGGTGGCATTTCAAATGATGAAATTTTAAGATTTGCTTTAGAACTCGAAAAGGCTGGTGTGGACTGTCTACATGTTACTGGAGGCTTCGCTATAACACCAATGGTGGTAAAAAGAGGTTTGCTGCTTGATGGAGCTTTTAGTGTTAAATCAGCTGTAAAAATCCCAGTAATAGCAGTAGGTGGGATATCTGCGGACATGGCGATAAAGATAATCGAAGATGAAAAAGTTGACTTTGTAGCTCTTGGGAGAGCTCTACTTGCTGATCCGGAACTGGTAATAAAGATAAAAGATGAAAGAATTGATGAAGTACGACCATGTACAAGGTGCAATGACTGTATTGACAGACTTTTTAGCCTTAGACAGTTTGAGGCAAAATGTTCTCTGAATCCTGATTTGGAGATCAAAAAAGCTGAACAAAGGAAGAAGATCGCCGTTATCGGTGGGGGAGTTGCCGGGCTGGAATTCGCAAGAATCGCAAAATTGAGAGGGCATGAAGTTGTCATCTTAGAAAAAACTTCCGAACTTGGTGGGAATTTGATCCCCGCTTCAATTCCGGAATTCAAAGCAGATCTGAGAAAGTACTTGGAATGGCTCAGGAGACAGGTTAGGGATGTTAAGGTTATCTTAAATTGCGAGAACATTGAAAAAGAAATAGCAGAAATAAAGCCAGATATAGTAGTTGTTGCAATTGGTGCGGAACACGATGTTCCGGATATTCCGGGAATTGAGAGAGCTGTCAAAGCAGTGGACGTGCTAACGGGAAAGGTTGAGGTTGGACAGAAAGTTGTGATACTCGGAGGAGGAAGAATTGGCTGTGAATTAGCACTTCACCTAGCTTATACGGGTAAAGATGTAACGATTCTAGAAATTTTACCGGAAATAGCTTCAGATGTTGAGAGAAACTATGCTTTCGCTCTGATCAGAGAACTGAAAAGCAGAAATGTCAAATGGATATGCAATTTTAAGGCTGAAAAAATAGATGAAGATAAAGTTATTGGAACCAGCGAAGGGAAGAAGTTAGAAATTGCATTTGACAGCATAGTTCTGGCAACAGGAATGCGATCCAGAAGACTTGAAATTGATTTCGGAGTCCCAACTTACAAAATAGGGGATTGCGTGAAGCCGAGAAAGATTAGGGATGCGGTTTACGAAGCAGTATATCTGGCTTCAAGAATCTAAAGAGACCGTTTCTCTAATTTTTAGAAATTTTAGGTCAGTTTAATACTCAAACGGATGTGCTTGAAAGATTTTTATTGTAAGAGTGTCGTTAGAACCGATTGCAAAAGCTATCGCAAGCGCTGCAACAAGAGATTGTTATATCCATTGAGTTTCCCAACGCCATACCATGCTTATTCCATAAAATTATTGCCGCCACTCGTTTTGCCGAAGTTGTTAATTGTTTAAGTTAGCAAAACCTGTGAGCGTAAAACTAAATAATGTTTAAATTTCAAATTAATTATGTGGCAATCGAAATATCCGTTGACGATCTGATAGTGGAACTGATAGAAAGGGTCGCTGGAGAATTGGGAGTTGTGATATATTCTCTCGAAATCGAGGGAGAATTTACAGACGAGCAACTAGCCGAAAAACTTGGCGTCGAAATAAATGAGGTCAGAAAAGCCCTTTTTTCCCTTTACGAGCTAGGACTGGCAAGCTACAGAAGAAAAAGAGATGACGAAACCGGTTGGATAGAGTATTACTGGAAAATAAACTACGATAAAGAGAAAGAAGTTCTTAAAAGAGAGCTGGAAAAAACAATAGAAAAACTTGAAAGAAAACTGAATACAGAAGATGAAACCATATATTATATCTGTGTAAACGGTTGCGTCAAAGTCAAATACGATGAAGCAATGGAATTCGGTTTCGCATGTCCGAAATGCAGTGCCCCCCTAGAATACTTAGACAATAGAGAGGCACTAAACAAGATAAGGGTTGAAGTTGAGAAAATCAAAGAGTTGCTGAAGAAGATCAGTTAATTCCAAGTTTTCTGAAGAGATTTCTCGCCGCCAAAACCAAGGGATCCCAGACCGGGGATACTGGGGGATAATAGGGGAAGTCTGTAAAGAAAAAGTCCTCTACAGTAGCCCTTTTATACAGAAGAGCGGCAGCACCGTAAATTCTGTGAGCAACACCTTTCCCAATTGCCTGAACACCTAAAACTCTGTGAGTATCCGCATCAGCGACCATTTTGAGTGTGATCTTACCGTCCCATATGTATCTTGCTCTCGTTCTCGTAGTTATTGTGACGGAAACTGTATCGTAACCATGATTTATTGCTTCTTTTTCACTTAATCCAACCTTCCCGATTTCAAGATCGTAAAAAGAAGTTATCTGACTTTTTAAGGCCCCCGGAAACTTTATTCTTTGCCCGGCTATATTCGATCCGGCGACGTACCCCATTTTATTCGCTGGTGCTGCCAGAGGTATCCAGTCAGGCTCTCCGGTTATCAGATTTATCGTTTCTGCACAATCTCCAGCTGCGTAAACGTTTTCGACTGTAGTCTCCATGAACTCGTTTGTCTTTATGGCACCGTTTTTTCCGAGCTCCGCTCCGATTTCCTTAGCAAGTTCATTATTCGGTTCTATTCCGACTGCAACAATAACAAGATCTGCGGGATACTCTCCCTTATCTGTTACGATTTTCTCAACACTTTCTTTTCCGACAATCTCAACAACTTTTTCGTTCAATCTTAGATCTACTTTGCTTCTCATTTCTGCTAAGAGTATATCTGAAATTTCGACATCGTATTCCGGCAATGGATGGCTCCCCTGCTCGATTACCATGACTTTTTTGCTTCTAGAGAGGGCATCGGCAAGTTGGACGCCGATGTATCCACTTCCGACTATGACGACATTATTAGACCGGTTTAAGATTCCCTTAATTAGTGGGGCATTTTCAATACTATGAACGCAGGTGACCCCCTCGAGTTCAGTACAACTAACGTTCAATCTCTTTGCCCTTGATCCCGTAGCAATAACAAGTTTATCCCATTCGTATCTTTTTTTTACACCCCTCTCTATGACTTCTAAATAGTTATCCTCAATTCTGACAACGTTGGCATTTAAATGAACGTTAATTCCCCTTTGTTCCTTAAAGAAATTCACATTGTAAGCACACAAATCAAACACAGAATTTACAACACCTGAAAGATAGAATGGAACACCGCAAGGTGCGTGACTGACATAAGCTGTTCTTTCAAAAACGTCCACACTCCAATCAGGTCTCAAACGTTTAATTCTTGATGCTGCACTCATTCCAGCTGCTCCGCCACCTATAATCGCTACATTAAGATGATCTTCAATAAGCATCTTTGTTATTAAGATAAACGATAATATAAAGTTAGCGATAGCTTACCCGAAATGTGGTGAGATACTTAGTAGTATTTCGTCGTAAAAGGTAGAGCTACCTGATCTTATCAGCATGCCCTTCGGCACAGCCCAACTTTTCGCAACACCATCCATTTCGAGACGAGTTCCTGAACAACAAACTTCATAGAAATTCTCCTTTTCCGGTTTATTATATGAAGCTTTTCGCACATACCCCTCACTAAGAGTGTACCGTAAGACTTTTCCTAAAATTATTATTATAGGATATATGACAATCGGCGTATTTTTTCACAGAGAATTTATAGGTAAGAACTGGCCAATTGTCGGAGACAGGTATGCGGGATTTAAAAGGATATTAGAAGAACTTTCAAAAGATCCCGAGATCACTGTCATCGAACCCGAGCCAGTTTCTGAGGAACTCTTGCTTAGAGTTCATACAAAGGAATTTCTTGAAGAACAAAAAAGGGCTTGGTACTATCACGGAGCCAAACTGACTGTAGGAGGATTGGTCAGAGCATGCGAAATGGTCTGGAAGGGAGAGCTCAGAAACGCTGTAGTGTTTTTAGTCGCAGCTGGACATCACGCTTCAAGGTCTTCAGCATGGGGTGGAACTTATCTCTCCTGCATAGGTCCAGCCCTCATAAGATTGAGAGAACTCGGACTGAGAAAACTCGCTTTGATAGATACTGATGCCCATCACGGAGATGGTGACAGAAATGTTCTTCACATCTGCTTCTGCTGGAGAAGTGATATAGAAGACGAAGGAACAAAAATCTGTGTAAACGTAAGAGATACCGAGGGCGACGAATACTATCTCGAGAAAGTTAGGGAGACTTTTCCGATAATCAGGGATTTTAAGCCTGAGATGATCGTTCATTTTCTTGGTCACGATACTCACCGGAACGACTACGGGAGTTTGGGACTGAGCGAGGACTTCTACGTGGAATTGGCTAGAGAAGTAAAAGAGCTTGCAGAAGAAGTGTGCGACAGGAGATACGTAATTATGGATGGAGGTGGGGCAAACAGAGAAGTAGGAGAGTATATCTGGCCAAGGATAATAAATGTTCTGAAAAAGTGTGCAGACATAGTCTGCTTGTTCAGAAGTTTTCGATAATATAGCAGGGTTAAAGATGAGCTAGAGATCTTTCATAACTTTAAACTCTTTGCCTCATTCATGTATTAAGTAACAGCCTTTCATAGACCTTCTTGTAATAAATGGAAGGACTATCGTTCCCGTTGCGTTTGCGTAAGCCATTGCAAGGAATATCCAAGCATCTTTACCTGTGTAATTTGCCACTGACAGACCGAAGCATACAAGGACAAGTAGACCGAGACCGGCGGAAAGAGTAAGATGTCCGAGTTGCAGCGTAAAAGCTGTGAAAAGAACTCCAGCAAACCAGACGGCATGGTTTATGGCGATTCTGTTCCACCACCACAGATAAGGGAGAGACCAAGAATGCAATTGCAACCGTAGCTCCGAATATATCACCGCCGGCAATGACAAATACCATAGCAATCGTTTCCATTATTGCACCTGTTAGCAAGACGAATCCAAAGTCCTTTGGTTCGTTTCTGCCGATACCCATTTCAACAAGCTGCTTTCCACAGCAACGTGTTCATTGCTACATGTACTAACTCGCTCGCCATGCAATTTTCTGAATATCGGAAATATTTAAACATTACGTAAACTGTCAATGATTATGATTAGGATCTAAGACTTTTTCTACACTCCTTACACAGTCCATGATAGAAGTGACATCTGTCGCAGATGATTTTACCGCACCTCCTGCATCTCCTCATCCCCACTCTCGATTTACAGAGCTGGCATATCAGACGTGACACCCCCGTATCCGATATACCTTGAAGATTTTATATCTGTAAACCTTTCTTCCGAAACTGTATCCGAAACTGTAGTGTGGGAGCTCCACGACTTTGCTGAAAACACCGTTTATCCCTACCGCTTCATTCTGTTCAAAACCGTAGCGTAGCGTTTGCGGTAGGGATTTCCACCTCGCCCACAGCCCTTTTGGTAGAGCTGAGGGTTCATGGATGGCTGTCGAGGCTAACGGAATGAGCCTCCCATCTACATTTAGCCCTGCGAAGCTTGGAGCATCGCTCCCATCGCTCCGCAGGGCTCTGAAAAGGATGTTCCAGCAGGCAGCAACATCTCTGTGCCAGAGTTCTCCGCCTACACTGCATTCACCAATCCTGGAGCTATCATCATAGGCTATATGCGAGCTGTGCACCGGGCAAAGCTTGGAAGTGTTTCTTGGGTTAACGGGGACTACTGGCACACCATACTCTCTAGCCTTCTCCTTGATTGCATTCTGAATGCCCTTGAAGCTTGCTTGGAATATCCTATGGCGTAGCTGTGCATCCTTTATCCTCTTAACCATGTTGTTTGCTGGCTTCTTGCCGAGCTTCTCCAAGACAATAGCATGTTGCTTCTCGTGGGCAGTTCTAACAACTATGTTCGCAATCTTCCATTTAATATCAGATTTCTTCTTTCTCTCCTTGAGCTTTCTCAAAACCTTCTTCTCTCTAGAGCTTGCACCATGGAGCTTGTCGTATTTTTCCTGCACGCTCTTCCTGCGGTAGTAGTATCCAAGCACAAGCTTCTCCATGCTGGTCTCGAAGAGATAGGCAGTGCCGTCAACCAAAATAGTGACATTGTTCTCGTTGACGTCAACGGGCAGATATCCTTTAGGCTTGTATTCTTCAGCTTCCTTGAAGAAGGTTAAGTAGATAAATAGCTGTCTATTCCTTTTGTCAAGTTTGATTTTGGCCTCAGAAGCCAATTTCCAGCCACCATTGATGTACTTCCAGTACTGCTTGTGAGGCTCGAAGCCTACTTCAACCCACCCCCTGTGAGTCGCTATCCTAATGGACGTTAACCCATTCGGCTTCCACAGGTGGTCGTCGAGCCAGATGCTTACGTTTCTGATTTCTGGACACTCTTTCTCAGCTAAACCCCTTTTCTTCAGCCTTAGAAAGCTCTTAGCCCTAGTGGAGGCATCTTGGCATGCAGTATAGACGTAGTGCGATGGTAGCTGATACATTGCTCTGAGCTCTCTGTACTTCAACGCTTTAAGCCTGATGAAGCTCGTAGTGCTGCTTCTGACAGCGAACATTGTCAGCTGCTCGACCATGTTCCTGTATATGCCCTCAAGCTCGACAAAGACTCTAAACACCTTCCTCGGCAGAGGAGCCGACTTGACTACGACAGTCCTAACTACCTTGCTCATTCTTCTCTACCTCCTCCAGGAGCTTTTTGAATCCTTCAACGAGCCTCTTTTTCCTGTGGCTCCTCATGCCGTAAAGCTTGCCTGCAAAAGAGGTGAGAATCGCTATCAAATCCTCAACAAGTTCCTGATAAGCATCCTTAGGTTCTTCACCATGGACAACCTCTATTCTCACGCCGTGGTGCTTGAAGAAAAACTCCAGATACTCGAAGCCGAACCTAGTCAACCTGTCCCTGTAGGTTATGACCGCTACATCTATCTGCCTGTTCACCACGTAGCTGAAGAGCTTCATCAGGCCTCTGCGACTTGTATTGAGGCCGCTGGCCACATCGCTGAGAACATCGACCAATCTGTAGCCCTTTGCACTACAGTACTGTATAAGGTGCTCTATCTGCTTCTTAAGGTCGCTCTTCTGATCGCTGGAGCTGACACGGGCGTAGATAACAGCTCTAACTTCTTCAACTCCTGTCTTTTCACCAATAATCCTCTCTATTTCGCTTTCCGGTATCCTCCACCTACCGGAAGGAGTCCTGACAGCTCTAATCTTACCTGCATAAATCCACCTCTTTAAAGTGATGAAGCTAATCCCGAGACGCCTACAAGCCTCTTTTGGCGGTAGCAGTCTTTCTGTCATATGCTATTCTCCGATATAAAATGATATAATCTGAGATATTTAAGCGTTTCTGCCCCAGACCTTGATCTTGTCCTTGCCGTATATTTTGTAGAGTTCGTAATCTTCGAAAAAGAGGATTTTCTTTCCCTGTATCTCCTTTGGCTCTTTTTTATCTTAAGCTCTACTTCATTCCCTCGAAAAGCCATGCCGCTATTCCGAACATGTAAAAATCCAAACCATCTGTACTTTGTTTGGGTAGCTCGTGGCAAACGACTTTCGCTATCATCGAAATCTATTTTTCTCCCCTAAAATAAACAATTTTCGTGCGAGGGTTAATCGTCAAACAACCGTTTGCATCGATAATAGTTAAAGGGGAGAAAATGTGGGAAATCAGGAAGACGAACACAAACATCAGAGGGGAGATTTTGATAGTCAGCGATGGATATGCCTTGGGAAAGGTTAAACTTGTGGACATTTTGGGCCCTTTCACTGTTAAAGAGCTTTTAAAGCATTACAGCTACCATAAGGCTGACGAAAAATTTTTAAAAGAATATTCCAAGGGAAAAAAGCTATATGCATGGGTTTTTGAAGATCCAGAAGAATTTAAAGAGAAAATTAGAATAAAAATACCGAAAGGAGCCAAAATATGGGTTAAGCTTTGAGGTCTTCTTTTATCAGCTCGGCGACCCTCTTCCCACTCAAGAGCATTCCGCCGAATATCGGACCCATCCTCGGTAATCCGTGAACAGCTGCAACGGCCATTCCTGCAACGTATAATCCTTCGGCAACCTTTCCCGTCTTTTCAACAACGAGTTTTTCGCTCATTTCGCTGTAAGCTGACTTTTCCCCTTTCAATTCAATACCAAGCTCAGGGATTTTTCTTGCGGCAACACTAACCACTTCGGCGTCGTGTCCCGTTGCATCGACGACTGCCCTTGATTCGATCATAAGGGGATCAACATGCAATCCCGATATCTCGACGGCACTCCACTGAATTAAGACGCCGCAAATCCTTAAGGGATCCGGCCTAAAGATGACATCTTCAACGGAAACACCCAAGATGACCTTAGCTCCCCTGTCGATGGCTCCGCTGGCGAGCTTTGCGAGAAATTCGCTCGCATCTATTGAGTAGAGACCGCTCTCTATCTCTTTGCATCTTATTCCGAAGTCTTCTGCAATTTCTTTTGCTTCGTCCTCTATCACAATTTTGTGGAAAAGCATTCCTCCGCCGCCGATGCCACCTCCAAAGCTGAGCCTCCTTTCAAAGACAACAACGTTAAATCCAAAATCTCTGAGATAATAGGCAGCTGACAGACCCGAAGGGCCCGCTCCGACTATGACAACATCGGTATTTTCACATATCTCCTCCCAATCCTTTGCGGCTTCTTTAACTATAATTTTGGTTATACTCCTTTCACTAAATGGCATGCCTAGTGTTTTTTCTGAAAGTATATAAGTAATTTGCCACCGCTAAAAATTTTTGTTTTTTAAACTGTGATCATCGCAAGCCGATCTATCGATGCATTCAGAGGAGCTCCAGTAAGCTAATAGTTCCAGAGAGGAGATTCTTATGGGATCGGATACCACACCGAAAAATGAGGTGGCAATAGCTTAACCCAGAAGTCAGGATAGGAGCGCAGAGTTTTTGGTTTCAGAAGTTAATTTCAGCTCAACTTTCTTAGCTTTTCCAGAAGTCTTCAGTTTAACCACTCCAGCTTTTTCAAGCTCTTTAATGTCTAAGTAAACGTTCTTAACATCTCCTCCAACTTTCTTGACGAGCTCTCTTATCGACTTCGGATATTTCTTGATCGCTTCTAGCAACTGTAGTTTTTGAGGCGTCAGAAATGACACATCGGTGACAAAGATCTCCCCTCTCCTCGACCTCGATGTATGGGTAATCATCCGGATGCCTTTCTAAATACCTTTCAAGCTTCTCTAGACTGTCATCTTTCTTCTTAAACTCCTTAATCAGCTCCTTCGTCTTAACCTTTCTCATGAACTTTATTTGCATATCTCCTCCCTCAACTTCCCAATAACGACTTTCCTGTACCTCTCAATATGCCTCACAACTATTTCGACGATCTCATAGACGTTATCCGTTTTTATCGGTTCTCTGTCCAGATGAATGTGAAGATATCCGGGGTGATAATTGTTTATCAGCACGTTATCTTTTTTGACGACCGCCCGTCCTTTTTTCGGGACTATTCTGTAAATCACTGTGCGACATTGCCAAAATATTTAAATCTAGCGAAAGATAATCTGAAAAATCAGAACATTTTAAGCAATTCCTCATTTTGTAGAACGTCTATGACCTACGAATACATAACTTTTCTAAGGAAAAAGAACAAAATGGACAGTTTTTATAAACCTTGACTTCTTCGAAAGTTTATCTGTATTGAACAGACTAGTTTCTAGTTTTCCGGCATCTTCTGGAACTATCAATGTGCATGGTGTTGCTTTGTTGTATACCTGACAAAACACACTAAACTTCTTGTTCAAAAGCATAAAAATTTAAGCTTTCGTGCTGTGCTTTTGAGCATAATTTAGGATTAAAAAGCGATAAGCAAAGATAAGCCCCCGATCGAGTATAACAGGCCAAAGCTTGATCAAAGGAAATGTCTCCAACCTTTATCCTCCAATTCAATTAGTCTACCGTCCTTTTTTAACCAAACTCCTTTCTTCTCTACAGTCTTGCCGATTACAGTAAAATTAAAGTCTATCTTTTTTAGATTCTCTTCGTTAATTGTGAAAATAAGCTCAAACTCCTCCCCTGAACTTAGTGCAATATCTACGGGATCTAGATTATTTTTTTCACAAAAAAGCTTTACCTCCCTGCTTATAGGAATTCTATTACTGTATATAATTAATCCAACGTTGCTCATTTCGGAAATTATTCTCAACTCCTTTGAAAGTCCATCACTTACATCAATGGCACTAGTAGCGTACTTCGATATTTTGTAACCTTCTACAAATCTCGCATAGGGTCTCACAAGCTTTTCAAACAAAACTTTTGCAATTGCATCGTCCGCTCTGAGATCTTCCAAGACAACTTTCAAGGCACACAAAGGTCTACCAAATTCACCCGTTACGCAGACAAGCTGGTTTGTCTTGGCGTTCTTCCTCAGAAGTAGATTCTCGGCAAATCCTAATGCGATTCCATCCACTACAAGCTCTTTGGATTCATTGGTATCTGCCGAAAGTAATCTCATTCCGTAATAATTTAGGGCTTCAGAAATACCCTTAAATAAATTTTCGATAGATTCAGTGTTTCTCCTGATACCTACAGAAAAAGCGAAAAACTTCGGTTTGGCTCCCATCGCTGCCAGATCGCTGACATTCATGGTTACAGTCTTGAATCCAACATCTCTTAGACTCATTATCGGGACATAGTCAGTTGATTCGACAAACATATCATTAGTCAAGACGAGCCATCCATCATTTATCGGAAAGAATCCAGCATCATCTCCAAGTTCTTCTGATTTGAAAGTACTCATTCCAATTTTTATAATTTCATCTTCCATTAGATTGTCACAGCTTTTTGAGAATTGAAATATATTTCGGCAGAACAAAATCCGTTGTATAGACTCTACCCTTCTTTCTTATTTCATATCCATCTTTTATCATATCTTTTGCGTTAATCATTAGGATGACGGGCTTTTCTGAATATCTCTTTCCAACTTCGATCGCATCTTCCACAGTTTCAGAGAGATGGACTTCTCTACGTTTCATCGGTAGTAAACCGTGCCGCAGTATGCTTTCCAAATTCTTTGGAGATGTTCCGTGATATAACAGCGGAGGGATTTCTCCAGATTCACTCCACCTGTGATTAACGGGGACTGTGTGTCCGTATTTAGCTCTTATCTTATCATTAACTATCTCAAATCTACCCTTTTTATCGAGATGAACCAGAGCTCTTAGGGAAATTTCATCTATTCCATACCTTTCTTTTAAGATATTCAAAACTTTTCTTAAGTCCGCGAATCCGTTTTTATCCAAGTTTAGCCTAAACTTTTCAGGGTAATGTCTGAGCAAGCCGCTTAAAAACTTGCTAACTTTAATTCTTGTTTTCATGTCCAAAAGAATCCTACCATTACCGCATTTGCATTTTCCTTCGAAAAAACCACATTTCTCACAGTAACCGATGTCCATAAACGTTTTCAATTTTCTCTATAAATCTAGGAAGCTCTTCGACAGATCGGATGTATTTTCTCACAACCGACCTTATTCTCATTCTAATCGACACATCTTTGAATTCAATAATTCTTTCTAATTGCTCTGAAATTCTTTCACCTCGATAATCCCAGTCGGTTAGTATTACAGCTTCTCTACAACCCAATCTATCGACTAAAACACTGTTCGGTATTTTAGATATCTCGATAATTTCTCCTTTAACACCGAGATTTTCTAATGCGATTTTATCCTCCCTACCTTCCACTATTATTACGGAGCCTTCCTCACACTTAATTCTAAGATCTTCAATGGCCTTTAATAAGATCCTATATTCCTCCAAGCTTATCATAGACCTTCTTTTCTCTGGATTTTTTTCCTGATACAATTGCTACATCACTTTCGAAAAACTTAGACAGGAACTTTTCGACTTCCCTATTCGCCTTTCCTTCTGAAGCGAACACCTTCATCCTTACTACAATAGCCTTTTTCCATTCATTGTAGCCGTCGATTTTATTTTCCATTAGCATTCACAAGAATCGACAAGCTGAAATAAAATATAACCTTTACCATTTATCATGATTTATCACAGACCCTCCCCCCTTTATTTCTTGTGGAACTCTAAAACAACACTATCAAAAAATTTAGTGTAACAAAATCCGATAAAACGTCTCCTATTTAGAAAATACTTGAAAATATCAGAACAAAAATTGAAAATAGCCAAATAATTCAACTAACAGAAAGCCTCTCAAGGTTACTTATCAAATTCCATATCACAGTTCTCACATGCATCGGGAGATTTGGATCTGAAGATAATTCTTCGAGAGTGGATATGGCACTTGCAGCTTTCAAAGCTAAATCTCCTTCTTTTTTGAGTAAACTTTCTTTGATCTCATTTGCAGTTCTTCTTACGTTTCTCGGAGCCGAGTCGTCATGTATAATTCTGTCTAAGATTTCCAGAACATTGTTTAATGCTTCAGTCAAATATATCACCTCCCGAGCAGAATTAAATACCGCAAGTCTTTAACAACTGATATGGTTGAAGATAAAAAAATTTCGGAATCAGCAGAACTTTTATTAAAAGGTGCAAAAATGTTGAGATACCACTGCCCTGATTGTCTACTGCCTCTTTTTGAAGATAAGAATAATAAGAAAGTATTCTGCCCGTCGTGTAAGATTGAATACATAATAGAGGAGAGTAAAGTTATTCCAAAAGTTCAGATATCAGAAACTAGAATGCAGGAGGAAGTTGCTGAAAGAAGAGAAATAATAACTGAAAGCATTCTGGATGACGATTTGATAAAGCTCATAGGAAAGCTTATAGAAAAATTAGTTAAAAGAGCCATATCAAGCGAGAGTTTAAATGAAATTCGTGAAATTACAGAGATTGTAGAGCGTTTAGCACAAATTCTCAAAAAAAGGTGATAATGTTACTCTACCTTCATCTTTAATCAGAGACAAAAAATTGGAAGCCACTATGAAAAGTTCTGGTCGGATTATAACATCCTCTATGATGATAGGGCTTTCTTAGTGATGACTTATGGTTACCCGAACAACATTACAATAATGGATCCGGAGATTTAATTCTACTCGCTTGCCTAACTCCAACTTCTTCCTTTGCAACAACTCTAATTACGATCTCTTTCCGGATAATTCCTCGGCTCTTCCGCAAGCCTTAGCATCGCCTATGATTTCACCAAAATATTTTAAATAAATTTTAAATTTATTTAAATAATTCGCCAAACTCTGTAATATCTCTTTCTGAATACAATAATTTCTTGAGGACATCAACTAACTCCGAAATCTTCACTCTAATTTGCCTTGTTGTATCACGGTCTCTTATTGTTACAGTTTCGTCTTCGAATGTTTGATGATCAACAGTTACACAGAATGGAGTTCCTATTTCGTCGTATCTTCTATATCTCCTCCCAATACTGCCAGTAACATCTACTTCAGTATAAATTCCATTTTGTCTCAGTTCATCGGCGATCTCCTCAGATTTTTCGATGAAGTCCTCCTTGGATAACAATGGTAAGACAGCTACCTGAACTGGTGCTAAAAACCTCTTAAGCCTCAGAACTTTTCTTTCTTCTCCATCTACGATATCTGTATCATAGGAATGCTCGAGTACAGCGTATGTTATCCTGTCAAGACCGAACGAAGGTTCGATGACGTGAGGAACAATTCTCTCACCGTAGATTTCTTCCTCTACTTCTTTGATCTCGTAAAATTCTGACGATATTTTTATTTTTTCACCGTCTATATTGAGAATAACATCTCCTTCAACGTTATCCAATTTGGATATCTCTTCAGCAATCTTTTTTGCTTTTTCTTTGTAAACTGGACCAAGCTTTGATATTATAGGTACAACTTGTTTCTTTTTAACTTTTATTGGCTCATCGTACGGTACGAAGATTGTTAAATCTTCCTTGCTGAACATGGTATGTCTGCTCAGATCGTAGTCGCTTCTATCGGCGATACCGACCATCTCTATCCATCCGTAGCTTAACAGAACCTCAGCATCCCAGCAATCAACAGCGTAATGGGCTCTTTCATCATCTTTATGTTGTCTAAATCTGAGTTTTTCATCTTTTATTCCTGCTTTCAGTAGAAATCTTCTTGTTTTTCCAATGAAATAAGCCAACAATTCGTGAGCAATTATTCCCTTTTTGACAGCTTCTCTTAATGTTATTTTGTATTCTTTATCAAATTTATCAACAAGTGTGACAACATCATCTGCATATTGGTCGAATTTAGGATGTCTCTTATTTGCAGGATGACAGAAAAACTCCAACTCTGCTTGATTAAACTCTCTGAGTCTAATTACACCCTGTCTTGGGCTTATTTCATTTCTGTAAGCTCTGCCAATTTGTGCAACACCGAATGGAAGTTTACCTCTAAAATAATCTGCTAACCTCTTAAAATCTATGAAAATACCCTGTGCGGTTTCGGGTCGCAGATATCCTTTCTTACCTTTTCCAGGACCTATCTTTGTTTCAAACATTAAGTTGAAACGTTCCGGTTCTTTAAAAGAACCACCGCACTCACATTTTAGATTAAATTCTTCAACAACAGCTTTCACAGCCTCTATTGTTGGATCTACCTCAATGTTCAGTTTTTCTTTTACATAATGATCCGCTCTAAAAACTCTACCACACTCTTTACACTCTAATGCAACATCTGTGAACCCCTCCGCATGTCCGGATGCAATGAAAACTTCTTCGATTCCGATGGTTGGAGTGTCTATTTCAACACTTCTTTCGTTTATGACAAAGAATTCTCTCCAGAGATTCTCGATTCTTCTTCTTAGTCCATTCCCAAGAGGACCGTAATCTATGAAGCCTGCCATTCCGCCGTAAATTTCAAAAGACTGCCAAATAAATCCTCTCCTCACAAGCGTCTCCATTATCTGACTCATAAGTTTAATTTCAAAGTTCAAATTTAAAAATTTTTGCTAGTAGGAGAGGGTTGTTAGCATTGTTACAAAAGAAATACCCGTACCTAATCAAGTTTGAAAAGGTAATCAGGAGAATTTTATTCGGAAAAATCTTGGCTGTGCTAGATATAATGTGTAATGAACTCATCGTTCTAGTTAGTAGTAAACACATCCAGGTAATGTCAGTTTGTGGCCAGAAGCAACAAGAGTCCTCACTGGATATCGAAGACAAATAATTGGGCTCGGCATTGACTGTAATAAAGTTATGTCCCAATACTTATGAGAGTTTTCCCTGAAATCAAGGATGTAACTGATGTCGGGAGCCTTTTAAAAGGAACATTAAGCGTTGAAAAGATTGCTCAGTTGGGAATTGATGATCCAGAATCCAAGCTTTAGGAGTCTTTAGGTGTTCTAGGTATGCGTTAGAATGCATCTTACGATGATTACGATCATAGGCAAAAGAGAGTAGAAGAGAGCTGAAGAAATCAAGAACTATCCCGAGCAAAAAGTGACCCAAAGTCTACCAAGCTTTGATCTGCTCAAGAGGATAAGATACTTTCATGCTTAAAGACATGTTCCGTTGGAATCCTGATATAGTCTGCACGGATGAAGATTCATGCCAGAAGATGTTTTAAACAATCTAAACTGGTAGCAGATAAAGGCTGTGAAGGAAGGAAATGTCTACAGGCTTACAATCGGCTGGAATTCTGTTGGCTTTGTAATCAATGTAATGTAAAAGTCTTATATCCAGACGAATTCGACTTCTGTGTTGAAAATGAGGACAATGAAACCTTCAAGTTTGTTTATGGTGTTGACGGTCTTTACACAAAGCTGAAGGAAGATTACAACCTTTCGAAGGTATAGAAATGAAGTGAGAATAATCTCGGAGTTAGCCATTCAATGGGGAAATTCGTAATACTTGCAACAGCAGTCGAACTGAACCTATTTGACCATTTTAAGAAGAGGTTGCTAAAGAATTAGATCTCGACGAGAGAATAACAAAGAAGGTTTGCAACACTCTGGTTATTTTCGACTTTCCGAGAGAGGTTGATGGAAAGTACACTTCAACCAAGATATCAAGAGTGGTCGCCCGTGCATGGTTACCTATCGCAGTAACAGATGTTGAGAAGCTTAGAGCTTATCAGCTCAAGGGCAGAGCAAAAGTCGTAACGAATGGCGAACTCTTTGAAAGAGCTTTAAAGCTAGGGAGAAAAAGACTAAAGGAGAAGCTTAAAAAGGAAGACAGATGATGGAAAGGAAAATGATACCAAAAGCTGCGATAGTTGTGGAGATCGAAGAAATCTATCCATGGAACTGTGATATGGAATTTGATAAGTAACCTTGAGAGGCTTTCTGTTAGTTGAATTATTTAGCTATTTTCAATTTTTGTTCTGATATTTTCAAGTATTTTCTAAATAGGAGACGTTTTATCGGATTTTGTTACACTAAATTTTTTGATAGTGTTGTTTTAGAGTTCCACAAGAAATAAAGGGGGGAGGGTCTGTGATAAATCATGATAAATTCTTGGGGAAATGATAATTACTTAAACAGGGTGACGGTATATCATGGGACTCCCTGATTTTATCTTCCAAGCTGAAGAGAACTTGGTTGAAAAGACTTGGGGTGGTGATTGGATAACTAATTTGAAGGGTCTAAAAATCAATAAGAGAATCGGAGAATCTTGGGAGTTTTCCACTCATCCATCAAGACCGTCTTATGTCAGTATTAACGGAAAGAAAGTAGATCTAATAGATTTGGTAAAAAAGGCTAAATATGAGATTTTGGGTGAGTTAAAGACGGATAATATTCCGATTCTCGTCAAATTGTTAGATATTCGGACGAGAATTAGCGTTCAAGTCCATCCATCAGACCACATCGCAAAGATGCTTGGAGAGACAGATAGAGGCAAGGATGAAGCTTGGATGGTGATTGGTGGTGGTAGGGTGTATATAGGTTTTAAAGAAGACGTCTCAGCAGAAGATTTACTGGATAGTAGAATAATTGAAAAGATAAATAAAATTAATGCAGGACATTTAGATACATTCTACATACCGGCAGGGATAATCCATTTTGCTGAGAATGTAAAACTGTTTGAAGTTTCCACAAACTCCGATCTGACCTACAGAGTTTACGACTTCAGTGGAAGGGAAACTCACATTGAAAAAGCTTTAAAAGCATTAAAAATGAAGAAAACTTCATTAGAGGATATAAGAGGCGAGAAAGGGAAAATAGTCACTGATAAGTTCGAAGCCAAAATAGTTGAAGGTGAATTGGAATTTGAAATTAACACGTTTAATATAATTTTAGCACTTGAAGGTTCTTTAACTCTGAAAAGTAAACGTGAAGTTGCAAATCTTAAAAAAGGGTATTCATGTTTGATTCCAGCAAAAACTGGGAGATATCTTGTGGAAGGTAATACACAATTTATTCATGTTTGTGCTGGCGAATTTTACCTGTAGCTCCCGAGAAAAGTTCGTAGGAGTCTTGAACTCCAGTGGCGGTCGATAATTCTTATGAGAACAATCTTCCTCTGGGGCGATAATGTGATCGGATTGTTTACCCGCAATGATTAAATACATAATCTCCATTTCCCCAATCATGGCAAGGTTCCCTGAAGCGGAGGCAAGATTGTTCAATGTAAAGATATGTATGAGATGCAACGCCAGAAATCCGATGAAAGCAAGAACATGTAGAAAGTGCGGATACAAGGGACTGAGACCGAAATCAAAGGAGAGAAGGGGTAAGAGATAAGTTTCTTAATGTTGGATAATCTTGATACTTTATTAGAAATTTTTCATCATAAACCTTTAAAAGGTTGGGTTATCGACGGATCGAAGTCACCAAAATGGTGGGGTGAGCTGACGTCACCAGAAGAGATAGCAATATCTGCCATACTAGTTCAATTAACTCGTTGGGAAAATGTTGAAAAAGCATTGGAAAATCTGCGCAGAAAAAACTTGTTAGACCTAAAGAAACTAAGCAACACCAACGAATTTGAGCTTCAGGAGCTCATAAAGCCCGTAGGATTAAGGAGATTAAAAGCAAAACGTCTCATAGAATTTTCAAAAAAAGTTATGGAAATCGGAGGACTAAATGAACTCTGCAAGATGGATGCTGAAGAGGTTAGATCTTTTTTAAGTTCAATTAACGGTATTGGACTGGAGACAGCTGATGCTATAACTCTTTTCGCCTTAAACAAGCCGACCATACCTATTTCTGAAAATACGTTAAGAGAGTTCTTGGCAGAGTCTTCTTAATTAAAGAAACTAATTACGAAACCCTTAGAAGGATGATTATCAGATATTTTCGTCATCAACTGTTTCCTTTAAAGCTGTTTTATGCTGGAGTCACTACGGTTGGAAAGTATTATTGTAAGAAGCAACCTAAATGTTGTCAGTGTTTTTTGAATTGTCTGTGTAAGACATATAAGTCCCAATAAATTTACTGGTTAATAGGCTTTAATAAAAGTAACCTCCCAAAAGGTGTAATTCTGATCAAGAGTGCCAAAGTTACAAGATTTACCAATCTTTTTTTATTAACTTCATGAGAAAATCTATTTGGTATGAATTGTGAAATTTGCGGAAAGAAAGCAACAACAATCTGCCCGAGATGCTACAGATACATATGCGAAAAGTGTCTTGATCTGACAATGAACTACTGCGTAGACTGTTCGAGATTTAAGAGGGAAGAGGAGGACGACTTGGTCAGGAGTGTTAAATCTCTCAGAAAGAAAGTGGAATATATAAATGAGAACTTGGAAAAGTGTTTCCACTGCCCGCTTATGAAAGACGAAATTATGAGAGCCCTTTACCTCATCAAGAGCCTCGAAGCTAAGGCTAGAATGGATTTAATGGAGAATCTGGAGTACGAAGTTTTGAGTTTGAAAGAGGAAGTTCAAAAGCTTGGGATAGAGTACCTTGTAAAGTTTAGAATGCGATCAATTTGATGCTTTTTATCTCTTTCACACAGTGTAAACATTCCGTTAATTGCATGGAGTTTGAAAGAATTTGCGGGAGGTATCAAGGGTATTAAGAGCGACCTCCTGCCCTATCAGACATCCACCGGAAGCCGTTAAGGGTTGGGTCACGACAGCCGTATAATCACGGCGTTTCAAAAACACTCTTCGAAAACTTACAGCCTTACCTTTCTTCTCCGCCCCTACAATATAGGGATTTCAAGATCCAGATCTTTAAGAAATTTTTTGTCATTTAGGGAGAATGAGTTAGAAGAAAGCGAACAAGTTGCTTTATTTTAACTAGAATTTTTGTGTATTAGATTTTATAATACTCGAACATTTAGTGATTTTAGTTGTTGTAATTTGGACATTTTTTGAGACTTTATAAATTTTTTCTCGAACAATCTGAAACTTTTTTCGAACACATGATTTTGATCGAAAGCTTTAAAAAGAAAAATTTCAAGAGAAAAAATTATATAACCCTAATCAACTTAAATTTTGTTCGAGTATATCCAATCTCAAATAGAGAACTGAAGCCATCTATGTTGAAATCAGACCAAAATGGGATTGAAAGATTTAAGAGCGAATTCATTAATTAGTTTTAGTTAGAGGATGTGGAAGATTATGACGAAGGAGATAACGTTAGAAGATTATAAGCGTGCATATAGGGAGATAGAGATGGAGGAGGCTAGAAGGGGCTTTATCGCACATCTAATAGTCTATATTCTAGTCAACGTTATGCTGATTGTTGTCAACCTAGTTTACGTGCCTAAAGTAATTTGGTTCTTCTACCCGCTCATAGGTTGGGGTATAGGTTTGGCTATGCACTACCTCTTTGCCGTGCGTTGGATAGAGAAGACGCTTATGGAGAAAGAGGCTAAGGCAGAGTATCGAGCTAGAAAAGCTGTAAGTCAGTAGCCAACAAACCTAAATCTAGAAACATACTCATCTTGAGAGAAATTTTGTAGACCACTGTTCTTAAGAGGATTGAAAATGAACCGGCGTCAACCATTTCTCGGCCCAAAGGTCACATCTATTCCTTTGCCCGAGACGTAAGTAAGTAGAACGATTCGCTGTAGACAGACAAAATTAATATTTTGCCAAGATTCGCAATTTCTCAAGTCTTATTCAAACTACAGACTTTTCAATTAAAAATTTAACAAAAATTTTAAATATCGTAACATTAAAGAAAACTTATGGAATTCAAAGTATCACCATTAAGCTACAGTTTTGATATGTTTGATTACAACCACAGCAAAATAGCAGCTGGATACCAGATCGTCAAGGCGAACGGCGAGGATATAACATTCTATGCTACGTCCGGAGCATTTTACGACGGAACTCCATACAGCGAGACAATGTACTTTGTCAGAATAGTAGATCCAGTATATGACTACTGGAATGGATCAATCATCGTGAATTCGACCGCATTCAAAATCGAATTTCCGCTGGGTTATGAAAAATTCGTTAAACTTTATTCTGATGGTGCTTTTTCCTCATCGTCCAGTTCTGCAACTTTCAGTCCTAAGATAGTAGAGGGCTACAAGTACTATTTGAAGGTTATGTTCTACAAAACGACGATTTCGTACAGATGGCAAAATACGGTAAATAGCCTAAATGTCAGGACATGATCGCCCATAAAACCATTTTCATTCGAATTCCAGTATTCGGATTTGTCTTTCTTCTACCCTTTATAATAGGTATAATTTCAGCCGGAATAGGATATCTCAGGATACCTCCTGAAGAGGTTGCAAAATCAGTTTTTAAGCTGATTCATAATGCAATCTCATATTCTGGTGAAGAGCTGACGGTAACAGACATAGTTCTCTTTCAGATAAGGCTGCCGAGGATAATTTTGGCGGGAATAGTTGGCTGCAGTCTTGCGGTATGTGGTGCTGTTCTTCAGAGCATCTTTCGAAATCCACTAGTTGAACCATACATTCTTGGAATTTCAAGCGGTGCAGCGTTCGGAGCGGCACTGGCAATAGGTCTGGGATTATTCAGTGGCTCAGTTCAGCTTTTAGCCTTCTTTTTTGGAATGATCTCTGTCTTCTTGGCCTACAGCATGGCCAAAAGTGGTTCAGAAGTTCCTGTTGTAAACTTGGTGCTTGCAGGAGTAATAGTCTCTGCACTTTTTACGGCACTGACTTCGCTAATTAAATTCTTTGTGGATCCCCATCAGCTTGCTGGAATCGTTTACTGGATAATGGGAAGCTTTTCCCATGCAAGTTGGAGCAATCTTGCTCTGATAACACCACCAATACTGCTCTGCCTAATTTTGATCACAGCCATGAGCTGGAGGCTTAATGTTCTTTCCCTTAGCGATGAAGAGGCAAAGGCCCTCGGAGTTAACGTTAATAGGGAGAGATTTGTCTTCCTCTGTCTTTCAACATTTATGACAGCATGTGCCGTTTCTATAAGCGGAATAATTGGCTGGGTTGGGCTTCTGATTCCCCACATTGTAAGACTTTCATTCGGTTCTGACAACCGTATTGTAATTCCGGTTTCAGCTTCGCTTGGCGCGAGCTTTATGATCCTTGCAGACGATATAGCAAGAAGTGCATTCAGCTTTGAATTGCCGATAAGCGTTCTCACAACAATTCTCGGTGCACCCGCATTCATGTTCCTAGTTAGAAGGAGGGCGAGGAGAGTATGGCTTTAAGGGTTGAAGGGCTGAGATTTAGCTATGGTAAAAGGTTGATCCTTGATGGAGCTGAACTGGAATTAAGAGAAGAAGAGATACTAACTCTCCTTGGCCCAAATGGCTGTGGGAAAACAACTCTCCTTAAATGCATAAACAGGATTCTGAAACCTGAAGATGGGGCAGTTTTTATAGATGGAAGAAACTACTTCGATATGAGTGAAAGAGAAATTGCCATGTCCTTGGGCTATGTCCCACAAGAACACAGGCCCCCATTCCCCTATACAGTCCTAGATTTTGTTCTCCTCGGAAGATCTCCGCATTTGGGAATGTTCTCCCATCCAAGCGAAAAGGATAAAAGAATTGCAATGGAATCCCTGAAAACTGTAGGAATCGAAAAACTTGCAAAAAGAGCATATACGGAGCTCAGCGGCGGAGAAAGACAGCTTGTTCTCATTGCAAGAGCTCTGGCAACAAATGCTAAGATTTTGCTCCTGGATGAACCAACTTCTCATTTAGATTTCAGAAATTCACACAGAATTCTTTCATTAATAAGGAGAATAGTCAGGGAAAAGAGGCTTTCTGCAATAATAACCCTCCACGATCCAAATCTTGCCTGCATGTATTCTGACAGGATAGCGATTGTGAGCAGAGGCAGAATTATCAGGATAGGCAAACCGGATGAGGTTATGGACGAACGGATTCTGATGGAGGTTTACGGGATCAATGTAAGGATTCTGAGAGTTGATGGATTTAACTACATATTTGCGGAGGTGTCGGAATGAGGTCGATAATTTTGTTTTCTTTGTTGTTGACTCTCGTAGCATTTTCCGGTTGCATTTCCACTCCGGAGGAATCCTCTAAAGGAGAGAAGAGCATGAAGATCATCGATATGGCAGGGAGAGAGATCATTATACCTTCAAAGGTTGAGAGGGTCGTCGTACTGAATTCAGAGACTATGAGTCTGATGAAGGCACTGAAGGTTGAGGCAAAAGTTGTGGGAGCAAGTGCATGGGCTTTCAAAAATCCATTGATTCCAAAAATTTACAAAATGGATGAAATACAAAATGTTGGCACGGCCAGCAAACCGAATGTTGAAGCTATAATATCGTTAAAACCGGATCTTGTTATAACCTACTACTGTGGCAAGAGTGAACAATACGCATACGAAACTCCAGCTGAGGATGTGAAAAAACTGGAAGAAGCTGGAATACCTGTTATTGGAATATGCGTTGCTGTTACTAGAAAAGCCGACATAGAGGAATATGATCAACATATAAGATTGATTGGAAAGATATTTGGAAAGGAAAACGAGGCTGAGAAACTTGTATCATATCTCGGGGAATTAAGATCGAATCTATCGAAAATGCTCGAAAAAGTAGACAGAAAAGTAAAGGTTGTTTACAGCTGGAGCGAACAAAACAGAATATCTGGCAATAGCACGATAACCCATACGATCATCGAACTGGCGGGAGGTATAAACATAGGAAGAAACATCTCACAACCATACGCTACCGTTAATCCCGAGTTCATAGTTGAATCTGACCCAGATGTTTGGATAATCTGGAGATCTGCAAAGTATGGGCCAGACGATATAATCGGTAATCCGGCATACTCTAAAATAAAAGCCGTTAAAGAGAGAAGGGTCTACAAGGAGCCAGAAATTCTCTTCTCGAGCTGGGAGCCAATAATTGCCCATCTTTCCATTTACTGGCATGCAAAGAAGTATTATCCCGATTTGCCTTTTGATTTTGAAGAAATCCAGAAAGACGTCTTTAAGAAGTTCTATGGGGTGATTACATGAGGCTATCCTTTCTAATCGGTTATGGAGGATCTGCACTTCCTCTCATTTCCAAATTGCTTAAGGAGGAGTCTGAGGAACATGGATTCGATTATATTGCAATAAACAGTGATCTATCGGAGCAGTATCTCGAAGAAATCCTTGAATCCGATTTTGTAGCAATATATGCCCACGAGCTCCCTAAAACTGTTCATGAGGCTCTAAAGAATTGCAAAGCAAAGATAATAGCTCCAATTTCGGAAAGTCTTTTAGATCTATCCAAAGGAGAAGAGGAATTCATTCTGGAAGTCTCAAGATATTTTAAGGTTGGAGGGGAAAGAAATCTGAGAAATCTGATCCATTTAGCGCTCAGAAAACTCGGTCTTCCGGTTGAAGTTGAGCCTGTTGAAGATGTTCCATGGCATGGAATATACCATCCAAGGTTTGGAGTCTTCAGAAGCATTGAGGAGTACATGTCAAGATACGAATTGAGGCGACCGGCTGTTGGAATTATATTTTTCAGGTCTCAATGGATTTACGGAAATACCTTATACATCGACGAAATCATAGAAGAGCTCGAGAAAGAAGGTTTGTCTGTTTTGCCCGTATTCACCTATGGATCCCGGGATGATATGCTGAAAACTCCAACTGCTGAGGATTCGATAAGAACCTTCTTCTTTAAAGAAGGAAAAGCTTTGGTCGACATAATTTTGAGTGCAAAGTTCTTCTTCCTGTTAGATCATGGAAATTATTTCAGAGACAAAGGCGGAGGACTTGAGGTGTCAAACTTAGAGCTTTTGAAGAAATTAAATGTGCCCATAATCGATTTAGTTCTCTCGTCTTATAAGAGCGTTGAAGAGTGGCTGAAAGAACCTGAAGGTCTCGATTACTTCTCCCAAGTATATGGGGTTATCATGCCAGAAGTGGATGGGATAATAGAGCCCATCTTTGTAGCTGGGGCAAGGATTGAGAATGGTGCGAAGATCTACGAACCATACAGACCACATGCAAAGTATATAGCAAGAAGGGTGAAGAAATGGATAGAGCTGAAGTTGAAAGACCGGAAAGACAGAAAAATTGCAATAATTTTGATAAATCCACCATGCAAAGGGCTGGAGGCAAGCATAGCAGTTGGAATGGGGCTTGATGTTCCAGAATCCATTGCCAGACTTCTTAAGAGACTGAGAGAAATCGGATATTATGTTGGAGAAAAAATTCCAGAAAATGGAAAGCAGCTGATAGACATTATTCTAAAAAGAAAAGCAATAAGTGAGTTCAGATGGACCTCGGTTGAGGAAATAGTCAGAAGTGGTGGAGCGGTTGCATTTGTCGATGAAAAAACTTATCTGGAATGGTTCGAGGAACTTCCAGAAGACGTGAAAAATAAGATGATAGAAGACTGGGGACATCCTTCAGATGTTCTAAATGGAAGAGTTCAGAAAGATCTCGTCGGAATGGTTTATGAAGGAAAATTCGTAATACCCGGAATACTTTTTGGCAATGTTTTCATAACTCCACAACCAAAGTTTGGCTGTGCAGGAGCTGCGTGTGATGGAAGGGTTTGCAGAATTCTGCATGATCCCAAGATTTGCCCACCCCATCAATGGCTTGCCGTTTATCGCTGGATTACAAGGGTTTTCAGGGCCGATTTAATCCTGCATTTTGGAACTCACGGTTATCTCGAATTTCGTCCCGGAAAGGGGGTTGGCCTTTCACCGAGCTGCTGGCCTGAGATAAGCATAGATGATGTTCCGCATCTATACATTTACATTGTTTCCAACCCAATGGAAGGAGTTGTAGCAAAAAGAAGAAGCTATGCAACGATAGTGGATCATCTATATCCACCAATGACAATGGCGGAAGTTCTCGACGAACTTGATTTCCTTCTTAATCAATATGCAAAGGCCAAACAGATTGGAGATCTTACAAGGGCCGAAATAATCTTTAAAGAAATAATAGAAGTTGCAAAGAAAAACAAAATTCCAGTAAGGGAGAACAAAACAACCATTGAAGACATTCACAGATATGTTGAAGCTGTCAGAGGGAGTCAGATAAATCTGGGTCTTCATGTATTTGGTAACCCTACCAGAGATCCTTCAAAGCTTGCAGATTATGTTGTTACCATTATGAACTATGATTCTCACAGCTTCCCCTCGATAATAAGGGTGCTTGCAGAATACTTGGGGCTGGATTATGATGAACTTAGAAACGAACCGCTTAAGACAAACGAATTTGGTCTGACAAATTCCGAAACAATCGAAATCCTTAGAAAAATTGCAATCAAAGTGATTGAGAAGATTTTGAGGAATCCCGAATTAGAAGGTAGAATTGTCGAGGTAGTAAATTCTGAGATTGAAAATCTTCTGGGTGAGGCCTATGCTGAAAATCGGTAAGAATTATAAAAAGGTTGAAGAGGCATTTTTGAGAGCACTGGAAGTTGCTAAGAAAATCATCGAATGCGAAAAAGAGTATGATGGGCTCTTTAAAGGTTTTGATGCCGGTTTTGTTGAACCCGGTGCAAGCGGAGCAATAACGAGGGGTAAAATAGAAGTTTTGCCGACGGGCAGAAATTTCTATGCAGTAGACCCAACGATTTTGCCAACAAGAGCAGCTTGGAAAGTTGGTGTAGAAACGGCAAAAAAGCTTCTCAGATACTATTTCGAAAAACACGGAAAATATCCTGAAAGTGTAGGGCATGTTGTTTGGAGCATAGATGCTTACAAAGCTGATGGAGAGCAATTAGCTCAAATCCTTTATCTAATCGGAGTAAAACCCGTCTGGGGGCAGGATGGCTCTGTAAAGGGAATAGAAATCATTCCGCTTGAAGAACTCGGACGACCCAGAATTGACTGTGTCATAAACATGAGCGGAATAGTAAGGGATACGCTTCCCAATTACATTTATCTAATCGACGATGCTATAACAAAAGTTGGAGTTCTGGATGAACCGGTTGAAATGAATTACATAAAAAAACATTACTTGGAACACGTATCAAAGCTCATGGAGCTCGGGATAGATCAAAAAGAGGCTGAAGAACTCGCGATGAGCAAGATATTCTGCTCCCCTCCGGGAAGCTACGGTGTCGGAGTAAATTTCGCTGTTGAGGCTTCTGCTTGGAAGAACGATGAGGATCTTGCAAAAACTTGGATTCATTGGACGGGCTATTCATATTCAAGAAGAAGTTTCGGCAAAAAGGCGATTGAGGCACTTATTCTGAATCTTTCAAAAGTTGAAATCGTTAGCAGAAATCATGTGAGCGACGAACACGATATCTTTGGATGCTGTTGCTATTACTCATATCATGGCGGATTCTACAATGCTGTCAAGAGTTTTACAGAAAAGGACATCGAAATAGTCACTGTAGACACAAGAGATATCTCCAGAACTCAGGTAAGAGAGCTAAAAGAGGAGATAGAAAGAGTTGTCAGAGCAAAGCTTCTGAATCCTTTATGGATTGAAGAAATGAAAAAACACGGATACAGAGGAGCAAACGAGTTTTCAAAAAAGATACTACACCTTTACGGCTGGTCAGCAACAACAAAATTGGTTGAGGACTGGATTTTCGAGGAAATTGCTGAAAAATACTTTCTTAATGAGGAGATGAGGAAATTCTTTGAGGAAAACAACATCTATGCACTTGAGGAGATTGTCAGAAGGCTGATCGAGGCCAAGGAGAGGGGTATATGGAATGCAAATGATGAGCTGCTGAAGAAGCTTAGAGAAATTTACGGAGAGATCGAGGGAATTCTGGAGGAAAAAATTGTCGGAGATGTCCAAGGTGGCGCTGTGGAGTTTCTCTCACCTGAAGATGTCGAGAACTGGAGAAAAAACATTTCCGATGTCATAAAAGCATGGGAGGCTGTGAAATGAGGAAGGGCTATTTTGCAATCTTTTTGCTGATAGCAAGCTTAAGCTGCTGTGTGCAGGAATCTGAAAAGAAGGGAATAGAAGTAGTTGACATGGCAGGAAATACAGTAATTCTGAATGAAACTCCAAAAAGAGCAGTCTTCCTTTCTGGTGAATCTTGGGTTTACGCACTGAAGATTAAAGATAGAGTTGTTGGCTTCTCTGATTTGGCGAAGAAAAACCCGATAATACTCAAAATTGATCCTGATGTTGGAAAAATGCAATCGGTAGGAGAAATGAGCAGAATAAATGAGGAGGCACTGATCGCGCTGAATCCCGATTTAATCGTTATCTGGGACCAGCCTCCAGGCTATAAAGAGAATGCAAAGAAGCTTGAAAAGCTCGGAATTCCGATTGTGAGGCTCGGTTATGTCAAAAAATACCCGGATGACATCTGCAGACAGGCCAGAATTCTTGGAGAGATTTTCAGGGTGCAGGAAAGGGCGGAAAAGGTCTGCAAATATATCGAGGAGAAGTGGACCGAACTGGAAGGTAAAAGAATAAAGAGGGATGTAAAGGTTCTGTATTCCTTTACGGATTCCACATACATAGCGTGCAACGCCTCAGGTCAGCCTTACGTTACTTTCATAAATCTTGCCGGCGGAAAAGTGATTTCGCCAAGCTGTAACTCCACGTGGGTTAAGGTGAGCAAAGAATGGATAGTAAGCGAGAATCCAGAAGTTTGGATAATAAGCTACTATGCTCCTTACAGTGAGGAAGATATAAAATCAGATCCAGTTTTTGGAGAGATTGAGGCAGTGAAAAAGAACGCTGTTTTCAAAGAGAGCCACATGCCCATGCAGTTCCTAGAACCATACTTCCTGCTAACAGTCTCAGAATACTGGGAATGGATAAATGGAGAGAAGGCAGTAGACGAAAACGAACTGTTATGGCAGATTTACCTCAAATAAAAAAAGGTTGAGGGAATGTTATGAAGAAGCGAATAAAAATTCTGCTAATATCAACAGTTGTTAACAAAAGTTTAAAAAATGCGATTAAAGATGTTGCCGAATTCTGCGATATAAAGCTAATATATTCACACGATCTTAAAAAATTTGACAAAAGCAGTCTGCAAGCCCTTGTTGACTCCGCTGATATAATTCTCTCCGATATACGCGGAGATCCGGGAATTCTGAACGAGATAGAATTCCATGAGAAGGATGTAATAGCTCTCGTTGGAGGTAGCAGCCTTGCTGCCAGAGCAAAGCTTGGAAAGTTCAGAATGCCTAAGGAAGTTGCTTCTTCCTTCATCTCAGATCCAGCATCCATTAAAAGGAGAATTGAAAACATTCAGAAAGCAATAGAAATCGCGGGAAAAATACTGCCATTTGGAGCTCTTAGAGATGCAAGAAATTACGTAAAGACCCTAAGATACTGGGTAAACGGAGGCTACGAGAATTACAGAAATATGTTCCTTCATCTCTGCAAAGTCAAAGGAATCGATGTTGAGGTAAAAGACCCGATCGAGTTTCCGGATTTCGGATTCTGTCATCCGGTTCATGGATTCGATTACAGACCAGTCGATAAAAGACCAAAAATCGGAATTGTTTTTTATGGAGGAATGCATTTCGAGCAGTGCCAGAAAACACTCGAAGAGATAGTGAAACAGTTTGAAAAAAGGAATCTGACCGTGGTTCCTGTTTATAGCGATGGAATTCTTAATCTGAATGCCATTGAGCTAATGAAGGATGTCGACGCGATTTTAAGCCTTCTCTGGTTCAGACTTAACGGCGGACCAATGGGAGGGGATCCAGGGAAAACAATAGAGCTTCTAAAGAAAAAGAAGACGAAACTCTTCACTCCAGCATTGATGTACAACCAGAAACTTTTGGACTGGGTAAGGGATCAAAGAGGCCTGAATATTGTTAATCTTTTTGCAAGTGTTACCCTGCCGGAAATGGATGGTTCCGTTGAACCAATTCCAGTATGCGGAGTTCATGATGATGAAGTTGTTGAAATTGCGGACAGAGTTGAGAGACTGTGCGAAAGGATTGAGAAATGGGTAAGCCTGAGGTATAAACCGAACCATGAAAAAAGAGTTGCGATAATAATCTACGATTATCCACCCGGTGAGGAAAATCTGGGCAATGCCGCTTATTTGGACACATTCGAGAGTCTGAAAGTGATACTGAACAAGCTAAGAAGTGAGGGGTACAGGGTAGAGACAACGGATGTGGGTGAAGTTCTGCTGAAGAAGAGACTTTTCAACCCGAAATTTTTCTCAGAGAAAGCCATCGATTGTCCAAGATTGAGCAAAGAAGATTACATGAAATTTTTCAATCAGTTATCCGAAGAAATGAGGAAAGAAGTAATAGATAGCTACGGAGAGCCGCCGGGAAACATTATGGTGGATGGAGAAGATATACTCATCCCAGTTGTTCTGTTCGGTAATGTTGCTGTCGGTATTCAGCCGGCAAGAAGAAAAGTTATTGAGGAGGACGATCTTCTTTCTGTTCTGCACGATAAGACGAAGCCGCCGCACCATCAGTATCTTGCCTTCTATTTCTGGCTTAAAAACATCTTCAGAGCGGATGCAGTAATACATCTGGGCACTCACGGAACGCTGGAGTTTATGAAAGGTAAAGAATGCGGAATGAGCTCGAAATGCTGGCCAGACGTCTTAATATCATCAATGCCCCACATCTATGTATATCATGTAACAAATGTTTCTGAGGCCACAATTGCAAAACGAAGAAGTTATGCAACACTGATAAGCTACAACTCTCCCCCCTATACAACTGCAGATCTTTACGATGAATACGCAAGACTTGAAGAGCTGATCGAGGAATACAGAATGGAAAGAAGTGAAGCAAGAGCGGAGGCTGCGAAGACCAGAATACTTGAACTTGCAGAAAAACTTGGAATGGAGAAGGACATTGAAAAAATTGAGGCAAGAATTTATGAATACAAGCGCTCAATAATTCCCAAAGGTCTACACGTCCTTGGAAGAAAATACGAATCTGATGAATTAAAGGAATTTATACTTTTATTTAGCAGATATGATAGAGGCGAAATCAAGTCGCTTTACAGACTGATAGCAGAAAAAAATGGACTAAAATACGAGGAAGTTCTGGAAAATCCAAGAATTATGAGGAAAATCGAAGAAGAAGCAAGAAAAATTGTAGATGAATTTCTCTCCGGAAGAACAAAAAAAGAGTTCGAGCAAACTCTAAATTTCTGCAAAAAAATCGCAGAAAAATTCTCAAACAACGAATTAGAGCTTGAAAATCTTATTAGAGCTCTGAAAGGAGAATACATCGAGCCATCTATTGGAGGGGATGTTATAAGGAACCCGGAAGTCCTGCCAACAGGCAGGAATCTCTATCATTTCGATCCTTTAAGAATTCCAACTGAGGCTGCAGTTGAAAGGGGAAAAAAGGTTGCAAGAGACATGATTGAAAAATACGTAAAGAACCATGGAAAGTATCCGGAGACTGTTGCATTAGTCCTTTGGGGATTCGAGACGGCACAAACATTTGGAGAGACAGTTTCCCAGATCTTCGAATTTCTGGGTGTTGAAATCGTCCATAAGACAGCATGGGAGAAAGAGCTGAAGATAAAAAGTCTTGAGGAACTCGGAAGACCGAGAATAGACGTTTTCGTGACGATTTGCGGGTTCTTTAGGGATATGTTTCCAAATCTTGTTGAGCTTATAGATAAAGCAGTAAAGCTTGTCTCAAATCTTCCGGAATCAGAAGACCTTAACTTTGTCAGAAAGCATACAAGAGAGCTGGGAAGTCAGCCAAGGATTTTTGGACCAGCTTCTACGGAATATGGAACAAGGATGCTGCAGCTAATCGAGGACAGCGCTTGGAAGGATGAAAGAGAACTTGCAGATGTCTACGTGAGCTCAATGTGCTATGCATACGGAAAAGATGTTCACGGAATTGAGACTCGGGAACAGTTTGAAAACCTTTTGAAAACCGTCGACATAGTTTCTCAGGTGAGAAGCTCTGTCGATTACGAAATAACAGATCTGGATCACTATTACGAATTCTTCGGAGGACTTTCAAAAGCTGTTGAACTTGCCAGAGGAAAGAAGGCTGAGATGATCATCGTTGATTCAACAAGGGAAGTTGCAAAAGTTGAAAGTGTTAAAGAATCGATTGAAAGGGGAACGATTACAAGAACCCTGAATCCGAAGTGGATAGAAGAAATGCTGAAGCACGGGTTCAACGGTGTTCAGAAGATTGCTGACAGGATCGAATATCTTCTGGGCCTTGCCGCAACGACAAATGCTGTGGAAAACAGGTTATGGGATAAGATTGTGGAGAGATTCATACTGGATGAGGAGCTTTTTAACAGAATGAAGGAGCTAAACATCTACGCACTGCGGAAGATACTGGAAAGGCTTCTGGAGGCAGAAAAAAGGGGATACTGGAAAGCTGGTGAGCTGAAGAAGATTGTTGAGGAGAAGTATTTGGAGATTGATGGTATTTTGGAGGAGGTGATTGAATGAGATTTTTTCCGTTCACAGCAATAGTTGGACAGGAAAAAGCCAAGCTTGCGTTGATATGCAATGCCATTGATCCAACAATAGGTGGAGTTCTGCTAAGCGGTGATAAAGGGACAGGAAAGTCGACGATGGTAAGGGCCTTTTCCCAAGTTTTACCTGAAATAGATGTTATAGATGGGTGTCCGTTTAACTGCAATCCTTACAGCGTTGCGGAAATGTGTGATGTCTGCAGAGAAAAAGTTGAAAGAGGAGACTTCAGAATAGCAAAAAAGCGGATGAGGGTTATAGATCTTCCGCTGAGCATAACTCTTGACAGACTGGTTGGCACAATAGACATAAGCAGGGCACTGAAAGAGGGTGTGAGGGCATTACAGCCAGGAATACTTGCTGAAGCCAACAGGAACATACTCTACATAGACGAGGTCAATTTGTTGGAGGACTACATAGCCGATGTTTTGCTCGACTCTGCAGCATTGGGGTGGAACATAATTGAAAGAGAAGGAATATCTTTGAAGCATCCGGCAAGATTCATTCTTATAGGATCAATGAATCCTGAAGAGGGAGAGCTTAGACCGCAGCTTCTTGACAGATTCGGGATGTTCGTTTCAATCGAAGCTTCCACCAATGCGGAGGAGAGAATTGAGATAGTCAAAAGAGTTACAGAATTTCAAAGGGATCCGATGGCGTTTTACGAAAAATACAGAAGCCATGATGAAAAACTGAGAGATAAGATTTCAAATGCCAGAAAAATTCTTGATGAGGTTGTGATTTCGGATGATCTTCTAAAATTACTTGCCGAAACAATAATCAAAATGGGAATAAAAACCCACAGAGCAGAAATAACAACAGTGAAAGCGGCAAAAGCCATAGCAGCCTTTGAAGGGAGAAAAAATGTTACCATTGAAGATTTAAAAAGAGCTATGGAGCTGACATTGCCGCACAGGATAAAGTCAAAACCTTTCCAGAAGCCTCAAATACCTGAACTGGAGATTCCAGAAAAAAAGACGGAAGAGCAAGAAATGGTTAAAGAAAATCCCGAAAAGAGAGAAGAGAGCGAAAAAAGTTCTGGAAAACAAGAAAAAAATGAAAATCATTACGGGAACTCTGAAAAGGTATTTGATTCGAGTGATTTAAAATTGGAAATTAAGGATTCAAAGTGCTATTCCGAGAATTTCGGATATAGAGCTTCGAGGGACTGTAAAATTACTTTAATCGGCGAAAAGATTGGAATTCCTGTTTCGTATATTCCGAAAATACGTGAGAGCAGTGACATAAACATTTTTGCAACCCTTAACTCTGCAGCAATTCGAGGATTTCCGGTGGAGTTTAAGGATGAGGATATCAGAATAAATGTCCGAAAAGCCAGAGCTCCGAGGCTGACTGTGATACTCCTTGATTCAAGTGGAAGCATGGGATTGCAGAAGAGAATAAGTATAGCCAAAGGGATTGCAAAAAAGCTTGTTGAAAATTCTTATCAGCGCAGAGACTGGCTTTCTCTTATAGTTTTCCGAGGAAATGAGGCGGAAGTTGTCATGAAACCGACGAAAAAATACGAGCAAATATTCGATTTAATCGACCACATTCCAACAGGTGGAAAGACTCCACTACCTTCTGCACTTCTGAAGTTGATCTCTGTTGCCAACAGCATAAAGAATGCTAAAGTGAAGGGGATACTCATCACCGACGGAAAGGCAAATGTGCCAGCTTTTGGAAGTGTTGAAGAGGATCTGATTCAGATTTGTAGCCTGATGGCAAAAAGAGGCATAAAGCTGGAAATTTACGATACAAGAACCAAGATATTTGACCCCTCGCCAAGCTATATAGAATTAATTTCGGAGATTACGAATGCAAAAATTAACAGAGAGTTCTAAGTTTTTCCGGGTGTTCAAATGAATGTACAAAGCATCCTATACTCGATATTTGTAATGGCAATATCGTGCTTTCTCGGAACATTTCTGGCAAACTTGCTCGTAGAGCTTGGACTTGCTAAGACATTTTCAAAACCACTATCTCCTTTAATGAGGCTCGCAAATCTTCCGACAATCTTTTCAATTCCTGCAGTCGTTTCTATAGTGGATATCAGAGGAGGCCTAAGCATTGTTGAATCAATCAGAAGAAGGGGTGAAATAAGTGATAACACAATTGTGACGTATAAGCTTGTAACAAGCCCATTCTCAGCAATATCTTTTCTTTTTCGTTACTATCTACCAGTTTCTCTGGTTGCCTTAGGCCCCTTTGCCGGCTCGATTTACATTGCACTGAACTTCATCGCTGCAGTTATCTCGATGGTAATAGGTTTAATCTATGGAAGAATCCGGATAAAATATAAAACTCAAGGGTTTAAAATTCCAGAAATAAAAGATAAAGGGAAGAATGTAATCAGAAAGTCCCTAAAATTTGCTTTTGAGATTACAAGGAGAATCATAGTAAGATACACGATAATAACAGCAGTGATCTCCGCTCTAATTTTTCTAGGTTTTTTTGATTTTCTATCAAAAGAAATTGATGTTTACACAAGAAATTTCGGATTTTCCTCGAATTTTGCAGCTTTGATTTCGATATACACATTCAGCCCCATTTCATCAGTTCTGGTAGCAGGAGAAATGCTCAAAAACGGAATAATAAGCGTCAAAGAGTGTCTCATAGCGCTTCTAATTGGCAGATTCTTATTCATAACTATAATGGATTATCCCCGCCACAGTTTCCCATTCTATGTCTCCATTTTTCCAGTAAGACTTGCTACAAAGCTCGTTATAGCTGGAATAATAGTCAATGCAATCGCAACTCCAATTCTGATTTCAGTCGTCCTGATGATCCTTTGAAGAAAATCGAAGCTTCCTAAATTTTTAAATTTTCTTAACCAAGCTGACCTTCTCCCCACCCTAAAGGGCGAGGGTTCCTGCTAAGGCAGGGAGGTTTGGGCTGTTTCGGTTTTCACAATCATCGCTTGCCTCGCTTGCTTGTCTTGGTTTAGCGCTTTTAACATTACTAAGGAAACAGCAGTATGTGAACAACCAGCTCGACAATGCTCATGGAGTCAACCACTCCATATTACACGATTTTAATAACGTGCTTACGAAAACCCGGGGACCAGTTCCCTCTCTTCGACACGGCGTGGCAAAGGATTTCATGCGGAACACTACTAGTCCTCCCAAACTTACTGACAGTGTACTCAAGATCCTAAACCTATCCTCGTCGGATACCTTCGAGAAGTCCAGCGAGCTGTACCACTCCACAGAGAGCACCAAAATATTATCAGGTCGTCAGAGTATATGAACGTATGTGGCCTACTTAGTACATGAAACACGTCGTGACAATAAATATGGGGTCTCGCGGAAAACATGCGGGAGCGGACCCGCCGGGATTTGAACCCGGGATCTACGGCTATAAGGGCTGGTGCAGGCTTACAGAAGGAGCTGTTTTGATGGCTGTTGAGGCGAGAAAAGAGCTGTTAGGGGCTCCCAAGGTTGAGGACTACCTCAGCGAGGAGGAAGATTTCACGTTAGCAGCATACAGGCTCCCTTGCGGACTGGACGGCGATACAACTTTTTACAGCGAGCTCGTCTTCGTCTACACCGATTTCTTAGAGCAGGAGAGGTTCGACCGCATAGCTGAGCAGATGGGAGAGCAGAGCTTCTTCAGATACGTCAACTACTACGAAAACATGTTCTCGAGGAGCGTTTATGTCATTGCAAGGAGGTATAAAGGCTTCATAAGAGCAAGAAAGGTTGGAAGGAACACATTTGTTGCCCCAGCAGTTGGAAGGGCGAGGTACATAACTCCGCTCGTCTACTTTGCTGACTTCATCAGAGAAAGAATAGATGGCTTCATGCATAGGTTCTTCTCTCACTGGAGAAAAAGGAGGGATCATCGCATTCACAGGATATTCAAAGAGACTGTCAAGCTATGCTATGTCCCGGATGGTCTTTCTGCATTCGACATATTTAGCTCAAGATTCTTGCTCTATATATTATATAATAGAGTCAAGAATCAAAGATTTAAAAGAAGGAAGTGCAATCTCAGAAAACGTGTACAGGACTGCAAGATCTCTTCTGGCTATTCTCAAGACTTGTCTTAGGCATCTGAAAGCTCTGATGGAACCATTCTTAAAAGAAAGAATGGTAGAGGCAGCACTCAAAATGCTGAATGAGAGGTTCGGGAGAAACATATTCATAGCGATCCGCTTGGTGATCCGCTATTTGAGATCCCATGAACCTCCATGGATCGAGCGGCTGAGGAAAAGTACTGAAAAAATGCTCGAAGAGCTGTCGCAAGCAGAGGTGATAAAAGAGCCATCCAGAGTCATCCCGGGCAGGGATGCTTTGACATAGGTTCTGAGCATGATAGCAAATATAGCTGTGGATGCGACCTCGAAAACGCCTGTATGCACATTAAAGACTTGGACACATTCATGGCTACTTGCTAGCGAATAGAAACTGCTTTTAATCCCATTTTGCCCATACCGCGTAGTTAAGTAGTTAACTGGTGTAGTTAGTTAACTACTTGACCAGTGCAGTTGAGCGGTTTAGGCCTTCAGAGTTCTGACAGCGCTTCCAAAGGCGATTGGAAAACGTAGTTAAGAGATGTAGTTAACAGGCGTAGTTAGCTGAGTAAGCTCAAACTGCTGCAAGAACTGGAGCGGGTAGATCCTAATTACTTATTAGCTCCGATGCTGATATGAGACAGTGGGGAATTACAATCACTTAGAGGTTGATGAGAAGGAGCCCGGGCCAGATGAGGTGTGCCTTGGAAGGCTCACGGTGAAAAAGATAAGGCAGGAGATATCTCTATGTCCAGAGAAGGTGAAAGGCAGGGTGAAGTCTGTCTACATATGCAGCGTAGATGATCTCTTGAATTTGACGAATAGAATTGCTGAGGATCTGGATGTGAGCGATGAAGAGGCCTTGCACATCGCCGTGCTGCACTACATGGAGGCGAGAGATGAAGCTCCGAAGAGGCGTTCCTGACGGACTGAAGGAGAAGATCCGTCGAAAGTGGAAAAGTGGGAAAATAATGGAAAATCTGCTGTCCAAAGTCAGTGATATCCACACTTAATTAGGTGCGAGTCTTTAGCAAATTGCTTCTCATCGTTAAACATTGCAAAGTTTAAATAGTACTCTCCCTATACAAAGATTGGTGAATGAAATGAGAGGAAGCAAATCTTTAATATTACTGGCCCTACTCTGCTCATTCATTTTCATGGGTGTGATTGGAGTGAAAGCGCCAAACATTAAGGAGGCAAGGAAACATGCAGAGGAGAGGTTGCTTCCACTTGAGGGAATTGCTGGAATATCTCATCGCGAAGATCCTCCAAGAATAATTGTCTATCTCGAGCATGAGAGGTATAAGGATAAGGTTCCAGATGAAATAGACGGATTCAAAACAGAGGTCATCGTAATCGGTAAGATAAAAGCCTTGTCTCTACTTCAACTTGAAGAAGTTAAGCCATCTTATACTGAACCCGTGAGTAGGACTTCTACAGTAAGGCCGATAGTTGGAGGCATATCGCTAGGTGTTCCAGAACAGGCTTATGGAGGAAAAATGGCTGGAACGCTGGGTTTGGTCGTAAAAGATAAGGACGATAACTACTACATCCTTAGCAATGCGCATGTTATAGCCATGGACAGCAAGGCGCGATTCCTTCCTTTGGGCACAGCAGTTCTCCAGCCCGGAACCTATGACGGCGGTACCCTGGAAGATAAGGTTGGAGAACTATACAAGTACATTAAGATAACTTTTGGTCCAAGGGGTAAGAACTATGCCGATGCCGCAATAGCAAAAATTACAATATCTGATTACTCAGTCGGTGAAGTCTTAGGTGACGATGGTCAAACTTATACTATCAGTGGTACGACTGAAGTGAAAATAGGAGACACTGTTAGAAAGTCTGGAAGAACGACCGGAGTTACTGCCAATAAAGTATTCGATACGGGTGCAACGGTAAAGGTCTGGTATACGTTGTCTAAATGGGCGATATTCTACGACCAAATATTGGTATATCAACCATTCATTGAGAGCGGAGATAGTGGAAGCCCTGTAGATAAAGATGGAGCATTCGTTGGACTAGCCTTTGCAGGAAGCGACACTACAGCCGTAGTATGCAAAGCTAAATACATAACTGCTGGACTAGGAATAAAAATATAAGCACAGGCTGAGGGTCAAGCACAGAAATTTGAGAGCGATATACCAGCAGATCAGGGAGGAAATCTCCCTGCTGAATGCCTTCTTCAGTTTGAAAGAGATGCCCTGATGAGAGCGGGGCTGAAACAGATCTGGACTTGCCTCAAAGTGAGGGTAACAGGCTATAACAGCACATTCTCATTTCCTTGATCAGAAATGTGCCCAGGAAGATTTTTCCTTCGAGAAGAGATCCAAGATGAAGTTTAATACTCTGGTGAGTTCAGAAACGTTAGGTAACAGTAGTGTTACTTAGTAACAGTGGTGTTACATACGGGTAATGATAAAATGATCGACCGTTGATGCTACAAGTTCTCATTTCACGGAAAGGGATTAAGTGTTTAGACATTTTAAAATATAGACATCATAACGTTTACAACTTACTCCGACCTCTCCGTAGACCCCGATGGGACCGCGATATTTATCATTAAATTTGAGAAATTGAGCGCCTCTCATTTCACAGAAAGGGGTGGTAGTGTTTAGACATCTTGAAGTATAAATACTTTTCAGTTTTAACGTATATACACTAATACACTCATACGCTGTCAAGTTACAACTTACTCTGATCTCTAAAAGATCATGATGTTTTCCACTGCTGTGCAGACTCTTTGCTAGTATTTGCACTGAGAGAGATCAGAGTAAGGGTGTTGAAATCATGATAGATTTAGACATCTTGAAGTATAAATGTTTTCAGTTCTAGTATATATACACTCACATCAGCTTTTCAAAGTCTTTCAGATCCCAGACCAGAAAGCCTTCTCTTTCCAGTTCTTCTCTGCCCGCAATTTTCTTCGCCACAAGTCCGTAACTCTTCTCCCATCCATCCAGTCCAACAAGCTCGCTCTTCCTCTCCAGATCCCTTAAAATTCTGCTTCCATCCTTTTCATCCAGCTCTCTCCACTTGACTTCGACAAAGAGGGCTTTTCTTTCCCCTTCATCAAGGGCAACCAGATCAATTTCCTCGTCTCTGTGCCACCATCTGCCAATTTTTGTGAAACGGAAAACTCCTGCTCTGTTCAGCCTGAGGATGAACTGCCTCGCAACATCCTCGAAGATCCTTCCGACATGCGTGGAAAGGTCGTTCATGACCTTGCTCACAAGCAGTTCCCCCCTATTCGTCTCGATGATGTCCACATTTGGATGAACGTAGCGGAACCAGAAGGTGAAATAGGGGTCGTTGATGTAGTACCTTCCCTTTCTGCTGCTCCTGCCTGCCGTTATTGGAGTTTCCCGCCTTACAAGCTCAAGCTCACTCAGAACCGATAGATACTTGCCGACAAGAGACTTTTCGAGGCCCGTTTCAGCCATTATATCTCCGAGCGTGGTTTTTCCCCTCGCTATGGCCTCCATTATGGCAAAGTAGTTCCTCGGCTCATCCAGCTCCTCTCTGAGTATGAAGTATGCATCGCTGTAGAGGAACGAGTCCGGCTTGAAGTAGTTCTTTAGATTCTCCTCCAAGCTACTATCATCGCTGAACTCGAGGAGGTAAGCCGGAGTCCCGCCCAGGATGCTGTAGGCCTTCACGAACTCTTCCATGGAGTATTTCGGAAGAAAGCCCCTTGCATCGAAGAAGTCGAGGGGGTGGAGCTTTAGCTGTCCGGTTCTTCTTCCGTAAATTGGGCTCCTGTACCCGAGCAGTTTCTCCATCATGGAAACGCTCGAACCGCAGATTATTAGGTAAAGCTTCCCCTTCGAAAGCTTCAGGTCCCAGTATTCCTGCAGGATTGATGGCAGGGATCTTTCACCTTCGACAAGGTATGGAAACTCGTCTATCACCACAACAAGCCTTTCTTCTTTCGATTTCTGATTTATATATTCGAAAAAGGCGTCCCAGCTCTGAAAGGGGTTTTTCCTCAGCAGCTCATCGCTGAACGCTTCTGCAAGCCTTTCTGAAAACCTCCTCAGATTTTCCGCATTGCTCGTCTCTCTAGCGAGGAGGTAAATTCCACCATTTCTCCGTATGAACTCCAGCAAAAGTGCAGTCTTCCCTATCCTCCGCCTGCCGTATACCACGATGAATTCGGCCCTTTCGCTTCTGAGCCTCCCCTCCATGAGCTCGAGTTCTTCGATCCTGTTCACAAACATTTTACTTCACAGTAATTTACTTTCAAGTAAATTACTTAAGAGTTTTGTTCTATAACAGTCAGACCGTTCTGACTATCCGCCACTTTTAGAACATGGCGGACAGCCTTCTCTTTTCACTGGAGGGCTTTCAGGGGGCTAGCTCACATGATGGGTGAACAAACACCCGAAAATTAATATTATTTTGGTCCATCAGGGAACGGTATGCACATAAATGAATATCTTCGCAACCTGCAGGATGAAATGGCGGAAATTAG
>Ga0071330_1084267_pt1 | contig 85751 bp, 93 predicted proteins | sample GBScel77sediment_FD_63802 | JGI IMG/M metagenome (GOLD analysis project Ga0071330, IMG submission 63802) | Hot spring sediment microbial communities from Great Boiling Spring, Nevada - Cellulolytic enrichment Sediment 77C v2 (version 2) | ecosystem: Environmental > Aquatic > Thermal springs >...
CTCACCAGAAATTCCCAGAACTTGAAGTATTAAAAACCTTGGGGATTAACATTTAAATTGCCAAAGGAATTTGCATCATCATGCGCACCGAACTCCTCGCATTGGCCCTCGTCGTCCTCTCCATTGCAGTGATAATGCTCATCGAGATCAGCAGCGGGCCAATTCTTCAACTTCTTTACGCAGTAGACCTTGCAATCGCTCTCGCCCTTCTCTACGATTACATTCTCAGGATCAGGAGGGGCGGAATTGGCTATGCCTTGGTGAACAGCTACGAGATCATAGCCTACATCCCTGCAGTCGTCGTCAACGTCATCCTTCCCCCTTCTTATGCTGCAGCCCTACGAGCTCTGAGGATTTTGAGGTTCATAGCGCTTGGAATAAGGATCATGAGAGAGATACAGGCGAGATCTGCAAAAATACTCAGCTCAGCCTTGCTCCTTCTATTCTTAGCCATTTTCGTGGGTGCAACGAGCTTTTACTTTGCAGAAGGCATCGATCAGAATCTCGGCTTCTTTGATTGCATATATTGGGCGGTGATAACCATAACGACCGCAGGATATGGGGACATAGTGCCCAAGACTATAATCGGAAAGCTCATCGCGATGATCGTAGTCCTCCTCGGTGTTGCAGTGGTTGCCCTCTTCACGGCAAGCATGGTGAGCATAGCCCTCGCAGACAGGGAGAGCAGCCTAAGAAAAGACATCGAGGAGCTGATAAAAAGGCACAGCAGGAGGGTGAAGGACGAAGAAGAGCTGAGACTTTTGAATCGGCTAAAGGCCCTCATCGAGGAAGAAAATCAGACCTGAACGAATATTCGATACTTCGCATCAGGATTCTGCAGCTCGTATATTATCCTCCCCACAACAAGCTTTAGCGGCTGAACACCCTTTACTCTCTTCGCAATGTCCTCAAAGCTCTTAAATGGCTCTTTTTTCCTTTCTTCCAGAATTGACCACATAGTCTTCTTTCCGACTCCCGGTAGAAGCTCGAGCTGGTGCATTCTTGTCGTTATCGGTTCCGATTTGTTGAAAAACTCCACGAACTCGGATTCCCTCTGCTTAACTATGTTCTCCACCACAAAGGGCAACTCTTTTTTCGCAGAGGGTGTTAGCTCCTCAAATTTTAGCTTTCTCTTTATCCTGTTCACGACGTCCCTATCGCCCTTGCCTATGTATAGTCTGTCCATAACGAGTGGGTTCTTATCCTTTTTCACGCTGACTTCGAGAAGGGTGAAGTATTTTTCGCCGATAACCTGAGCCAGGGGTTCTCTCTTGTGAATCGGTCTCTTGTCGTCCACGTGACCGTAGGGGAGGAAGTCCAGAACGTATGCATAGTCCTCAAATTTTTCCATTTTATCTGGGTTCTCTTTTGGCTTCTCCATATCACCGCCCGCTAAGAAAAATGTATCAACTAATATTTATAATTTTCCCTACTCCCTGAATTTTTCAACAACCTCGAGAATTTGCTCGATTTCCTCGTTCGTCAGCACTCTTTCCTTCATGTAGATCGCTCTGACCTCCTCCGCAACCTTCGGCATTATGTCCGCGATTTTCACGGCAATTTCGAGCTTTCCAACCTGTGGGAGTTTTAAAAGCTCCTGAACGAGCTTTTTGGCATTTTCAGCCTTCAGCTTTGAGAAAGCCCTTAAATGCCTGAGCGCCCTTCTTGTTTCGAATACGAGATCTGCCTTCTCCTGCCTTTTTTTTGCTATCTCCTCCATTATTTCTCTTGCTTCCGCGATCGTGATGTACTCAAAACTCCTGACTTCCTTAAACATTCCGAACAACCCCTAAGCGCTTTTTAAATGCTCGGGGCGGGAGATCAGCGTTTTCATCTTGCTGCCATCTCTTATCTGCACGAGGAAAGCCCTGCCTCTCCTACCAACTACGACTCCACTTCTTCCCTGATACCTCGGATGCGGCATCCCCTTCTGGGAGGCGGGCTCGATGTCGATTATAACCCTCTGTCCTACCTCGAACTCCTGAAGGAACTTCCTCAGGCTAATCCCCCTCTCTCTAACCTTCTTTTTCAGCTTTCTGCCAGATTTAAACCTGAAACCGTGAGACTTCCAGCTCATTTTGACCCCCAACGATCGAGTTTCTATTTGTATTTAACTTTTTCTTACGCTCTCACTCCACGATCTTTGTCTCCCTCAAAGCTCGCTCGAAGTCCTCCCTCGACGGATCCAAGGCTTCAAGGATCGTGAACCTCTTTTTCCTTATCTTCTTTGCGTAAAGCAGGGCCTCAAGGACTTGCTCTTTGCTCAGCCCTATTTCCGCAGCTTTCGTTGGAGCTCCTGCATTTTTTAGCGACATGCTTATTAGCTCCCAATTTCCTTCACCATACTCCTTCTCGTAGAAGTACTCGAAGATTATTGTGCCCAATCCAACCTGCTCGCCATGTGTCCCGTTTCCGTAGCCTAGGAAGTCGATCGCGTGGCTGAACTTGTGCTCTGCCCCGCTTGCCGGTCTGCTGCTGCCTGCAATTGATATTGCTACCCCGCTCATGATCAGTCCGCGAAGCAGAGTCTCTATCTCGTCTTCAAGCCTGAAATTTGCCTCATTTGCTCTGCTGACCATTAAGAAAGCTGGCATGCTCGCAATAGCAACGGCAACCTCATTGTAGCTCTCCCCCCTGAGGTCCCTTGAAAGCCTCCAGTCCTTGACGGCTGTGATGTTCGATATCAGATCTGCAAAACCAGAATGGATCAGCTTTTTCGGAGAACTCTTTATGATTTCTGTGTCTGCTATAACCGCAATTGGGGGCTCCGTTGATATAGATATGGGCTTCCCATTTTCTTTAAAGCTTGCCACTGGCGAGGCTATACCGTCATGCGATGCTGTAGTTGGAACGCTGATGAATTCTGCATTGAGTTCTGTTGCCACTACCTTCGAGACATCGATGACCTTCCCTCCCCCTATCCCAACCACCGCATCCACGCTTTCGAAGCCCACGTTCAGCACTATGTCCCTTACTTGGAGCATGCTTGCAGTTTCAACCAGAAAAACGCCCGAGAATGGGATTTTTTCAATATCTTTCTCGATAAGCTTTTTGACGGTCGAACCTGTGAGCATTATCGCACTCTGGGAGCCTATTTTCTCAAGAACTCTGCCAAGTTTGCTTATCGCGTTCTTCTGAAGGTAAACGTAGGACGGAATCTTCACCTCCATCAGCTCACCCCGAGTCTTTTGAGCAGCATTTCCTTTGAGGGTGAGTGGAAGCAGTCATAGTTCTCGGGATAGCCAATGCAGAACGTCGGAAATGATGTCACTGGAACGGGAGAATATGCGGGATCTTTGATGTAGACGGGCAGATACTTTTCTGAAATCCTTGCAGTCGTCTCATCTTGGGAAAGAAACTCCCTGAACTCACGGCAAATCGGACATGTTGGGGAGCTTATGAAAATGAAGAGCATTTTTCCCGTTTTTTTGGATTCGTTCACAGCTTCATCGTAACTTAGCCAGGCGGAATTCAGCTTTTCTTCATAATCCTGGAATGCGAGAAGTAGAATCCCAATGACAGCTACAGCTGCGATTATGTAGATGTATCGCACAGCCTTGGGTGGCTTTGGAAAATATAAAGATTTTGGAATCCCAAAAATACTGCGACCCTTGAGAGCAACTGACAATTTTGCCAGCATCTTTCAGCAAGATTTTAATAATCGGATTTCTTTCACACTTTCATGTCTCTTGCGAGCTATTTCAGGTTTGAGGAATACGGGACGAACATGAGAACGGAAGTTCTCGCTGGCCTTACAACATTTATGACAATGGCATACATAATCTTCGTGAATCCAGCGATTCTGAGCGATGCAATGGGAAAAGATGCAATCCCAAGCCTCGTGACCGCGACAGCACTTGCTGCAGGAATTGCTACAATAATCATGGCTTTGTATGCCAGTAAACCCTTTGCCTTAGCGCCGGGAATGGGTTTAAACGCTTATTTTACCTACGGCGTTGTTCTCGGTATGGGCTACTCCTGGCAAGTCGCCTTGGCGGCTGTTTTTGTTGAGGGCATTATATTCATGATACTGACCGTTACAAAGTTAAGAACTGCAGTTATCAACGCGATTCCCGTTTCACAGAAGTATGCGATCGGAGCAGGTATAGGGCTTTTCCTGACGCTCATCGGTCTAAAAGCAGCAGGCATCGTTGTTTACAACCCTGCAACTCTTGTTTCACTTGGAGTCGAGAATTTCGCAAAGAAGGAATTCTGGATCGCGATCCTTGGACTGCTGATCGCTGCGGCGATGATGGTTAGGAAAATTCCTGGGGCATTGCTCGTCGCAATTCTCGTCTCCACAGCTGTTGCAGTGGTAATTGGAGTAGCTCCACCTCCTGAAAGCTTAGTGGCTTTACCAACGCTTGATAAAACGTTTCTGCAGCTCGACTTCGTTGGTTTGCTTAACGTCGGTGCCATAGGGGTTGTTTTCGCATTCTTCATGGTTGACTTCTTCGATACCCTCGGTACAGTTTCGGGGCTCAGTGCCAAAGCGGGCTTCATGAGGAAGGACGGAAGCATCCCAGACAGCGAGAAGATTCTGATGACCGATGCCTTCGGCACGAGCTTTGGAGCCCTTCTTGGCACTTCGACCGTTACCACCTACATCGAGAGCGCAGCAGGTATCGAGGAGGGTGGAAGAACGGGGATGACTGCCTTGGTTGTTGGGGTACTCTTCATCGTCGTCGGTCTCTTTGTTTCTCCGATCGCCGCGATAATCCCCTCTGCAGCAACAGCCCCAGCGCTAATTCTTGTTGGATTCCTCATGCTTACGGTCATAAGAGACATAGACTTCAGCGATCTGACCGAATCCCTTCCAGCGTTTGCAGTTCTCGTGACGATTCCATTCACGTACTCGATAGCCGATGGAATCGGAGCAGGATTCCTCAGCTATGTGGTGCTGAAGATGCTCGCTGGAAGGTGGAGGGAAATCCATCCGCTGATGTTTGCCCTCGCAGTGGTGTTTGCAGTCTACTTCCTTTATCTCGGCGGTCTGATAAATTTCTAAATTTTTATTTTTAACAGAGCAGAGGCCCAGATACGGGTTTTGAACCTAACGCAAAAAGCTTCGTTTTCAGGTTTTAATGAACTCCCTTAGCAATACGGTGCCGTAGCAACCTGCTGGAAGGTAGAATTCGAAGACTTCCCCCTCAAACTTCAGCCCCGTTATGGCCAATGGGATGCAGGCTGCTCTGTAAGATCCGCTCGAAGAAAACTCCTTGTGCTCGGTCTTGAAGCTTCCAATGTCAAGATTGTCCTCGGCAAGAAACTCCAGGGCTTTTCTGCTCCAGCCTTCAAGTTTCGTCTCGTAGCCCACCAGTGGCAGTGCAAGAGTTGCGAAGTTCTCCCTTATTAGAAATTCCACCCTGCGCCTGTTTGTCCCAACTCTCGTGAAATCAGCGAAGGAAGGCTTCTTCTTTTTGTAGGTCAGATAGCATGCCCAGTCTCCCTCAAGCAGGGTCCTTAGCTCCCCGAATTCCTCGATTCTCAGTGAAAGCAACCTGTTGAAGATGTAGGACTGATATGCGTGAACGAACATCATCTTCAGAGTCTTTGGTAGCGAGAGCAGGGCATCTTTTTCGCTCTTTCCCTCTCTTAGCTTTTGAAGCAGTGCCCTCTCGTAGTTAAGATGCTTTGGAAGCTCTTTAAGCCCGTAAACGGGATCTCTTGTGTTCCAAAGCTCTTCCCTGATCTTCATAAGTTCTTTTTCAGCTTCCGAAGGCTTTGAGACGAACGTCCAGAACGCTTCGGTATAGTTGCCCTGAAGGATTAGTTTTCCGACCTCATGCGTTATGCCACGCGTTCCAAACCTCTGCTCACCGAAGAAGTTTGGAATACCTTTCTCGCTAAGCTCTTCTTTAGCCCTCTCAAAGATCTCACCATTCCTCACCCCTAACACCCTGACTCTGAAAAAATTTCCGAGAAGATCGCCGAGCTTAATTTCTCTCCTCGAATAACCAACGAATTCGATCCTGGCATCCTTTATGCTCACCCTCTCAAGCTCCTCCTTTTTAACTCCACTTACAGTGAAAAACTGCACAGTCAGGGCTCTCCTGTCCTTTGTTCCTGCGAATGAGATTCTTTTCTGGCTTATTCCAAGCGCTTTTGAGAGTGCTCTCACGAACTTGAGGGTTTCCCAGTTCTTCTTCTCAACTCTTACGACAGCAAAATTTCCGTCTTCTGAGAGGTTGAGCTCGATTATTTCCTCGACGTAAAAGTCCTCCGCAGTCTTCTTTACCTCTCCTCCCATCGGAGTAGTTTTCGTTATGTATCCCCTGATCCCGAGATCCACACCTTCACTTGCGGAAGCTTTTTTTAAAGCTTGTCAACTTTCGGCGTGGAAAAGAGCATTCAGGATCCCGTGCATGGTTTGATAAAGCTCGAAGACTGGCAGATTGCAGTAATCGACACGCCGCAGTTTCAGAGGCTCAGACGTGTAAAACAACTTGGATTCGCAAATCTCGTTTATCCAGGAGCGAACCACACGAGATTTGAGCACAGTCTCGGCGCAATGCATCTTGCCAAGATTCTTGCAAAAAAGCTTGAATTGGATGATGAAGTCGTCGTTTCGGCCCTCTTGCACGATATAGCTCATCCACCGTTCTCTCACAGTGGAGAGAGGATAATGAAAACTTACTGCTCCTCAGGGCACGAGGAAATAAGGCTTGCGATAAACGGGGAGCTAGGGGATGTTTTGAACAACTTCGGTTTCAGCATTAAGAGGATTTCAGATATCGTTTGTGGGAAGAGGGCTTCCATAGTGTGCGGGGACATCGACGTTGACAGGATGGATTACCTCGTGAGGGACTCGCATTACACTGGCGTTGCCTACGGCATTTTCGACACTTCGAGGCTGATAGAAAAGATCAAGTTCAGAGATGGGGTCATTGTAGAGGAAGGAGGCATAAGAGCGGCGGAATCTTTGCTGATCTCGAGATACATGATGTATCCCGCGGTCTACTACCACCACGTCTGCAGGATAGCGACGAAGATGTTCGAAAGGGCGATGGAGAGGGTGAGGAGGCATAAGAGCGGCGGAATCTTTGCTGATCTCGAGATACATGATGTATCCCGCGGTCTACTACCACCACGTCTGCAGGATAGCGACGAAGATGTTCGAAAGGGCGATGGAGAGGGTGATAGAAGCTGGCTTCGAGGCGAAAAAAATGGTCGAAATAGATGATTGCACGGCGATGTGGCTCATAAAGAACCACGATCCGGAGTTCTACGAATTTCTGCAAAACAGGAGACTGTTCAAAAGGGCGGTATACGTCGGAAAGGAGAGCGTGGACCTGAAAGAAATACTGAATCTCAACGAAAAGAGAGTTGAGGAGAGGATAGCTGAGATTGCTGGAGTTGATAGAAAATACGTGATCGTCGATATACCTCCTCTTGAAGATGTTCGGGAGTTCAGCGTTCGGGTGGAAATTGACGGGAAGTTAGAGAGACTCGAGGAGGTTTCGAAGGTCGTAAAGGCTTTAAAAACTTCCTGGATCGACAACTGGCGTTTCGGAATTTATACAAAAAAAGAGTTCGTGGATAGGGTAAGAAAAGCCGCCTGTGAGCTCCTCGGAATCGATAAAACGATGCAAAGCCCCCTCTTTTAGTCTTCGAGTCTCCTTCTTATTGCCGGATTTTTTGCAACTATTTCCCTGAGCGCAGATTCAAAGCTCTCGTTCCTCTCGATCCTTTCGCAGAGGTAGACTCCAGTCCTCCCTATCTCCCTCCTTCTGCTGAGTACCCTGATCCTTTCCAGAACGATGTCAACCGAAACTCCCAGGGTTTTGGCGACAACGCTCGGGTGAATGTCTGCTAAATCTATTTCTCTGTGTCCCCTTTGGTTGGGGATTATTAGTACAAGTCTTTTGTCAACCCCGGGAACTCTGAGATCCCTTAGCAGTTCCTCATAGCTTAAGCAACCTCCGAATCTGTAGAATTCCAGCTCTCTTTCCCTCATTTTCACTAAGGGGAAGCTTATGGTTGTCTGCTCATCAACAGAGATTTCTCCCTTAACCGCATAATTCGGCGTGGCCTGCACGATCCTTTTTTCAAGCACATCGAATTCTTTGAGAGCCAGCTCCACCTTGTAGGATGGAACCTTCTGCGGGATGAATATGTCCACGTCGCTTTTGCTGTTCACGTCTCCTCTCGCTACACTTCCGTAAACTATGGTTTGCAGCCCGAAACTTTCGAGAACTTCCATCAGCCCTTTGGCCTTATTTCTCTTCTCTCTGAGAATTCTGAAGTTCTCCTCTGTGTAATCTACTTCCCTCCACTTCATTCGACGGTTTTATCGATCCAGTCCATAAATTCCCTCAGGCCCTTGTCGACCGGGAAAGAACAAATGCATGGCGTGGTGTAGCTGTGCAGTTTTTTGATCTCATCCCTTATCTCGGAAAACTTCTCGCTCTTCGTCTTGAGGATCATTCCGTACTCTTCCGCCTCCTCTATCTTTCCCTCCCACCAAAAATAAGACTTTATCGGGAATATGTTTACGCATGCGACAAGCCTCTTCTCGAGTAAATGCCTCGCTATCTTCTCGGCTTCCTCCTTCGAGCTTGTGGTTACGTAGACGAAACTGAACATTGCCACGAGCTCACCTCTCCTTCTTCTTTACGACCACTACATCTCCGAGAGTTGGCGCCATCGAGGCCTTTTTCTCAATTTTCACAACCGGCACGCTCTCCCTAAGCTTTATTCCAAAAAGCTTCTCGAGTTTTGCAATGATATCAGGATCAGGCGTTATTTCCGCGTTCTCTATCTTCTTTATGAGGGATTCCTTCTCCTGAATTTTCTTTGCAAGCTGTTCCTGGCTCCATCCCCTCTTTTCCCTTTCCTGTCTTATTATCTGGTTGTAGTTATCCACGAGCTCATCCTTGAACTCTATATCTGTGCTGATCTTCTTCTTCTTTATTACTACCCTCTTCGCCCCGGACTGCGAGGTGCTCGAGATTTTCTCACTTCCATAGCGCTTGCACAGGGGGCAAACGGTTAGTTCAGTTCCTTCCACGATGATTTTAATTCCCGAACCCTTCAGCTCTTTCCCACAGATTTCACAGTTCATACGATCACCGAACAATAAGTTCATATAGTTGAAGGGATATATATTTATTTGGAGGCTTCCGGCAGAGGTTGGTGAAATGTCAGAAGACCTGAACTATCTGATGGATAAGCTGAAGAAGCTAGAAGAGGAGTATTTCAAGCTTAGAGAGGTTTGTCGAAGGCTTGAGGATGAAAAGAGGTTTATAGAAAGTGAAAGGCTGAGATACGAAAGAGAGGTTAGGAGACTCAGGAGCGAGATTGAGCGTTTAAGGTCACCTCCCTTACTTGTTGGCGTGATTTCTGACGTTCTTGAAGATGGAAGAGTGGTCGTGAGAAGCTCGACTGGTCCGAAATTCGTCGTTTACGCCTCGCAGTATATATCTCCAGACGAGCTTAAACCCGGGACAAGGGTTGCCATGAACCAGCAGACCCTTGCCGTGGTTAACGTCTTGCCCTCATCGAAAGACCCGATGGTTTACGGATTCGAGATAGACGAAAAGCCTGAAGTGACGTATTCAGACATCGGGGGTTTGAATCAGCAGATCGAGGAAATAAGAGAGGCTGTAGAGCTACCGATGTTAAAGCCAGAGCTGTTCAAGGAAGTAGGTATAGAACCACCGAAGGGAGTTCTGCTCTACGGCCCTCCGGGCACGGGAAAGACTTTGCTCGCGAAGGCCGTGGCAAATCAGACAAGGGCGACGTTTATAAGAGTCGTTGGTAGCGAATTCGTTCAGAAATTCATCGGAGAGGGAGCAAGGCTTGTGAGGGAAGTATTCCAGCTTGCAAAGGAGAAGGCACCTTCAATCATATTCATAGACGAACTCGATGCAATTGCAGCAAAGAGAACCAGCAGCGACACGAGCGGGGACAGGGAAGTGCAGAGGACTATGATGCAACTTCTCGCCGAGCTCGACGGATTCGATCCAAGGGGAGACGTCAAGGTTATTGGAGCCACGAACCGCATAGATATTCTCGATCCGGCAATACTCCGCCCGGGTAGGTTCGACAGGATAATAGAAGTCCCGCTACCGAGCTATGAGGGCAGGATTCAGATATTCAGGATACACTCGAGAAAGATGAAGCTTGCAGAAGATGTGGACTTCAAGGAGCTCTCAAGGATAACCGAGGGAGCAAGCGGAGCAGACATAAAGGCGATATGCACAGAAGCGGGAATGTTCGCAATAAGAGAGGAGAGGATCAGGGTAACCATGTTCGACTTTACAAGGGCTGTGGAGAAAGTTCTCAGGAAGACATCCCCAATTCCGGAGCTCAAGGGGGTCATGTTCGTTTAGCCGGAAGCCTCCACCACTTTCAAAAAGTTCAAAAGCTGAGGGAGGTAGTGATGTCGTGGAAATAGGATGTCTATCTGTGTCTCACAAGCGTGCGAAAGTGGGTGAAATAGAGAAGATCGCAAGGGAAGATTACTTTTTACCGATAATTTCCTCCCTCCCCTTTCAGGAGGTCGCTTATGTTCTAACCTGCAACAGGTTCGAGGTCTATGCTCTCGGATTTTCGGTTCAGGAAAATCTGATAAAGCTATCGAAAAGGCTGGGAGTTGAGAGCTTTGCCGAGATATACACAGGCGAAGACTGCATCCGCCATTTGATGCGGGTATGTGCGGGCGTAGAGTCGATGATAGTGGGAGAGAACGAGATCCTCGGACAGGTAAGGGCTTCTCTGCAGAAATGCGAGAGAAAGGGATTGACAAAAGAGAACCTCGGGAGAGTGTTTGCGAAGGCAATACAGGTTGGAAGCAAGGTCAGGAGAGAAACAGCAATCTCTAAAGGAGCCTTATCCATTGGTTCTGCAGCTGTAGAGCTTGCAGAAAGAGTTTTAGGCTCGCTGAGCGGGAAAAAAGTTCTTATAGTTGGAGCAGGCGAGATGGGAGAACTGGTTGCTAAGGCAATACACAATAATGTGGAAACGATACTGATAGCAAACAGGACCTTTTCGAAGGCGGAGACACTTGCAAAAAAAATAAACGGGATCGCTGTTAGATTCGATCGACTGCAGGAATTTCTAAGGATCTGCGATGTCGTGATCTCGGCAACTTCCGCGCCACACATAGTTATCTCGAGGCAAGCCGTTGAGAGCGCCATGAAAGATCGGAAAAGAAGGCTCGTGATCATCGATATTGCCCTTCCGAGGGATGTCGAGGAGTCGGTGAGAGAACTGGAGAACGTGGAGCTATTCACCATCGACGATCTTCGGGCGATAAGCGAGGAAAACATGAGGAGGAGAGAAAAGGAGGTCAAAAAAGCTGAGGAAATAATAGAGAGGGAATTGGAGCACTTTAAAGTTTATTTAAAGGATCTCGGAGCTAAAAAGGCAATAGTGGCGATGTACAGCCATGCGGGCAAGTTCGTTGATGAAGAGGTGGAGGAACTCTACCGTAAGCTCTCAAAGCATGGTCTGGGTGAGGAAGTCAAGCCAGTTCTTAGAGCTTTTGCCATTTCCCTGATCAAAAAATTTTTGAGCGAGCCAACCATGAAACTCAAGGTGGCAGCAAGAAACGGGGATTTTGAGTTGATAGATGCCATTCTTAAGGTATTCGGTGATGAAAACGCTTTTCAGCATTCGGAAGAGGGAATGTTGAGGGAAAGTAAGGGCATCGTTAAGGAAAGGGAGCTATTATAAAAAAATTAAAATTTTTTGATTTCATTGGCAATCCTCCACTGCCGTGAGTTCCTTGAAGACGACTTCTCCATCGAATCTTGGGAGCTTCACTATGTGGTATGGCGCAGTTATCAGCTGTGGGAGATAGCAGTTCTCTCCGGGCTTTTTCTTCACAACCGTTACGACCATCACGTTTTCATTCGTGAGTGCGGTGAGGTCTCCGGAAGTATGTATGCTCTTTATGGTTATATCATAACCAGCGGTTGGCTTCCATCCGTAAAATACCGCAATTACCATTTCCCGCTCGAAGTCTATCTTGTCGTTGACAACTAAGCCCGCCTTTTCGAGTATTTCCTTGAATGATTCAGGGTCTCTGATCACGTAGTTGTCCTCTCCATGGTATTTGCAGAACTGCCCCTTTGCAATCGTTTTAAACGGCACATTGTTTCCCTGTTCGATCGCATAAACTCCTGCCAAAACAAATATCCCGGCGCATATAGCCAAACCGATTCCAAACAACCTCATATCCATCACAGGCATCGCTGTTCCTTTGGGTATGAAACAAATTTGTTTTCGTAATAAAATATAATTCAAGGTTTTTTCTCCTCATACGTCTTCTCCTTTGCCTTCAAGACCTCAGCGTGCTCACCTTCGGTCATTTCAAGAATAAAGCTACCAACGTATCCACAATCCTTGCATTGGAATTTCCCCGAGACCCCTCCAGCCTCAAGCTCGACGTTCTTCGAGTAGCATACGGGACAAACTAGGAACTTTCGCATGATCAACATCGTTCTAGGAATAAAAAGGTATGCAAAGGTTTATGGACTCAGTGGGTCGAAGGTGAACGTGAAATTCTGCGTTCAGGAGCACTTCGCAAAAAAGCATCATTTTGACCTCAGGCTCGAGATGGATGGAGTTGCAAAGAGCTGGGCCATTCCAAAGGATTTCCCGGAAAAGAAGGAGAAAAGGCTTGCTATTCAGGTCGAGGATCACAGCCTGGAATACATGGACTTCGAGGGGGAAATAAAGGAGGGTTATGGAAAGGGAGTGGTTAAAATCTGGGACAGGGGAGAATACGAGCTGATAAAGCGGACGGACAGGGAGATAAAGTTCAGACTTAAAGGGCAAAAGCTCAAAGGCGTTTACGTTCTACTGAAGTTCGACAGGGCTGGAAAGGATTACTGGCTGCTCACGAAAGTCTCGGATTAATAGAAGCAAAGGATTAAATATGTGAAGCTAAATTTCGTTGCGAAGGGGTCTGAATGGGAAGGGGGATGCTGATAGCGATTGAGGGCATCGATGGAGCAGGAAAAACGACAAATGCAAGGGAATTATTTTCATATTTAAAAAATCTTGGCTATCCAGTTTTGCTGCTGAAGGAGCCTTCTGACAGCATTTACGGCCGTAAGATCAGGGGTTCTGAGAAAAGGCTTCCAGCCGAGGAAGAGCTCAAGCTTTTTCTGCTCGACAGGGAAATCGACGTTAAGGAAAGAATAATTCCGGCAATTGAGGAGGGGAAAATTGTGATAATGGACCGCTATTACTACTCAAACATAGCCTACCAGTCCGCGAGAGGGATAGAGGCTGAAAAGATAAGAGAGCTAAACGAGAGGTTTGCCCCAAAACCAGATCTCGTAATAATCCTTGATGTTTCTCCTGAAACTGCTTTGGAGAGAATAAAAGTTAGGGGCAAGAAGACGGCGTTTGAAGAAAAGGAATACCTCGAAAGGGTCAGGGAGAGTTTTCTGAAAATCGCCGATGAGAGGACAATCGTTGTTAACGCGGAAAGGCCGCTTGAGGAAGTCAGAGAAGAAATTTTTTACGCTGTTAGAAGGCTACTGAACTCTTATGATCTTTGTAGGGGTTAAGATTACGTCCGCTTTTGCGTCATGCTCTTCTGCGAGGTAGCTTAGGTCGCTAAAAACCTGTATATCATGAGCAACGACGACGAATAACGCATTATCTGCCAGAACACCTTCGTTCTTGAGAATTTGGAACTCCCTGTCTCCAAAACCGCTTCCCTTCCCTATTCTGTTTCCCTGGACGTCAACGGCAACACAGCCCTGAGCAAAGACGCCAACCCTTCCTTTGAGCTCTCTAAGCTCTGCAGGTTTGCCCAACCTTAACCTCTCTAAGGTCGGTCTCACTTTTTCCCTCAAAATTACAAAACCCCTCAACTTTGGAAGTGCAGCAAGCAACGTCTTCCCGTCTTCAAGAACGATCTCTCGAAGCCTTAGAAGAACAGAATCGGGAGCTGAGAAAACGCATTCAGATCTTCCGTATTCTTCGAGCTCTCTAATCTTCTCGCAGGTTCTCCAGGAATCTCTGAAGTTTGGAATCCTTCCGTAAGGGCTTGGAAAGCCGCATAAAGGCCCTATCTTCCTCCAGACGTATTGCCTCACTTCTTCCTTACTCCTGAACTTCAAGCAGGACCCTTATCAGATCCTTATCCTTCACCATTCCCGAAACCCTGTTCGCAGAGTCCAGCACAGGAATACAGTCGAGATCGTTGCTTATCATCTTCTTTGCACACTTTGAAGCGCTCGTCTGCGGGTATACGAAGTCAGGGGGTTTCATGAACTTCTTTACGGGTTCCCTTGGCAACTTAACGACGCTAATCTCGAAATACCTGACGGACATGTCCCTCATGCCATCCCAGCTCCACTTGTCGTCGGTATCGCTTGAGGAGGAGTTCGTCGATTGGACTATGTAGTCCTCGATGAGAGCCTCGCTTAGCATGATCTTCTCATCCACTATACCAACGAGCTCTTCATTCTCGTTCAAAACACCACAGATCTCCGCATTTGCAAGCCGCATGATCTCTCCGACAACTTTCAGTGGCGTCTCCTCCCACACGCACACGATCTGCGGGCTCACGTATTTCCTGACAGGGGTGTCAATGTTCATCTCCGCGATCTTCTTTATTATATCCCTCACAGTTATTATGCCAGCCAACTTTTCCCCGTCGACGACGGGAAGACGCCTGAACGGGGTTGAGCTTAAGATCTCCACAACCCTCCTTGCAGTCTCATGGACGCTCACGGTAACAGGATTCGGGGTCATGAGCAGGGCAACCTGATCTTCCTCGATCTTTCTAAGGATGTCCTTTCTTGTTATTATGCCAGCTATTTTCCCCTCCTTCAGAACTGGGACTGCTGAGATGCCGTAACCTTTGAAAAGCTGGAGGACAGAATCCCTTTTACTCGGCAGGGTTGCATAGATCACCTTGGGGTTCATGATTTCCGATGCCTTCATCGTTCCGCCTAACCTTATTTCTGCTAATTAATCTTTCCCTTTCCAAGCCGGGAAAATTTGTCAGACTAGGTATCTCCTCATGCCCGTCCGCCATACATTCTCTGCCTCGCTCAAGTCGCATGAAAAGGTACCGAAGTCAATCAAACTGCCTTCGCTGAAGCCCAGATGCTCTGCAGTCAGTCCTTTTCTTTTCAGGAAGTCGAGATAGTCTTCAAGTTCCCCCTCCTTGACCTCAACGATCCACCTCGTATTCGACTCAGAGAACAGCTCAACGAAGTCGAGCTTTTTAACGGCCCTGAATCCCGTTCCTAAGCCAAAGCTCATCTCTGCTATCGCAACCGCAATTCCCCCTTCTGAAACATCGTGGCACGCTTTAACATCGAATTTCCTAAAGGATTCAAGCATTGCATCCGAATAAGCTTTCAATCGTTCTGGCGATGTTTTTGGAACATTGTAGCTCTCAAAACCCATAATCTTCGAATAAAGACTTCCACCGAACTCCTTCTTTGTTTCACCAACTAGAACTACAGCGCCGCGCCTGAAATAGCTTTCCTTGGCTTTCCTAATATCCTCAACGATTCCCACACCAAGCAGCGTGGGAGTTGGAGCGATTGCTGAGTGCTTCGTTTCATTGTAAAAGCTCACGTTACCGCTAACGCAGGGCAATCCAAAGTTCTTGGCCATCCAGCCCAAGGCCTTGACACTTTCAACGAATTCCCACATTCTTTCCGGCTTCTCAGGATTTCCAAAGTTCAGACAGTCGACAAAGCTATGGGGCACCGAGTTCACAGCTACAAGGTTCCTTACAAGCTCATCAAAGGCACTTGCCGTTCCCCAGTAAGGATCGGCCTTCGTCAACCAGGGATTAACGGCAACGGCAATTGAAAGCCCTCTGTTTGACCTCGTTGGCTTTATCACGACTGCATCTCCGTGCGTCTCAAAGTTAACCCTTCCCTGCAAAGGCTTAATTGCTGTGGCTGCCCGAACTTCGTGATCGTATTGCCTTATAACCCAGTCCTTGCATGCCACATTTGGATGCGAGAGCATTTTTAGAAAAACAGCTTTTAAATCCTTGGACTCGGGAATCTCAGGTTCTTCCTTAGGCAAGGGTTTTGCCGTATGGGTTCTACAGTACTCAACAGCGCCAACGATGAATTCGATGTCCATTTCGTATATCTTGTATCCCTTATAGAATATGCGGAGAATTCTGTCTTCCGTCGTCTTTCCGATAACGGAGGCGGGAATATCCCACTTCTGGAAGATATAAAGGACTTCATCCACTTTTTCTGGTTTTACAGTGAGCATCATCCTCTCCTGACTTTCAGAGACCCAGATCTCCCATGGTGCCATGCCCTCCTCCTTTAGCGGAACCTTGTCAAGGTGAATTTCTGCCCCAAAACCTGCAGAGAATGCCATTTCTCCAACCACGCAGCTCAATCCACCGCCCCCGAGGTCTTTTAGTCCCGTGATCAGACCCTTTTCTACCACCTCCAAGCATGCATGGATCAGCGGTTCCTTTACTATCGGATTGCCCAGCTGAACAGCACTCCTTTCCTCCTCGCTCTCCTCGCTGAGCTCTGCCGATGCAAAGGTAACTCCGTGTATTCCGTCTCTTCCAGTTTTCCCGCCCACGAGAACGAATAAATCTCCAGCATTCCTTGCCCTGCTCTGCACGATGTTCTTCTTTTTCGCGATTCCAACGCATCCCACGTTTACGATGCAATTCGTCAGGTAGGATTCGTCGAAGAAGATCATTCCAGCAACTGTTGGAATGCCAACCCGATTTCCGTAATCCCTTATACCAGCAACAACCCCGCTGAGAAGATATTGCGGATGCCTAACACCCTTTGGTAGTTTTTCGTATGGAGTGTCGAGTTCTGCAAAGAATAGGGGGTCTATCAGTGCAATTGGCTGCGCTCCCATGCAGAGGACATCCCTTATTATACCCCCGATACCGGTAGCGGCACCTCCGTAGGGCTCAATTGCGGAGGGGTGATTATGGCTCTCGATCTTGATGACGTAAGCATGCTCCTCGTCGAATTCGACCACTCCCGCATCTTCCTTTATTGCAGAAATGACATGGGGATATCGCGAATAATCGTCGAGAAGAAACTGCTTCAGGAAGTACTTTGAGCTTTTGTAGCAGCAGTGCTCGCTCCAGGCTTGGCCGAGGGATTGCATTTCGATGTCGTACGGGTTTCTTCCCCTTTTTTTAAAGTACCGCTGTATCAGCCTCATCTCTTCAAGGTTCAATCCAAGACCCATGACTTCGCTTATCCTTAAAAGCTCCTCATCCGTAGCTTTATCCAATTCTACTTCGTAGAGCTCGAATGGAACCTCAACCTTTTTAAACATCCGATCACCCGATCCAGTTGATTCTGAACTTCTGGATCACGGGATTCGCAAGAAGCTTCTCGCACATTTCCCTTATCTCCTTCTCAGCCTCTTCCCTATTCTTTGCATCTATCTCGATGCGGAAGACCTTTACAGTAGAGACTTTTTTAACCCTTTTAAACCCGAGCAATCTCAAAGCCTTTAGGGTTGACTCTCCCTCAGGATCTGCCACACCCTCTTTCAGCTCAATGTAAACATCTGCAATCATAAAACCGCCTCAAGCTCTCAGATAAAAAATTTACTGAGAAAGAAGAATTAATTTTAATTCGAGACCTCAAGCACTTCCAATGCTTCTGATGGACAATTCTTCACGCAAAGACCGCATGCCACACAATCTTCCGTTTCCTTCTCCAAAACTGAACCATTTACTATCTCAAGTACTTCCCTATCTCTTAACGGGCAAAAACTGGTGCAAAAACCACAGCCACTACAAATTCTCCCCTCTCTAACTCTGATCACCTTCTTTCTCCTTCTTTCAATTTCTCTGAATTCGACCTTGGGCTCGATCGGGGTCTCCCTGCTAATCCTGATAGCTTTGCTCGGACAGAATCTCATACAGGTTCCGCAGAAGTTGCACCTTTCATTGAATTTCACGGTCTTTTCGGGGAGATAAAGGTATTCAATCGCAAGATTGGGGCAGACGTCCCGGCATACGGTGCAGTGAGATATGCAAAGTTCTCTAAACCACTCTTGCTCGCCCCTGAGCAGCTTAGCAACACTTATAGCCTTTATGGGACACACTTCCTGGCAGACACCACACATGGAACAAGCTCTCTCGTCCAATATGATTTTTCCACTGACTGCATAACTTCTCTCAGCAAAATTTCTGCATGAATCGCATCTAATTTCAAGAACGTTCATCGGGCATATTCTCGAGCACATCTCGCAGTATATACACTTATCTTCGCTTATCGAAGGCTTTGAATTGCTTAATCTGACAGCCTTAGTTGGGCATATGTCAACGCAGAGCTCGCATTCGATACAACCTCCTCCAATTTTTATACTCCCCTTCCTCAACTTCTTCACATCCACGTTTCGAACAACCTTTATCGCACCTCTCGGACACTCACGCATACATCGACCACATAAAATGCAAAGTCTCTCATCTACCTCTACCCTTCTGAACTCTATTTCCTCAAGCAGTTCTTTATAAACGCTTCCCTCATGCCTCAGGGCACCGTAAAAGCAAAAGTCTGCACATACTCCACAGACAACGCATTTTTCGTTTATTTTTGCCATAAACCCCTTTCCATTTCTGTAAATGCTCACAGCATTCTTTGGGCATACCTCCTCGCAGACTCCACAGCCTACGCACTTCTCAGGCATAAATTCCATCCGTCTGCCATATCTTTCGACTGCGGTGGATACCATATTGTAATTTTAAATCTTACTATTTATAAGTCTTTTGCTTCAAACAAAGTCACACTTATGGATATATATTCGTGAGGACAGAGAAGAAATTTTTTTAACTCTTACATCAAAAGCAGTTGGGGGCCGGTAGCTCAGCTGGTAGAGCGCCGTCTTGGCATGGCGGAGGCCTGGGGTTCAAATCCCCACCGGTCCATCTCTTTTGTTCCAGTTCTGAGAATGCTGCCCAGCAGATAAATCGCTTCAAAACTTCCCTTCTTAGATTAAAAAGAATAAAAAATAGAAATCTGAAAAGCCTTATATCTTCTCAACCTGTGGATCTGGGGACTCGTATATGTATTTTTCAAGCTGGTCGAAGAACTTTGCAATCGTTGTATCGCTGGCGGGCTTTGTCAGGAAGGAAATTACGAAGAACAGTATTAGCTCAACGGGCAGAGCGATGACGAGAGCTGGTAAGCCTTTAATGCCTGTAAGCATGTAGGTGAATGGCTGGTAGACGTAACCAATTGCAAGCAGTATGAATCCAACTACGAACGAGATTATCACCGCTTCCCTTGTTGCTCTCTTCCAGTAAAGGGAAATTAGCAGAACTACGTTCAGAGCAAAGCCCGGAGATGCCAAGAAGTTCAGGAAGTCAGCCAATGGTACGGGAGCTGGAAGGCCTATGTACTTCCATCCAACTATAGCGAGCCATCCGAAGAAGGTTGCGACGATGACCAGTATCCAGAGGAATATCCTCGTCTGCCAGATTAGTTCTCTGTCAGTGCACTTGCCCTTCTTCAGGCAGCTGTATATATCAACCGACCAGAGTGATGCTGCCGCTACGATCATCGTCCCCATCGTGGAAACCGCTGCTGCGAATGCGCCTATGTAGACAAAGGAACCCCACCAGACTCCACCGTACTTGGTTGCAATGTACTGCAATACCTGGTCAGCTTTCGGCAGATCGGGAGCGAGAACGTGTCCGATCGTAGTACCCATTGTAACTCCTATTATTGTGAAGATTATTGGGAACGAAATGAGCTGCAGCGTTGGATACCACTTCATCGCCACCGGGCTCCTCAACGTCATTGGAACGTACATAAGATGGATCCAGAGAGCGCCGCTGAATCCCGAGAGGATGTAGCCCAGAGCATATGCCATCCTATCTGCTCCTGTTAGCTTTGCAGCACCGAAGGGATCGGGATTTGAGTAAAGCCATGGCTTGTTCTGAAGTATGTACTCAGCAGCTCCTGTCAGGCCATTTGGCAGGTTCATAATGGCAATGATGAACGTTCCTACAAATGCCACTAAGAACCATGCTCCAAGAATGACGTTCGTGTATGCAACGCTTCTCATTCCTCCAATGAAGGCTATAAGGGCGCTGAGAATTGCTCCCCAAACGAAGCCAACTTCCATTGGTGCGCCAACGAGAACGTTGAGACCTATTGCAATTGCCGCAGGCTGCAAAGCTAAGTAGATTGCAACGAATATTAGGTTTACTGCACTGAATATATAGCGGGAGTTTTGGGACTCCAACCTGTCTGCAATTACCGAGAGGGGTGTTGGGTAGCCATAGTATTTTGCAGCTCCCCACAGCTTGATTCCAAGCACCGTTATGATCATGACCTGGAACAGGTGTATGAACATGTACCAGGGAATCATTATTCCGTGGCCGAAAGCGTAGACCCAGCCTGGTAGACCGTAGAAAGTCCAGGCGCTCATTATTGTGAATGCTCCGTAGAAGTATAGCACGAAGATACCCAGTGAGCTACCGGCGAGCACGTAGTCCTGAACGGTCTTCTTCGATTTTCTTGAAAGGTATATGGAAAATGCCAGAACTGCTATGGAGAGTAGGGTAACCAGTCCGAGTATAATTCCTCCCTGCCCGGTATACCACTCAGCCATTTTCCTCACCTCTCAGCTCTCTTTTTCTTCATCATTTCTTCCCTGATCTTCACGGGCTTCCAGAACTTATTGAGGTACACTGCGAAAACGATCGCCGCTGTGAAGTACCAGATTATGGAGTTCACTTGCCACCAAGAGAGCCACCCAAAGTATACCTGCTTTTCCACTGGATGCGTAAATGCGTACCACTGGGACACAAAGTGCCATATAGACCATATGGCAACGAAGATCCAAAACAACCTCGTACTCCAGCTTGCCATAATGCGAGGATTAACTATAGGTATTTAAAATGTCATGTTAACCGGTTAACAAGAATTAATTATTGAGGTTGTGTTAACATGTTAACACCACCTTATTTATGCTCTTGCACAAAAAGCCGAACATGGCAGTGCTACCAGAGGTTAAAAAGTCTTATGGACGGCTGAAAAACTACGTTGACGGAGAGTTTGTAACGCCTACTACCGAAAAATACGACCCGGTTTACAATCCTGCTAAGGACGAGGTTATTGCGGAGGTTCCAATGTGTGTAAAGGAAGACGTCGACGCAGCAGTTGAGGCCGCGGTAAATGCCTTCGAGGAATGGAAAGAGGTGCCAATAACGACAAGAGTGAGGTATCTCTTCGAACTGAAAAATGCACTGGAAGGGAAGTTCGAGGAACTTTCGAGAGTAACAACGCAAAACCACGGGAAGATAATAGATGAAGCAAGGGGGGAGATGAGACGATTGATAGAGAACGTGGAGACCGCAATAGCGATCGCATATACGCTTTTCAAAGGGGAAAGATTGGATCAGATTGCAACCGGCATCGACGAGGAACTCGTAAGGGAGCCTCTTGGAGCGTTCGGAGTCATCGGTCCATTCAACTTCCCAGCGCTTGCGCCTTTCTGGTACATCCCGTATGCGATGGCAGTGGGTGCAACTTTGGTCGTTAAGCCGAGCGAGATATGCCCGATTCCGATGAGCGAGATCTGCCAGATCTTCGACGAGATCAACCTTCCGCCGGGAGTCGTGAACATCGTCCATGGAGGCAAGGAGGTTGGAGAGGAGCTAATAAAGCACCCAGACATCCAGGGAGTGACCTTCGTCGGATCAACACCCGTGGGCAGAGCTGTATACAGACTTGCTGGTGAATATGGAAAGAGGGCGCTTGTTCAGGCTGGGGCTAAGAACTACGTTGTTGTGATGCCCGATGTAAACCTCAACAAAGCCGTGCCGAACATGCTTGCTTCCTTCTTCGGGAACAGCGGACAGAGATGCTTGGCTGGTGCAAATCTGGCTGCTGTTGGAGAGGTCTACGATGAGCTGAAGAAGAAATTTGTTGAAGCCGCATCTAAGCTCAAGCTCGGTTACGGTTTGGACGAAAGTGTCGGTATGGGGCCAGTGGTATCGAGAAAAGCGAAGGAAAGAATTCTCTGGTTCATTGAGAAGGGAATTGAGGAAGGCGCAAAGCTGATTCTCGATGGAAGAAATCCGAAAGTCCCCGATTATCCCAATGGATACTTCGTAGGACCGACGGTGTTCGACGACGTCACTCCTGACATGACGATTGCAAAGGAGGAAATTTTCGGACCAGTTGCAGCGATAATTCGCTTTGACACGCTGGATGATGCAATTGAGGTGATAAACAAGAGCAAGTACGGAAATGCGGCGGTCATATACACCTCAAGCGGTGCTGCAGAGAGAAAGTTCACGAGAAGCGTGAAGTGCGGTAACGTCGGAGTTAATGTTGGAATTCCAGCCCCAATGGCCTTCTTCCCGTTTGCAGGAATGAGAGAGTCATTCTTTGGAGTTCTCCACGGACAGATAGACTGCGTGGACTTCTTCGCTGACAGAAAGGTCATAATCAAGAGGTGGTTGGACTGACTTCGGTGATGCCAACCCTAATTATTTCTTTTATTGTCGAAGCAGAGGAAAAGATTGCTGGTTGTCTTGAGTCACTCGCAGAAGTCAGGGGAGATGCCAAGGACGAGCTAAAAAAGATTGCTGAGGAGTGCAGGAATGATGCAAAGCAGCTCGAGAGGATCTTCAAGGAAACCGTAGTCGAACTCTCCTTAGAACCCCTTGAAGGGTTTGACGTTGTTTCGCTGAGAACCGAAATTGAGGGTTTGCTCAACTCGAAGGATAAAGTAACCGGACTAACAGAAGTGCTTTCAAAGCATGAGAAACTCTACACGTCTTTCTCAAAATCGATTTCGAGCATCTCCCCTGAGACCTCAATGCAGTTGAAGAAGATGCTCAGGAAGAAGGAGAAGCATAAAAAGTATCTGGAAAGTTTGAAATGAAAATTTTGGATTTATGGTAGCCAAACTTGGAGAGTTGGAATTAAAAATTCTGGAGGTGGAAGGAAATGGGAGGAAATGATAGGATATTGAAACAGCTGCAGGAAATTGTAGGGCCGGAGTATGCGACGAACGACGAGGCACTGATGTATCCGTACTCCTACGACCTTACCTGGAACGACCCGCACATGCCCGACTACGTGGTTCTGCCGAAGACCGTGGAGCAGATCCAGAGGATTTTGAGGCTTGCAAACAGGGAGAGAATACCGGTTGTTCCCTACGTGACGGGTACGAACATAGGTGGCCTTTGCATACCCGAAGAGGGCGGCATCCTGATGGACCTAAAGAGGATGGACCAGATCTTGGAGATAAACACCGAAACGGGTTATGCTGTCATCGAGCCAGGAGTTTCGCACGCCAAGTTTTCCGCAGCGCTGAAGAAGCATGGCTATGAATTTGGATGGGGAGTGCATCCTGCAAGCGCATCGGTTTTGGCGATGGCAATAAACCACGGAATTGGCCATCTGAATGGCAGATTCGGCATCAACAGCCAGATGATCAGCAGCATGGAAGTTGTTCTGCCCACTGGGGAAGTTGCAAAGATTGGTTCTTGTGCCTACTCAAACAGCTGGCACAGCCTTTATCCGCTTCCAATGCTCGCAGGTCTTTTCATCGGATGGATCGGCACGACGGGAATCGTAACAAAGCTCGGAGTCTGGATATCCAAGATAAGACCCTACAAGGAAGTTTTGACGATTGCAGCTGAAAGTGCTGAGGATATAACCAAGTACATGGTTGCCTGGAGAGATCTGGAGCTCTGCGATGAGGTAACGGCAGTTTCCTGGTGGCTTGCTCAGATTCCGATTCCGTACCCGTACAAGGAGAAGCCCGCAGATGAGCCTGAGTGGTACAGCTACACGGTGATAAGCGGCTGGAGTGAAGAAGAGATAGCTTACAAGAAGAAGATGTGGAAGGAAGTCGTTGAAAGGGAAAAAGCCAAGGGTGTGAAGCTCATAGACTACGAGTATCCTCCGGAGGCTAAGAGGGGAAGAACCGAGCTGCCAAGCAGGATAGTTGGCTCTACTAAGAACTACTCGAAGGCATGCGGAGGCGGACTTGCATGGCCCGGCACATTCACGCCCGCGAAGAATTGGCCAATCATATACAATAAGTGGAAGGAGATCTACATAAGGCACAACCTCTCGCCAGCGGTTAGATTCACCGATTACAGGGGTTGCCACTACGGAATGCTGAGGCTGATGACGCCCTTCGACAAGAGAGATCCAAAGGCAGTGCAGAATGCGAGAGAGGCCATGAAGGAATGCATCGAGGTTGGTGTACCGCTTGGCATGATTCCCTACAAGCCTCCTGTTGAGTACTGGAACATAATAAACAAGTACGCCGATCCGGGCTGGATAATGCTTTTGACCAAGATAAAGGACTGCCTCGATCCGAATCACATAATGAATCCTGGAAAGCTGGGGGTGAGATGAATGGGGGCCGAGCATCCATTGATAAGGAAAGACTATGAGAAGCTTGCGGAAGTTTACAACTACATCTCGATGTGCACTCATTGCACAAACTGCCGCACACTCTATGAGTATGGACAAAAGGAAAACTTTGCCGCAATTGGCTGCCCGCAGGGAGATAAATTCATGCTCGAGTCCTACTTTGGGAGCAAGTCAAAGTCCTCGATTGCAAGGGGTCTGCTGAAGAACAAGCTTCAGTACACGGATTCAGTCATGCACGCGGTATTCACATGCACAACGTGCGGAGCCTGCCAGCAGATGTGCGAGACGGATTTCAAGCCAGCGATTATGAGAACGATAGAAGCGCTGAGAGCGGAAGCCTGGAGATTTGGAAAAGTGCCAGAGGCCATTAAGAGATGGAGTGCTCACGTAAAGGTGGAGAGAAATCCGTACATGGAAAAGCACTCCGACAGGCTTAACTGGTTGCCGAGCTCAGTAAGGAATTCACTGCCAAAGAAGGCAGAATATGTCTACTTCGTCGGCTGCACGGCGTCTTACAGGCAGAAACAAATAGCTCTGGCAACTGTAAACGTATTCAAAGCCCTGGGAGTGGACTTCACAATAGCTGAGGATGAATGGTGCTGCGGTTCTCCAATGTTCAGAACTGGCCAGTGGGATTTGGCTAAGGAATTTGCGGAGCACAACACTGCACTGCTTGACAAGTACGGTGCTGAGGGTTTCATTACCTCGTGCGCAGGTTGCTATAAGGCTTTGAAGAAAGACTACCAGGAAGGGCTGCCTGAGGGATACAAGGACAAGCTCGGAATCGATTTCCATGCGAAGGTGCTTCATTCAACGCAGGTGGTTGCGGAGAGGTTAAAGAAGGGAGAGGTTAATTTCACCGGCAAGTTCGAGAAGGTCGTAACATACCACGATCCATGCCACCTCGGAAGGCATTGCGAGGTGTACGAGGAACCAAGAGAGGTCTTGAAGGCAATTCCAGGCGTTAAGCTTGTTGAAATGGAGAGGACCAGAAAGTTCTCATTCTGCTGCGGTGCTGGAGGAGGAGTAAGAGCTGCATTCCCAGAATACTCGCTTGAGACAGCTGCGAAGAGAGTTGAGGAAGCTGAAGGGACTGGAGCAGAAATTCTGACAAGTGCCTGCCCGTTCTGCTACAGAAATCTGAAAGATGCATTGGAGGCAAAAGGTTCAAATATGAAAATGATGGATGTTATAGAGATACTCAACGAAGTACTTGGCAAGAAATAAAAGGGGAAGGCTTATGAGCCCGAAAAGGAGGGTCCTTGCGGCATTGATGAGGGGTTCCGTGGACTACACGCCAGCATCGTCAGCCACAACCTTGGGAATCAGAGATGCAATGGCAGCTTTTAATTCTTTTTATCCCGCCGCTCACAAGGACCCAGAGAAAATGGCAAAGCTTGGCGCTTCTTTATGGGAACTTGCAAAGCTTGAAGTCGCAAGGGTCCCATTCTGCCTTACCGTGGTTGCGGAAGCCCTGGGTTGCGGGATAAACTGGGGGATGGAGGTCAGACAGCCCTCGGTTTCAAAGCACCTCTCGCCAGATCAGGTAACTCTGCCCGAAGACCTTCTCGAGAGGGGCAGAATACCAGTTGTTAGGGAGGCTATAAGGATACTGAGAAGAAATGTAGGAGATTTTCTGCCAATACTGGTTGGCTTTGAGGGGCCTTTTACGTTGGCCGGACACCTCGTTGGAACTGAGAGACTTTTGGAAATGTGCATAACACAGCCAAGAAAAGTAGAGGAAATCCTTGAAATAGCAACCGAAGCGCTCATCATGGTAGTTAAGGACATGATCAAAGCCGGGGCAGATTACTATGTTATTCCAGATCCAACTGCAGCTCCCGACGTTCTTGATCCGTCGATGTTCAAGCATTTCGTTGTTCCAAAGCACTTAGACATCACAGAGAATGTCGGAGCCCCATCGATACTGCACATCTGCGGAGATGTAAAGAAGATCCTGCCATACATGGCTGAGTGCGGATACAATGGGTTGAGTGTAGAAGAAGTCGTTGACTTAGTTGAGGCGAGAAAGATTGTAGGTGACGACATCGCCCTTGTCGGAAACGTATCCACGAAAAAGACTTTACCCTTCGGAAAGCCTGAGGACGTGAAGGCTGAAGCCTTAAAGGCTCTCGAAGCCGGGGTGGACATACTTGCCCCAGGATGTGGAATACCGCCGATAACGCCGATTCAGAACATCGTGGCTCTTGTTGAAGCTGCAAGAGAATTTGCCGAAAAGAAGGGCAAGAAGGTGAGAAGAGCAACTTCTTACGCTGCGGAAATTCTTAAAGAGGAAGAGAAGAGGAAGGCGCTGGATCCCGAGGAACTGATAAAGGACATGATGCCGACCGAAGAGCCATTCAAGTCGATCGCCTATGCCGTGTTCAGGGGAGAAGCGCAGAAAGTTTCCGAACTCGTAAAGGAAGCCCTTAGGAAGTTCAATCCTAAGGAAGTCGTAGACAAAGGATTGACGATGGGAATGAACGCAGTTACAAAGCTATACGAAAACGGCGTCTTCTACCTGCCCCAGGTTGTTCTTGCGGCGAATGCGATGCAGGAGGGCATAAAGATACTTGAAGAAATTTCTGGCAAGGCAGGGGCTGTCGAGAAGAAGGGCAGAGTTGTGATGCATGTGGCCGAGGGAGACCTTCACGACCTTGGCAAGAACCTCGCGAAGGCCTTCTTGATCGCAGATGGCTGGGAGGTAATAGACCTTGGCAGGGATGTTCCTGTTGACGAAGTCGTGAAGGCTGTCGAGAATTACAGGCCCGTAATGGTTACCGGCACTGCACTGATGACGACTACAATGTCTGCTTTCCCGAAGATCGCTCAAAAGCTCTTGGAGAAAAATATAGAGATACCCTTCATATGCGGCGGTGGACCAATAACAGAAGAGTATGTAAAAACGTTCCCGCTTGGTATTGTAGGGAAGAAGGCCTATCAGGCCCCCAAATACGCTGAAGCAGCAAAGAAAATGAGCTGGAAAGAAATCAGAGAAAAATGGCAAGTTATTGCCCCAATTTAAATTTTTTTATGCTTGATGGCTTCCAGGCAATTTCATGCCCACTCGATCCTGATGAGAGGGAGCACGTCATAAATTTTAAAATTGAGAATGCTTTGAAGGGTTATCCAAACCTAAAATTCAGGGATCCTTGCGATGCAATCGCTTTTAAACTGGCACAGGAAGGAATCAAATTAGATGCTCTCAAGGTCGAAGTTGAACCGTGGTTGCTACCGGCACCCGATTTGAGCTACTTGGATCTGCTAACAGTCGAAAACGTTGTGGCCTTTATAGACTCCAATGGGTGCCTCGAATACGCAAACCTGGTCTGTGAAACGCTAAGGGATAAGGATGCCGAATTTATTTCCCTGATAGGCGTTGATCACTCGATTAGCGGTGGTGTTGTGAAGTTTCTAAGCGAGAAATTTGGCCCCGAAGACTTGGCTTTGGTCGTCTTGGACAGCCATTTCGATGCCATAACTCCATCAGTAAGATGCGGCGTGATACAGTACGATCTGGAGAACAATCCGGATACGCCTTTTGATCCGAGAGATCCATACATAATGTGGAGGCCTGAAAGCTATAACGCGGACTCTTTCTTGCATTTCCTGGTAGAAGAGGAGCTCGTTGAACCTCAAAATCTGGTTGTTGCTGGAGTTTCAGATTATCCACCGCAAAGTGCTTTTGAGATCGATGACCCGAGGATAAAGAAATACCTACAGCACTACCTGAGCTTTGAAAAAAAAGGAGTCGAGATAATCCCCAAGGAAAGACTGAAAATTCAGAAAATTCTGAAAAGGGCGATTAAGGGGCTTGAAGCGAAGTACATTTACATCTCCATAGACGTCGACATCGGCTCAAAAAACGCGCTTACTGGCGCAAGGTTCCTGGATTATACTGGTCTTTCCGAGGATGAAGTCTACCGCACAGTCCTCGAGATAGTCAAATTGGCACAGAGCAATGGAATTAGATTTCTCGGGTTTGACCTGATGGAAACAGACGTTTTTAAAGCGAATTGCGACAGAACATTCGAAATAGAGGCCAATTTATTCAAAATATTGGCCAGAAATTTCAGTCCCTCAACCTCCTGAGGATTTTTTTCCTGTTTTCATCAAGTCCCCCTTCGTTTAGCTCCATGTTCATCAAAAGTCTCAGTAACGCCTTCATTATCTTATACTCAGCCCTTTTCAGATTTTTATACACCGCAACCTTCGAAATGTTAAAAGCGTCTGAGAGCTCGGTTATGTTCGCTTTTTTCGGCTGGTCGTAGTATCCACTCTCTATCGCCCTCTTCAGTGTAATCCTCTCCGTTGGTGTGAGCTCCTTTATTGTATTTACAAAGAGCACAATATCCTCTATGTTTCCGATTATTTCACTCATTTCACTCATCGCTGGGAGCGTGCAGTGCCTGAGTATCGTGTAATCGTCAGGATATAGGCTATCAAGGAATTTCTCCATCGATTCCCTATCGTCGAAACCCACCTGCCAGACTTCTTTACCCTTTTCTGCAATGAAGGGTCCCACAACATATCCCTTGTTTTTTAAGAGCAAATCCATTGCGTGGGTGTGACTCAAGTCCATCCGCATCAAAACAAAGCCAGGACATTTCTCGTAAATCTGGTGATTTAGCAATGATTTGCTTCCAAAAAGCCACTCAAGACAGTTTTGCAATTCCTCAGAATCCTTCGCTGTGACGTAACCTCTCTTTACGGTCGTTTTGTCGTTCACCTCTATCAGATTGTGGTAGTATCTGACTTCAAAATCATCCGAACTGATTATGAAAGGGCAGTCAGATTGATGTATCCAGAGCTTCAGGATTTCCATATTCGTAGTCATTTTGGAAGTTAAAAATTTTACCATAGGACTGATTATCTTCGCGATAATAATATAATACTAATTAAATTTTAGCTGTAAATCAATCCTTCAGGTACTTTTCGATTGTCTCAATCAGTTTTTTCTTCGTAAACGGTTTCTCGATGATCTCCAGCGCTCCGGCTTCGAGCATCTCCTTGCCCTTCTGCGAAGCAAAGGCGGTGATGCCGAGGATCTTTGCGTTAGGATACCTGCTCTTTATCTCCTTCGTGGCCTCTATTCCGTCCATTACAGGCATCATTATGTCCATCAGAACGAGGTCAGGCTTGAACATCCTGTAGCTGTTAACAGCTTCCCTTCCATTTGTTGCCTTGATCACCCGATACCTTTCGGATAGCATGGTCTCTAAGACCTCCAAAACTGCCGAGTCGTCTTCGACCACCAAGATCCACTTTGGCATAACCAAAACTTTGGCGTTCGTGTTTTAACACTTACCATTTTTCGCGGTGTATCCTTTCCAGTTTGAACCTTTCGGGAGCCTCAAAGAATTCTTCTTCGCTTTTCGGATAACCCAGGGCGACCAGGCTGAAAATGACGATTTCGTCAGGAACTCCTAAAACCTTGGCAAGGGATTTCATTCTGCTTTCAACCGGATAAACTCCGAGCCAGCAGGAGCCGATTCCCAAAGCCCTTGCAGCGAGCAGAATGTTCTGTGTAGCAGCGCTACAATCCTGAATCCACATCGGATTCGGATACTTGGAAAGCTTTGGGTCGCAGCAAACAGCTATTGCGGCTCCCGCACTCAGAAGCATTTTTCCATACGGATGCGCTTCACTCAGCTCCCTGAGCCTTTCCCTGCTTTTAACAACTATAAAATGCCAGGGCTGTTCGTTTCCGGCTGAAGGAGCCTGAAATGCGGCCTTTAAAATCTTTTTTATGTCCTCCTCAGATATTTCCATTTCCCTGTAGCTCCTTATGCTCCTTCTCGTGTAGATCACTTTCAGACACTCTTCCATGGCCTTTTTAATTCTTTTCAAATATTAAGCTTTTGGTATTAATTTTAATCAAATTAGTAATATTTACTGCTACAGAATATGATAAGATTATTCAAAATAATATTAGGTGTAAATTTAAATCGAGAGCCTGCAGATAAGGCTTAGCGGGCTTTTTCTGTCTCTCTTCAATGAGAAATTATTTTAGATTTGGCACCGATAAAAACCGATAAATACAAATAAAGGATCGCAAAGAGAGGTGTAAAAGGTGAACACTTGAGGTGGTGGTAGATGGTCGAAAGAAAGAAAATCGAAATCCCTGCAGGGGCAAAGGTTAAGGTCAGTGCAGGAGCGGAGGAGAAATTCCCATTCGACATATCTCCGATGTACGAGGGCGAAAGAATACGAAAGGAGGACATGTTCGTCGAACTCGGAGGTCCAAAACAGGTGAAGTTCGAACTCGTCTTAGCTTTGCCAGCGGAACAGGTAGAGGACATGAAGGTAACGCTTGTTGGCCCAGATCTTGACGAGATGCAGGAGGGAAAGGAGTATCCGTACGCGATGATCTACTACATCGCCGGAAGCAAAGTCGAGACAGACCTTGAGCCAGTTATTGAGCGCAGAAACCACGATTTCCAGAACTACATCGAGGGTTACATGCATCTCAACCAGAGATACGACGTCTGGGTTAGAATTGGAAAAGGTGCAATTAAGAAGGGACTTAAGAGCCTGACACAAATTGCAAAGGCCACAATGATGCTTTACAAGAATGAGCTGCCGTTCATAGAAAAAATCGAGGCCCTTTACATCACGGACAAAGCACTTGTTGAGAAGCTGTTGAAGGAAGTTGCGATGCCGATATACGAAGAGAGGGACAAAAGAGTCGAAATGCTTCACGATGAGGACGTTCAGGAGTTCTACTCATGCACTCTCTGCCAGAGCTTTGCTCCAACAAATGTCTGCGTTGTCTCGCCAGACAGACCATCGCTCTGCGGAGCTATCAGCTGGTTTGATGGCAGAGCTGCAGCGAAGGTCGATCCCGAGGGTCCCAACAGGGCAATTCCAAAGGGAGAAGTGCTGGATCCAATAGGCGGCGAATACAGCGGAGTTAACGAATTTGCAAAACAGGAGAGTGGCGGAGAATATGAGAGAATAAAATTGCACAGCTTCTTCGAGTTCCCGCACACGAGCTGCGGATGCTTTGAGGTCATAGGCTTCTACATGCCCGAAGTTGATGGCATAGGATGGGTGCACAGGGGTTACGCAAGCCCAGCGCCTAACGGGCTCACGTTCTCAACAATGGCCGGACAGACTGGTGGCGGTAAGCAGGTTGCGGGATTCCTTGGGATTGGAATCAATTACTTCAGGAGCAAGAAGTTCATTCAGGCTGACGGTGGCTGGTACAGAGTCGTCTGGATGCCCAAGGAGCTAAAGGAGAGAGTTGCGAAGTACATACCCGACGATGTTAGGGACAAGATCGCGACAGAAGAGAATGCAAAGACCCTCGATGAGCTCAAGGAGTTCCTGAAGAAGGTCGATCATCCCGTAGTCAAGGGCGTCGTAAGGAAGATAGACGGAAAGAAGATTACCGAGGGATGGGCTGAGGAGAAGAAGGTTGAAGAGAAGGTAGAGGAGAAAAAGGAGGCACCAGCAGCACCAACAGCCCCGGCTGCAGCTCAGCCAGCTCCTGCGATGCCCATAGCGATGCAGCCAATGCAGATGCCAGCCCTCCAGCTGCAATCAATTCCGATGCCTGCTCCACAGGCTGCGCCAGCTGGAATCAAGCTCGTAATAAAGGACGCGAAGATCACTATCGGAAAGATCGTGGTGAAGAAGGGCAAGGGGGAAAGCTGATGGAAAGGGAAGTAAAAAAGATAAAGTTGATTCTCGTTGGAGCTGAAATCAAGATACCAGAGGTCATAATTGAGGAGGAGGAATGACAACAATAGCAGTGACGGGAAAAGGAGGAACGGGGAAAACCCTCGTTTCCGCCCTCCTCATCCATTTTATTTCCAAAGGGAGCAGTAAGGTTCTTGCAGTAGATGCGGATCCGGACAGCAATTTAGCCGATGCCCTTGGCGTTGAAGTTGAAAAAACGCTTGGCGAGATCAGAGAGTTATTCCAGAGAAGCAGGGATGAAATGGGAACGATGAACAAAGAACAGTGGCTTGAAGGCAAAATTTATGAGGCCATATGCGAGTGCAAAGGCTACGATCTCCTCGTAATGGGCCGTCCCGAAGGTGAGGGCTGTTACTGCTTTGCCAATTCCCTGCTTCGCGGGGTGCTCAAAAAGCTGACGAGGCACTACGAATTCGTCGTGATCGACAGCGAGGCTGGCTTGGAGCACTTCAGCAGAAAGACGATCGATAGCGCTGATTACGTGCTGATCGTGACGGACATGTCGAAAAAAGGGCTGGCGACTGCTATGAGGATAAAAGAGCTTACAAAGGAGCTGAAACTAAAATTTAAGGACATAATGCTCGTCGCGAACCGTATCGCGAATGAGGTTGCAGAGCAAAGGATCAGAAAATTTGCAGATGAGGAGGGGATAAAACTGCTCGAAATTCTTCCATACGATGAAAAAGTTGTTGAGCTCGATTTAAAGGGCATTCCGATCGTGAATCTTGATGAGAAATCTGAAGTTTATAGGAGAATGAGTAAGGTTGCAGAGTTGTTTTTAAAGGGGTGAGAAATTGGCAAAATACAAGCTTGAGGATCTTTTGGAGTTGTTGAAGAGCTACAACGTTGAAAGGCTGGAGGACGTCAAGATAGAGGGGGATCTTGAAATAGAGATCGAGGGAGGCGGCGGAGTGGATCTTTCGTCCCTCACAGCCCTTTACACTCTGTTAAACGAGTTTAGAAACTTCTTCTATCACACAAACATGGCCTTGGGATATTTGCAGAGAATTTCCACAATGCTTGGAGTCCCGGTACCATTCCAAGTCGCCCCCATGGCGCCAGCAGCAGTTCCAGCAGCACCGCAGCCCGTAGTGCCAGCGCTTCCTGAGCTGAAGCTTCCTGAGAAGCTGATCGAGGCGAAGTTTGAGCCTACAAAGGTTGAATATCCTGGCTACATCGAGGAGGTCGTTCTGGGTGCTACAAGGGCAGATGGAGGTACAAGAGACTATGTAGTAAAACTTGGCGGCGAGAAAAGCCTTGCATTCTACATCTTCGATAAACCGCAACCCAACCTTCCTGCAATAGCAATAGATGTCTTCGATCGCCCGCCATCGCTTGCAAAAGCTGTGAAGGTACACTACGAAGACGTTGTCGGCAGCCCGCCCGAGTGGGCTAAGAAGTGCGTGAAGAAGTTCGGAGCTGACATGGTTACAATCCACCTTGTGAGCACAGATCCTTTGCTTGAGAACACGCCAGCAAGCGAAGCTGTAAAGGTGGTTGAAGATGTTCTTCAGGCGGTCAAGTGCCCAATCATCATAGGCGGCAGCGGCAACAAGGACAAGGATCCCGAGGTTCTCGAAAAAGCCGCAGAGGTTTGCGAGGGCGAGAGAGTAATGCTTGCAAGCGCAACGCTGGATATGGACTGGGAAAGAATTTGCAATGCTGCGAAGAAGTATGGACACGTCGTTTTGAGCTGGACACAGATGGATATAAACAACCAGAAGACCCTGAACAGATATCTGCTGAAAAGAGCGCAGATGCCGAGGAACAGCATCGTAATGGATCCAACTACTGCTGCCTTGGGCTATGGCTTGGACTATGCATTCACGAACATGGAGAGAATAAGAATAAGCGGCCTGAAAGGGGACACAGATCTCAACTTCCCGATCTCAAGCGGAACGACCAACGCATGGGGTGCAAGAGAAGCCTGGATGACTGATTCCCCGTTGGAGGGCGATACACCTTGGGGTCCGAGAGAGCTGAGAGGCCCGATCTGGGAGATCATAACTGGACTCACGCTCTCACTCGCAGGCGTGGATGTTTTCATGATGATGCATCCATTAGCGGTTGCCGTTCTTAAGGAAATCTTCAACACTCTCGGAGGAAAGACGAAGGGTGGAATTGCAGACGCAGGAAGGTGGATCACCGCGGAGGTGTGAGAATGAAGGTAAAGAGTCCGCTTGAAGTTTACAACTTCCTGCCAAGAACAAACTGCAAGGAGTGCGGCTACGATACCTGCATGAGCTTTGCCTCCCACATCCTTGACCGCTCGGCAAAGGTTTACGACTGCAAACCCCTTGTGAGGGATGCAGAAAAGGATCCGAAGGTAAAGGAAAAACTGGAAAAGCTTGTTGAGCTAACCTCTCCAGAGATCGCTGAAGTCATCGTTGGCGTTGGCGACAAGGCCATTAAGATTGGTGGCGAAGAGGTTCTCCACAGGCACGAGCTAACGTTCTTCAACCCAACAGCATTCTTCTTCGATGTATGGGATACGCTCGATGACAAGAAGATCGAAGAGAGATGCAAACGGGTTGTGGACTACAAGAAGTTCTACGTTGGCAAGTATTTGAACCTCGACGGCTTCGCCGTGAGATGCACATCAAACGATCCCAAGAGGTTCAGAGAAGTTGCCAAGAAGGTTGCGAGCTACGGAAAGCCAATGGTTCTCATTTCACTCAATCCGGAATGCATGAAGGCTGCGCTTGAGGAACTCGCTAACCAGAGACCTCTGATCTACGCAGCGACCGAAGGAAACTGGAAGGAGTTCATGAAGCTCGCCCTTGACTACAAGGTTCCAGTTGCGATAAGGGCAAAGGACCTGAACGTTCTCAAGAGCATCGCAGTAACCTTCAAGTCTGCGGGAATAAAGGAAATCGTCCTCGATCCCGTCACCGAACCACTTGGCGAGGGGCTTCAGGGAACTTTTGAGAGGGTGATTCAGCTTCGTAGGAAAGCGATACTCGATGGGGACAAAGACATTGCATACCCGATTCTGATAACCCCGATCTCCGCATGGCTGATCGAGGGAGATGAAGTAACGAAATCTTACTGGGAAGCCGTGATCGCAGGAATGTTCATCGTGAAGTACGGAGATGCCATGATATTCCACAGCATCGACCAGCACGTCGTCATGCCAACGCTGACGCTTAGGTTCAACATATACACAGATCCGAGGACGCCAGTGCAGGTTGCCGCAGGTCTAAGGGAGATAAACAGCCCAGGTCCCGAGGATCCAGTATTCCTGACAACGAACTTTGCTCTGACGTACTATACAGTGGAGAACGATCTGAACAGTGCGAAGATCAAGGGATGGCTACTTGTTGTGAACACTGAGGGCATTGGCGTTGAGGCAAGCGTTGCAGGAGGGAAGCTCACAGCAGCGAAGGTCAAGGAGATTATCGAGCAAACAAAAATTGCAGAGAAAGTAAATCACAGATATCTCGTCATCCCAGGGCTTGCTGCAAGGCTTCAGGGTTCAATTGAAGATGAAACCGGCTGGAAAGTTCTTGTGGGTCCAATTGACTCCGGAAGGATTAAAGGTTGGATGGAGAAGAACTGGCCTCCAAAGAAGTAAAAATTTTTTAAATTTTCTCCTCATTTGCACTTTTTCTATCCTGTATTTCCTCAATCTTTCCATCTCTGAGCTTGATTATTCTGTCAGCATAATCGGCAAGGGAGAAGTCATGGGTAACGAGAACAACGGTCACACCGCGTTCCTCATTCATTTTTCTGATTATGTCCATAATCTGCCGACCAGTTTTGCTGTCCAAGTTGCCTGTGGGCTCATCGCAGAGGAGAATGGTTGGAGAATTCGCCAATGCTCTCGCTATCGCCACTCTCTGCTGCTGCCCGCCGCTCATCTCGTTTGGCTTTCTCTCAGCGATCTCCTCGAGCCCAACCTGCCTGAGCAGATCCATCGCCCTCTTTCTTCTCTCCTCCTTTGGGATTCCCTTGAAGATCATCGGAAGCTCCACGTTTTCAAGCGCTGTGAGCGTTGGAATCAGGTTGTACTGCTGAAATATGAACCCTATGCTGTCCCTTCTCAGCCTTGTAAGCTCACCATCGCCAAGTTTAGAAATTTCTGTTCCGTTGATAAAAACTTCCCCTTTCGTTGGTTTGTCGAGGCAACCGATGAGATGCAACAGTGTACTCTTTCCGCTGCCCGAGGGTCCCATTATGGCCACGAATTCTCCCCTTTCGATCTCCATTGAAATCCCGTTAATTGCGTGAACTTCATAGAATTCGGTTCTGTAAATTTTATGAACTTCGATCAGCTCGATCACATTCATCGAAATCCTTGGTCGTGAGGTATAATAAACCCTCGCATAGCCTTTGATTCACTCTATTTCGTCAAGCCCGATCTCTTCCCTACGGTTTAGCAGATACTCAAACTCCTGGGGCGTTATTATGGGCCTCTCGAATTTTTTGTAGTCGTCGTAGCTTATCCTGGGGCATCCAGTGTTCACGTAGAAATCGAATGGGAGATTCATCAGTTTCTCCGGGGTTATTTCGTTGATATAGACAATCAACGCTTTCATTCCTCTTTCCAAGGCCAATTTTTTGAGCGAAAAAGCCAAATTAAGCCTTTTTTGCCCTGGCTTGGTTGAAACCAGAATTCCAACCTTGCTCAACCCGACGCATCTGGATACCTGAAGGTATCTCGTTTTAATGAAATCGGACGCATCGACTTTTATCAGATCAAGATTAATCGGATTGACCGCGTAAACCTTTTTGCGGGAGTAAATTGATGCCCCTATCGCGTGAAAGGTTCCATCCCCAACGAAGACCACCGCCGAAGCCCTACAATCTCTCAGTGCAGAATAGTTGCAGCCGAGAACCTGGCCAGGGAATTTTATCCTTTCACCACCTTTTCTGAGTTCGACTGTGAATCCGGAACCCTCGAGAATTTTTTTCAGCTCGGAAAGTTTATGGCAGTACTGAACTGTGGCGATCAGGGCTATTTCTCTCTCTTGGAGAACTTTAATTCTCTCGGCGACCTTTTCTACATCGTAATCGACGAAGTAGGGAATGTAGACGACCCTTTCGAATTTAACCACCTCGGTATGGGCGTAGTGGTAAAGCACATCCACGTCTGCTAAAAGGCTCAGATCCAGATCGCAGGCACCATAACAGCTTTCTCCGCTCAAAATCACTTCAGAACCCAGATCCTCGCAGATTTCAAACGCCCTCTTTTTCAGACCGTCTGGCAGCTGAAGTCCAATTTTCACGATTCAAGCTTCTGAGAGGACTATTAAAATCTTCCTCCTTATTGCAAAAAATTTAAAAAATTGCGAAGATGAATGAAAGCTCATCACGTAGATTTGGAAAAATTAATATCCCCTCAACACACTGGTGCTTTAATGAAATACAGGCTCAAGGTCTTACCCCTCAGAAGCGAAAAGTACAGCGTCGTGCTAAATCAAAGCGACGCAGAGGATTTGGGATTGCTACCCGGGGACAGGGTGAAGGTAATAGTTGGAAAGGAATCCTTTGTTGCCGAGGCGGACTTCACAGATCTCGTGGAACCAGGGGAGATCGGGGTTTGCTCCTTCACCGCTGAAGCCTGCAGGTTAGATGAGAAGTGCATGGCCGAAGTCTATCCCGTATCAAGACCGAAATCGGTCGAATTTATAAGAAAAAAGCTTGATGGCGGGAGGTATTCGGCTTTAGAGATAAAAAGCATAATTGAGGACATTGCAAAGAACGTGCTCAACGATCTCGAAATTTCGGCCTTCATTCTGGCAAACGAGATCGTAGGAATGAGCGAGGAGGAAGTGCAGTGGATGATCGAAGCAATGGTAGAAAATGGAGAGAGAATCTCGTTTGAAAGGGGGATAGTCGTAAACATGCATACAATAGGCGGATTGCCGAGCAACGAATTCCAGTTGATTGCAGTCCCAACCGTGGCTTCAGCAGGTCTTTTAATTCCAAAGACAGCAAGCAGGGCGATAACTTCGGCAAGCGGGACTGCAGACACGATGGAAGTTCTCGCTGACGTGAATCTAAGCATCGAGGAGATCAGGGAGATCACGGAGAAGGTCGGGGGAGTTATAGCCTGGGGAGGAGCAACAAACATCGCTCCGGCGGATGACAGGATAATAAGGGTCGAGCACCCTCTCTCATTGGATCCGAGGCCCCAGCTTCTTGCGAGTGTTATGGCCAAGAAAGGGGCCATAGGGGCGAAGCACGTCGTGATCGACATCCCATACGGTGAGGGGGCAAAGATAGAGAGCGGAGAAATGGCAAGGGCCCTTGCCAGTGACTTCATCGAGCTTGGAAAAAGGCTCGGGCTTGAAGTCGTCTGCGCCCTCACCTACGGCGGGCAGCCCATTGGCAGAGCAGTTGGACCTGCTTTGGAGGCGAAGGAGGCATTGAAGGCAATGGAGGATCGAAGAGGTTCTACAAGTCTTCTTGAGAAATCGCTCGGAATCGCTGGCCTTCTTTTCGAAATGACAGGTATAGCTACCGATGGCTACAGCTATGCGAAAAAGGTCTTCGAGAGCGGCAAGACCCTTGAAAAGTTCAAAGAGATCATAGCGGCGCAGGGAGGGGATGAGAAAATCAGGGCCGATGATATACCCATAGGCGACAAGACCTTCACACTCACGTCGAGGTTTGAGGGAGCAGTGGTTGCAGTGAGAAATAAATCGATAGTCAGAATTGCGAGATCAGCGGGAGCTCCAAAGGATAAGGGAGCTGGAGTTTACATCCACAAGAAAAGGGGAGACGTCGTTAAGGCTGGAGATCCGCTGATCACGATATACGCCGAGAAGGAGTGGAAGCTGGACAACGCGATTGAGGTTGCAAGAGCTGAGGCACCGATAGTTGTTTCGGGTATGATACTGGAAGTTTATGGTAAGTCGAGGTGAGAAAAATGGTAGAGGTTTTGGAGGGGTTGCAGGATGTGATAGCCTGCGAGAGTAAGATTTCGAGAATAGAGCTTGTTGGGGATAGAGCCATCCTCGAATACAGGGGTTACGATATAAGGGACCTGGCAAAAAATTCCACATACGAAGAGGTCGCATACCTTCTGCTCTACGGAGAGCTGCCGAAAAAATACGAACTTCAGGACTTCAAGATCGAGCTGGCCGAAAGAAGGGAGTTGCCGCCGCAGATCATCGGATTGCTAACTCACCTTCCGCAGTACACCCATCCGATGGTCGTTCTAAGGACAGCAACGAGCTATCTGGGCTCACTTGACAGAGCGAAGGACGTTAAGACGAGAGAGGAGAATCTTGAGAAGGCGAAGAACCTGATAGCGAAGTTTCCAACAATCGTTGCATACTACCACCGCATAAGGCTCGGCAAAAACCTAATCCCTCCAACACTCGAGCTCAGCCATGCAGCGAATTTTCTTTACATGATGAACGGACTTGAGCCCTCTAGAGCTGCAGAAAAGGCACTGGATGCGGATCTAATTCTTCACGCGGAGCACGAGCTGAATGCCTCAACATTCGCGGCAAGGGTTGCAGCTTCGACGCTGGCTGACATGTATGCATGCGTCGTCGCAGCGACAGGAACACTGATGGGTCCGCTGCACGGTGGAGCGGCCCAGGAAGTGATGAAGATGCTGAGGGAGGTTGCAACCCCGAGAAGGGCCGAAGAATACGTTAAGAAGAAACTCGAGAAAGGCGAGAAGCTGATGGGCTTTGGTCACAGGATTTACAAGCATGTAATCGATCCAAGAGCCCCAATACTCAGAGAGCTGGCAAGAGAACTGTCGAAAAATGGGAACCCGATTTGGCTTGAGATAAGCGAAGCTATTGCAGAGAGCGCATACAAGTACAAGAAACTGCTTCCAAACGTCGATTTCTATTCTGCAAGCGTCTACGCAAATCTTGGGATTCCCGACGATTTGTTCGTGAACATATTCGCCATGGGCCGCATCAGCGGCTGGCTGGCACACATAATCGAGCAGTACGAGAACAACAGGCTGATAAGACCGAGAGCGAAGTATACCGGAGAGGTGGAGAAGAAATACATCCCCGTAGATGAAAGGTAATTTTTATAAAATTTTTCGACCTTAAAATGGAAACAATTTTTAAGCTGAAGGCTACGGAAGCCTGATGGAGCTACTGGTATACATAGACGGTAGGTTTGTCCCCGAAAGTGAGGCGAAGATCAGCGTTTTCGATCATGGCTTTCTTTACGGCGACGGCGTATTCGAGGGAATAAGGGCCTACGATGGCAGGGTTTTCAGGCTGAGAGAGCATATAGATAGACTCTACGATTCTGCAAGGGCGATCAACCTCGAAATTCCCCTCTCGAAAGAGGAGTTCGAGAATGTTATCCTCGAGACTCTGAGGAGAAATGGGCTGAGGGACGCATACATAAGGCCGATCGTATCTCGTGGAGTTGGAGATCTCGGCTTAGATCCGAGAAAATGCAAGAAACCGACAGTAATAGTGATCACAAAGCCCTGGGGAAAGCTTTACGGAGACCTTTATTCGAGGGGACTTAAGGCGGTAACTGTTGCAGTGCGCAGAAATTCCTTCGACGCTCTGCCTCCAAACATAAAGTCGCTGAACTACCTGAACAACGTCCTTGCAAAGATTGAGGCGAACGTGAAGGGCGGAGACGAGGCGATATTCCTCGACAGGAACGGCTACGTTTCTGAAGGGAGCGGGGATAACATATTCGTCGTGAAGCGCGGAAAAATAACGACTCCGCCGACGATCAACAATCTTCGCGGCATAACGAGGGAAGTCGTAATAGAGATAATCCAGCGCCTGGGGATTCCATTCTGCGAGGCAAATCTCGGCCTTTACGACCTTTACACGGCAGATGAGGTCTTCGTAACAGGAACGGCTGCAGAGGTCGCTCCAATTGTTGAGATTGATGGGAGGGTAATTGGGGACGGAAGGCCTGGAAAGATAACGAAGCAGATCATGGAAGAGTTCGAAAAAGTTACAAGGACAGAAGGGACGCCGATCTATGAGTGAGCTCTTCACACTTATCGTAGAGCTCGAGGATAAGCCGGGCCAACTTTTGAGAGTTCTTGAGCCAATTGCAAGGAATGGGGGAAATATTGTAGGTATATTCCACCAGAGAGGAAAGAAGACACCTTTGAACAGAATTCCCGTGGAAATCTCTTTCACGGCAGAATCGAAGAAGGCCGAGAAAATAATAGAGGAACTTCAGAGGGACTTCCTGATAAGGCAGTTCGGAAAGCTCAGAACTGCGGTCGTCTCCATTCTCCTCGTAGGACATGTAATTCACACGGATTTGAGCGATACGATAAAGAGGGTTGACAGCAGCGACGCTGAATGCGTGGAACTGAACATCACGATGCCAGAGCGAGAAGAGCCGTCAACGGCAATGATTACAATTACGGCAAAGAGTGAAGAAGCGCTTGAGATGGCCCTGAGAAGGTTGAGGGAGACCTGCAGGGAGAAGGGGATCTTAGTAATCGAGCCCATAAACGACGGGATATGAAGATCGCTATCATAGGTTTTGGAACGGTTGGACAGGGAGTTGCAGAGCTTTTGGTTGCAAAAAGAGCGGAGATTGAGAGGAAAATAGGCGATTTTAAGGTAGTCGCAATTGCCGATCTAACTGGCTCAATATGGGGCGACTTCAAGCTTGAGAACGCGATAGAGTTCAGGAGAAAAACTGGAAGGCTTCCAGGCGGCAGGAGTGCAAGGGAAATTGCAGAAGAGGAGGACTACGATGTGATGATAGAGGTTACAACGACGAAGCTTGACGAAAGCGGAATTGAGTATATGAGAACAGCCCTGAAAAAGGGGGCGAGTGTGATAACGAGCAACAAAAGCATAGCAGTCGACTTCCAGGGCCTGATGAAACTTGCCGAGAGCAATGGGGCAAGGCTTATGTACGAGGCCACGGTGGGGGGCGTGATGCCAATTATACGGCTGCTGAACAGCTACCTTGCCCTATGTGAAATTCTTGGTGTTCGCGGAATTCTAAACGGCACCTGCAACTACATTCTTACGAGGATGGAAGAGGAAAAGCTCCCTTACAGCCAGATCCTGAGCGAGGCAAAGGAAATGGGGATCGCAGAAGCGAATCCCAAGGCCGATGTTGAGGGAATCGATGCTGGCATAAAGCTCGTGATCCTCGCAAACACTATCGGCATTCCCGCAAGGTTTGAAGACATCGAAATCGTAGGAATAACTGACATCACGCCACAGGCTTTCGCCGTTGCGATGCAGAAGGGATACACGATCAGACTTATCGCGGAGGCTAGCAGAAAAAGTTTGAGGGTCTCTCCAAGGCTCGTGCCGCTGAACAGCCCTCTTGCGATTAAGGGAACGATGAACGCAGCGATGATAAGAACGGATACTGCAGGAGACATATTCGTCGCTGGGAGAGGGGCAGGAAAGTACGAAACGGCAACTGCAATCCTTTCGGATCTCTATGAACTTTTTAGAACTGGCTAAGGTTTTTATCGTATTCTTCTTTCTTCTTTATGCCTGCCACTTGGATCTCAAAAGCAGAATCGTGCCGAACAGGGTCTGGAAGTTGATGCTGGCATTCGCATTTCCTTTCACCGCACTTCAGATTTATGAAGTTTCAATTTCAAGCATAATTCTGCTTCCATTTGCCTTTTTCGGTTCTGTCTTTGTCTTTCTTCTTTCCTACTTCCTTTACCGAATCAACGCATACGGGGGAGCAGATGCGAAGGCCCTGATGTGCCTCGCCGTTCTATTTCCATTCTACCCCGATCTCGGATTATTCCCGATTTTAAACAATGGCTTTGGGATCTTCGCCTTTTCAGTTCTTGCAAACTCCGTCATATTTGCTCCCTTGCTCATGCTCGTTCTTCTTTTCAGGAATCTCTTAGTTGAAGGCTTTCGTGGTTTTTTTAGGACTCCTCTTTACTACATTGCTGGTTACAGAATTCCCGTTGAAAAAATTCGCTTTCACAACCTATTCGAGTTCTTAGACGAGAGGGGAAGGCTTAAGAGAGTTAGAAGGGCGGTGGAGCCGAGTGAAGAAATTATTTCGAGGCTTAAAGAATCTGGCTTGAAAAGTATCTGGGTTACGCCAGCCCTGCCCTTCATAATTTTCATAACCTTCGGCTACTCCGTCGCCTTGTTTATTGGCGATGTTCTCTTCTTTCTGATAGGTCTTGTTCTTCAGTAAAACTTCCTTTTTTCGCCGAGATGTGGGCAGAGATGAATGGAAATGTGCTTTATTTCTGGAAACCTTTTTCTGAGGTCATTTGCAAGGTCTTCAATTAGTTTTTCCGCCATTTCAACGCTCATGCCACCGTCGACGGTTACATGCATGTCCAGATGGATCGCCCCCTCGTCGATGTAGGTTGCAACCATCTCGTGCACCCCTTTAATCCCCTCTCTCTGACAGAATTTCTCCACTTCGCTGTAGAACTCATCAGGTGGTGATAAACCGATTAGAAACCTTGCATTCTCTAGAAATAGTCTGATCGAGTTAATTGCTATTAGTATTGCTATTGCCATCGTTGCAATGCCGTCAAAGCTCGTGTATCCCATGGAGATGAAGATAATGCCCAGGAGTGCTGCTAATGTGGAGAGCGAATCGTTAAGGCTTTCAAACATCACAGTTCTGCTCACGATGCCCTCCCTCCTCAAGTAAATGGTGGTTGCGAGCAGGAGAAGGAAAAGAACGAGTAGCTCCGCATATAGGGCGATTTCGGGGTTTAAATAGCTTTCTTCTGGATTTAATATCCTGTTTATCCCCTCTTTGAGTAGCTCGAATGCTAAAACTGTTATGAAGGCGACTGAGATGGCAAGAGAAGCAACGTTCTTTATTAGACCGTGTCCCATCGGGTGGCGGCGATCAGCAGCCCTTCTCGAGGCCTTTGAAGCTGTTGCCAGAATCAGTAAGAGCAGAATGTCGACGAGGGAGTGCATGGCATCTGCAAGAATGGCGTAGATTCCGGTGAAGAGGTATGCAAAAAGCTTTATTGTCAGTGTGAGAAGGTAAATTCCGAGAATTAATTTCATAACCTTTTTGTGAACTCCGAGGGCAACTTCAGAACGCCTGCTAAGCCAATGAGGTTGCTCTTGGATATGTTTCCATCGGCGATGTCCTTGAGAACTTCCTTTGCATTGAAAGCGATTCCAAGTCCAGCTTTTTCGATCATGATTCTGTCGTTCGCCCCGTCGCCAACTGCAACGACGTTTTCAATCCTTATTCCCTCCCTTTTTGCTATCTCCTCCACAATTCTCGCTTTCTCCTCAGCGTCTATTATTTTTCCGACAACGTTTCCGGTGAGCTTTCCATCAACGATTTCGAGCTCGTTGCCGAACGCGTAATCCAGTCCGAGCTCCTCCTTTATTCTGTTCGTGAAATAGGTGAAGCTGCCACTCACAACCGCTATCTTGTATCCGGCCCTCTTCAGGGCGGAGATCAGCTCCTTGGCGCCCTCGGTGAACTCAACCCTCGAGTAGATCCTTTCGAGCACTTCAACTGGTAGACCCCTTAGGAGCTTCACCCTTTCCATAAGGGCTTCCTTGAAGCTCATTTCTCCGTTCATAGCCTTTCTTGTCAGCTCCCTTACTTCTCTCTCAACTCCCGCCTCCCTCGCAAGCTCGTCTATTATCTCTGCCTCGATCAGCGTGGAGTCCAGATCGAACACGATCAGCCTTTTTTCCCTTGACGCTGATTCGTAATCTTGGACAACAATGTCGAGCCCCAGCTTTTCCCCCTCTTTCAAAAGCTCCCTCCTCAGCTTTGCAAGATCCGCATCGCCGACGTCAACGAGAAATTCGATCGAGATGAGCTTGTCTCTTGCTGTAAGGCTGGTCCTCTCGATGTTTATGCCAAAATTGAGCAGGACACCTGTTATGTCTCTGACTATTCCAACACGATCCCTTCCGAGGATGTTGATCACGTATAAATTCTTCTCCCTCCTCTCTTTTCTTTCGAAGGGACTGAGATTGATCTTCACGCCGAGCCGTTTCTCAAGCTCTTTCACCTTTCTCTCAACGCATCCTAAATTCTCCGCTTCGGCAACGATGAACATTGCGAAAATTCCCTGCAAAACCGTTTGCTCTATGTCCACGATGTTGGCATTGCAGTCAGCTAAAGCTTTTGCAATAGCGTGAACGAGTCCAGGCCTGTCTTCTCCGTGGACGGAAAGGGCGATCAGCACAACCGAATTACCCCTCGATTTTTAAGAGTATTGCGAAAAATCTGTTTATCTCGTAGAGCGGAGCCATTGCTCTTCCGAATGCACCGCATCCGACCTTTGGACTTATGAGGCCTGAGCCCTTCAACTCCGAAATTAAGGCACCGGGTTCCCTTTTGTGCCTCACCGCAATGTCCACGATATCCTCTCCGCAGACGATCAGGTTCTTTGACCTTTCGACGATTTCCTTGAAGATATCCACGAATTCCCATGCGTCCCTCTCGCCTATTGCCCCGAAGTACCCCTCGATCGCTCTTCTCCAGTTCCTTCCGAATTTGAAGTAGTACCTGACGGCATATGGTATCTCCATGTCCGAACCAAATTGTCTCGAAATCCAGGCGAGCGAATCTCCCTTAATCGGTACTGCAAGCCTCAAGAATTCCAGTCTTAGTGCAGTTTCGTCGTCGATGTCTTTCAGCGGTATTATTCCAGAGGAGCAGTATTTTTCAACTACTGAAAGGAGCCCTTCATCCAAATGGGGGCTCAGTCCATCACCATCAGAGCGTGATACGGGCATACCCTCACGCATGCGAGACAGCCATTGCACTTCTCAGCATCTATTCTTGCAACCTTTCCCCCATCTCTGATTATCGCGTTTGGCACAGGACAAACGCGGTCGCAGCTTCCGCAGCCCTTACAGCTCAGCACTGCGATCTGCAAGGAAATCCCTCAAAAATAAACGCACTTTTTCGCAAAAAATGTTCATGATGGATTCGATTTCCCGGGCAACTAACTCCTTTGGAACTGCTTTGTAAACGAAGTAGTATCCGCCAGCACTCAGAGTTCTCTTCTCCTTGTATATCAATCCTGCAAGCAGAAGTCTCTGAATCGAGCGATATACTGAATTCTCCTTTTTTCCCAGAGCTTTGCTGAGCTCCTCAATTCTTTCCAGGCCTCGCAGAATTGCCTCGTAAACCTTCAAATCTTCGGAGTTCAGACCGAAAAAGCATTCAAAGAGGTTTTTGCAGTCAGAAGAATTCGAGATCTGCTTTATTGAAATCATAGGCTTAATGCCTTCTCTATCTCAGCCCTTACCATGCTCTCCGGCATCGCTCCAACGAATCCACCGATCACTTGACCATTTCTGAAGAATAGCACTGTCGGAATGCTCGATATTCCGTATTCGAAGGCCAGCTCTTGATTATCGTCGACGTTGATCTTGTAAAATTCCACGTCTCTGTACTCCCTTGAAAGCTTTTCGAGCACCGGGCTCAGATATCTGCATGGCATGCACCAGTCGGCGTAGAAATCGACTACCACGAGCCTGTCGCTTTTTATTACGTTCACGAATTCCCTTTCATCTATCTTTTTCATTCCCATCACCAGTTGTGAATGGACATCGAGCTTTATAAGTTTTCATCGGTTTTTACAAAACCGTAAAATCAGTCTGCGTATATCGATAAAATGTCACCATCGCAAAGAACGTGGTCAAGTCCTACTCTCTGACCTTCAAATCTAACTGATTTGCCCCATACCCTCGCGTAACGGAATTTTTCGACGAAATCTCTGTGCAACTTTCTGCAAACGTCCTCTACCCTTGCCCCTTTCCTCAAAACCATGGGCTTTTCGGAGACTTTCTCTCCGGGAGGCTTCAGGTATATGTTCACGAACTCAAGCTTTCTGTAAATCTCTTCCTTCAGCTTTTCGAGATTTATCCCCTTCTCTGCGGAGATCTTGGTACCCTCGAAGTCGACGTCCATGAGATCGATCTTGTTCACGACCGTAACTGATGGAATGTAGACTCTGTTTCCAGCTAAGACGTCTATGAGCCTTTCAACGCTCGCATCTTCCCGGAAAAGGACTTCTGCATTGTGAATCTTGTACTCCTTCATTATCTCCGCGATTGTCTTCTCATCGATGGACAGTGGGACGGTAGAACTTACCTTTATTCCTCCCCTGTCCATTCTTTTGATGACGATGTCTGGTGGCCTCTGATCCAGCCTTATCCCCCCCTCGTAAAGCTCCTTTCTGACGATGCCTATGGTATCGAGTTTGAAAACGTCGGCAACGATAACGATCAGGTCGGCAGTCCTGACTGCGGATATGACCTCTCTACCCCTCCCCCTGCCGCTTGCGGCTCCTTCGACGATTCCCGGCATGTCTATTATCTGAATAACAGCATGTCTATATTCCAGGATTCCTGGAACAGGCTTCTTCGTAGTAAAATCATAGTCGGCAACTTCGCTTTTTGCACCAGTTAGGGCATTGAGGAGGGTCGATTTGCCTACGGAGGGATAGCCAACAAGCGCAACAGTGGCGTCCCCCTCTTTCTTTATCGAAATCGTCTGCCTTGCACTCTTTGCCTTCTCCTTCTCAAGTTCTTCTCTAAGCCTTGCAAGCTTTGCCTTCAGCCTGCCAACATGATGCTCCGTGGCCTTGTTGTATGGAGTTCTCTTTATCTCCTCCTCGAGCTCTCTTATCTGCTGTGCCAGATCCACGGAAAATCTGCAGTTCGTGGAATTATAAAAGTATCCTACCGCTCCAGGTTGTCGCTAACGACCGTAACACCACCCTTCATGGAGAACGTGAGCTTTGCTATGTAGTTGTGGTAGGCTATGAAGGAATCCTCGCTCTTTATGACTTCTATGAATACATCGTGAAACGTCAGAAGCTCGTTCGGAACCTTTCCAACAATTGCCGTTATCAGAATGCCTTTGTCGATCTCGATTAGCGCCTCAATAGCCCTCGAAATGTCGTGCCCGTAAATTGAGAGGAAGTTTACGCCAAAGGAGATCACCAGGCGGTCTTCGGGGATGAAGCTTTTAATGTCTGCGAGCTCGTCTATGTTCAGCCGATCTACTGTTCTGAGATACTTGCAATCCTTTTCTGCGGCTACTATTACGGCATCTCCAGATTTCGGAAATCCGTACTTCTTTCCAAAGTGGTTCATCCGCTCAACGGCTGCGTCGGTCCAGAGGATCCAGAATATTTCGCCGAACTTATCCGATAACCAGGAGGAGACTGAGTAGAAGCTGAAGACATCCGGAAACGAGATGAGGATCTTGTCTCCTTCTTCCGCTGTTTCTATGATGCTCTGGATTATTTTCATGTCAGAAGTACAACTGCTGATAAATAAAATTTTCCTTTACAATTAAAATTTCTTATCTGTAATTACCTTACTCGCGGTTCCGAACTCTGGCAAGCTTTTTAAATCCTCGAGATGACTCTCAACATGGAAGATGTTCTCAAAAAGATTACAGATTACAAATGGGAGCTGAGCAAGGACTACAAAAAGGGAATGAGGGTTCCCGCTTACTTCTACATAAGCAGGAAGCTGATGAAGGACCTCGAGAAGGATGCAGTTGAGCAGGCTGCAAATGTTGCGACGATGCCAGGAATAAAGCTCGCCTCGCTTGTGATGCCAGATGTGCACGTTGGATATGGATTTCCGATAGGCGGCGTCGCAGGCTTTGATGTTGAGGAAGGAGTAATATCTCCCGGAGGGGTTGGATTCGACATAAACTGCGGTGTCAGGCTGCTCCGAAGTAACTTGAAAGTTGAGGAAGTGAGGCCAAAGATCAAGGAACTCATAGATACCCTTTTTGTCGAGGTTCCCTCAGGAGTTGGCAGTGAGGGCAAGATCACGCTGAAGGATAAGGAGCTCGACGAGATCTTCGTTTCAGGGGCAAAGTGGGCGCTTGAGAACGGATACGGTGTTGAGGAAGATCTTGAGCGATGCGAGGAAAACGGAGCAATGCCAGGAGCAAGGCCAGAAGTCGTGAGCAGAAGGGCGAGAGACCGCGGGAGGACTCAGCTCGGAACGCTTGGCAGTGGGAACCACTTCCTCGAGGTGCAGTATGTCGAGAAGGTTTACAATCCAGAGGTTGCGAAGGTCTTCGGACTCGAGGAGGGAACTGTGACAGTGATGATCCACTGCGGAAGCCGTGGCTTGGGACATCAGGTCTGTACGGATTTTCTCGAAGTTCTTGACAGAGCTGTGAAGAAGTACAACATCTCTCTGCCTGACAGACAGCTTGCGTGCGCTCCAATAAAAAGCAGAGAGGGTGAGGATTACTTCTCTGGAATGGCCGCAAGCGCAAACTTTGCATGGTGTAACAGGCAGATAATTGCCCACTGGGTTAGAGAAAGCTTCAAAAAGGTATTCAGGAGGAGTGAGGACGAGCTGGGCCTTGATGTTGTCTACGATGTGGCGCACAACATCGCAAAAATGGAGGAACACACGCTGAACGGAAAAAAGGTCAAGGTTTGCGTTCACAGGAAAGGGGCAACAAGAGCTTTTTCGGCAGGCAGAAACGAAGTGCCCGCAGTTTACCGCAACTTTGGTCAGCCCGTGCTAATCCCCGGGAGCATGGGAACTCCGAGCTACGTTCTCGTTGGTACGCAGAAGGCGATGGAGGAAACTTTCGGAAGCACCTGTCACGGAAGCGGAAGGGTTATGAGCAGGGCTGAGGCGAAGAGAAAGCTCAGAGACGGCGTTGTGAGGCAGAACTTAGAAAAGAGGGGAATTTATGTTCGTTCTGCGGAAAAAGGTTTGCTCGCTGAAGAGGCGCCAGAGGCATATAAGATAAGCGACGATGTTGTTGATGTCGTCCACAGAGCAGGAATTTCGACACTCGTTGCGAAGCTGATCCCGCTCGGCGTGACGAAGGGCTGAATTTTTCGCATTATTTCAAAATCCCCTTCGGATTTAAGAAAATTTTTTTAGCAAGGGCGGCTACGCATCTCGATTTGGAAGTGGTCTTGATGAAACCCGGTTGGACCAGAACTCTACTCGGGGAGGCTTTTAAGGACTCGCTCGTTGTGGAGTGCGTCGGGGTGGTGGATGAAGCGAATGCATTTGTGGGTGTTGCCAAGGTTTTTGCAAAAAAAGAGGAGGTCAGGAAAACCCTTAAGGAGGTTCAGAAAAGGCTTTTCAGAGTTTGCGAGGAGTTCGCGATGGGGAGAAAGGTAACGGAAAAGGAGCTTGAATGGATAAATTCGGAGATAGAAAAGCTCGAAAGCGAGGTACCTAAGATGAAAAGCTTTGTAATCCTCGAAAAAGACCCTGCCACAGCTTTCCTCAGCGCTGCAAGAGCAGTGGTGAGAAGGGCCGAAAGGAGAGCATTCACTCTTTACCGCAACGGGTTTGTTTCAGAGACCTCCGTCGAATGGCTGAACAGACTTAGCTACTTGCTATACCTTTTAACTTTGAAGGAAGGTGAGGAATTCGAGGAGGTGCACTTCTGAATGCTCGTAAGGAAAAGGGATGGTAGATTAGAGCATTTCAGCAGGGAAAAGCTGATAAGGACCCTTTTAAGAGCTGGTCTGAGCAGGGATAAGGCGGAAGTTGTGGCGGAGGAGTTGGAGGGAAGGATTTACGACGGAATCTCTACGGACGAGATCCTGAATATAGCCCTCGAGATCGTGGGGAAGTATTCAAAGAGGGTTGCGAGAGTTTACAGCCTCAAGTCCTCCCTGCTACGCCTTGGTCCGGCTGGCTACAGGTTTGAGAAATTCGTTTCCTCCCTGCTGAAGGAATTCGGCTATCATACCCTTACGAACCAGCTGATCGATGGGAAATGCGCCACTCACGAGATAGATGTGATAGCCGAGAAAGAAAAGAAGTACTTGATAGAGTGCAAGTTCCACAACACCTCCGTTTACACTGGCCTGAAAGACGTTCTTTACTCCTACGCCCGATTTATGGACATAGTTGAGTCTGGAAAGGATTTCGATGCTATGTGGCTTTTCACGAACACCAAGTTTTCGAGCGAGGCTGTAAAGTACGCAAACTGCAGGGGTATGCTGTTAACAGGCTGGAGATACCCTGAGAACGAGGGCATAGAGTTCATGCTCGAGTCCAAGCGGCTTTATCCGATTACCGTGCTCAGCCTCAGGGACTTCGAGATCGAGCAGCTTCTCAGGGAAGGTTTTGCCTTTTGCAAGGATCTCCTTTCAGATACTAAGAAGGTAAGAGAAATTCTCGGAAAAAGGGCAGAGAGTGTTTTGGAAGAGGCAAAGGTCGTTCAGGGAGCATGATCAGGAAAAGAAACTTCCAAAAAGAAACCCAAGGATCGCTCCAGTGTTTATGAACGGAAGACCGGCGTGGGGGCCCTTTCTTCTCTCCATGAGTGTCAGAAGCAGTAAAAGCCCCATGAATCCACCCAAAATCGTGAACAGCGCCGAAAGCTTGATGAACGCAATCTCTGGGGAACTTGTAAATCTCTGCGCAGATACAGCCAGAATAGCTGGAATCACGACATCGCCCACTCCCATGAGCATCTTCTCTTCTCCTCTGGGAATTATGAAGACCATTGGAGCGTTTATTCTTGTTACGGATTCTGCAAGGCTCAGCATGTGCTTTGTTTTGTAAACGGAAATCGCATCGTAAGCGGCGAGAGTTACGAGCAGAACGATCACTGGCAGAGGCTCGAGACTTATACCGAACATTGCCGCAATTCCGACGGCAAGAAGAAATGCTGAGATGTTTACTATGAGCCAGTGGGGCTTTTTTATAAGCGTTACAGTGATCACAACTGCTGCAAATAGGGCAAAAACGTCCATGAATGGGACGAGGACGTAAAAGATCGATACAAGCGTTAGGGTATATATTAGTCCTGCTAAGAACTTCTCAGATCTCGCAAGCAGCAGCACAAGGACTGTAAAGAGCAGAATCAGGGCAAAGTAGAGCAAGGAGTTCGAAACATCCTTGGGATCTTCGAAGACCACCATGCCTGCAGATTCGTAGCTTCTTATCGAAAGAGCTGCGAAAAGGTTTGCAAAGAGAAAGATGATTGCAAAGATTAACCTCAATCAACCACCTTGAGCCTTATTTTCGCGTTCTTCGCCCTCGCAATTTTCAGGCTTTTGCCTGCCTCCTTATCCTTCCTGACCTTTATTATCCCCTTTCCACTCACCAAGGCCGAGAATAGATACTCATCGTCGGCGTAGACTTCGACTGTTCTTCCCTCAAGTCCTTCGGCGAATATTATGTAGTGCTTGTCCGTTTCCTCGATTCTCGCCTCTGACCTCTCTGCTTCTTTCGGAATAAGATCTATTGAAACCTTCAGCTCATCTTCGAGCCTCTTAATCCTCTTTCCCTTCTTGCCCAGAAGCTTCGGTATCTGGCTTTCTGGAACCTTGACCACAGCTCTCCTACCCGAAACGACGACCTCGAAGTCGTCTAAAAACTGGGAGATCTTTTCCTCCACAGTCCTCTTCAGTTTTTCATCGCTCTGAACGGGCATCACGACGACTTGCTCTCCGAACGTGTAAATCTCGAATTCAACTCTTTTGCTCTCGAAGTCCTTCACCTCTATAACTGGCCTCGCGAGGTCTGCTTCGAACATGCCCGAGGGAACCTTTACGGTGAATTCCAGCTCGTATACCTTCGAGATCTTTCCGGCTTCGATGAAGATCACAGTGTCAACAACTTGGGGAATTATTCCGAGCTCCACCCTGCCTATCATCCTCTGCACCGCATCTATAGCACGAGTTGCATGCGTTACCCCTATCATCCCCACTCCCGCAAGACGCATGTCTGCGAAAACCTGGAAGTCAGATGTTTTTCGCAACTCGTCGTATATCGTGTAATCCGGGCGGACAAGGAGGAGAATGTCGGAAGTTAGAGTCATGTCCCCCTCGAGAGGGGCATACTGCGTGATCTCTTCTCTGACCATCAGGTCTCTTGGGCTCTCCATTGTCTTAACGACGTAGCCGTGATCGAGCAGGTAGTTTGCCACGCTTGCGGCGAATGTGGACTTTCCGGCCCCTGGAGGGCCAGCGATTAGAATTCCACGCTGTCTTTCAACTATTCTCCTTTTAAGCTCCTCGCTGACACCATAATCGTCTATGTTAACCCTCGCTATCGGTCTGACTGCTGTTATCTCCATTCGATCAGCAAAAGGCCTTTCGGCGATGGCGACCCTTACGTCTCTGAGCTGAACCACGGTTGCCCCCTTGCGCTCTATCTCTATGCTGCTCTCCTCATCCTGCTTCGCCGCCTCTATGATCTCGTCCGCTATTTCAGAGAGCTCCTCGTAGCTAATCGGCTCATCTCTCAGCTTCACAAGCTTTAACGCTCCGATTTTTCCCCTTTTGGCGTATGGAGGCACACCCTCGCGAAGGTGAACGCTGGCAGTGTCGGGGGTGAAGAAGGTCATTATCCTTGTGTCTTCCGGCCTTATAATCTTAGGCTTCACGAATATCGTCTCAATTCCTTTGGCCTTTGCTATGAGGCTCTGAACCCTGTCCGAAGTTATCAGAACAGCATTTGCGCTCTTCGCGAGTTCTCTTATCATGCTGTCTATTTCTCCACCCTTTGCAAGCTTTATCTCGTCAATGCTTGGCCTTCTCCCGGTGAATTCGACTATAATGTTCTTCTCTTTCGCGATTCGGACTATCTTCTCTATTTCTGCGAGCCCTCTAAACCCGCTTATCCTTCCGAAATTTGCCTGAGCCTCAAGCTCCGCGATTACCGCTTCTGGAATTATTATCTCATCTATTGGCTCCGCGAAAACAGCTCCATCCGTGTACCCCTCAATTCCTCCTTTTTCAAGCATCTTCGAAATTCCACCGGTCACGATTATGCTCGTATCAGGAACGATCCTCATCCTCCAACCTCCTGAAGAAGCAACTCCTATTCCCTGTGTGGCATGCATTTCCCCTCTGCTCCACAATGTAGAGCAGGGCGTCACAGTCGCAGTCAACCCTTATCTCCACAATCCTCTGCGTATTCCCGCTCGTCCCACCCTTCATCCAGAGTTCATTTCTGCTTCTGCTCCAGTAGTGAGCGTAACCAGTCTCGAGAGTCTTTCTTATCGCAAGCTCATTCGCGTAAGCGAGCATGAGCACCTCTTTCGTGTGCACATCCTGAGCGATCACGGGAATGAGCCCATCCTTGAAATTCAGCCTTGAGAGATCCATATCAAAAGAGCTCCACAATATTAAAAGCCTTTACCCTGACCCGAGAACTTCATTCTGTGCTTGCAGAAGGAGCATATCTCTCCGCTCGAGATCTCTCCGCAAATTGAACAATACCTTGTCTCAAGCCGAATTTCACTCCTCCCCACAAGCCCCCTAACAAAACTCTTTACAAATCCGGGCTTTTTCAGTTCAATATCGTAGACTATCTCCTTCCATTCTGGCCTCGGTGCATAGGGACACTCACCCGACTTGAAGGGCAGACCCTTAATTATCGCGTAGAGCATGTTCTCCTTCTCGCTCACTTCAAAGAGCGGTCTTGCCCTCGTAACAACCTTCGCGTCAAAGGGCTCGATCCTTGGAATTAGCTTTTCAGCAAAAAACTGCTGACCTCCCGCAATGTTTTTCAGATAAAAGGAGACCATATCTTCAGCCGTATGACCCGTTGCGACAACATCAAAGTTGTTCTCTCTCGCAAATCTGTTCAGGATGTATCTCTTCGCAGTTCCGCATACAGAACAGACTCTACCTCTGAGATTCGGAATCGTGAAACCGTAATCCTTTAGCTCGACCACATTAAGCTCCGCAGAAAGTCGTTTCGAGAGCTCCTCAACCTTTTCCCTCGATTCCCTCGAGTAGTCGCCAATGCCGAGATCGACGTAGAGCATTTCGAATTCGAAACCGAGCTCCCTAAGGACTGAAGCCATGGCAGAGCTGTCCTTTCCGCCTGAGACCGCAAGCAAGATCCTTTCGTCTTTTTTCAGAATTTTGTATTTCTTTATCGACCTGTCCACGAGTCTTCTGTAAAAATCAACGTAGCAGTCTTTGCAGAGCGATATCCTGTAAGCTCTCAAACTCGCAACGGCTCTTTCACCGCATTTTCTGCACTTCATAGTCCTATGAGCTTCAGGTTTGGCACGAGAATCATCATGGCCAGTGAGACGAAGATGAAGACAGCTAAGAACTTGGAAATGTTCATCGAAACCTTCTCCGCTTTTTCACCCAGTCTTCTGGAGAGAATTCCCGTGAGGATTTCATGGAAAATTCTCCCGCCATCGAGCGGAATAGCTGGCAGGCAGTTGAAGAGTCCGACCCAAAAGTTGATCCAGGCTGTCCAGAAAAGCGAGTTGAGCAACCAGAATACGTATGGCGGATTTTCAAAGAAGTTCTCCACTCCGGAGAATCCCTGAAACGCGAAGGGAAGAGAAATGAGGATCAGCCATCCAGCAGGTTCTTTTAATAAACTCGGAATTCCTTTGAGGCTCTGCACAAGTTCATTTGAGTTGTAAAAGTTTAAACCCCCAATGCATTCTAGCTGGCCGACGTAAACACCCATAAATGCCCTCCCGTCTCTGTCGGCAAGCGTGATGTTGAAAATCCTGAAATCCTTCACCTCCGGATCGTAGACCTCGACCGAGATAAGGTCTCCGGGCTTTTTTTTCTGCATCTCCCTGTAGAAGTCGGCAGGATTCGTTACTGCAACTCCGTCAATCTTCGTTATCATCATGCCCCCCTTTATTCCCGCAGCTTCGGCTGGGAAAGTTCTACCGTTCTCATTGTAGAGACCCGTGATCTTCACGCCTTTAACCCCCAAGAATTCAATGGAAGACCTTCCTGTCCCGTTCTCCAGAACTGCAAAGTTCAGTTCAGGTCTAATCAGCGATTCAATTTTCCCAGTTACTTCGAAGCCATTAAGCTCCACCACCCTTCCGACGAACTTTCCGCTGTCGTCAACCACGCTAACAGCAGGATTCAGCAAGGAGAGACAGCTGAAGAATGAAAAGAATGCGATAAAAGCCACGATGAAGTTGTTTACGGCAGCAATCGAAAAGACCCTTATCCTCGAAATCCTCCTCGTCTTCTTATCCAAAAGCTCGCCTTCATCTGGCTCCGCAAATGCCCCTATTGGAACCAACGCAAGAATGAGTCCGAGTGACTTAACTCTTATTCCTTCGACCCTGCAAAGAATTGCATGTCCGAACTCGTGGACCACAATCGCCACAATAAGCCCGATGAGTCCCCAGACAAGCGGAACGAATGGGTTAATTCCCGGAATCAGCAAGGCCGCCTGTGGGCTCGTGAGCTCAGACGGTTCGGGAGGCGATCTGAGCATGATGACGTCTGCCAAGATTACTAGCGCGAGCATGAAGAACATTCCGATGAGCACCGCAGAAAGACCGAGGTCGGCCGTTAGTCTCCAGAATCTCTTCGCCTTGGAGAGCTTTTCCACGGCATTAAGCCCTCTTTTAGTCCTGATCAGCAAAATCGGCCCGTAATTTCTCATTCCGTATTTTTCGAGAGTCCCCGCTCTGCCAAGTACCTCGAGAAGAGTCCAGTAAAGCAGAAAAAGGACTAAGAACCAGAGCATTGAGACGTATCAACTTGAAAGAATAAAAGGTTTTTCAAGTGTATTCCCTGAGGATTTCAACGAGAATTTCTCCACGACCGCCCGTTGGCTTCGCTATCGTTCTACCGCATATCAGACACTTCACAACAGTAGAGGGATGGTCGAAGATAACCTGTTCGTGCTCGCAGTCGGGGCACTTAACGCGAACGAATTTGCTCTTCTTCGGCATGCCCTCACCTCTCTATGAGCTCAAACCTCTTTGCCCTCCACGTGGGCCTCGTGTGTGCCTTCTTGCATACGGTGCAGCGATACCTTATGTTTACTCTCTTCGTCGGCTTGTCACCGCCTGGAACCTTGCTGAACTTTCCGAGGTTTCCCACCTTCCCCCTTCTTCTCTTCTGCCTGTTGATCCACTTGAGCTTGCTCGGCTTACCCTTGCCCACTTTCTCCACCTCGTGGAGCGTGTGCTTCCTGCAAACCCTGCAGTATGTCATTACCTTCTTTGGATACTTCATTCATTTCACCTCGATCCTTTCAGCAATGCCGCTTTTTACGAGCACTTCGGCATTTTCAGCTGGTAGAGTAGCGACATCTTCCCTTCTCAATTTATATCTTTTTCCATCAACTCCAAGGATCTCAACGTCCTTCTTGATTCTGACGAGCATCCTCTCAAATTTTTCCTTCCTTGCCTCAAAAACCTTTTTCTGGAATTCCCTTATCTTCTCAACGAGATCCCGGAAAAATTCTCTCTCTAAGGGGCTCATGTTTTCCTCAATGAAACCAACTTCCTGCCCGCAAACCTCTGCCCATGCGGCGTTTATTATCTTCCCTGTTCTGAGCTCGAAAAGTCTCCGCTGCAGGCGCCTCAGCGTTTTAATCTCATCCTCGATTCTCTCGTTTTCACCTTTTTTTTCTTCAAGTTCCTCAATCTTGCTCCTTATTTTCTCATAAACGTTCTCCTCGATCTTTGTTAGCTGGGTTCGGTTTTTCTCGATGAGCGTCAGGAGCTCTTCAATCATAAGCTTCGATCTCTTTTAAAGCTTTAAACGTTACTTAAATTCGATGACTTGTATATTTCGTACATTAAAATTGCCGCCGCTGCCGAGAGATTGAGAGAACCCACTTTTCCAGTTCCCGGAATTTTCCCGATTTCATCACAAAGCTTCTTTAATCCTTTGGATATCCCCTTATCCTCACCACCGATAACCAATACCAGGGGAGGCTTCATCGAAATCTTTCTAACGTCATTTCCGTCAAGATCGGCTCCAAAGACGAAAAATCCCATTTCCTTGAGTTTTCTCACAGCATTCAGCAGATTTTCTTCACTCGCAATCTTCACGTGGAAAACGGCTCCTGCTGAAGCTCTAACGACGGCTTCCGTAACGTTCGCACTCCTCCTCCTCTTTATCACAACCCCAGCACACCCGAAGAACTCCGCACTTCTTATGCATGCCCCGAGGTTCTGCGGATCGCTTATGTTGTCGAGAACCAATATGAAGCTGTTGTCGCATAACGCTTTTTTTGCAAGCTCTTCGAGACTTGAAATGCTTACCGGGCTGATTTCTGCACAGATCTTCTCAGGTAAGCTTGTCCTGTAGACCGGAACGCCCATCTTTTTTGCAAGCTCGATTACCTCTCTTATCTTCGGATTCTCAGAGCTATAGTATACCTTCAAAACCCTTCCTGACTTCAGAGCTTCCAAAACGCTGTTGGCGCCACAGATCCTCATAGGATCACGGATTGTAGCTCCACCAACCGACCCGGGATCATGCTTCTCACCCGGGTGTGAGAGGTGGAGCAATATCAGTTTTCATGGAAATTAAAAAACTTTGTGCTAAATTTAAAAACAGCAGTGTGTAACCAAAAAAGGTGGAGATCGAAACGCTGAAGCTTGAAACTCCGTTTGAAAAGCCCGATTTCGTTTATGTCTACTTTCTAAATTCTGAAGTCCTGGTCGACGGTGGATTCTGCTCCTCAGAACATGCAGAGAAGATCTCCGAATTTGAGCCAAAATTTGCGCTTATCACCCACCACCACATAGACCATGTGGGCTACCTGTTCTTTTCCGACATCGAGGCCTACCTTCACCCAATCGAAAGAGAACTAATTTACCTTTACGAAAAGCCGCACTTCTTCCTCGATAGACAGCTCGGAATCTGCGATATTTATGGGATTCCGAAGGAATACGTGAAGACGCTCGAGGTCATTTCCCTTCTAAGGCTGAAGCTTCAGGCGAGAGTTCATGAATTGAAGGAGAAGTTCGGAAGAATCAACGCTATCCACGTTCCAGGCCACACGGCTGGCCATATGTGCTTCCTAATCGACAACGCGCTTTTTTCGGGAGACGCAATTCTCAGTGACACAACTCCGAATCTGGGGCTTTATCTGGACTACCCCTATGGACTTGAGGACTATCTCATGGCCCTTCAGAGGCTGAAAGGCTTAGAAATAGAGGTCATATATCCAGCTCACGAGAGGAGGATAAACGACCCTCTGAGGAGAATCGAGGATTTAATAGAACATTACACGCGAAGAACTGAAGAGGTTCTCGAAATCCTTGGCGAGGAGCCAATGAGCGTGGAGAGCATAGCGAGGGAAATAAGGTGGAGCCAAGGGAAATACGAGAGCCTGAACCCATTCGACAGATACCTCGCAATACTCGAGACCTTGGCATACCTGAATTACCTCAAGAAGAAGGGGCTGGTCAGGGAACTCGGTACTCCCCTGAAGTTCATAAGGATCTCTCACGGCCAAATAGCAAATTCCTGAGCCTTTCTGACTCGGCCCAGGTTTTTTCGAAATCTTCAAGGAGGCCTATAACTTCATCTATGCATTCGATCGCTTTCTCAGCTGCTTCATCCTCGAGTTCCTCACGAAGCTCGCAGTAAGCCCTTGCAGCCGTCAGCATATTTCTTATCCTGTCCGTGAGATGTGCGATAAGCATTATGTTCTTCTCAAGCTGTTCCTGCAGTTTCTTTCTTTCCGTAATGTCTCTCGCTATTCCGTGGATGCCAACGATCTCTCCGTTTTTTATGAAGGGGTGGGAAACAGTCTCGAGCCAGACCTCCTTCCCATCTCTTGTTCTGCACAGCAGTTCATATGGCTTTGTGGGCTTCTTTGTCTCCAAAATCCACTTCAGTTTTTCCTCAACGACTCCGTGGTATTCTGGGACAATCACGTCCCAGACTTTAACTCTCCAACTTCTTTCATAGCCAAAAAGTTCAATGGCCTTTCTGTTAGTTTCTAAGAAATTTCCCTGCAGGTCGTGGATGAATAAAATGTCATTCGCGTTCTCCCAGAGATATTCATATTGTCTTAGCGCTTCTTCGCGTTCCTTAGTTCTTCTCCTGACTTCTCTGCCAAGTAAAATGTTCCCCAGCAATAGGGAGCAGATTATTATGGCACTACCCGCAATTAAGGGATACAACCAGCCCGGAACGACTTCGTACCTTAAGCCAAACCACTTTTCCATGGATCTGTAGTAAACGGAGTTACTGTTCGCCTTCATTTCCGCGAGGTGTCTGTCGATGATGGAAAGCAGTTCTCCGTTCTTCGAAGCGAATTTCAGGTTTATTGGCGAGAATATTATGCTCGTAATTTTAAGACCGTAATCCTCTGCGTAGAGAGAAGCATAGATCCTCGAGACAATTCCCGCGTCGGCCAGCTCCAATCTTACAGCTTCGAGCACATCCTTATAGTCCCCTTCTAATTCCAGAATTTCGCAGTTTAGCTCGAAGTCCTTTGAGAGTTTCTTGAAGCTCTCGGTGTACACGTCATGAGTAACCCCAGCGATTCTCAGATTCTCGAGCTGGAGAATTGAATCGTATCTCTCCTTCGCAACTATTAGCCCCCAGTTCGGGATAACGGTCTCATTCGTGAAGTTGAAGAACCTTAGCCTTTCTTCTGAATAGGCTATTGCGGTCATAAGGTCTATTTCTCCTCTTTCAAGCTTTCTCAGCAGATTGGGAAAGCTGTCGTAATCGTAAACGATTTTCCAGCCCTCCTTTTCCGCTATGTGCTCGAGGATATCTATGTAGAACCCCTCGTATCCTGAGTCAGACCTTCCGACTAGAGGTGGATTGTCGTATACGCCCACTTTGAGCTCGGCTGCAGATGCCTGAGCGGCGAGGAGCAGCAGAGCGAGGAGGGCGAGGTTTTTCACAGAAAATTTTCTCGTTTTCAAACTATATATAATTAACTTTCTGCCGGTCTCAAACCCGCAAAACGCTTAAAAAGTTCCGTTATCTCTACAATTATGGCCGAAATAACCGTTTACGGTCTCACAACCTGCCCGCACTGCAAGAGAACGATCGAATATTTAAAGATGGCAAAGGCAGACTTTGAGGTCGTCTGGGTAGACAAGCTTGAAGGAGAGGAGAAGAAGAGAGCAGTGGAGAAAATTTACAGCATCTCGAAGAGCTATTCGGTGCCGCTAATCGTGAAGGGTGAGAAGTGGGTGTTGGGTTTCAACAGAGATAAGATCGACGAGCTACTAAGGATGTGAATCCGATGGGCTCGGCCGGATTCGAACCGGCGATCTCCGCCGTGTAAGGGCGGTGTCATAACCCCTAGACCACGAGCCCCTCATGGAATTTGAGGGTTTGAATTTAAGAATTTTCTCGTGCCAAACTTTTAATGCTATCTGTAGGGAAAATCTTATTAACCTGACATATTGGCGGTATTGATGTCCTTGGCCGAGTTTCTGCAAGATAGAAGGACTTTATCGGCTGAGCTAAGGAGAAAGGAAACTGGGATTTTTCAATCATCCCCATCGCTGAGATCTGGAGCGTTGGGTTTTTCAATTCCTGAAGGTGAGTTCTCATGAAAGCCGTCATTCTGATGGGCTCAAAAGCTGATTTGGAGTACGGAAAGGAGATAGTGGAAAAGCTGAAGCTTTTTGGAATCGAAAGCGAGCTTAGAGTAGCCTCTGCTCACAAAACGCCAGAGCATGTGCTCGAAATTATCAGGGGTTATGAGAAGGAAGATGTGGTCTATGTTACGATAGCGGGAAGAAGCAATGCATTGAGCGGTTTTGTAGATGCGAACACTACCAAGCCCGTGATAGCTTCTCCTCCCTACAGCGAAAAATTTGCAGGGGCGGACATATTTTCCAGCATTCGGATGCCTTCTGGCGTTGCGCCTATGCTCGTGCTTGAGGCCGAGAATACAGCTTTGGCCGTTGCAAAGATCTTTGCCATCAAGAGCGAAAATGTTAGATTAGCTGTTGAGGAGTACCAGAGGAAGAAGAAGGAGGAAATATTAAAGGCTGACAGAGAGGTGACCTATGGGAAGCGTTAAGGATTTGATCGTGATTAAGAATCCAGACGGCGGACTTGGAGAGGGAATCTTCGAGTTCTCCAACCGATACAGCGTTTTTGATTACGGGGAAATGCCAGACAAGATCGAGGGAAAAGGAGCGTCTCTTTGCCTTATCTCGGCCTATTTCTTTGAAAAGATTGAAGAGTCAGGGATAAAAACACATTACTTGGGCTTGATTGAGGATGATAAGGTTAAAAGGCTCGAAGAACTCGACTCGGCGACGAATAAAATGAGGGTCAAGCTTGTCCGAGTTCTCAGGCCTTCAGGAAGGGATTACTCGATATTTGAAAGGGAAAGGGCAAACTTTCTTATCCCCCTCGAGATAATCTACAGAAACAAGATTCCTGAGGGTTCTTCTCTTCTCAGGAGGGTTGCAAGCGGTGAGGTAAAGCCCGAGGACTTCGGGCTTAAGGAAATAAAGCCAAACATGAAGCTTGAAAGGCCAATAGTGGACTTCAGCACGAAACTCGAAGATGTTGACAGGTATTTAAGCTATGAGGAAGCGAAAAAGATCGCTTCACTTAGTGATGAGGAATTTGAGGGGCTTAAGGAGATTGTGCTCAAGATTGATGACCTCATCACAGCCGAGGTTTCAAAGACAGGCTTGGAGAATGAAGATGGAAAAATAGAGCTCGCTTTCGATGAAGAAAGGAGATTTATGGTCGTGGATGCTGTCGGAACACCAGATGAGTGCCGATTTAGTTTCGAGGGATTTGAAGTCAGCAAGGAGTTCCTCAGAATTTACTACAGAAAGACCGAGTGGTATGAGAGAATAAAGGCATACAAGGGGAGGGAAAACTGGCGCGAGATAGTTGGCCCCCCTCCCAAGCTCGATCCTGAAGTTAAGGAGGCCGTTTCCGAGCTATACATGGCCCTCTGCAACGAGATAACCGGAAGGAAGTTCTTCGACGCCCCCAAGATTAGTTCGGTCGTTAGAAGGCTGAGGGAACTCTTATGAAGGCTGCATTGGCTTTGGAGGATGGAACTTATCTGGAAGGAGAGGCCTTTGGAGCCGAAAAAACCGCATTGGGGGAGATTGTATTCTGCACTTCAATGACTGGATACGTTGAAGCGCTCACGGATCCGAGCTACAAGGGTCAGATCCTGATGATGACTTACCCGCTCATCGGCAACTACGGAGTCTGCAGGGAGGACTTTGAGAGCGATGGTGTAAAGGTGGAGGGCTTCGTGGTAAGGGAGCTTTGCAGAAAGCCGAGCAACTGGCGAAGCGAGATGAGCGTTGATGAACTGCTGAAGGAATACGGCGTCGTCGGCATCGAAGGGGTCGATACTAGAATGCTGACGAAGAAGATCAGAATTCATGGTTCAATGAAGGCAGCAATAGGCGTTGGAATTGAAAGGGAGAAGCTGATAAGGATGGCAAGGGATCAGCCGTTCATCAGCGACATCGATTTGGTGGACAAGGTCTGTGTAAGGGAGCCAAAAAGGATTGATGCCAAGGGGAAATTCGAAGTCGTTCTGATCGACTGCGGGGTGAAGATGAGCATCGTAAGACAGCTCCTGAAAAGGGGAATAAATCTCACGCTCGTTCCCTACAATTATCCGGCTGAAAAGATCTTGGAAATGAATCCAGATGGTGTTTTCATCTCGAATGGCCCAGGAGATCCCGCAAGGGTTAAGGAGACGATCGAGACCATAAGGAGGCTGATTGGAAAGATGCCGATGGCTGGAATCTGCTTGGGGCATCAGCTAACGGCCTTAGCTTTTGGTGCAAAAACCTTCAAGCTCAAATTCGGCCACCATGGCAGCAATCAGCCGACCAAGGATTTAGAAACTGGGAGAGTTTTCATATCGAGCCAGAACCACAACTTCTCCGTAGACGAAAAAACCCTGCCAAAGGGTTTTGAGGTTACGCAGATAAATCTGAACGACAGAACAGTTGAAGGGCTGAGGCATAAAGAACTGCCTATAATAACGGTTCAGTATCACCCAGAAGCAGGTCCCGGGCCTCATGACACATACTTCTTCTTCGATCGCTTTTTGGATCTTTTGAGGGGTTAAAATGCCGAAGAGAGAGGATCTGAGCAAGATAATGGTCATTGGAAGCGGTCCGATAGTCATTGGCCAGGCTGCAGAGTTCGATTATTCTGGCAGCCAGGCATGCAAGGCCCTGCGTGAGGAGGGCTATAAAGTCGTGCTCGTGAACTCCAATCCAGCTACGATAATGACGGATCCAGAAATGGCGGACTCAGTATACATCGAGCCCCTTGAGGCGGAGATCGTTGCAAAGATCATAGAAAAAGAAACTCCAGATGCGCTTTTGCCGACACTTGGTGGGCAAACGGGGCTTAACTTAGCCATACAGCTTCACGAAATGGGCATTCTTGAAAAATACGGTGTCGAGCTCATAGGGGCGAAGGCAGAAGCGATAAGAAAGGCCGAAGATAGAGAGCTTTTCAAGCAGTGCATGCTGAAGATAGGCCTCGAAGTGCCGAGGAGCAGATCTGTGAATGATGTTAGGGAAGCTTTGGATTTTGCAGATGAGATCGGCTATCCCCTAATAATCCGCCCTGCTTTCACCCTTGGCGGCACTGGAGGTGGAATAGCCTACAACAGGGAAGAGCTCAAAAATTTGGTATCTAAGGGGCTGAAACTTTCGATGATAAGACAGGTGCTTGTGGAGGAGAGCGTTATAGGCTGGAAGGAGTTCGAACTTGAAGTCATGAGGGATCTGGCGGACAACGTCGTGATAATCTGCCCCATAGAGAACTTCGATCCCATGGGAATACACACGGGAGACAGCATCACAGTTGCGCCAGCGCAAACGCTTACGGATGTTGAATATCAGGAGTTGAGGGATGCAGCAATAAAGATCATCCGTGAAATAGGTGTGGAAACGGGTGGAAGCAACATTCAGTTTGCCGTGAATCCAGATAACGGCAGAATAGTTGCTATTGAAATGAATCCAAGGGTAAGCAGGTCTTCAGCCTTGGCTTCGAAAGCAACTGGATTTCCAATTGCAAAGATCGCTGCGAAGCTTGCAGTAGGCTATACGCTCGACGAGATCCCGAACGATATAACAAAGGAGACCCCAGCAAGCTTTGAGCCAACGATAGATTACGTGGTTGTGAAAATTCCACGATTTGCCTTTGACAAGTTCCCGACTGCAAACCAGATCTTGGGAACGCAGATGAAGAGCGTTGGAGAAGTCATGGCCATAGGCAGAACATTTGAGGAGGCATTGCAGAAGGCCTTGAGGAGCCTTGAAATTGGTCGCTATGGTCTTGGATGCGATGGAAAAGACAAAGACCCGAGCAAGGAGGAGATAATTTGGAAGCTCAGATTTCCAAGTCATGACAGAATTTTCTACATACGATACGCTTTCCAGAAGGGATTTACCGTGGATGAGGTTTACCAGCTGACGAAAATCGACCCATGGTTCCTTGATAAGGTGAAGAACATAGTCGAATTCGAGGAGAAGCTTAAGAGGATAGCCAGAGAGAGGAAGATTGAGGAGGTTCCAGCAGAGGTTTTGCTGGAAGCTAAAAAGCTGGGATTCAGCGATAAACAGCTTGCTTTCATCTTCAAATGCGCTGAAAGGGATGTGAGGGCTGTAAGAAAGCGTTTGGGTGTCATACCCGTGTACAAGATGGTTGATACATGCGCAGCGGAATTTGAGGCAAAAACTCCATACTACTACTCCACGTATGAGGAAGAGAACGATGCGATCCCCACGAAAAGAAAGAAGGTCATGATACTCGGAAGCGGTCCGAACAGAATTGGCCAGGGTATCGAATTCGACTACTGCTGTGTTCACGCTGTTAAGAGTCTTAAGGAAGACGGTTACGGGACGATAATGGTCAACTGCAATCCTGAAACTGTGTCAACGGACTACGATACTTCTGACAGGCTGTACTTCGAGCCCATAACCCATGAGGACGTTATGAACATCTACGAGAACGAGAACCCCGTGGGGGTAATGGTCCAGTTCGGTGGCCAGACGCCGCTAAACATTGCAGAAGAACTTGAGAAAAGCGGGGCAAGAATTCTGGGGACTTCAGTTAATTCAATAGACATAGCGGAGGACAGAGAGAGGTTTGAAATTCTGATGAAGGAACTCGGAATTCCAAGGCCCCCTAACGGAATAGCATTCAGCATTGAAGAGGCTAAGGAAATTGCTGGAAAAATTGGCTATCCTGTGCTCGTTCGTCCTAGCTATGTGCTCGGCGGAAGGGCGATGGAGATAGTTTACGAGGAGAAGGAGCTTGAAAGGTATATCACAGAAGCCTTAGAAGTCAGCCCCGAAAAGCCGATACTGATAGACAAATTCCTCGAAGATGCGATAGAGCTTGAAGTCGATGCGCTGTGCGACGGTGAGGATGTTTACATAGGTGGAATAATGGAGCACATAGAGGAAGCAGGTGTGCACAGCGGGGATTCAGCCTGCGTTCTTCCTCCAGTTTCTCTCTCGGAGGAGATGATTGAGAGGGTAAAAGAGTACACGAGAAGGATTGCATTAGCTTTGAAAGTTGTAGGGCTCGTCAACATACAGTATGCGTTAAAGGGGGATGTTCTCTACATCTTGGAGGCAAATCCAAGAGCGAGCAGAACAGTTCCGTTCGTGAGCAAAGCTACAGGAGTCCCGCTTGCAAAGATCGCCGCGAAGCTCATGATGGGGGTCAAACTTAGAGATCTGAATTTGAAGGAGCCTAAAATGAGGCATCTTGCGGTCAAAGAAGCAGTATTTCCGTTCATAAAGCTTCCTGGCGTCGATCCCGTTCTTGGCCCTGAGATGAGATCCACTGGCGAGGTGATGGGCATCGATTACAACTTCGGTCTTGCCTACTACAAGGCCGAGCTTGGTGCCGGGATGAAAATCCCGACCAGCGGCAACGTGCTAATCAGCGTTAAGGATAGGGATAAGCCGAAAATCGTGAGTGTGGCAAAAAGGCTTTCGGAGTTTGGTTTCAATATCTATGCCACCGAAAACACGGCTAAATACCTCAGGGAGCATGGAATTGAAGCCAAAATTGCTCTGAAGGTCACCCAGGGGAGGCCAAACATCGTTGACATGATCATTAACGGTCAGATAAACCTGATAATAAATACTCCGAGCGGTGGAAGGGGTAAGACTGAAGGATACGAGATCAGGAGGGCGGCGATTGAATACGGCATACCGTATGTGACCACGATCCCGGGGGCTATAGCGGTTGTTAAGGCAATCGAAGCTGTGAAGGGTGGAAAGTTGAGCGTGAAATCTCTTCAGGAGTACCATGACGAGATTCGAAGACTATCTTGAAAACCTTGCAAAGCTCGACTTCGATAGAGAGCAGAGAGCTGGAAAGCCTGAGGCTATATTCTGCGAAGGAAAATCCTTGGAGCTGGTCGTTAGAATAGCAGAGGAATATAAAAGGCGTGGCAAAGCTGTGCTGTTCACGAGATTGAACAAAGAACAGATGGAAGCGTTGAAATCCATGGGTGCTGACGTGAACGAGCTCGCAAGAACTGCTACTTTCGGAAAGGCGGAAAAGGTAATTGGAAGCGTTGCAATTCTTACCGCTGGCTCAGCAGACATTTCTGTGGCGGAAGAGGCGAGTGTAACTGCCATTTTTCTTGGTTTAGAAGTGCTCAAGTTCTACGATGTCGGCGTCGCTGGGCTTCACAGGATAATTGAGCCCGTGAAGGCAATAAGGGAGAAAAAGGTCGACAGCGTCATAGTAATCGCAGGAATGGAGGGTGCGCTCCCTTCAGTCGTTGCAGGCCTTGTGGATGTACCAGTAATAGCGGTTCCAACGTCTGTGGGATACGGAGTCCATCTTAAGGGAATTTCCACACTTTTTTCAATGCTCCAGAGCTGTCCTTCAGGGGTAGCTGTTGTGAACATAGACAACGGCTTCGGAGCTGCGGTTTTCGCGTATCTGATTTCCAAGGTTAAATGTAGGAATTGAGATCTGGGCTTTTGCAGCTCCCGACGCTTATTTTCATCTCTGCAATTATATTTGAGATATTTCATTTTTGAAGGAAAATTATATATATCTCATGATGGATACACTTTCATGGCGGCAGACGATCTGGGATCAAATAGGGGGGAGAGGAATTAGGAAAGCTGAAGCCTGAAGACAGGCAGGCTTTTTTGGAGCAGGAGCTGGAAAGAATAAGGAAAGAGAACCAGGAATACCGCAAATACGTCGAAACATGCCTTTCAAAGCTTGAAGAGGCAATAAAAGAGCTTAGCTCGGGCAACCTAAGCGTGGAGCTGCGAAAAATAAAGGATGACGAGTTCGGAAGGACATTCGAGATTCTCAATGGGTTCATCGGCAGACTGAGGCCGATAATCCTGAACCTGGTGAATGAAATGAAAACCACTTCTAAGATGATAGTCGATGCAAGAGAGGGGATAAAGCAGCTGCAGGCCGGAATGGATCAGATTAACACGGCATCGCAGCAGATCGCGACAGGAAGCGAGAATCTTTCAAAGCTTGCTAATTCCTCGCTCGCCGATGCGAAAGATCTGCAGAAGTTCTTGACAAAGGTTACTGAAGCCACCACAAACCTTTCGAGCTTTGCAATCAACGCGAACAAGAGCGCTGAAACTTCGAGAGAGCAGGGCAGCAAAGCGGTCTCGATGCTCAGGCAGATAATCGAAGACGTTCAGAAAGCGTCTGAGATGGTCAAAGCCCTCGAATCAGCAGCGAAGAACATAGGAAAGGTTACGGAAAGGATAAAGTCTATCGCTGATCAGACAAATCTGCTTGCTCTGAATGCGGCAATTGAAGCTGCGAGGGCTGGAGAGCATGGAAGGGGATTTGCAGTTGTTGCAGACGAGGTGAGGAAGCTTGCAGAGGAGAGTAGAAGAAGTACCGAAGAGATCGGGGAGATCGTGGCAAACGTTCAAGAAGGGACTAAGAAGGTGATTGAAGCGATAAACAATGCCAGAAAGGCGGGAGAGGTGGGAGAGGAGGGGATAATGCATGCTTTGAAGATGGCCGAGGAAATAAACCAAGCTGTGGGGCAGATAAACAAGATGGCCGCTGAAATAGAGAAGAGTGTAATTGAGAGCATGAACAGGATAAACAATCTCACGAAGAGCTTCGAGGAAGTCGCTTCGACAGCCGAAGAGAATGCTTCGGCCAGCGAGGAGACTTCAGCTGCTATTGAAGAGCAAACAGCTGCGGTGAACCAGATAAACGCTGCCATAAACAGGCTACATGAGTTCAGCGATAACACCCTCAAGAGTCTCGCCGAGACCTTCAAGCTTAGCCTCAACTAATTTTTGGGTGGTGCTATGGCTAAGGCCATGCAGGTGATCGTCTTCAAGCTGGGGAATGAAAAGTACGGCGTAGAGATCAGCCAGGTGAGGGAGATCATAAGGCCGGCGCAGATAACCAGAATCCCGAACACCCCAGACTTCATCGAGGGTGTTATAAATCTGCGAGGGCAGATTACAACGATAATCAACCTGAGAAAGAGATTCGGACTGGAGAACAAGCCCATAGACAACGACACAAGGATCATCGTCGTCGAGCACAACAACTCAGTAATAGGAATGATGGTCGACTCAGTGAGCGAGGTGAAATACCTCTCTGAGAGGGAAGTGGAGTCGCTGCCACCTATCGTGACCTCGAGGAACAGCTCAGGCTTCCTCAAAGGAGTCGGAAAGCTTCCAGATGGTTTAATGGTCCTTATTGACCTGAACAAAGTCCTCAGAGAAGAGGAGATCAGCAGTGTAGCACATACGTCAGCCTAAAAAGCTTGCCCTCCGCCTACTCCGACCTCTAAGGACTTTCGTAAACCAGCCTCTGAAACTCAAAGACCCCTGAACCACTCGGGCTTTAGAACACGAGGATTTGCCAACGCGTAGTCTATGGTCTTCAGTATCTTTGCCCTGTCCTCCGGCATATTCCCCTTCATCGGAAGGTAGTTCGATGCATGGTTGCACCTGAAAATGGTCTTCGCCTCAAGATTTTCGACGAGCATCCTGAGCTCCAAGAGGTTTTCCAAGGCATTCGGCAGCTCGAATTCCCCCTTTTAATCTTGAAATACAGCGGCGTGTTCGGCACAGGAATGTAGGTCAAAACTCCAGTATACTTTGGCTGGATTCTGTTCAGAAGCTTTGCCGTGTTAAGAGCATTCTCCCTCATTCTCTCTCTGCCACCGATTCCAGTGAGAACTGTAACGGAGAGATCGAAACCGCACTCTTGGGCCTTATTGCAGGCCTCACGGATCTCTTCAGCGCTTGCACCCTTTCTTATGCTCCTCAGGATCTCATCGTCTCCGCTCTCAATTCCAACGTAAAGAAGCTTAATCCCTGCCTTTCTTATCTCATTAAGCTCACTCCTGCTTTTCTCAAGCAGGTCCATGGGGTTGGCGTAACAGCTTATCCTCTCAACCCTGAAAATGCTTCTCGCATATCTCGCGATCTCAAGAAGGAAGTCCGTGTCTGCAGCAAGCGCATTGCCGTCTGCGAGGAATATTCTTTCGCAGTTGCCATAAAAATCCCTTGCAATTCTGAAGTCCTCTTTTACCTCCTCGATCTCCCTGATCCGGAACTTCTTCATCTTGTACATTCCGCAGAAAGTGCACCCGTTCCAGGAGCAGCCTATGGTTGCCTGAACTATGAGACTGAATGCCTCGCTCGGCGGCCTAAATACTGGCTCCTCGTATCTCACAGTAAAACTCTGCCCGAAACTAAAAAGCGTTTTCGAAAAATTTATACCTTCATGCTTAACCAAAAGCGATGAACGATTTGCTTCCGCTGCTGACAGTCTACGCATACGTTGGGCTCCTCGTGCTGGTCTCCGAAAGGTGGATAAAGCATGAACTCCTTGGAAGAAAGTTCCTGCACATAATGGTCGGCAACATCGCCTTTCTTTTACCATTCTTCGAATCCCGTTTTGTCATGACCTTCCTCGCAGCATTTCCATTCGTCATAATCACATTCCTCATGTCCCCCTACTCTCCCCTGAGGATCAGGAGCAGAACCACGCTTTCTGGACATGCTTTGGGACTTTTTTACTACTCCGTCGCATGGACGATCCTGGCATACTTTCTATTCGAAAGATGCGATGCAATCTCGATGGGAATCGTGGCGATGTCCTACGGCGACGGTTTTGCCTCTTTGGTCGGGATAAAGTATGGAAGGAGAAGGTATAATTTCTTTGGTGATCCCAAAAGCGTTGAAGGGAGCATTGCCATGTTCCTCGCAACGCTTTCAATGTTCATCGTCGTCAGCATTTATTACTCGCGGGAGATAACAGCCTTTCTAATTCTCCTTGCACTCTTTGCAACTCTTTTTGAAGCTCTCACCCCAAAGGGACTTGACAACCTCAGCGTTTCGCTCCTCACAGCGTTTATCTACGTGATGGTATGAGGTTCATCGTGGTCGACGGCTTAGACGGCTCGGGAAAGGACACGCATGCGAGGTTCATAGCGGAGAAATACTTGGCGAAAGGAGAAAGCGTAATCATTCGAAATCATCCCAGCGATTCCTTCTTTGGCAGAAAGGCGAAGCAGAGCCTTCTCGGAAGGGGGAAGGTAAACCATCTAAAGGCCTCGATCTTCTACTTCCTCGACGTCATGCACTCCCTTCTGAGGTATTACAAAAAGGCGGACAATGTAATCTTCGTCCGATACATCGGCGGGGTCTTTTATTTGCCTTCTCCGTTCGCAAAATTCTTTTACCGGTTTTTCTCGGCAATTTTACCGACTTCGAATTACATGTTCTTTCTCGATGCAGAACCAGAAGTTCTAGCGAGCAGAGTGGCAAACAGAAAGGAGAAGGAGATGTTCGAAAACCTCGAGGACCTTAGAAAGGTGAGAGAGAAGGCATTGAGAATTCTAAACGGCTGGCACATCGTCAGAACGGACAGGGAGATAGGAGAAACAAGGGCAGAGATAGAGAGAATCCTAAATATGCTAGATTCAAAAAATTAGCTCTCTTCGATTACCTCTGCCCACTTGTCCACGTTTTCGGAAACCCTCACGCGGACAACCTTTAATCCCTTCCTCCTTAGCTGTTCAAAGATGTAGAGGGCTATGTTTTCGGACGTGGGGATCTCGATAATCTCGTTTATTATCGAGTGGTCGAATCTTGCGAGAATCTCCCTCAAGATCCTCTTGAGCTCAAAGAAATCGATGACCATCCCGTTCTTGGGTTCCCCCTCCACTTCTACGCTCACCAGGAAATTGTGTCCGTGAAGCTTCCCGCACTTCTCATGCCCGGGAATCGAATGGGCTGCACTGAAGCTTTCGGAAACTCCAACTACGACCCTCATCATCTCACCCCTATGTACTTATGCACCTGCGGAATCACCCTCGTGTCTGCGAATTCGACCATTTTCTCTTGGAGTTTAAAAATGTTCTCAAGCCTTGAGCCGAAAACAGGCTGAAGAACGAAGCACTCCACGTAGTCTCTAATCTGGATGGAGGAATTCAGTACTTCCTCTTCATTGAATTCTGAAGGAAGGACGATCTTGCAGAAAGTCTTCCTTTTTCGGGTATTCCTCAGAATTTTGAAGCTTTTAAAGGTGTTTTCGAGCAGTATTTCGTAATTGCTAACCCCCGATTCTCTGACCTTCAGGTCACCTGCGACGAAGTCGACAAACCTCAGCCTTTTAGCCTTCTCAGGCAAGCTCATGTTGGATTCGAGGTAGAATGGCCTCGTCTTATTAAGAGCTTTTATAAAATCTGCCTGAAGCAAAGGCTCTCCGCCTGTGAAGCTCACAGAGTGAACTTTTGCAGAATCTATCCTTTTTTGAACGTATTCAGCAGATATTGGGTTTCTGAGCCTTTCTCTGGTCGAATGGTCTGAGCAGAACTCCGAGTCCTTCACCGTGTCGCAGTAATAGCAGTTGAGATTGCAGCCGCAGAACCTCAAGAATAGCTGTCTCACGCCGACAAGTATTCCCTCGCCCTGAACGGATTCGAAGATCTCGCTTATCCTACCTCTCATAACTCTATCATCTCTCCCGTTCGCTCGTAAACTTTAATACCTTCAAAATTCTTCAGCCTTTCAGCAAATTCCCTGCTCTTCAGCACTTTCAGGAAATTCCTCACGGAGGCCTTATCAAGCCTCTCCTTGGGTATTAAAAAGTCATACTCTTCAGCCCCAAGTGGAATGAAGTCCAGAGCGTATAACTTCGCCGCACTCCTTATTCCGACTCCAGCATCCGCTCTTCCGCTCGCAACTGCATATGCAACCGCATCATGCGTTTTTGCCTCAACCTCGTAGCCCCTTATTTTTCCCTTCAGCTCTTCAAAGTCCATTCCGAGTTCACTCGAGAGCTCACGAAGCTTCATGTCTATTAGAGCTCTCGTTCCAGAGCCCCTGTTCCTGTTGACAAAGCGGACATCTACTCTCAGCAGGTCCTTAAAGCTTAGGATTTCCTTGGGATTTCCTCTGGCAACGATAAGCCCCTGTTCCCTGAGATAGCCTTTAATGAGAACCGCATCCCTTACCCCATAATACCTCAAGAAAGACTCGTTGTAAACGCCATCTTCGCCAAGCAAATGAATTCCCGCGATGTCGGCTTCCTTTCTCTTAACGGCAAGAATTCCAGCTGTGGAGCCAGAGTTTATGACCTTAGCCTCGAATTCTGGCATCAGCTCGAGAATCAGATCGACTCCAAAGCACTGACTTCCAATGAAAACAAGGTCTGCAAGTCTTATGTCTCCAAATAGCCTTACCTCAACCTCTTCTCCCACATCAAGCATCAATGTATCCTCGGGAATTTCTATGAAACCATCTGTAGCGTAGATGGCTGAAACCGTTCCGCTGTAGGAGCCCGAAACTGGATAAGCGGCGTATCCATCATTTGTTGCAACCACATTCACCGGAAGCACTTCCCGCCTTCCAGAGTCGGAAAATACCTTCATCGCAAGCCTCGCACGAATCACCTTTCTCTCTTGCCTGTAACCAGAGAGCCTCTTTATCAGCGGAGCTAAGAAGAGCTCGAAGATCGTCATCGCAGAGGTGGGATATCCCGGAAGTCCGAATATAAGTTTCCCAGCGTGTGAAGCAATTATAGTCGGCTTTCCGGGCTTGATCGCGATCCCGTGAACGAGAATCCCTGGCTCGAATTCGGAGAGAATGCGGTACATAATGTCCCCAAAGCCCGCGGATGTGCTACCGCTCGTTAAAACGATGTCTGCAATCTCTAAAGCCCTGAGTATTGCCCTCCTGATCTCTTCTTCGTTGTCTCTCACGATTCCAATTCTGATCGCAATTCCGCCGCACTCCTCAATTGCCGAGCAAAGTGCGTAGGAGTTCACATCGTATATCTTGGCTTTCTCGAGCTTCTCTCCAACTTCTACAAGCTCGTTACCCGTTGAGATAACTGCAACCCTTGGCCTTCTGTATACCCTCACCCTTGCTATTCCGCAGGCGGAAAGGATTGCGATCTCTCTATGGGTTAGTCTCCTCCCCTTTCTAAGCAAGATTTCGCCGGCCATCACATCACTGCCAGCGAAAAGCACGTTTTCTCCGGGGGAAACCGATTTGAAGACCTCAACGTTCCCGTCCTTTTCCCTTGTGTACTCTACCATCACAACTGCATTAGCCCTCTTGGGCATAACGGAGCCAGTGGAAACTTCAACCGCCTCTCCTTTCCTTAACTCCAGCTCACTCCAGTCTCCTGCCTCTATTCTGCCTATAACCTTGAGCCTTGCTGGATTCGTTTCGTCCGCGAAAAAGGTGTCCTCCGCTTTTACGGCATAACCGTCCATAACGGCTCTGTCGAAGGGAGGGATGCTTATTGGAGATCGAATATCCTCGGCTAGAACTCTTCCGTTAGAACTCAGCAAATCCACTTCTTCTACTTCCCTCTTCACCCTGAAATGCTCGAGAAGAATCTTTCTCGCTTCTTCGACGCTGACAACCTCCCTGAAAACTCTCTTCATTCGAATACCTCCGTTATGTCCCTTATGAGCCTTACCTCTACTTCCTCTCCTGCCTCGAAACCCTCAACATTCTCGGGGACAACGAGAAGAGCATTTGCCCTAACCAAGGAGCTCAATATTCCCGATCCTGAAATTCTCAGTGGGTAAACTTTCCCGTCCTTCCAGCAGACCCTTACATTGCTCCTCACGCCTATTTCCGAGGGGACGCGATGCTGGAGGATACCCGTCTTGGTTGTCCCCTTCCTCTCAACGATTTTCACGTTAACCATTCTGAAAAGTGCTGGAACTACAAAGGTTTCGAATGCCAGAAAACATGCCGAAGGGGAGCCCGGAAGCATGAAAACTGGTTTTTTGTCCACGATTCCGAACGCAGTTGGCATTCCGGGCTTCATTGCGACGCCGTGAAAGAGGATTTTTCCGTGCTTTGATACAACTTCGGGGACTAAATCGTGCTCTCCAACCGAAGTTCCACCTGTGAAGATTACCATATCGTAGTTCAGAGCTTCCAAAAGCTTTCTTTCGATCTCAACAAATTCATCTCTCGCAATTCCAAGGCTTATTGCACTGAATCCGAGCTGAGAGATCGCATTGCAGATCATCGGATTGTTCGAATTGTAAAGTTTTGCACCTTCGAGCTTCTCTCCAACTTCTAAAAGCTCGTTACCCGTTGAGATAACTGCAACCCTTGGTCTTCTGTATACCTTAACACTCCTGAATCCGAGCGAGCTTAAAATCCCTGCATCCTGTGGTTGCAGAATCTCGCCCCTTTTAAGCACGACTTCACCTTCCTTCAGATCTTCTCCTGCTCTCGAGACGTTTTTGTAGGGTGGAACGCTTTTTAAAACCTCAATTATCTCCCCATTAAGCCTTGTGAATTCTAAAGGAACGACGGCGTTCGCCCCTCCTGGCATGGCTGAACCTGTAAAAACACGAACAGCCTGCCCACTGTGAACATCCAAGCTCGAAGTCTCTCCCACTTTAACCTCTCCAACACACTTCAGAAGAACTGGATTCGTTTCACTTGCCCCAAAGGTATCCTCTGCAATTACCGCATAGCCATCCATGGCAGCCCGATCGAAGGGCGGCACGTTTGAATTTGCAATGACTTCTTCTGCCAAAACTCTACCAGCGCACTCATAAATGCTGACCTCCTCAACTCCGAGAACTTTCAGGTGATCTTTTATCTTCTGAATTGCGGATTCAACCCTTTCCTGAACCCTAAAGCCCCTGTTCCTGACCATCAAAGTACGTTCAGCTCGATCTTAAAAAACTTCTCGGAGCTCGCAAAGGTTGGGCGAGGTTCGGATTGGGAAAGCTTAAAATAAGTAAAATTTAGGGAATTCCTGAATGAGGATCGGTGTCTTCATTTGCCACTGCGGTCTCAACATTGCGAGAGTTCTGAATGTTGGAGAACTCGTTTACTATGCTCAACAGCTTCCAGATGTCGTTCACGCTGAAGACCTCGACTACGCGTGTTCCGATTACTGCCAGGAAAGGATAATCATCGCCATTAAGGAGCAGATGCTCGACGGTATAGTCGTTGCTGCATGTAGCCCAAAGCTTCACGAGCAGACCTTTCGCAGAGCTGCCCAGAAGGCGGGAATAAATCCTTACATGGTCGAAATTGCCAACATTCGAGAGCAGTGCTCCTGGGTTCACCAGCAGAAGCCGAGATCGGCGACGCTGAAGGCCAAAGATTTGATAAGGATGCATGTGGCAAAGCTGAGAAAGCACAGACCCTTAGAAAAGAACAGGGTTGAGGCGAAGAAGAGCGTTGCAGTAATAGGCGGTGGAATCGCTGGAATCGAAGCTGCACTGAACCTTGCGGAAATGGGAATAAAGGTACAGCTCATCGAAAGAAGTCCGAGCATTGGAGGGCACATGGCCTTGCTCAACGAGGTTTTTCCCACAAACGACTGCTCCATCTGCATCTTAGCTCCGAAGATGAGCGAGGCTTGGAACAGCGAGAATATAGAAGTAATAACAAACGCAGAGGTTGAGGAGGTTGAGGGCAGTGCGGGCAACTTCAGGCTCAAGGTTTTACAGCATCCGAGATTCGTGGACATCGAGAAGTGCAAGGGATGCATCGACGACTGCAGCAGCGTTTGCCCCGTGGAAGTGGCAAGCGAATTCGACTTTGGTGTGGGCGTTAGAAAGGCCATCTACATTCCGTTTCCCCAGTCGACCCCGCTATACGCGGCCATTGACTGGGACCACTGCATTGGCTGCAAATTGTGCGAGAAGGCTTGCAAACCAAAGGCTATCGACTTCAGCCAGACACCGAATCGACTGGAGATCGAGGCTGGAGCAATAATAGTTGCGACTGGCTACAGGCTTTTCGATCCGAGGAGAAAGCCCGAATACGGTTATGGAAAGTTCAGAAACGTTATTACGCTTATAGAACTCGAAAGGCTTCTTTCTGCAAGTGGTCCGACAAGAGGAAAGCTTTTGCGCCCTTCTGACTCAACACAGCCAAAGAGAATCGCCTTCGTGCTCTGCGTGGGGAGCAGGGATGAGAATGCGAACAAGTACTGTAGCAGGGTTTGCTGCATGGCAAGCCTGAAAAATGCATACGCCATCAAGGAGAGATACCCGGAAATCGATGTCACGATATTTTACATCGACATAAGGGCGTTTGGAAGAATGTTCGAGGAATTTTATAAAAAAGTTCAAAGTGCAGGAATAAGGTTTGTCAGGGGAAAGGTGGGGGAGATAATGGAAAAAGAGAACAAGAGTCTCGTTTTGAGCTACGAAAACACGCTTCAGGGAGAAATTTGCGAGGAGGAATTTGACTTAGTGGTTCTCGCAACGGCAATGGAAGGAAAAAACGATCTGGCAACGATCCTCGGCATAGGCATTGGCGAAGATGGATTCTACGAGATCGCACATCCAAAGCTGCGCCCGGTGGAGACGAACGTTCGCGGAATTTTCGTTGCAGGCTGTGCAAGCGGTCCAAAGGATATTCACGACAGCATAGCATCCGCTGGCTTAGCTGCTGCTAAGGCTGGAAAGCTTATCCTAGGAGAAAAGATCGAGATAGATCCGTTCTACGCTTTCGTTGATGCCGAAAAATGCATTGGATGCAGAATTTGCGAGAGCGTTTGCAATTTCAAGGCGGTGAGCGTTGAAAAGAAGGCTTCAGTTAATCCTCATTCATGCGTTATGTGCGGAATATGCGTTTCTGCCTGTCCAGTTTCTGCAATAGACATGGGATACTTCAGCAATGAGGGAATTGGGGCCATGATTGACGCCTTAGCTGAGGAAAGGAATGCTGACCCGCTGATCCTGGCATTTGCCTGCTGGTACTGTGCCTACGGCGCCTTAGATCTCGCTGGAACGCTGAAGGTGCAGTACGAGCCGAACATAAGGGTTATAAGAGTACCGTGCAGCGGAAGAGTGGACCCCCTGTGGATCCTCAGAGCCTTGAAGAAGGGCATAGACGGCGTCCTCGTGGCGGGCTGCAGGCTTGGGGAGTGTCACTTCAGATACGGAAATTTCAAGGCCAAGGACAGGATTGATCTGCTGAGGAGTGCACTTGAGGCACTAAAAATCGATTCGGAGAGAGTGGAATACGTATGGCATTCTGCTGGCGAGGGAGAGGCGATGGCGAGAGATGTTGACAAATTTGTGGAAAAGATCAGGAGTTTGAAGTCATAGTCTGAAGGGTTCTGGAGTGAAACAGAGGAAGAAGAGGAGGTAACCGAAAATTCCGACCGCAATCCGCTTTCCATCCAGTCCCTCGTCCACAAGAGGTTTAGGATGCTTTTGCAGTGCGAAGAAAAAGAGAATTAATGCCCAGAAAAGCCAGAGATCTCCGAAGAAAATTGAGAGGGTCATTAGAAGGAAAGGGGTTGCCTTCGAAATAATCTCGGCGCGTTCTCCAGCAATGGCCCTGAGCACGTGACCGCCGTCGAGCTGACCTACGGGGAGCAAATTGAAGAAAGTGACAAAAAGTCCGACCCAGCCCGCAAATGCTACTGGATGGATGAATTCGCCCTCAAAGGCAATTAGTTTTGCGAGAAATTCGAAAAGAAGGGGAATGCCGATGTATATCTTTTCCTCTCCCTCCGCTTCAAATGGAAGCTGAAGCCCGAGGAGGATGACTAAGATAGAGGCGAAACAGCCTGCAAGCGGTCCGCTTATGCCAACGTCGAAGAGAGCTTTTCTGTTTGGAATCGCTCCCCTGTACTTTATAACAGCCCCGAGGGTGCCGATGATCGAGGGAAAGGGGATGAAGTATGGAAGCGAAGTCTTCATTCCCCATTTTCTGGCTGCAAAGTAGTGAGCCAGTTCATGGCTTCCGAGCACGAAGAAAAGCGCTCCTGAAAACGCTAAACCACCCAGTAAGCTTGGCTCTTCGTAGAACATGGAACCGAAGAACGTTGTGGTCGCAAGGGTTGCAAGGAATAGAATCAGATTTAGCCTGTAATCCTGTCTTTGTCGCCTTATCTCGAGAACAAGTTCGCCATATCTCCTTTTCAGAGAAACCTCGTAGTCATTAGAAAGCTGCATCAGAAAGGCTTCGATCTCCTCGGAGCTTCGCCTCGGTATGACAAAGTACCTAAAACCATCCTCAAGCCTTTCGGAGGCGTAAACGTAGAAGTAGTCCTCTATCATCTTGTTTTCACGTACCCATTCACAGCATCAACGGCAACGTGGTCTCCTGTTTTCACGATCTTAAAAAATTCCTCTTCGACTCTGTCGACCAGAGGAATGTCGGCTATAACAGCACCTACAGCTATTATCGCCTCCGTTTCCCTGTTTATTATCGCCTTCGGAGCTAAATTCCTTTTCTTGAGCCTCAAAAGAGTGTAGCTCCCGACCGTTGAGCCCCTGCCGAAGGGGAAGACCAGAATTCGATCAGCGACGCATTCGCCCTTGAGCTCGCCTACGGTGAAAATCCCGTTCTCGTCTATGTCTCCTAAGAGGGAGACCGGCTTTGAAGAAACTAAGGCAATTCCTTCAGCGTATCCGGGATTTATTACTCTGCATCTGAACACGTGAGAGAACTGCGGCAAGGCTATATTGCCTTTACCCTCTTCTTCTTAGCTGGCGGTCTCGGCTTTCTCAAAATTCTGTTTCCGCATATGGTGCACTGAACCCTCTTCTTCTCAGGATCTATGTCCACTTCTGCACCGCAGATGAAGCAGATGTAGCTCATTGCTCCACCGCAGTCTCAGTCTTTTCCTTCTCGATTATCTTCGCTGAAATCGTCGAGGGGAGATAGCATCCACCTGCGAACTTGTAACCACAGCTCCTGCATTCCCAGATTCCAGAACCTGTTCTCTTAACGGATTTCTTTCCGCACTTCTTGCAAACGTATTTCTGTCTCTGCGGGATGTCGATTTCGAGCCACTTTCTTCGAACACTCAATCCAGCGCTCGCCCTGAACTTCGCTGCTTGCTTCACTTTCTTCGTCCTTGCCATGGCTAAATGCTTTTTGAAAAGACATTTAATATTTTCGCTTATCCCAAAGCTCGATTGGGCTCGAAAAAATTTTTAAGTTTAATCCACATCATTGTGCATGAACACGCTGAAGTTTCGAAATGTTGAGATCGTGTGGCTGAAGCATGCTGGTTTTAAGCTGAAGGGCTCGAGGGTTATCTACATCGACCCCTATGAGGTTCCCGCAGGGCAGGAAAAAGCCGATATCATCTTAGTCACCCACGACCACTTCGATCACCTTGACCTGAAATCCATAGGGAATCTGGCAAAAGGCGACACCGTGGTCGTGCATCCGAAAGCTTGCTCCGTAAAGGGATTTGAAAGCCTTGAAATGGTCGAAAACGATACTGCTAACGTAAAGGGGGTCGAGATAACTGCCGTGCCTGCGTACAACATCGACAAGCCATTCCATAAGAGAGGATGCCTGGGATACATCGTGAACATCGACGGCGTCAAAGTATACCATGCGGGGGATACGGACAGAATTCCTGAAATGAAGAAGATCGCCGTCGACGTCGCTTTGCTTCCCGCTGGAGGCACTTACACGATGGATTTGAGTGAAGCGATAAAGGCTGCCCAGGACATCAAAGCCGAAGTTTACGTTCCGATGCACTACGGAGCGATACCCAACACCAAGGCAGATCCGAAAGTTTTCCAGGAAAAGGTTCCCAAAGCCGTGATCCTTGAGCCGTTACTGCGATAGCTCCCTCTGAAGCTCTGCAACTACGACGTTGAATCCCAGAGCGCACTTTTCAGGGGCTTCTCCTATGATCTTGCTCACGACCACCATCTCACCGTTCTTCAGTTCCACAGGATGGCAGAGATTGAACATGCTGCACTCATAGCGATCGCAAACTCTCTCTTCGTACTTCATCTTCGCCCCTTCAGCCAGATTGGAGTCGATGAGGGCTATGATCGGCAACTCAACGACTTCTACCGCAATCACACCATCCTCGTGCAACGCACACTCCTGAACGGTACCATCCCTGAGGGCAACAATCTTGTACTTCGCACCCTCCCTGAGCCTCAGGCATGCTTTTTTTATCCTGCAGTTCTCGCACTCAGGCTTTCCACCGAGGAAAATAAACTCGACACCTATTTTTGCCCAGTTTTTTCCGCATAAGGTAATGATCCTGTTAACTTCACCGTTCATCAGCATCACCAATTTTTTTGGCCATCTCCAAATATTTTAAGCTTTGCTCTGGAAAAATCGACAACGTATTTAAATTTGCACTCGATTCGGCTCCCATGGATCAGAAAAGGCTCGTGCTCATCGCATCAACGATCGCATCATTTCTAACGCCATTCATGGGATCTTCGGTGAATTTGGCTTTACCGAGCATCGAGAGGGAATTCGAGATCGACGCAATATTCTTAGCGTGGATCACAACCGCGTTCCTGCTCTCCACCGCGATTTTTCTCGTGCCCATGGGCAGGCTCGCGGACATCAGGGGAAGAAGAAGCTTTTTCGTTTCTGGACTTCTTTTGTTCGCACTGTCATCCATTCTGTGCTCTCTCGCATTTTCTGGAGCTTCTCTTGCCGTTTTCAGATTCCTGCAGGGTATAGGCGCTGCTATGATTGCAAGCACTGGAGTTGCGATGCTCACATCAGCCTTTCCACCGCAGGAAAGGGGAAAGGTTCTCGGGATCAACACCTCTGCAGTCTACGTGGGCCTTTCCTTGGGCCCGATCCTCGGGGGGTTCATAACGCAAAACTTTGGATGGAGGTTTCTCTTCCTCTTTCCCGTATTCTTAGCCTTCCCAGCAATTTTTGCAATTCTGAAAGTCAGGCAGGAATGGGCTGAAGCCGGTGGAGAGAAGTTCGACCTCCCTGGTTCACTCATGTACTCCACGTCTCTCTTCATGCTGATATACGGCTTTTCTCACCTTCCAGAAACCCAGGGATTTCTTCTCGTTTTCGCCGGTGCTTTAGCCCTGATCGCATTCGCCTTCCTTGAGTCGAGGATCGAAAGTCCAGTCCTTGACGTGAAAATGTTCCGAAAAAACGTTGTTTTCGGAATGTCAAACCTCGCAGCACTGCTGAACTACTCGGCAACATTTGCCGTCGCCTTTCTGATGAGCCTGTACCTTCAGTACGTTAAAAACCTGAGTCCTCAGGATGCGGGCCTGATCCTACTGGCCCAGCCCGCGATAATGGCACTTTCCTCTCCCATTTCGGGCTCTCTATCGGACAGAATTGAGCCGAGAATTGTCGCCTCAATCGGCATGGCGATAACTGCATTCGCCCTGTTTCTCTTCTCAATGCTCACCGAGGAAACACCGCTGGAATTTGTCGTGGGAAATCTCATCCTTCTTGGCCTCGGATTCGGTCTCTTCTCTTCTCCAAACACAAATGCGGTCATGAGCTCTGTGGACAGAAAATTCTACGGAATAGCCTCGGCAACCCTTGCAACGATGCGCGTGATCGGTCAGGCGTTCAGCATGGGTATGGTAACCCTGATCTTCGCTCTTATGATCGGGAAGTCGAGAATCCCCGAAGTGATGCCAGATTTCATCGTTGCCGTAAGGGTATCTTTCATGATCTCCGCAGTGCTCTGCATCATCGGCGTATTCGCCTCGCTTGCGAGAGGAAAGGTGAGAAAAAATTATTAATGCGAAAATCCCGCCAGTTCAGCCTTTCGCCACTCTTAGGTATCTTGCGATAAGGCTTGAACTTGCTGCTAGTATTACCGTTAAGGCGAGACTCATGTAAGTCAGCGGAAGTCCGAGAACTTTTTCGATGGCTCCAAATACTCCCGAATAGGCTAAGAACGCAAGCCAGAACAGAACTGCGAAAATCATTGCGTAAGATAATGCCTGCCTGAAATTTTTCGAAATTACCCCGATCAAGATCCCTGTCAGCAGAATCCCGAGCCAGTGGAAGAACGAGGCTAAGATCGAGATTGCGAGCAAAGCAAACTTAGCTGAAGACAATTCTATCACCCCCAATACTGAAGCTGAAATCCTTATACATTCCAGAAGCCCAGATTTGCAGCTGGTCATCGTAGTGCATAGAGAAGAAGTTCCCAGAGTTTCCGCCGGGAATAACAGAGTAATCCTTTTCGAAGGTGACGATCATTCTCAGGCTGCTTCCTGCCTGGTAACCAGCTTCCATCCCCCTCCTGAAGTTGAAAACAGTATATGCATCCCCATCCATTGGAATTCTCGGATAATCGAAGTACTTTAGGACCTTGCTGAACGGATGTCGAATGTCGAGGAAGTTGTAGTCCCCGTATGTCCTGTAGCCTTTCTCCTTCATTTCCTCCAACGCCATCCTTAAAGCCCTTGCTGCGATGTCGCTTCTGTCCTCAACTTCTGCGGTTCTCCTGTCATCGAACCAGTTGCTTTCTTTTGGCAGATTCTGCAGAACATAAAGCCTTGGAAGATAGCCCTTATCAAGCCCTGCAGAGAAGAATTCATCGAAGGTCTCGTTGACGAATTTTTCAAGCCACAATGCAAAAATAAGCGCCTCCCTCGAATTCTTATCCATCCTGAAGTCCCATTTCTTGAGCATCTCCACGTATTCCTTTAATTCCTCATCAATCTTATCCTCGGCCTCGATTATGAAAGGAACGAAGAATTCCGCAACCTTGGACTTCGTATCCCTCTGAATCATCATGAAATCCTCGGTGGAAAGCTTTTTCTTGGTCACAAGTTCGTCAAGAAGTTCGTAAATGCGCATTCCCCTGTAAGGATCTGCGAAGTACATTGAATCGCCAAGATAATGCTTTTCATAGCCAATCTCCTGATTTGCGGTCGCAATGTAATCCGGATTTATGACGTGCGGGATTTCGTCAAAGGGTATGAATCCCTCCCAGGTGGAGATTCCGAAAGCCTTAAAGCCAGTCCATTCTCCCTCGCCAGCCGAGCCATTGAATATAACGTTTCCGGCCACCTCTTTTCCATTTACAATCCTGATCGGATACTTCCCGGCGGGATAGTACATCGTGTTGCCGTAGACGTCAGCATAAACCACGTTCTGGCCTGGAACGCAGAACAGCTTCAACCCCTCAATGAAATCTTCGATACTCCTCGCATAGTTGTACCTGTATATCGCAAGCGCTTCGCTCGTGTTCGTTAATCCAGTCCATGCGACCGCTACTTTTAATCCATCCCGCTCAATAAGTGGCCCATGAACCGTTTTTTCAACTGAAACCTCTCTTTCCTCGATCCCCCTAGCAGTTTTTACCCTTATCTTCTCAACTTTCCTTTCCACTTCAAGCCATTCGCCCTTGTAGAGATACCTATCGCCGTCCCAGACGTAGTAGTAAAAGTCGATTACATCAGCACCAACGTTTGTCAGCCCCCAGGCAACGAAATCGTTTTTACCTATCACTATCAGCCCGATTCCTGGAAAAGCGACCCCCCGGACGTTGAAGTCGTTGAGTCGGATGTGCATCTCATACCACACAGGTGGAGCAGTGAGGAGCAAATGAGGATCATTTGCGAGCATCGGCTTTCCACTTTCGGTGAATCTTCCAGAAACCACCCAGTTATTTGAGCCAAAGCCTTCTCTTGCCCCGAATTTTTCAAGCCACTCGATGGCGGACTTATTAAACCTGAGTATCGTGTAGCTGTGATTCAGGGAACTTGGAAAAAGTTCGAGAGCTTTCTCTCCAAGTTTCTCAGCTATTAATGCTCTTTTCAAATCCCAGAAGTTTCCGCTGAGGCTCCAGGCAATTTCTTTTGCGATCAAAAGCGAGTCGACAGGTGTCCACTGCTCTGGCCTGTAGTTTGCAAGCTGAAATTCAACGGGCAGCTTCTCCGTTTCAATGTAGTGGTTCACGCCCTCGCTGTAAGCGATTAAGATTTCCCCGACTTTCGTATCCTTTATGCTTTCCCAAGTAATCTCTGCTGCCTTAAGAAAGTCCATTTTCCTGTGGAATACATCGGAATCGAACAGATCCTCGCCAAACACTTCGCTCAGCTGTCCTTTCATAAGCCTGCGGTGCAGATCCATCTCGAAAAGCCTGTCCTTTGCCTGAATGTACCCGATTGCAAAGGCCAATGCTTTTTCGTCAGTTGCAACGAAGTGCGGAACCCCGAATTTGTCGTAGTAAACCTCGACTCTGCCGTATGGGTTCTTCAAGTCTTTTTTCACATCAAAAGTCCAAATTTTTCCACTGAAAGGTGCGAGCAAAGATAGATAGCTGCTTGCAAGGAAGAGCAGAACCAAAAATGCCGCGACAAAAATCAAACCCAACTTTCGCATGAAACGATTTTACGAATTAATACTTATATTTTTCGATCGTGGATTTCACAGTGGTGGGCGCGCCTCGGGTCGATCCGCTGTTTCCGCAGTGCTGAGCGGTGCGCTCCTCCTCCCCGTACCCCTGAAAGCACCGAACGTTCGGAGTTGGCTTGCTCCCTTCCGGGCCTCAGCCGGTGCCTCCGACGAATACGGCGAACCTCTCCTCCGAGAGGCCCGCCGTAACCGTCGGTCCTTCAGGACGAGGACTCTACGGAGACGCACTGCCCAGCAAACTGCGGGCATGCAGACCTTCCCTCGGCTTCGGCTCCCGCATATCGACGGTTTCGGGTTACAGGGGACGCCGAATCCCCCAGCCTAGCCCACCAGTATATAGTTTCCGAGAAGTTATATAAGCTTTTGTCGGAAATTCTCCGAAATCAAAGCATTATCGATCTCAGATATGTCCTCTGGAATTCTCTCTCGACGGAAAGCTCGACGTATTCAACCTTTCTTGCCACACTCTCTATCTCCTCCCTC
>Ga0071330_1084353_pt1 | contig 85702 bp, 78 predicted proteins | sample GBScel77sediment_FD_63802 | JGI IMG/M metagenome (GOLD analysis project Ga0071330, IMG submission 63802) | Hot spring sediment microbial communities from Great Boiling Spring, Nevada - Cellulolytic enrichment Sediment 77C v2 (version 2) | ecosystem: Environmental > Aquatic > Thermal springs >...
TTTTTTAAAAATTTTGTTGACAAATTTACATTTTTGTTTACTATTATATAAATTGATAACTTTGTTATTTATTCTTTTTAGTTTCTTTTGCTGAATCTTACCTTAAAAATTTATCATTTAGAGTAAAAAGATGAATAGTTGTATTTTTTGTAAAATTATAAACAAAGAGATAAAAAGTGAAATTGTATACGAAGACGATATAGTGATTGCGTTTAAAGATATAAATCCACAGGCACCACTGCATCTACTAATAGTTCCTAAAAAACATATTGAGAATGTGAACGAAGTAAATAGTGAAGATAAAGAATTAGTTGGACATGTTTTTGTTGTAGCAAAAGAGATTGCAAAAAAGTTTAATGTTGATAAAGATGGCTATCGTATTGTTGTTAACACAGGTAAGTTTGCTGGCCAAGCTGTTTTTCATATACATTTTCATTTTCTTGCAGGACGAGAATTTTCCTGGCCTCCAGGATGAAAATATGTTGAGTACAAAAATAGTTTCGTTGATTATTAAAAGAAAGGGGGTGAAAAATAATGGTTGAAGTAAAAGTAAGGGAAGGAGAAAAATTGGAAGACGCGTTAAAAAGGTTCAAAAAAGAAGTTGAGAAAGAAGGGATTTTAAAACTTGCTCGTGAAAAGATGTTTTATAAATCCCCAAGCGTGATAAAAAAGGAAAGAATGGCTCAATTAAAAAGAAAACTTGAGTTGAAAAAGAAAAAACAGCAATTAAAAAAAAGGGGTAAAACATGAAATTAAGACAGCTTTATGAATTTATGGTTTCCTATGGGATAAAGAATGATCCTCGTGGAGAAAAGGAAGTAAAAGAACATTTGAACCAACAAAAACAAAAATATGAAAAATTGTCAGAAAAAGAAAAAAAATATTTTGATACAGAAAAATTAAGAAATCCGTATAATGATACAAGAATATTGTTTGGAGATCCTGATACAGAAGTTAAATCAGTTCTTGTAGGGATAGATATGGAGATGCCAGAAATATTGTTAGCATATTTGTTAAATTTACAAGGGAAAAAAATTGACTTGGTTATTTCACACCATCCTGAAGGAGCAGGATACAAAGATTTCTATGAAGTTATGCAGATGCAAGCTGATATTCTTAACAAGTTTGGACTACCTATAAACATTGCTGAAGGTATTTTAGAGCCACGGATGAAAGAGGTACAAAGAAAACTTATGCCAATAAACCATACTCGTGCTGTAGATGTTGCTTCTGTTTTAGGAATACCTTTTATGTGTTGTCATACACCAGCTGACAATTGTGTTACAACATATTTACAAAAGTTGTTTGATAAAAAGAAGCCAAAGTTTTTAGGTGATGTTATGGACATTTTGTTAGATTTGCCTGAATACGATTATGCAGCTAAAGTTGGCAGCGGCCCCCATATACTTATAGGTAACAAAGATAGAAAAGCAGGAAAAATTTTTGTTGACATGACAGGCGGTACTGAAGGATCTACCGAAGTTTTTGAAAAACTTGCTGTTGCTGGTATCTCAACAATAGTAGCAATGCATTTAAGTGAAGAACATTATAAAAATGCTCAGAAGTATTATATAAATGTAATTATTGCGGGACATATAGCTTCTGATACGTTAGGACTTAACCTTATGTTAGATGCTGTTGAAGAAAAATTTGGTAAACTACAGGTTACTGCTGTTTCAGGATTTAGAAGATTTAAACATAATAGAAGTTGAGAAGTAAATTGCTGAAAAAGAATATATTGTAGGGCAAGGCTTTAGCCTTGCAAACTAAAATAACTATGATAAAACCTGAATGTATAAAAAGACTTAAAGAGGTTGTAGATATTGTAGATGTTGTCCGTGATTATATTCCTAATTTAAAACGTGTTGGTAAAAACTTTTTTGCCTTATGTCCGTTTCATAGTGAGAAAACACCATCTTTTTCTGTTTCTCCACAACATAATTTTGTTCATTGTTTTGGTTGTAATTACACTGCAGATGCAATAAAGTTTGTTCAAGATATAGAACATATTAATTATTATGAAGCTGTGGAAAAACTTTCAAAAAAATATAATGTTCAAATTGAATATATTAATGATGAACAACAAAAAGTTTTAAAAGAAAAATATGATGAGATACGTTTATTAACAGAACTTTTGACAGATGTCGCTGATGTTTATCATGAGTTACTTTTAAATTCTGAAGAAGCTGTTGAAGCAAGGAGGTATCTTGTCTCTCGCGGTATAAAACACGAGACAGTTCTAAAATTTAAATTAGGATATGCACCACCAGGTGATTATATTGCAAAAAATTATAAATTAATTCCAAAATTAGCAAAATACGACTTGTTATCGTTGCATAAAGCTGGTGTTCTAAATTTTTCTTCAACTGAAAAGGGATTAGAAAAATATGAGCATGTTTATGATTATTTCAAAGATAGGATAGTTTTTCCAATATTTAATATTTCAGGCAAAGTCGTTGGGTTTGGAAGCAGAATAATACCATCTAAAAAACCTTTTTATGCTGAAAACAACGAAGTCCCTACTTATATTAATTCGCCTGAAACACCTGTTTTTCATAAAGGAAATGTTTTGTATGGGTTATTCCAATCAAAAGAGTATATTGTTAAAGAAAAGAGTGTCTGTGTTGTTGAAGGTTATATGGATGTGTTAATACTTTATCAAGAAGGGATAAACACAGTTGTTGCACCTTTAGGAACAGCATTAACTGAGCAACAAGCAAAACTTTTAACACGTTTCGCTGAAAAGATATATTTGTTGTTTGATCCGGATACAGCCGGTGTTGAAGCAACACTTTCAGCTGCTAAAAGTATTTTTTCAGTAGGTGGTTATCCACAAGTTGTGGTGATTGAAGAAAAAGATCCTGACGAGTATGTCCTCCAGTATGGAGCAGAACATGTTAGAAACCTAATTACTAACTCTGTCTCAGTAGTTAAACATGTGGTTCAACATTATCATAAAGAAAAATCGCAGTTGTCTGTACAAGATAAAATTTTGTTGTTGAACAAATTTATAGAATTGATTAATTCTATTACAAATCCTGTGGTAAAATCAGAGTTGATAAAAGAAATATCTTTTGAACTTAAGATAGATGAACAAATTATTCGTTCAGAACAAAAGAAATATACCAAATTTTATGCAAAATCAGTTGATTTACAACAAGTTGTTTTAAACAGACCTTATACTTCTGAAGAAGAACTTTTATGGATTTGTATTCATTATCCTGAGATGATCAACGAAGTTGATGAGGATGCGTTTTCACACGATAAAGTTTATTTAGAAATTTTTAAAGTTCTTAAAAATTCCTATTTGATATCAAAAGATATAAACGAGGTCATTTCACAATTAGAATCGCCTTCTAAAGATATTGTAATAAAATTGGTTTTTGATACTGAAAGAAAGTTGACAACGTCTTTAGAGAAAAAAATTAAAGAATTATTTACAGAAATTTATAAGATAAAAATGAAAAAACGCTATCAAGAATTAAAACCTATTGTTGAAGATATGTTGCAAGAAAAAATTCCGTTTAATCCACAAATTATTAACGAATTCAAACAAGTTGTAGAAACTTTAAAACTTTCACGGAGGGTTTCCTAACAGTGAGCAGCAAAAATAAAATTATCAAACATTTAATAGATTTAGCTCAGAAATACGGTTATCTCACTTTTAATGATATTAATAAAACTTTTGACGAATACGAAATTGATAAAGAGAAAGTTGACGATTTTGTTGAACAGTTAACAGAGATGGGTATAAAAATTATTGGTGCTGAAGAAGAAAAGAATTTGCTTAAGGATATTCAAGCAGTATCAGAAGAAATAATTCAAGGTGAGCCGCTTCGCTTGTTTATAAATGAAATTAATAAATTTGGTGTAATGGATAGAGAGACAGAGATAGCAATTGCTAAACGTATAAGAGCGAATGAAGCAAAATTGTTGTCTTTGGTTTTAAGTTCACCGATTGCGTTGCGTGAGATAAACCATTGGGTAGAATTAGTGAAACAAAGAGAGATGTCACCAAAGGAATTGATGAAACGTGGTAGAAAGACACGTCGTACATTAAAAAAAATGCGTAGAAAACTTGCTTCTACAGTAAAAACTGTTAATAAGTTGATAAAAAAACTTGCTAAATTACAGCGAAAATTAGAAAGTAAAAAATTGTCGTTGAAAAAGAAGATGGAATATCAAACAAAGTTTAATAAAATAAAGAAAAAAGTTGTTGATAAAATAAATTCTTTAAATCTTAATCCTGAAAAGGTGAAACGTTTGATTAAAAAAACACAAACGGTTACTGATAAAGTTATCCAGTTGATAAAAGAAGAAAAAAGGTATGAGAGTATGTTTTCCGCAAGTTATGACACAGTAGCAAATTGGTTTAAAAACTTGAAATCTCGTAAGATTACTCCATCACAGTTTAAACGTATAACAGGCTATAATGTAACAGCAGCACAAACATTGTTTGCTAATTTTCAAAAAGTTCATACAAAATTGTTACACTATAAAAAAGAACTTAATATGTCAGAAGAGGAAATTATACAACTTAACAAACAAATTAGTGAAATTAAAAGTGAAATTGAGAAAGATAAACTTGAGATTATACAAGTTAACCTTGGTTTAGTTGTATCTTTTGCAAAAAAATTTGCAATGTTGACAGGTGCTGATGTTAACGATTTAATACAAGAAGGTGCAACAGGTCTTGCAAAAGCTGTTGAAAAGTTTGAATGGAGGAAAGGATACAAGTTTTCAACATATGCACATTGGTGGATAAGACAAGCAATCAGTAGGTATATGGCAGAATATACTAAAACAATAAGGTTGCCTGTGCATATAAGAGAACTTGTGTCAAAGATGATTAAAGTATACAAAACATTTAAACAGAAATCTGATGAAGAAATTACTACAAAAGATTATGCTCGTATCCTTAAAGTACCACATAAAAAAATTATTGATACACTTGCTGTTTTGTTAGAACCAATCTCGGCTGATATGCCACGAGGTGATGATGAAGATTCTACTATACAGGATTTTATTCCGGCAGGAGAAGATGAGCTACCAATAAACTTGCTTCTACAAGAACATAAACGCGAAGTTTTAGAACAAGTTATGGAAAAATTTTTAGATGAACGTGAACGACAAATATTAAAAATGCGTTACGGGTTTGATGGAAAAGAATATACTTTAGAAGAAGTTGGAAGAATCTTCAAAATTACTAGAGAACGAGTTAGACAAATTGAAGCAAAAGCTATCCGTAGGTTAAGAAGTCCTGAAGCATTAAAAATATTAAAAGAAATCTATCCTGTTAAAGAATAAATAAGAATTTTGTAAATAAACTATTGATTTTATAAATTGTGTTTTGTATACTTTGAAGATTTTTAAAAATGGAGGTTATTAAATAAAATGAGAGTAAAAAGTGGAGCATATTCTCGTAGAAGAAAAAAAGATGTTTTCAAGTTAGCAAAAGGTTACTATGCAAAATTAGGTTCTTGTTATAGACAAGCCAAACAACAAGTATTAAGATCGCTTAAATTTCAATATGTAGCACGTAAAGATCGTAAAGGTGTTTTTAGACGTTTATGGATTACAAGGATAAACGCTGCAGTACGTCAGTTAGGTTTAAAATATAGTGAGTTTATACATCTTTTGAAAATTGCAAATGTTAAGTTGGACCGTAAGATTCTTGCTTACCTTGCTGTTGAAGAACCACAAGTGTTAAATAAAATAGTGGAGTTTGTAAAAACTTTTTCTGATAAAAACAATAAAAGCCCTGCAAAAGCTTCTCTATAAGTTTCTCTACTCTGCAATAATAAAAACATGAAATCTCACGCTTATAAGATCATAATTCTATTTTTTATATTTTTAGTTTTTATAGGCACATTTTTGTTATCTTTACCACAAGTTGCAAATAACAAAATTTCTTTTGTTGACATATTGTTTACTGCTACATCAGCTGTGTGTGTTACTGGACTTACAGTCGTAGATGTTGGTAGAACATTTAATTTTTTAGGACAACTGATAATGATATTGTTAATACAAATAGGTGGTCTTGGGTACATGTTGATGGCAACTATTGTTATGATTTTATTAGGAAGGTTAAGTATAATGCAAAAAAACATTGTTAGTGAATCATTAAGTATTTCAGAATTTGCAAAGGTTTCACAAATTGGTTTATTGATAAAAAAAATTGTTATACTTACGATTATTTTTGAACTTTTAGGTATAGCTGTGCTGACGGTTAAATTTACTTTAGTGGATAAAATTGGTTTCTTCCAAAGTTTATGGTATGGTATATTTCATTCTATTAGCGCGTTTTGTAATGCAGGGTTCAGTTTGTTTCCAGATAGTCTTGAAAGGTATAAGAGTGATGTTGTGATAAATTTTATTTTTCCGTTATTATTTATCGCAGGCGGGTTAGGATTTTTTGTATGGATTAACATTTTTGAACATTTTAAGAAAAAGGGAAATTTGCAGTTGCATACAAAAGCCGTTTTGTTAACTACAGTTATATTAATTCTAATACCAACATTGCTAATATTTTTATTAAACCAAAAAATTTTTTCAGAAAATAATTTTCCGTTAAAAACACAATTTTTAGTAAGTTGGTTTCAAGCAGTGACGCCAAGAACCGCAGGATTTAATACTTTCCCTATCAGACAACTTTCAGGTTTAACTGTAATTCTTATAACAATTCTTATGTTTATAGGAGCCTCACCTGGTGGTACAGGTGGCGGGATAAAAACTACTACTGTGTTTGTTATACTGGTTAGTATTTATAACTTCCTTCGTGGTGAACATGATGTAAGTGTTTTTAAACGACGATTAGCACAAGAAATTGTAGTTAAGAGTTTTGTAATATTTTTTGTGTGTTTTATATGGATTATCATAATTTCTTGTAGTATATATTGGATAAACAATACGTTTTGTTCTCCAAAGTTTTCTTACAGAGAGATTTTTTTTGAAACAGTATCAGCGTTTGGTACAGTAGGATTATCCTTAGGGATTACTCCATATATTGATAATTTTAGCAAAATTTTGTTAATAATAACGATGTTTTTTGGGAGGATTGGCGGCATAACTTTGCTTTCGTTTTTGTTAACTAAAGAACCAAAAGAAATAAAATATCTTGAAGGACATATAGCAGTTGGATAAAATTATCTTAGAAGAAAAAAACATATGTCGGAAGAAAAACCAAAAACTTTCGTAGTGATAGGGTTAGGAGTTTTTGGTAACCAAATTGTGCGTAATTTGTCAAAATATAATGTTGATATAATAGGTATTGATAAAGATGAAAAAAAAGTTGAAGAAGTAAAAGATCATTTAAAAATAGCAATAGTTGGTGATGCGACTGATACCTCACAGTTAGAACAAGCTGGGGTTAATGCACAAGATGTAGATGTTGCAATTGTTGCAATAGGTGAAAATGTTGAAGTAAATGTTTATGTATCATTGTTATTAAAAGAGCTAGGGATAAAAAAAGTTTTTTCACGAGCAGTAAATGATCAACATGCTAACATTTTAGCGAAAATTGGTGTTGATAAGGTTGTCTTCCCTGAAGGGTATGTTGCAAAACATCTTGTTAGTAGTTTATTATCCCCAAAAGTTCTTGATATGTTTTCTTTTTCTGATGAATACAGCGTTATTGAGGTCTCTTCGCCAAAAATGTTTGTTAACAAAATGTTGCAAGAACTAGGAGTAAGAACAAAATATAATGTTACAGTAATAGGTATTAAACGAAAAATACCGATAATAGATGAAGCCGGCGAAACTGATACAAAAGAAGAAATAATTTTTGTTCCATCTCCTGACGAAGAAATTTTGGAAGGAGATGTACTAATTGTTGTAGGTAAGAATCAGGATATAGAAAAATTTAAAAAAGTTATTGGATAAACTTTATTATGAACCAACAAAATATTGAAGATCTCTGGGAAACAGGAAAATTTTATTTTTTAAACAATAAATATGACGAAGCGTTAAAAATTTTTGAACAACTGTTAAAACTGGAGCCAGGAAATCCTGAAGTATATTATCACATAGGTTTGATTAAAGAAGCTAAAAACGAGTTTTCTGAAGCTAAAAAAATGTTTTTACAAACTCTTAAGTTACAACCTAAACATAAAAATGCGAAAAAACATCTTAATAAATTGCTTGGAATAAATGAAGAAGTTAAATAAAGAAGTTTTATATGAAATAAAACAACGATGTTTAAAAGAATTAGAACAGGCTGATACAACAGAGAAAATAAATGAATTAAAACTAAAATATCTTGGTAAAAAAGGTGAGCTAAAAAAACTTATCAGTAATATTTCTATTCTACCAATTGAGGAAAGGAAAGTTATTGGTGAAGTTTATAATCTTGTAGTAGACGAAATAGAAGAAGAGATAAATAAGAAATTACAGATAATAAAATCAAAGATAATCTCCACTACTCAACACAGCAGATTAGAACTTACCCTACCTGCAGCAAAGTTTTGTTTAGGGAAGAAACATCCTTTGCAACAAATATATGACGAAATTATAGAAATATTTTTATCATTAGGTTTTGATGTTGAAGAAGGTCCTGAGGTTGAGTTTGAAGATTATAATTTTACATTGTTAAACATTCCTTATGACCATCCAGCACGAGATATGCAAGATACGTTGTATCTTTCTTTACCTCATACAGATAAAGGTAGGTTGTTGTTAAGAACGCATACATCACCAGTACAAATTCGTGTTATGCTTAATAAAAAACCACCAATAAAAGCTATCATGCCAGGAAGAGTTTATAGACATGAAAACATAGATGTTTCACATTTGTTTAATTTTCATCAAGTTGAAGGGTTAATGGTAGACAAAAATGTTACATTGCCAGATCTTAAAGGTGTACTGATATATTTTGCAAAATCAATTTTTGCTGAAGACATTGGGTTTAGGTTTAGACAATCTTATTTCCCGTTTACTGAACCTTCCTTAGAGATGGATATACAATGTTTAGTTTGTAAAGGCAAAGGATGTGGTCTATGTAAAAACAGTGGTTTTGTTGAAATTTTAGGTTGTGGATTAGTACATCCACAGGTGTTACTAAATGTTGGAATAAATCATGAAGAATATACAGGTTTTGCGTTTGGGTTAGGTGTTGAACGTATAGCAATGTTGAAGTTTAGAATTGACGATATCCGTTTGTTTTATGAAAACGATGTAAGGTTTATTACACAATTTTAAATTTTTAAAAAATTTAAATAATACTTTTATGAAACTTTCGTTACAGTGGTTAAAAGAGTTGTTGGGATACAACAACATTTCTGATGAAGAAATAATAAGTTATATAGAAAAACTTGGTTACGAAATTGAAAATATCTCTAAACAAGACAAAAATATTTTGTCACAAATAAAAGTTGTTAAAGTTACATCTGTCAAAAAACATCCTAATGCTGACAAACTTGTTATATGTAATGTTACTGATGGAACAAATTCATACGAAGTTGTCTGCGGAGCACCAAATGTATATGAGGGTATGATTACTGCATATGTTGGGGTTGGTGGTATCTTAGCAGATGGCACAAAAGTTGAGCAAAGAAAAATTCGTGGTGTAGTTTCAGAAGGTATGTTATGTTCAGCAAAAGAATTAGGTCTTTACGATGATCACAGCGGTATCTTAGAACTTGATAAAATTTTTGATTTAGGAGCTTCTTTAAGTAAATATTTTTCTGATACAATAGTTGAAGTTTCTACACCTTTAAACAGATATGACTGTTTAGGACATTTTGGTATAGCAAAAGAGTTGGCAGTAATGTTAGATGTTAATTTGAAGGATATATTTATTGATACGACAGGTTTCACAAGTTTTGTAAAAACGCTCCCTATGTTCGATGTAAGGATTTTGTCGTACCAGTTATGTAAAAGATATCTTGCGATACAGATTAACAATGTTAATAATAAAATTTCGTTACCGTTTTATATAAAATATAGACTTAACAGTTTAGGGTTAAGAAGTATAAATCCTTTAGTTGATATATCAAATTATATTATGCTTCTTATTGGTCATTCAGTACACATATTTGATTTTAACAAACTTGTTGGTGGGAAAATATTTGTAAGGACTGCAAATGATGGCGAATCTGTTGTTGCTTTGGATAATAAAACTTATAATTTAGATAGTTCTATTATTGTTATTTCTGACGAAGAGAAACCTGTTGCAATTGCGGGTATAATTGGTGCTGAAAACAGTTGTGTAGATGAAAATACAAATAATATTTTGATAGAATCTGCAGTGTTTAATCGTAGTATGATACGTCTTGCAAGAAAAAAACTTGGTGTGCAAACAGAAGCAAGTATTAGGTTTGAACGAGGTAGTAGTTTAAATCTTGCAGAAATTGCTGCGTTTAAAACATGTCAGATGGTATTACAACATTGTGGTGGTGAAGTTGTCAGATTTTCTGATATAAAAGACATTGAATATTATAACGACCTTATTTCATTTCAACAAAATACTATTAAAGTAGATTTAGATTACATAAGTTCAATACTTGGTTATGAAATAGAGACAAACAAATTTATAAATTTGTTTTCAAAACTTAATTATCAATTGAAACATATTGAAGGTTTTTCAAACCGCAAATTTCTTGTTTTACCACCGCTTGAACGACAAGATATAAAGTTTCAAGCTGATATTATTGAAGAGATAGCACGGTTTATCGGTTATGAAAAAGTTCCATCAAAGTTGCCACATAATGTAAATAATTTTTATAAGCAAAAAACAGTAGATAAACTTAAAGAACAAATTATTGAATGTTTAACTTCATTTGGGTTTAACCAAGCTATAAATTATTCTTTATGTTCTGTTAATGACAACAGTTGTATCTTAAACAGTCAGCAAAAAAGTGTTTCAATTCTTAATCCTGTGTCTAACGAATATTCACAATTAAGGTTATCTTTGTTTAGTGGTTTACTTAAAAATCTTATAACTAATTATGACCGTCAAGTTGAAAATATAGCTTTGTTTGAACTTGGAAAGGTATTCTATAAGGTTGATAACGAAATAAAAGAAGAGATGCAACTAGCTTTTATTACACATGGTGAACATTTGTATTTAAGCTGGAATCACCAAACAATACAATACGATTTTTATCATCTATGTGGTGTAGTTGAAACATTACTTGATGTTCTAAAAATTAGATATGTCAAAGACATAACTTCTGAAGATAATTTTTCAAAGCCTGTTTTTGACAAAAGTTTGTTTAAAAAAATAGTTTATTACCTTTCGTTTGATAATAAAGAGACAATTTCTTTTGTAGGCGAACTAGATAAAGAAAAATTTAAATTAAAACTTCCTAAACCTGTTTTTTATGGAGAAATTTATTTTGAACTTATTTTGCAAAAACTTAATATTCAAAAAATATACAAACCGTTACCAAAATATCCATATGTTATAAGAGACCTTTGTTTAAAAATACCTGAAGAATCCGTTTATGTAGAGGTAGAACAAAAAATTCTACAGTTTATTTTATCTCAGAATTTTATAGTTGATATTTATCCAATGGACTTTTATAAAAAAGATAAAGAGAAATTTATCACATTTAGGTTGAAAATACGTAGTGAAACAAAAACTTTAACTGATGAAGAAGTTAATGTTCTTATTAAAGATCTTCTAAACGAACTTAACAAAGATGGAATTTGTTTAAGAGAAAAATAGCAAAAGCTATGGTTTATGTTAAATAAATTGCAAGCAAAAATATTTTTTTGTTTTTTAATTTTTTTCTTTACTACATCAATTTTTTGTCAAATTGATCCTATAACTAACCTTAGAGTTATTGATGTTCGTTTTAGACAAGTAACACTTCAATGGACAGCTCCTCAAACAGATATTGTTCAATATCAAATAAGACTGTCAACATATAGAGTTTTATCTAATGAATATGATTGGGAAAACAATTCGTCTGACCCAGGGTATCCATATAGGATATTTATCAATACTAATACTAGTTTAGGACAAACAGAAACTTACACTATTACTGGTCTTAAAAACGGAACTGGATATTTTTTTGCAATCAAATCAACAACTGATAATATAACTTGGTCTTCAATAGATATTAGTTCTCCACGACCTTATGCTCTACCAACAAATTCTCCACCAGACCCTTTTTCACCAAATTGGCCTGTAGCATATGTTGTGGTTACATCGCAAACAGTTATACCGTTCGACTGGGAGGATGCATCTGATGTTGATATACGTTATGGAGATACGATAAAATACGAACTTTATTATTCAACGGTGGAAACAGCATTAAATTCAACGCCACCTTCATTACTTGGCGGGAAAGTTGAGTTCGTAGTTAATATAACAACAAGTTATGTTGAGGTCCCATCAAATTATTTTTTGGACAATACAACATATTATTGGCGTGTCAAAGTAATAGATTCTGAAGGAAGTTTTTCATGGAGCTGGTATTTTTCTCCTAAAGAATCAAGATTTGTTGTTAATAACATATATCAACCACCAGGTAGTCCCAGTTTGTTGACACCAGTAAGTTCTACTGCAACAACACCTGTTTTTTTTGACTGGTCTGACACAGCCGATCCTGACCCACAAGAAACAATAAAATATTTTGTGTATATTTCTTCACAAAGTGAAAACTATGGTTTTGTTTCACAAGTTTCAGATATAACATGGTCTTCATACACATTGGCATCTGTTTTTGGTGGTGATTGGGTTGAGAATACGACATATTGGTGGTATGTTGTTGCAGAAGATTCTTTTGGTCTTAAAAGTTTCTCTGCTACAAGTTGGTTTGTTATAAATGATCTTAATGAACCGCCTATACAAAACTTTTTGTTTTCGCCAGGGGCAACAATTTATTACCAACTTGATGTAAACAATCCTAACCATATTATCTTTACATTACATCCAACATTTTATTGGAGTTTATCTTTTGATCCAGATCCGCTCAGTAGTATCTATTATCAGTTGTTTATTTCATCATATTCTGAACTGCCGGATGAGTTAAACTCTTTATTCTATACCACAGAAAAAATATATACTTCATTCTATTATCTTACAAGTTTAGTTTTAGAAAACAAAACAACATATTTTTGGCGTCTTCGTATTTGGGATGAACCATATTCTGGTTATGCAGTATATTCATCAACGACATTTTGGTTTTACACTTGTGTTGAAAACAAACAACCTTCAGCTGCAACATTGATCTACCCAATAAATGAAACTACAACATCTTATTTTTACCCAACTTTTGTCTGGCAAAAAGGAGAAGATTTTGGTTTCAACGCTAAGGTCTCATCACAAACTTTAGTTTATTGGACTGATAGTGATACCACAACAATTTCTTTATCAGCAGATACAACTTTTTATGTTCCGGCAACACCGCTAAAAAATAACTCTACTTATTTTTGGCAAATAATAACTTATGACAATGGATATCCACCACCACAACTTTCTTCTACTTCTATAGTAGGAAAGTTTTTTATAAAAAATTCTTCTCCTACAAGTTTTGAGTTGCTTTCACCACAAAATGGTAGTATTGTTGAAACACAAAATGTTCAACTTTTTTGGTCCGAAGCAGAAGAAGTTGATTTCGAACCTGTAAGCTATACTTTAGTTTATTCAACAGATAATTTCAAAACTTTTGTTTCTTCTTCCGGATTAACTACAACAAGTTTTGTTTTATATAATGTTTTAGATAACACAACATATTTTTGGTATGTTTATGCACATGATGTATGGGGTTTTACTACTGCTTCTTTAACCTTTTATTTTGTAGTTGACAATATTCCACAAAACCCACAAAATTTTGTTTTAATCTCACCGTTAAATGATACTATTCTTTATAATACGTCTGTTACATTTTACTGGCAACAAACTTTTGATCCTGACCCGTATGACCCTGTTAGTTATGTATTGAAAGTTTCTACTACATCAGACCTGCAACAACTTATTTTTACAACTCAAACTGTTTCAACAAGTTTTTACCTGCCAGTGGGTGTTTTAGAAGTTAACACTACTTACTACTGGACTGTTGTTGCAATATCTTCCCGTAGTGGTCAAACTTTTGCTGATTCTTCACCATATAGTTTTTTTGTTTTTAATACGCCGCCCTCAAACCCTGTCTTGCTTTCACCAGTAAATAAAGAAATCATCTCTGTAAGTAGTGTAACATTAAATTGGCTTGCATCTATAGATTATCAATTTCACAAGCTTTATTACGAACTTTATATAACTACTTCACAATTTCAAACTTATATAAAAATTATCCTTCCTGGAGAACAAAACTATTTTAATTTAGAAAACTTGTTAGATGATACAACGTATTGGTGGTATGTTGTTGCTATTGATACATATCAAACAAAAAGTCCCTCAGATATATATGAATTTTATACTTCGTATGAAAACTTGCCACCATCTACACCTATAGTCCTGTCACCACAAAATAACGAAACCATATTTCTGCCTTATATTATAAGATGGACAGAATCTTTTGATTACGATATTTTTGATTTTGTGTCATACAGAATTGAAATTTCAACTACTGAAAATTTTTCAACAATATTAAAAGAATTTATCACACAAGAAACTTCTTTTGAATTAATAGATTTAGATTTTACTTTACCTTCATCTACCTACTTTTTGCGAATAGTTGCTTATGATGCTAAAAATTTAGAAACAGTTTCATCAAGTATAAGATTCTTTATTGCTAAATATTCGCCTTTAATTTTTACTCCGTTAAATAACGAAGTTATTACAAAACTGCCTATAAAATTTTCGTTTTCAAAGGTAGAACCAATTGTTATTTTTGATACAATAACTTATAGAATAGTTTTTTCAAGTTATACAGATTTTAGAGTAAAAACAGAAATTACCACGCAGTCAACATTTTATGTTTTTTATAAAGAAGGATTTTTAAATCCTTCAACATATTATTTATATCTTGAAGTTAAAGATAGTTTTGGCCATTTAGCAAAAACTCAAACACAAACTTTTGTTATACCTAATACCCCTCCGCCTGCTCCAAAAAAGATAACTATATCTCAAAATACAATAGAGTGGCAAGAAATAGTAATTGATAATTTATGGCAATATAGAATATATTTTGGGATAGATGTTGATAACATACATTTAGTTGCTATTTCAACTGTTCCATATTTAAAATTAGAAAAATTATATAATGGGTTTTACACAGTAAAAACAGTAAATCATTTTGGTGTTGAAAGTGATGACAATGTTTTTGTAAGGGTCTTCCAAGAAGAACAAGTAGATTTTTATTTTAGTGAAGATAAACAATTTTTAGTTTCTATTCCTAAAACTGAAAATATAGTTGTACAAATCAAAAAGTTGGAAATTGACCAACCTAATGTTGTTTTCGCATACGATATTCTCTCAGAAAAACAAAAAACAGAAAAGTTTTGTGAATTACAGTTTGTAAAACCTCAAGAAGATAAAAACTATTATGTTGAATTTTTTGATGGGTACAACTGGCTTTCAATACCATTTTCTCAGGATAAAAATAAAGTATATATTGTCACACAATATCTGGGTAAATATCGTCTTGTAGAAACAGCTGAACTAAAATTAGCTGAAATTGCTATTTTAGGGTGTTCACCTAAGAAAAAAATTATTACTCCAAATAATGATGGAATAAATGATTATATTGAGTTTTATTATTATTCTGCTATTGAAGGATATGTTTATGATTTAAATTTGTCCAAAGTTTGTAGATTAAAACATAGAAATCCTAACATTTTGTATTTTGATGGCAAGAACGATGAAGGTAAACTTTTACCACCAGGAATTTATATTTACCAAATCAATGCTACAAAAGAAAATAAAATGTTTAAAGGTACAATAGTAATAAAATATTAGATGAAAAAACTTATAACAATTTCATTTCTATTATTTGCTGCATCATTGTACAGCATAGATATTGCAGGTTACACTTATACTAGTTATCCGCAGGAAGCAAATGTTATGTTTTTGAATCCTGCAAATGTTGCTTTATTAAACAAATTTGTTTTAACAACAGGGTATGGTATATTGTTGAAAAATGTAGTTAAGAATAACTTATCAAACTCTGTAGTTTCTTTAGTTTATAGTGGTGATAGATTATTTTTTGGCTGTGGTATACAAAGTTTGGTACTTGATAGTATTTATTCTGAAAACTGTTATCTACTAAATTTTGGAATAAAGACTTTTAAAAAATTGTTTCTTGGAATGAATGTGAAAATATACGAGTTTAAATACGAGTTTGATGAATACTATGTTAATGATCCTTTAGCACAACAGAAAACTCAATTGATACAAGATTTTACTTTTGGTATAACAACTAAAATTTCTGAAAATTTAAATTTTGGGTTTGCAATTGATAATATTTCAGTCGCTACCTTAGGCAAAGATATAAAATATCATCTTCCACAAAAGTTCATTATGAGTCTGGGATATATATACGGTATAACTTTGGTTAATTTTGATGTTCTTTATCAACATAGAAAAGTTGAAAATAATATATTTTCTGACATAGGAGGTAAAATTACACTTAATCAACAGTTGTTTTATACAAAGTATATAAGTTGTGATGCAACAGTTGGAGTACAAAAAGTTGGTAATTTAACTGAATTAAATTTATCTTTTCAAACCAGATTAATATCGAATAAAATCGGGATAAGATATATCTGGTCATATCCAGTAAGCGAAATTTCTGGTTTTGCAGGAAACCATTATTTTTTAGTTTCGTTCCAACCGCTACCTACTGTTAAAAAAAGAAAAGTTGTAAAATATGAACAACCTCAAGAAATTATTGAAGAAGTTGTTGTAACACCTAAGAAAAAACGTATTAAAAAAATTATTGAAAAAGTTGAAGTATCCACTGGACCTACACAAGTTTCATATGAAGTAAAACCTTCTACTTACCTACCTGAATTAACTACACAACTTTTAAAACCAACAACTGCTGAAGTTGTTGTAGTAGAACAAAAAGTTGTTAAAAAAGAATTTGTATATATCAGAGAAGAACCAACAATTAAATTCCCTGTCGCTCACAAAGTTAAAGAAGGGGAAACTTTAGTTTCTCTTGCAGAAAAGTATTATAAAAACAAAAAGTTGTGGAGAAAAATTTATGAAGCAAACAAAGACAAGATTATTAAAGGAGTACCTATTGTTGGGGAAGTCCTTATTATACCGGAACCGTAGTTTAAAACTTGTTTTTTAGTTTTTTGTTTTGTATTTAATTTCTAAATATAAATTCAAAAAGGAGTACAATGCTATGACAGATAAAAATGATGAAGAAAAATTTTATACTTGGGATGAAATAGAAAAAGAACTTTCAGAACTTGAACTACACTACGGAGATAGTGACGAGATTGTACACAATATAATAACTCCGTCAGTATCCGCGTATTGGAGAAAAAAATTGGAAGAAGAAAAAATTTTGTATGAAAAAATGTTGCAAACAAAAGAAGAAGAAAAAAAACAGATAATGTTAAAACTACAACAACAGGAACAAATAATTGAAGATTTAAAGAGACAAATTGAAAAACTTGAGCGTGGTGAATATGAAAGATTAAAAGATAAGTATGAAGAACTTAGAAGAAAGGAGTTAGAACTTGAAAAAGAGAAAGAAAAACTCGTATGGCAACAACAAATACAAGGTCTTGAGTTTGATAAAAAAGTTGTTGAGCAAGAAATGGTTCGTTTAAAACAAGAGTTTGATCAACAAAAACAAGAACTTTTGATTTATTACAATAGACAATTTAATTCGTTGTTAGAAGTTCAGAAACAACTACTTGAAGAAACCAATCGTTTTGAAAAAGAAATAGACGAAATTGTATCTTTTGCAAAAGAAGAAATATCTAAATATGTTAGCCAAAAAGAAGCTGTTGAAAAAGAACTTGCTGAAATGAAAAATCTTGTTGAAAAAATTAAACAAGAAAAACAGATAATAATGAATGAAAATGCAAACTTGAAACAAAAACTTGATGAACTTGTCCAACAAAATATCCAAGATAAAAAACAATTAGTTGTGCAAATAGCACAAAATGTGAAAAGTTATATTAATGAAATAAGAAGTTTGTGTGGTATTATAATAGGTGCAGCAAATTTTGTTACAAAATATAAATGGTTGAAAAGGTCTATTAAGTTTCATAACGAACTTATTTTAAATACAGTACAAAGAATTTTAAGTATTTTAGATGAAATAGTTAAAACCATTCTTGAGTTTTCTTTATAGCTAATGAACAAAAAAATATTGTTTATTTTTTCTAAAAAAGAACAAATTGAATTCCCACAAAAGTTGTTGTCTGAATATCAAATTAAATCTGTTTCATTGGTGTCAACTAAAAAGATTTATGAAATAATAATTGATTACAAACCACAACTTATTCTTTTTGATGAAAACACAAAATTGAAATATGTAAAATATACAGCGGAACATTTTAAGTTTATCCCTATATGTATTATTGGACATTTTGTTCAGCCAAAGGTTTTAGAAAAATTTTTAGAGTTAAATCTTACAATACTTAATCTTAATCATCAACCAGAAACAGAAATTATTTCTACTATAGAAAACTTGTTATGGTTTTCTCTTTCAAAAGAAGAATTTTGGGATGAAGAGTATAAATTATGTAGGGCAGACTTGTTAAAAAGCAAGTTTTTATTTTTTACAAAATTTTTTTGTTTAATAGCGGTTGTATTAATTTTATTCTTTTTTTTACCAAAAGTATATAATATCTTGGCAATAACGAAACCTCTATATAATGAAATTAGTTTAAAATATATATCACCATCAGATATTACACTTTTAAAAGACAAAATTATCATAACTGATTGGACAATAAGAAATATATTAGAATTCGATTCAGATACTACTCAGCTTGTTAAAATGTATGTTGCCGACGAACAATTTAATGCTGTAAGTTTGAACAATAACAACTATTTTGTTGCATCTTCAATATTTTCAAATAGTGTTAAGTTGTTCCGTTATCCAGATTTTTCAGTTGTTATATCTACATTAACTTTGTTAGGTGAAAAAACTGTATTAGCACTTCACCTTACTGATAACAATGAGTTGTATGTTTTAGATAACAAAAATACATTGTTTCTTTATACTCTGAAAAACAATAACTTTGTCTTTGTTTCCTCTTTTACAATAACAGAGTTTCTTCCTATCGATGTGTATGTTTATAATAAAAACGTGTTTTTGTTAGACGACAAAAATAATATACATAAGATAATAGATATAAATCAAAGAAAATATCTTCATATTTTGCTTAACAAATTTTTTGATCCACAACAAATAAAATTTGTCTCATTTGCGATAGATAAAAACTGGATTTTTTTTGTTAGTGAAAAATTAAAGAAAGTTGTGAAACTTCCATATAAAACTGTTAATGTTGATTAGGTCTTGAAAGGAGAGAAGAATGAAGAATCTTAAAAAAGTAGATATTGAAATTTATGAATGTATAAAACAAGAACTTGAAAGACAAAGAAGTTGTTTAGAACTTATTGCTTCGGAAAATTTTCCATCGTTAGCTGTCTTAGAAGCGCAAGGGTCTATTATGGGCAACAAATATGCTGAGGGATACCCTTTGAAAAGATATTATGGTGGGTGTCAGTATATGGATGCTGTTGAAACTTTAGCTATTGAACGAGTGAAACTTCTTTTTGGTGCTGAACATGCAAATGTTCAACCACATAGTGGTACTCAAGCGAACATGGCTGTATATTTTGCTGTGTTGAACCCTGGCGATACTATAATGGGTATGCATTTATCCCATGGTGGACATTTGTCTCATGGTCATCCAACAAGTTTTTCAGGTAAGTATTATAAAGTTATACCTATTAATGTCCGTAAATCAGATCAACTTATTGATTATAGAGAAGTCAGAAAACTTGCATTGAAACATAAACCAAAACTTATAGTTGCAGGTTCATCGTCATATTCACGTATAATTGATTGGAAAAAATTTAGAGAAATTTGTGACGAAATAAACGCGTATTTTTTGGCAGATATTGCTCATTACGCAGGACTTATAGCAGCAGGTGTGTATCCATCACCGGTTCCCTATGCAGATTTTGTTACTTTCACTACTCACAAAACAATGCGTGGTCCTCGTGGTGCTGTGATTTTATGTAAAAAAAAGTATGCTAATTTAATAGATAAAACAGTTTTTCCTGGGATACAAGGTGGCCCTATGATGCATACTATAGCAGCAAAAGCTGTCGCATTTAAAGAAGCTATGTCAGACGAGTTTAAGTTATACCAGGCAAAAGTTCTAGCTAATGCACGTGCTTTAGCTTCAGCCTTGGCAAAAAAGGGTTATAAAATAGTTTCTAATGGAACAGATTGTCATATGTTTGTTGTTGATTTACGGCCATTAAAAATCACTGGGTTGGAAGCACAAAATATTTTAGAAACTGCCGGAATCACAGTTAACAAAAATTCAATCCCTTATGACCCATTAGGACCTGCTGAAACTTCCGGCATTCGTATAGGTACACCAGCAGTTACAACTCGTGGTATGGGCGAAAAAGAAATGTTGATAATTGCGGATTTAATAGACAAAGTGTTGAAATCTCGAGGTAGTAAAAATGTCGTTACATATGTTAAAAATAAAGTAAAAATGTTGTTAGAAAAATTTCCGTTATATCCACAATTAGATTGCTGATGTTATGGTAAAAGTGTATTTTTTTTGTCTATTCTTACCATTTTTATTTTCAATTTTTTTAGTTCCGTTCTCAAATTTTCTTGCAAAAAAATTTAATATTTATGATCGACCATCTAAACGAAAATTAAAATTTAGAAAACTTACTCGTTGGGCAGGGTTTGGGATAGCTTTATCATTTTTTATTTCTTTGTTTGTAATTATGCATCTATTTCCAGAAATAAAAAAAATTCTTAGTTACAAATATACACTTTCTTGGGATGAATACCAAGAAACTGTTGTTTTAGGGAAACAATTGTTAGGAATATTTTTTGGTTCAATTTTAATTATAATACTTGGTACAATAGATGACAAGGTTGGTGTTCCTGCAATTGTAAAATTTTTGGTTCAAGTAATAGTTGCGTATTGTGTGATGGACTATGGTGTACGGATTTTAAGTGTTAATTTACCTTTTGTTGATAAACCAATTATATTTCCACGAATTATAAGTCAGATAATAACAATTTTATGGTTATGTGGATTTATGAACATAGTAAACCTTGCTGACGGTGTAGACGGTCTTGCTGGAGGAATCGTTTTTATTTCAAGTTTCACATTTTTTATAATTTCAATATTACAAAAACAAGTATCTTCACAAATAATATCAGGACAACTAGTTTTGTCTGCTATATTAAGTTTACTTTTATGTGGTTCAGTTGCAGGATTTTTAATCTATAACTTTTATCCGGCAAAACTTTTAATGGGTGACACAGGTGCGTTATGGTTAGGGTTACTAATCGGTTGTATAACAGCAGTTGGTATCTTAAAAACAGGAGCGTTAATATCTTTTATTTTACCAATTATTGTAGTGGGGATACCGTTTGTAGATGTAGCAGCAGCAATCACAAGACGAATAAAAAAAGGAGTCAGTATCGCAACTCCTGATAAACATCATATACACCATCTTTTGTTATCTTCAGGTTGGAGTGAACGCGAAGTTGTTTTATTTTTTTATGTTATCACACTTTTTCTTTCAATAATAGCGGTAACATTAGCAGCTTTGCGAAGATAAATAGTTTAAAGGGGGAATATTATGAAAAAGTTTTCTTTCTGGATAAAAAAAATACAAAATGTTAAAAACACATCGTACAAATTTGGAAGTTTGTCTGAAGAAATATTAAACGAGATGCTTAGAGGTATTAAAGAAAAGTTAGTTATGTATAAAGAAGAAATTTTTGCTGTCAATAAAAAAGATATAGCTTTAGCAGAAGAAAAAAAGTTATCAAAAGCATTAATTGATAGGTTAACTTTGAATCAGAAACGTTTTGAAGAAATGCTAACAGGAATTGATACTGTTCTTTCTTTAGCTTCGCCAATAAACAAAGTTGTTTCTTGTTGGGAACGCGAAGTTAAAAAAAATAAGTTTACAGTAAAAAAAGTAGCTGTACCTTTAGGCGTTATATTTATGATTTACGAATCAAGACCAAATGTCACTATTGATGCGACTGTTTTATGTTTGAAATCAGGCAATTGTGTTATTCTTCGTGGTGGGTCAGAAACAATAAACACAAATAAGTTTTTAGTTAAATTAATAAAACTTGCAGTTGATGATACATGGCAAAAATTTAATTTAAGTTTTAGTAAGGATATTGTTTTATTTATTGATGACCCATCTTATGATTTATTGTATAAAATTTTGCAATTAGATAAATACATTGACTTAATTATTCCTCGTGGAAGTGAAAAAATGATTGAAACAATAAAATCTAAGTCAAAAATCCCTGTGTTGTCTCATGGAAGTGGGGTTTGTCATACTTATGTTGACAAAGATGCTGATGTTGATATAGCAATAAAAGTGTGTTTTAATGCTAAAGTGCAAAGGCCATCAGTTTGTAACGCAATGGAAACACTTTTGGTTCATAAAGATATTGCAGAAGAATTTTTGCCAAAAATGGCAAAAATGTATATTGAGCATAATGTTGAACTTAGAGGATGTAAAAAAACAGTAAATCTTTTAAAAAAACATGGTATAAAAGTAAAACAAGCAAAAGAAATTGATTGGTATACAGAATATCTAGATTATATTCTGTCAATAAAAATTGTAGATAATATTGAAGAAGCAATACAACATATAAATCATTATGGTTCACATCATTCTGATGCAATAATTACTAAAAACAAATCTGCTCAAATTAAGTTTGAACAGGAAGTTGATTCCGCAGCTGTATTTATAAATTCGTCTACAAGGTTACATGATGGTGGTGTATTTGGTTTTGGTACTGAGATTGGTATTTCTACATCAAAGTTACATGCACGCGGTACTATGGGATTAAACGAACTTGTAACAACAAAATATATAGTTGAAGGTGACGGTGCTATAAGAGAATAGGTTATGAAAAAAATAATTTTGTTCGGTGGTACTTTTGATCCAATACATTTAGGTCATCTTATTCTTGCAGAGTATGCAAAAGAGTTTATTGATGCTAAAAAAGTGATTTTTATTCCGTCGTATAAACCGCCACATAAACTTAATTACACTCCTACATACTATAAACATAGATATAACATGGTGAAACTAGCAATTAAAAATTGTAAAAATTTTGTACTCTCTGATTTTGAGATAAAACGAAAAGGTGTCTCTTACACATACATTACAATTGATTATTTTAAGGAAAGATATAAAAATTATGACTTATATTTTTTGATTGGTTTAGATTCGTTAGTTTCTTTGCCAACATGGGAAAAATGGCAAGAAATTGTTAAAAAAATTAAGTTTCTTGTAGGAAAGCGTAAAATAAACCAATACGCTCTTGATAATTTACCAAAAGAAGTTTTAAAAAAAATTATTTTTTTTGATTCTCCAATTATAGAAATTTCATCAAGCGAAATTAGAGACCGTGTTAAAAATTTGTTGCCAATAAAATATCTTGTGCCAGAACAAGTTGAGAAATATATTTTAAAACACAAGTTGTATAAACAATGAAAATAAGACATATCATTTTGATATTGTGTATTCTTTTGATTTTATATCTTGCATGGTTAAGTTCTAAAAGTGTACTTATTACAAACATCATTAAACAAAAACGGATAAATTTTCTTTTGTTAGGAGTTGATTATGTTGACCATACAATGCATTCTGATACAATAATTTTTGTCAGTTATTCTCCTAAACAACAAGTTTTAAACATTGTTTCTATTCCAAGAGATGCTTATGTTGATGTTGATTTTACAAAATTTAAAAAACTTGCTGAGATTTATGCTTTTTTTTATGCTAGAACAAAAAGTAAAAAACTTGCTGCTAAAGAATTTAAAACAATTATTGAGGAAAAACTATTTTTATCAAGTTCTACTAAAATTGAGATACCATATTTTTTTGTTGTTGATTATCAGAACTTTGAAAAATTAATAGATGTAATTGGTAAAATAAAAATTTTTGTTGAAGAACCAATGCATTACGACGATTATGCAGGAAATCTACATATACATTTTGAACCTGGAACATATTATATGAATGGTAAAGATGCATTAAAATTTGTTCGTTATCGTGGCCAGGAAACAGACATTAGTAGAATCAAAAGACAACAAGTGTTTATCAAAAGTTTATTAAATAAATTGTTTAACCCATTATTTTTTTATAAGCTTCCAATTGCTATTTACTATTTTAATAAATGTTTTATAACAAATATGTCATTTTGGGAAATACTAAACTTGACAATAGAAATAAAAAATCTAAAACATACAAATATTAGGTTTTCAACTTTGTCAGGAAATTCTTTTAGAAGATATCTTGAGATTAATAAAGACCAGCTAAATTCTTTAATTGAATATTTAATAAACGATGATTTTAAGATATCAAAAAATATTCATGTTGTGTTAAAAGTGTACAATGCGACTGAATATCCAAAACTTGCAAAACAAGTTGCAATGTTTCTTAGACAAAACGGTTATGATGTTTTAAGTTGGGGAAATTGGCATAAACTACAAAATAAAAGTAAAATAATAGATTATTCACAAAATGAAAAACTAGTGAGTAATTTGTGTAATTTATTATGTATCAACGATGTCACAAGTGTTTTTGACCATGGTTCAAGTGTGCTACAACGAAATATCTTAATTATTTTAGGGCAAGATTTCTTAAAAGAAAATAGAATACAAAGTTTAGCTAAATCGTTATACAACGAATAAATATCATATTAGGGAGGAAGGTATGGAAAAAAATGTTTTGCTTGTGATAGATTTACAAAACGATTTTTGTCCTGGTGGTAGTTTAGCTGTGCCTGACGGAGATAAAATTGTTCCTGTGATTAACAAAATTATGGATAAATTTTACAAAGTTGTTGCAACACAAGATTGGCATCCAAAAAATCATATATCTTTTGCATCTACACATAATAAACAACTTTACGAAACTATTGAAATAAATAATATTTTGCAAACACTTTGGCCAGAACATTGTGTTCAAGGTTCACATGGAGCAGAACTACATAAAGATCTTGATATTAAAAAAATTAATTTAATATTGAGAAAAGGGACTGACCCACAAATTGATTCTTATTCTGCTTTTTTAGAAAATGATAAACAAACAAAAACAGGTCTTGATGGATACCTTCGTTCACTTGATATAAAAAAAGTTTATGTATGTGGTTTAGCATTAGATTATTGTGTATATTATACTGCATGTGATGCTGTAAAATTTGGTTTTGAAACATATGTGATTATAGATGCGACAAAAGGTGTTGATGTACCAAAAGGTAATGTTGAAAAAACTGTTCAACATATGAAATCTTTAGGTATAAAGATTCTCACCCATGAAGAGTTATAATAGTTTATACAAAACGAACTTGTTTTTGTTAACAGATTTTTACGAACTTACGATGATCCAAGGATATTTTTATTATAATATGAATACTGAAGTTGTTTTTGATTTAAACTTTAGAAAAACACCTTTTGGATCTGGGTATATAGTGTTTGCAGGTTTGCAACCTTTAGTTGAAATAATTTTAAATCTTAAAGTAGATAAAGATGATATTGAATATCTCTCTTCCTTAGGATGTTTTAGAAAAGAGTTTTTAGAATACTTAAAGAACTTTAGGTTTACAGGAAGTATTTATTCAGTAGAAGAAGGTGAAATTGTTTTCCCAAAAGAACCGGTATTAAGAGTTCATGCTCCTATTGTTCAAGCACAACTTTTAGAAAGTATTATACTTAATATTATTAATTTTCAATCTCTTATTGCAACAAAAACTGCACGTATAGTAGAATGTGCAAAAGGAAAAACAGTCCTTGAGTTTGGATTAAGACGAGCACAAGGTATAGATGGTTCTATCTCAGCAACACGAGCTGCATTTATTGGTGGTGCAACTGCAACATCAAACGTTTTAGCAGCAAAAATTTTTGCTATCCCTCCGAGAGGTACAATGGCACATTCATGGGTGATGAGTTTTGATTCAGAATATGAATCATTTGAGAAGTTTGCTATGCTTTATCCTGAAAATACGATTTTGTTAGTAGATACCTACGATACAAAAAGCGGCGTGAAAAATGCAATAAAAATTTTTGAAAAACTTAAAAAGAAAGGAATAAAAAATTTTGGTGTCCGTATTGACAGTGGCGATTTAGAAACTTTAAGTAAGTATGTAAGAAAAGAACTTGATTCTGCTGGGTTTAAAGAAGCAAAGATTGTCGTCTCGAACGAACTTGACGAATATATTATTGAGCAATTGTTAAATCATAACTCACCAATAGATATTTTTGGAGTTGGAACGAAACTTGTGACAGGACATCCAGACGCTTCCTTAGGCGGGGTATACAAAATTGTTGCTAAAAAAGTTAAGAATAAGTATATCCCTGTAATAAAAGTTTCTAACACACCACAAAAAGTTTCTTTGCCATATATAAAAAATATTGCGCGATTTTTTACTACTGAAAAAATGTTGTTTGATGTTATATTAATAGACAGAGAAAAAATTGAAATAAAAAATGTCTTTTATGACCCAGATTTTCATTACCCGCTTGTGATTAATACTCAAAATTGTAAGAATATAAAGAAAAAATTTTTGCTAAAACCAATTGTTGAAAATGGTAAATTAGTTTATAATTTTCCTTCTATTGAAGAACTAAGAGAAAAAACAAGATTTAATTTAAATATGTTACCTGCAGAATACAAAAGGTTAATAAATCCACATATTTATACAGTTGGGATTAGCAAAAAATTGAAACAGTTAAAAGAAAAACTTGTTGAACAAGTATTAAGAAAAAATAACATTGTTGAAAAACATAATTAACAGGAGGAATAGAAAGTATGAAATTAATACTCCTTTTATTTGTAACATTACTTATTGGTTGTCAAACATACCAACCTTCATTACAAGTTTTACCTCCGCATATTAAAAAAATTGCTGTTAAACCGTTTGAAAATAAAACAAATGTCTTTGGTTTAGAAGAATTATTAAGGATTGGAGTGTATGATGAATTACTTAAAGACGGTAGGTTTACTGTTACAAATGATATAAACGCTTCTGATGGATATATTTCAGGCGAGATTATATACTATATTTTACAACCGATTGCTTATGGCGAAAATTTCCAACCTACACAGTATAAACTAAGGCTTATAATAAACTTGTATTTTGTTGATAGAGTTAATAATCTGACTTTATGGGAAGAATCTAATCTTGAAGAAACATTATTTTTCTCAGCAGCTACATTACCAGGTGGATTAACTGAAGAAGAAGCAAAGAAAACTATTGTTTATAACATGGCAAAAAAAATTTATCTACGTACTATTGAAGGGTTTGGTGCAGTCACCGGCCGATCATATAAAAAAATACCATAAATCTTATGAGATACAATTATAAAGAGTTTGTAAAAAATATTGAAAAAGCTTTAAATAACAAAATTTTTTTCTTCTATGGAGAAAACAGCTATTATATGTTGGAAACAATTAATTTAGTACTGTCAAAGTTGAAAAATGCGATAAAAGAAGTAGTTTACCCATGGGAAGCTGATGTTGATGAAGTTGTAAAAATTTTAACTACTTTAGGGTTGTTCTCACAAACTACAGTTGTTGTGTTACGTTGGTTTAATATTGTTAAAAAAAATTTTATGTCAGAACTTATAAGTTTTTTAGAAGTTTATAATGGCCAAAATTTTTTGTTTTTATTATATGAAACGAAAGTTCTTGCAAAAGAAAAAGTGGAACCACCTTTAAACTATTTTTTTAACAACTGTATTACAGTTGATTTCCCCGCTTTATCAAAACAAGAAATTATTAACGAGTTTTTACCTAAGAGAATAAGTTTTCAAATGACTGATGAAGCGAAAGAGTTGTTATGTGAGTATGTTAATAATGATTTATGGTTGTTGATGAACGAAATTGAAAAATTGAAATTTTTTGTCGTTGATAAAAAAGTTATAACAGAAGAAGATGTTATAAAATGTTGTGGGGAATACGAATTTTCTGAAATTTCTCAGTTGATAGAAGGAATAACAAACAATAATGTACAGCAAAATCTTGTTGTGTTAGAGAACTTAATTTCGAGCAACAAAATGGCTGAGGTACAGATTTTAATATATTTATACAAATATTTTAGAAAAAATTTTATATTCAAACGAATACCATTGCAAAAAGTTTATCGTATATTAAAAGAGATACAAGTTACAGATGTTAAATTAAAAACATCTCCTATAGATAAAAAATATATCCTTAAAAACTGTGTATTGAAACTAACTCAAATTTATAACGAGTAAAGTTTTAAGATGATAAGATCCTTGCGAGTTTTTTTGCAGCATCAGATTTTAACCTTGCAGCTTTATTTTTGTGGATATAATGAACTTTCGCAGCTTTATCAACTGCTTTATAGAAAAGATTTAGTGTTTGTTTTGCTTCTTCTACTTTTTTTTCTTGAATAAGTTTTATAAGTTGTTTTCTTAGTTGTTTTATTCGGTTTTTAAGCATTAAATTACGTTGTCTTCGTTTCAAAGATTTGCGTAATTCTTTAAGTGCAGAGGTGTGTCTTCCACCTTTTAGTTTTGCCATGTTTGTTCTCCTTTTTTAAGATGTTAATATTGTTTTTTTAAATTAAAATATTTTATCAAAAAAATCAATAATTATGGAAAAAAAACAGTTGATATTTAAAAATATGAGTTTTGTGTCCGTAGGGATAATGATCTCGAGAATACTTGGATATTTTCGTGATATGTTAGTAGCAAGTTTGTTTGGCGCAGGATTTTATGCAGACGCGTTTTATGCTGCGTTTAGAATACCAAACTTATTTCGTAGATTGTTTGGTGAGAATTCGCTTAACGCAGTTTTTGTTCCTGTATTTAGTGAAATTTTGTACAAAAAACAAAAACAAGATGTGGAAAACTTTGTTTCAGCAGTGTCAACAGTAATGTTTATTTTGCTTAGTATAATTACGATTTTGGGGATAATTTTTTCTTATTCAATAACAAAGATTATAACTTGGGGTTTTCCAAAAGATAAAATTGTACTTACTTCAGAATTACTTAAAATAATGTTTCCTTATACAATACTTATATGTTTTGCTGCTTTATGGCTAAGCATACTTAATTGTTTGAAAATATTTTTTATACCCTCGATGTCATCTGCTTCATTAAGTATTGCAGAGATAATATTCGTGTTGTTTATAGCACATTCTTTATCTGAAAAACAAAGAATATATGGTCTAGCTTTTAGTGTATTAGCAGGTGGTATACTTCAGTTTTCGATAAATTACCTAATGGTAACAGATAAATATAAAATTAAGATTAATTTCGAAAAATTGTTCTACTATTTAAACATGCCGGAAATAAAAAAAATGTTTATTTTATTCATCCCAGTGATAATAGGTTTTTCAGTCGACCAAATAAATGCGTTAGTTGACACATTATGTGCTTCGTTTTTGAAAGAAGGTTCTGTGACGGCTTTATATTATTCTAACAGATTGATGCAGTTACCTTTAGCTTTGTTTGCAATATCAATGGTAACTGTTGCATTACCACAAATGTCTACCGAAGCAGTAAAGGATGATTATCACGAACTTACACAAACTTTGGTTTATTCTGTAAGAAACATAACTTTTTTTATTTTACCAGCAACAGTTGGACTAATCATTTTAGGTGAACCTATAATAAAAGTTTTGTTTGAACGAGGAAAGTTTACTCAACAAGCAACATTAATGACTTATTCTTGTTTATCTTTTTATTCAATAGGATTATTATCTTTTTCGTTTTCTAAAATATTTACAAGTGTTTTTTATGCATTAAAAAACACAAAATATCCATTAAAAGTTGCTTTATGTGTATTGGTATTAAACATTATTTTAAATGTTACCTTGATGCAATTTTTAGCTGTAGGCGGACTTGCATTGGCAACTTCTATTTCTTCAACAGTTGCAGTTTTTCTTTTATGGTTAAAAATAAAACATGAGGTAAAAAAACAGGTTGTTTCGTTATTAAGAAATTTTTTTATAAAAATCATTTTTGTCAACATTTTGTTTGCTGTTTTCTTAGTATGTTTGAAAATGGTTTTAAAACATGTTTTTATGTTAACATTTTTGGGTATTACTACTGGCATAATTTTTTACTTTTTATGTTCTTATTTGTTTAAAATTGAAGAAACAAAGATTATAAGCAATTTTATTAGTAGATTTATATCTTTTGTATACGAATAAACCTATGATCGCAGAAGATCTTGTTGCACAACTAAATAATATTCCAAAACTTCCCGGTGTGTATTTCATGAGAGATAATACTGGCAAGATTGTTTATATTGGTAAAGCAAAAAATCTTGCTTCAAGAATAAAATCTTATTTTGTAAAAAACGAAGATTATAGATTAATATCTATGATGGTGTATAATATAACAAATATTGATTATATCGTATGTGGTTCAGAGAAAGAAGCACTTTTGCTGGAACAAAAGCTTATAAAAGAATTACAACCACAATACAATATTATCTGGAGGGATGATAAATCATATCTTATGTTAATGATCGATCTTAACGATCCGTTCCCAAGGATAAATTTTATAAGATATAAAGAATACATTTCATTGAAACAAAAACCTAAGAATATTTTATTTTTTGGTCCATATCCGTCTGCCAAACAAATAAAATCAGTATTAAAAATTGTTTTAAAAATATTTAAAATTCGTAGATGTAAATATGATTCAACAAAATTCTTTGATCAAAAATACAAAAAAAATTTTTTAAGTTGTATTTACTACCAAACAAAACAATGTGTTGCTCCGTGTATATATGCATCTGATGTAAATAAACGAAAAGAAATAAAAGAAACTTATAATAAACTTATAAGAAATGTGGTTTTGTTTTTACAAGGAAAGAATAAAAAACTTGTTGAACAACTAAAAAAACAAATTGAATTTTATTCTAAACAACTAAAGTTTGAGCAAGCTATCGTAATAAGAGATACACTAAAATATATTTCTAACATCTTTTCAAGATGTATAATAAAAGAAATAAAAGAAGAAGACATTGTGAATTATACATTGCAAAAAATTGATGTTTTAAAGAAGATTAAAGAAAAGTTTAATTTAAACACTCTCCCTGTTATTATAGAAGCAATTGACATATCAACTTTTTACGGTGTAGGGTCTTGTGGTTCTGTTGTGAGATTTGTCAATGGCGAACCTGATAAAACACAGTATAGAAGATATAAAATAAAAACTTTACCTGAACAACAAATTGATGATTATACGATGATGAAAGAAGTTGTGGAAAGAAGGTATAAAAGATTGTTAGAAGAAAAAAAGCAACTGCCAAATTTAATAATTATAGATGGTGGGAAAGGACAATTAAACACTGCATACACCGTTTTAAAAGAATATAAGATCGAAGATAAAATTGATATAATTTCTATAGCAAAAAATGAAGAACTTGTATATACAGTATCATCTCAAGAACCTATTAAACTTACAACATCACAAGAAGATAACCTTTTAAAATACATTCGTGATGAAGCACATAGGTTCGCAATAAAATATAATAGAATACTTCTTAAAAAAAGGTTAGGGATAAAATGAGTCAAAACTTTGTGTTAATAGTGTTTACAATTTCATATTTATTATTTGGTTTCTTTCCATCTAAACGAACTATAGTTGCTGTTGTTTCAGCTTTGATGCTAACAATTTTTTGTTTATACAAATTTAATCGGCTGTTAATAGCAGCCATTAATGTAAATGTGATAAGTATTTTTATTGGTACAATGTTAGTAAGTAATTTGATTGTAGAAAGTGGTATTGCAGAATATATTGCGGAAAAAATTATACTAAAGACTAAAAGTGTGCGATGGTCATTTTTAATATTGTGTATAATATGTGGATTTTTATCAATTTTTTTAGATAATGTATCAACAGTGATAATTGTGGCTCCTGTTGCAATACAAATTGCAAAAAAGTTAAACATAAATCCTACAAAAATAATTTTTGCTGTTGCTATATCAAGTAACTTACAAGGAACAGCAACTCTTATTGGTGACCCACCAAGTATGTTGTTAGCTTCAGCTACAGGTATGACATTTTTGGATTTCTTTTATTACAAAATGAAACCATCAATATTTTTCGTAGTTCAGCTTGGTGCAATGTCATCTTTTTTTGTTTTGTATCTTATTTTTAGTAAATTCAGACAGCAAATTCATAATTATAATTTATCAACAACAAAAGTATCTTCTTGGATACCGTTGTATACCCTTGCATGTATGGTTTTTTTACTTATATTTACTTCTTTTTTCAAAACAAGTTTGAAAAAAGATTATTTATTTGTTGCAGGGACTATTTGTTTATTTTTTGGTATTATTTCTTTATTGATAAAAAAATTTTTGTTTAAATCTTCGTTGTTGAAAAGTTTTAACCTTCTTGATTGGGAAACAGTTTTGTTTTTAGCATCGGTGTTTGTTATTATTGAAAGTGTTGAAACAGCAGGATTGTTAGAGAGGTTTGCTTACAAATTCATTACAATGGTGGGGAATAATAAGTTTATCATTTACTCTTTATTTGTATTTTTTGCTATGTTATTGTCAGGGTTCATTGATAACATACCATTTTTTGCTACTATGATACCTGTTGCAAAAATTGTTTCTTTACAAACGAATATGTCATTAGAACTACTTTTGTTCGGATTACTTATAGGATGCACTTTAGGAGGAAATATTACACCTACTGGTGCTTCTGCGAACATTGTAGGATGGGGTATGTTAAAAAAGGAAGGATATAATGCAACATTTTTAGATTTTATAAAAATTGGCCTTCCATTTACTATTGCTGCAGTGTTACCAGCATATGTTTTTATTTGGTTTATATGGAGATAGATGTATTGAAAAAGATTTTGAATTTTTATATTATTTAAAAGCTTCTTGGCGGTGTAGCTCAGTTGGTTTAGAGCAGCGGAATCATAATCCGCGTGTCGGGGGTTCGAGTCCCTCCACCGCCAATGGTTATCTCTCAGTTTACTTAAAGATTAGAGATAAGATACTATAAAACTTTATTGCCGAAAGAACATCGTTTATTTTTATGTATTCGTTGTCAGAATGTGCTAAGAAAGGATTCCCTGGTCCGAAACCTATTGTTGTAATTTTATATTTAGTTGTGATAGATCCGTTGGTACAAAACTGCCATAAGATACAATTTGGTTCTTTGTTAAAACAATATTTGTAGACATTTTTTGCACAAGAAAAAAACTTGTTGTTTTTATTTAAAACCCAGGCTGGGAAAAACTCGTGTTGTGGTTCAAACACAAAATTTCTTTCTTTTATATTTTTTACCAAAAAATTTTTTATACTTTGTTCTGTCTCACCTAAAACGCTCCTATAGTCAATATATAAACTACATTCGTGGGGGATACTGTTTAAAGAGTTTGTCTTTGATTCAATATACGTTATAGTATATGTGGGCTTCCCCAGTGGAGATGAACAAAATTTTTTGTTTTCTTTTTCTATAATGTTTTTTATAACATGATATGCAGAATATACTGCGTTTTTACCTAAATAAGGTGTAGCTGAATGTGCTGGCTTGCCAAAAAATGTGATTTTAACAGCCCATTTTCCTTTATGACCATATACGATTTTTAAATCTGATGGTTCACAAATTACACAGTATAAAGGTTTTACATATTTTAAAATTTCTTGTATTCCTTTAGCAGAAGAATCTTCTTCGTTTGAAGAAAAAGAAAAAACAACAGGTTCTTTGTTGTAGTTTATTTCAGATAAGAACAATATTGTAAAAACTAAAGCTGTTAATGAACCTTTATCATCACAACTTCCTCTGCCATATATTTTGTCTTTCACTATTTTACCGCTAAATGGTGGATATAACCATTTGTCATTGTTTTCAGCAGGGACAGTATCTGTATGTGCATCGTATAAAATTTTGCATTTTGTTGATTCCACTGGTAGCCATACTAGAAGGTTGTTATGAATTCTTTTTATTTTAAGATAATTTTTTTTATGTTGAGTTAAAAATTTGTGTATATACTTAACCAGTTGCGTTTCTTCTGAAGAGTAACTTCTGATTTTGATAATATCAGACAAAAATTTTGCAATTTTTTTAATGTTTTTTTTACAGAATCTATCAACTTTTTCTTTCATAAACTTTTAAATACAGAATTTTTTTTTGAAATTCAATTTATGTAAACATTGAAGTAGGAATTAAAATTATATATAATCAAAATATGAACACAATTATAGAATTGTTGTCAAAAGATTTGTTATTATTAATTTCAGTTATTATATCTATAGTTTCTTTTGTTTTTATTCTAATCCTCGCAGGATATTATAGAAAAGTAAAAGAACAACAGATAATTTCACAAATTATTTCTTCATCTGAGAAAGAAGTACAAACAACAAAAAAAGGTCTTATTGAAACAGACAAACCCCTTGGTACTGTTGAACAACAAAGAGTTTCTTACCAAGATTTTGATATTATTGTTGCTCAGCTAAATGAAATAGCAAAACAAATAAATTTAATAAACGACCATGTCAAAGAACTTTCAAATACTATTAAGAATTTACAAGAAAAATCTTTAGGTGAGGAAGGGGTACAAGAAGAAACAATTGCAAAACTTGTTAATGTGTTGCATCAAGTTGAGGCCCAACTTAGTTCATTTCAACAGTTTACACAAAGTTCTTTATCTTCTTTGGAAGAAATAAATAAAAAACTTGATAATTTGTTAAGACTTCTTTCAACAATACTTCAACAATGAAACAAGAGTTGATTAAGATATTAATAGTTATTAACACAGTTGTTTTCATAATTTCGCTAGGAATAATTTATTATAGATATTCGTCATTTACATTTAAACAACAAGAAATTAAAGAAACAATACAAATTCAAAATGTTACACCATCTTCAGTTGAAATAAAAGTTGAACCACAGACTGAAGTTTCTAAAGAACAAGTTCTTACTGAAGAAAAACAAATAGTGGAAGAAACTTCTGATTTTATAAAACTGAGAAGACCCAAATTCGTATATTTTTCATCTAAAGCAAAAAAAGTTTCTTTAATTGGCGAATTTAATGATTGGACAGAACAGCCACTAAAAAAAGTTGCTAAAAACAGGTGGGAAATAAGTATTGAAATCCCAGAAGGAACATATCTTTATAATTTTGTAGTTGATGGGAAAATTGTTTTGGATCCAAACAATAAAAGACCGCCACGTCTCTCTAAACGAGGACATAAAAGTTCTGTGTTAGAACTTAAATGAAAACAATACAAGAGATTAATGAAAAAATTAAACATGGTAAAGTCGTTGTCTTAACCGCAGAAGAAATGATTGAATTTGTCAAAGAAAAAGGTGTAAAACAAGCAGCAAAATATGTTGATGTAGTTACAACAGGGACATTTGGTCCGATGTGTTCTTCAGGGATATATTTGAATTTAGGTCATACTAAACCAAGAATAAAAATAGGTGGTGGGAAATGTTATCTTAATAAAGTTCCGTGTTATGCAGGTTTAGCTGCAGTGGATATATTTTTAGGGGCAACAGCTTTGCCTGAAAGCGATCTAAGGAATAAAGAATATCCAGGCGAGTTTAAATATGGTGGAGGACATGTGATACAACAACTTGTTGCTGGAGAAGATGTTGAACTTTATGCAGAAGGTTATGGTACGGATTGTTATCCAAAAAAAGAAATAAGAACATTTATAAATTTAAAAAAAATTAACGAAGCAGTGTTGTTTAATATAAGGAATTGCTACCAAAATTACAATGTTGCTGTGAATCTTTCAAACAAAACTATTTATACATACATGGGGATGTTGAAACCGAACTGTGGTAATGCAAATTATTGTTCTGCAGGACAACTTTCACCGTTGTTAAAAGATCCATATTACAAAACAATAGGTGTTGGAACAAGGATATTTTTAGGTGGTGGTATTGGGTATGTAGCCTGGTGGGGAACACAACATAATCCAGATGTTCCTCGTACAGAACTTGGTATACCTAAATTTCCAGCAGGTACATTAGCTGTTATCGGTGATTTAAAACAAATGTCGGCAGAATATTTGGTTGGTGTTTCAATATTAGGTTATGGTGTATCTTTATCTGTCGGTATTGGTATACCTATACCTGTTTTAGATGAAGAGATAGCGAGATGGTGTGCAGTTTCAGATGAAGAAATTTTTGCACCTGTAGTGGACTACAGTAAAGATTATCCTGATGTGACAGGTAGACCACCAATTTGTTTTGTTTCATATAAAGAACTAAGAAGTGGAGAAATTAAAATAGGAAATAAAAAGGTACCAACTGGTTCATTGTCAAGTTATGCAAAAGCAAAAAAAATTGCTAACATACTAAAAAATTGGATTAAAGAAGGCAGGTTTTTTTTAACTGAACCAGTATTAAAACTTCCTTCTGTTGGAGAATATGTAAAATATAAATTTTTGTCTTAAATTTTTTTCTTTCCTAAAACCAATGTTTGAAGTATTCCATAAAAAAGAAACCTATCCACAAATTTATATTTTAGACGCTTCTGCTGGCAGCGGCAAAACATATAATCTTGCAAAACAATACCTCCATCTTTTGTTTATTCCGCAAAAAGTAAATGAACAACAAACATCAAATATAAGAAATATCTTAGCAATTACTTTTACAAATAAAGCTGCATCTGAAATGAAACAGCGAATATTAGAATTTTTAAAAAAAATTATTTTAGATCTTTTAGATGAAAAAGAAAAAAAGGATATTTTACAACCCGTACTTGAAAGTTTAAATGATGAAAAACAAGTTATATCATTGGCAGAAAAAACTATTGAAGATATAATCCGTAATTACCATTATTTTCAAGTCCAAACTATTGATAGTTTTATAAACCAAATAATTTCTGTTTATTCTTTGCATTTAGGTTTGTCACCTTTGTTTAAAATTAAAACACAGCATAAGGAATATATAGACTATTGCGTTGACAAATTAATCGATAATTATCACAACGATAAATCTGTTAAAAAAATACTTAACAAATTTGTTAACAACTATTTTTATTTAGAACATAGGAAAAGTTGGTATCTTAAGAATGATGTTATAGAAGTACTAAATCTTCTTTATGAAGTAGCGAAAAAGTATGCTAAAAAATATCAAAAGTTCGAACCAGAAGTTCATATTGAAAGAATTTCAAAAAGCTTTATTAACAAAATTAAAAAGTTTTTTAATTTGTTGCCAAAAGAAAAAGTATATAAAAAATTTGTTAATGCTTTAGAACGATTTATTGAAGAAAATTCTTTTAGGAGAACACTTCTTTTAAAAAATTTGTCTAATTATTTTACATATAGTAACATACCTGTGTTAAAAAACTTTGTTATTGATAAAAATTTAGAAGTGTTGTGGAGGAGTATAAGAGACGATTTAAAGCATATAATAGAGCTTCATTGTTTTCAAATTTATAATAGTTATATAGATATTTTTGATTATGTTGAAAAAGAATTAAATTTGTTTGTTAGACAAGAAAATATTTTATTTTTAAATGAGTTAAATAAAAAGATAAACGAAATCATTTCATCGGATGAATATTTTGTTCCTACAGTTTTTATGAAGTTAGCTACACGTATCAAACATTGTTTAATTGATGAGTTTCAAGATACAAGTTGGCTACAATGGAATAACGTATTGCCTATTATTGAAGAAGCACTTGCAAACGGAGGAAGTTTGTTTTATGTTGGAGATAAAAAACAAATGATTTATAGATTTTCCGGAAGTGAATATACTTTATTTGATGATGTCCCGAAATTCTTTAGTAGATACAAAGTTAAGAAAACTTATTTATCAACAAATCTGCGTAGTAAAAAAGAAATTGTTGAGTTTAATAACCAAATTTTTTCAGAACAAAATTTGAGACAATTTTTATCTAAGATAGGGAATAACAATATTAATTTTGAAGAAATACTAAGTATATACTCAAATTCTCAACAAAAAGTTAAAGAAGATAATACTGGAGGTTATGTTTATGGCGAGTTAGTTTCAACAGAGAACTACAATGAGATAATCAAAGAAAAAATTAAACAAATTATTACTGAGTTACATAAAGATAAAGAAATAGCAATACTTGTACGTAGGAAAAAGGAAGCTGAACTTGTCTCCAACTGGTTGATAGAAGCAGGTTTTTCAGTAGAATCTGAAAGGACACTTGATGTTTTCGAGAATAATTTTGTTAAAGAAATTATATCTTTAATAAAATTTTTGTTAACACCAACTGATAATTTATCTTTTGTTTCGTTTATTCTTGGTGAGATTTTTTTAGAAGTTAGTAAACTTTCGTATAACGAAATATATAATTTTGTTTTTGAACAACAAAAGGATAATGTCCCTCTATATCAAAAGTTTAAACAATCTTTCCCTCAATTATGGGAACGATTCTTTCAACCTATATTTGAAACAGCAAATTTTTATGCAGCATATGACCTTTTGGTGAAGATATCTGAAATTTTTGATTTCTTATCTCTTAATTCGTTTCATCAAAATTATCCATTTTTTTATAAATTGTTAGAACTTATAAAAAAATTGGAAAATGAATGTTGTTCAATATCTTACTTTATAGAAAAAATTGATTCTTTTACTGAAGATGAAAGACAGTTGGTTGCTAAAGGAGAAAAACAGATAAATGTTATGACTATACATAAATCAAAAGGGTTAGAGTTTGAAGTTGTAATACTCCCGTTCGTGAGAATTGACATTGAAGTAGGCAAACATAAAGATTATACACAAAGATTTGTCGTTGTTGATGAAAAAGATTATTTAAGAATAGTTAAATTATCTAAAGAGTTAGCAGAACATTCTGAACATATTTCTTCAATATATCATAATGAGTACAAAAATTTGTTAATAGACGAACTTAATGTTTTGTATGTAGCATTTACTCGTGCAAAAGAACAAATTTATTTTTTTGTCCCAGAAGGGAGAGATAATTTAGCAAAATTTTTATTCAGTTTTAATGATAATAAAGTAATTACACATGGTAATTTACAAAGTTTATCATTAAGTTTTGTTAATAAAAAAAATAATATGCACAACATATTGAAATTGTTACCTGTTGAAAATAAAAATAAATTACATTTTATGGTTGAGCAAAAAATAGAAAAGTTCGAAATTGTTAATAAACAAAGGATTATTGAAGGTGAATTACTACATAGAATTTTGTCGGTTATACACAATTTATATAATAAAGATGTTGAAAAGGAGGTTGAACTTGCAATACAAAAAACACAAAAGTTGTTATTGAGCCAACGAAGAATAAATTGGCAAAAATATAAAACTATTATACTAAACATTATAACTAATTCGCAATTACAACATATATTTTTTGTTCCTAATGGAGAAGTATATTGTGAACAAGAAATAATTACATCAGATGGTGATACAAGACGTATTGATAGAATAATAAAATTGCCGGATAAAGTAATTGTTGTTGATTACAAATTAAAATTTGTTGAAAAAATTAAAGAGTATGAAAAACAACTAAAAGAATATAAAACTCTTGTTCAACAAGTTTTTTCGTTGCCAACAAAAGGATATATTTTGTTTTTGGACACACAACATTTAATAGAAGTTTAAACGTATGAGTTTTAAAAACACAAATTTTGAATATTATACTTTCGATTTTACTGATAATATAATTGAAGAAGTTTGTAAGTATTTAGTAGACAATTATTCAAAAGAAGAATTTAAAAAAGTATGTATCATCTTTGGTGGTAAACGGCCAGGTGTAGTTCTTAAGAAATATTTATCTGAAAAAGTTGGTAGTTGTTTTATTCCACCTACGATTTTTTCTGTTGAAGAATTTGTTCGTTATATTGTTTTAAAGAAAGAACAACTAAGTTATGTTTCTGATTTAGAACTTATTTATTTACTTTATGAAATTTTGTTAAATATTAGATCTTTTGAATTTAAATTTAGTTCGTTTTTAGAATTTGTTCCTTGGGGATACGAAATCTTTGGTTTTCTTGAAGAGATGATGTTGGAAGACATTAAGCCACGCCAGTTAGTAATCTTGTCTGAAGGAGAAACTATACTTGATATTAAAGTCCCACCGTCAATCAAGAATGTTATAAGAAACATAACGGATGTCTATGATAAGTTTTATAATTATATAGTTGAACAAAAAATATTTACTCGTGGGTTAGGGTATAAACTTGCTAGTGAAATTTCAAATGATCTAAAGTTTGAAGAATTTGATAAAATAATGTTTATTACACCTTTTTATCTTCATAGGACAGAAATAAAAATAATTTCTAATTTGATAAAAAACAACAAGGTTGTAATTTTTTTCCAAGGAGATCAGTCAGAGTGGAGACAACTGGAAAATATTGCTAATTATCTTGATATTTCTATTAGACCAAATAAAGAGGCTAATGTTTCTGCTAATTTTTACTTTTATTCAACTTTTGATAATATTTCAGAAATTAACTGTGTATACAACATTTTAAAAAACTTAGATACTTCTGAAATTGATAAGACTGTGGTTGTTCTTCCTTTGGATGAGACTGCTACAGTGTTGATAAATTCTTTACCTGATAATGTTAAAGAGTTTAATTTAGTATGTGGATATCCTTTGAAACGAAGTGTTATAGTAAGTCTGTTGAAAACTATATTTGATGCACAAATTACTAAAAAAGATAATAAATACTATACAAAATACTATCTTGAAATAATAAAAAATCCTTTAATAAAAAATATAAATTTTAGTATATCAGAAACAGGTACTGTTTCTCAAATAACAACAGTAATTTTTAGTTGTATAGAAGATATTCTTTTAGGTAAAATTGAGGATAATAAAATATCAAAAGCAACTTTTATAAATCTTAAAGATGTTTTACATAGTAAGGTATTATTGCGACATATTCAACAAGCTTTGGTTTTATGTCAACAAAAGGCGTCTGTTGAAGATATAACAAATGTTATTACTACAGTTAATAAAGTTTTCTTTCTTAAGTGGGAAAAAATTAAGACTGTTAGGGATTTTTGTAAGTGTTTAAAAGAAACGTTGGAACTGTTGTTATTAAATAGCAAAGTAGAGAAAAATATCTTAAACTTGTATTCTATAAATAGACTTTTTGACATTATTGAAGAGTTAGAAAGTGTTTCTTTTTCAGAAGAAGAGTTTAAGAAAGAAGAAATTTTTAAATTGTTTTTTATTTTGGTTGATAAAGCAAAATTATCGTTTTTTGGTTCGCCTGTTAAAGGGTTACAAATTTTAGGTTTCTACGAAACAAGAAACTTAAATTTTGACAAAGTTATAATCTGTGATATGAACGAAGGAGTTTTACCACATTTTGAACGAAGGTCTGCGTTAATCCCGTATACTTTTTTGACACAACTCGGAGTTAATAGGTTAGAAATTGAAGAAGAGATACAGAGGTATCATTTTAAAAGGTTAATATCATCAGCAAAAGATGTTTATCTGATATATATTGAAACAGATGAAAAAGAAAAAAGTAGGTTTGTAGAACAAATAATTTGGGATATACAAAAAAAGGAGAAAAAATTAGAATTAGAAAACATACATTTTTGTTATTATCCGGTTTCTTTTAAAACAAAAAAGCGTGAGGTCAAAAAAACAGATAAAGTAATAAATTATCTTAAAAACTTTTGTTATTCACCGACAGTTGTTGATACATATTTATTTTGTCCTTTGAAGTTTCATTATATTTATGTTTTAGGATTAGAAGAGCAAGAGGATATTACTGAACCTGAGGGTAAAGATATTGGTGAATTTATTCATCTTTTATTAGCGGAAAGTTTTAGTAAATTTATAAATCAAAAACCAGTGATTGATGATGAGTTTAAAAAGAGTTTTTTTAAATTGTTTAGACAAAAATTTGATTTAACTTTAGCTAAACGGTATAAATCAGAATCTTTTTTGGTAAAAAAGATTATGGAACTTTATTTAGAACAATTTTTATTTTTTGAACAAGAAAGGTTAAAAAAAGATCAAGTTGAACAAATATTAGCGTTAGAACATTATTATGAAGAAAAACTTACACTTAATGGTAAACAAATAAAGTTTAAGTATAGAATAGACAGAATCGATAAACTTCAAGACGGCCGTTTGCTTATTATTGATTACAAAACAGGGAATGCACCACAGATAAACAAAAATTTAAAAATTAATCAGTTAGATTATAGAACTATAAAGACACAAATAAAATCCTTCCAACTTCCGTTATATATTGATATAGTTCAAAAAAAGTTTGCAACTGATAATGTAGATGCTATGTTTTACAATATTAAAGAACCGGATAAAGTTCGCAAACTGTTTGAAAGTTCTGTTCTTCAAAAAGATGAGTTGATGAAGATAATTTTTTCAGCGCTAAATTACATAATCGATGAAATTTTGAACCCACAGATACCTTTTTATGAAGATGCTGAAGAACCAGAGAATTGTGTTCTGTGTTCTTTTAAATATTTGTGTAGATAACTTACATCATTTTTTTAAGTCGTTGAATAACATCGTTTTTAAATCTTTCAATAAATTGTGTTGTATATTCAATTATATCTAAAGATTCAGTTATTACCGGAGTAAGGTCAATTGCATAAATCATATATGTTGCTATATCAACATTATGCGATGCATAAAAAGTTGCATTTGCACGACGCCTCGCTATTGTTGCAAGATCGTAACGTTTCCCACCACTGATTTGAGAATCAAATAATCCAACAAGCGACATCGCTATATTGTCTCTTTCTGAAACATCAAAGACAATTTTATCTTCGTCTAACATCCAGTCAAGGTCACGCCAACATTCACAACCATAAATTTTTTGAGGTAAAAATTCTTTCGGTAGTTGTTTTAGGGCAATTAATGTTTTTATCATTGTTGCAACATGTGTATCATGTTTGTCAGCAGGATTATGAGTATAGATTATTTGAGGTTTTGTTTTTATAATTATTTGTTTTATATCTTCTATTGGATCTGTTGATTGCGGAGATTTTATTTCACTACTTGAGTAATCTAAAAAAATAACTGCTGAATATTCTCCAACGATAGCTGCTTTTTTTTGTTCTATCCTTCGTATTTTTTGCATTTCATCATCTGTATAATTTGCGTAAATACCTGTCCTTAGAGAACCAACACCATTTGTTGTAACAACACCAGTAAACCATTTATCTTTTTTTAAAAAACATTCATAAATACCTGCATACCCCATGATTTCTAAATCGTCTGGATGGGCACCTATACCTAAATGTGTAGTCCTTTCTAATGCTTTATCAACATCGATACCATCAGGGATAAATATTTCAGAGGTTGGTTTTGTTAGTTTCATTGGATATACTACCTTTAAGATTTACTTTTTATTTTTTCAATCATTCTGTTTACAATTTGTGCATAATATGGATTTGAAGAGATTAATTTTTTTATTTTAAGATAAGCGTGATACGAAGTTGTATGGTCTTTTCTTCCAAAATATTCTGAAATTTCTGAATATGATAAATCTGTTAAAACTTTTGCTAAATACATACCGAATTGTCTCGGTAAAGCTAATGTTTCTGAACGTTTTTTTGATAAAAGTTCTTTTTGTGTAAGTTTGAATTCTTCTGCTACAACTTCAATTATTTTTTTAATATCAACAGGTTGCGGTTTTGGTTCTATATAATTTTTTAGTATTTCTTTAACTGTGTCTATTGTAAGTGGTATGTTTTCAGTAAAAGATTTTGTTACTACATTAATAAAAGCACCTTCAAGCCGACGTATATTCTCTGTTATATTTTCTGCAATGTATCTTAACACATCTTCAGGGACATAAATACGTTGTTTTTGTGCTTTATGTTTTAGTATTGCTAAACGTAGTTCAAACGAAGGCCTACCTATATCGGCTATTACACCCCATTCAAACCTGCTTATTATTCGTTCTTCAATTCCTTTTAAATCATGTGGTTTCCTGTCAGAAGTAATTATGATTTGTTTTTTGTTGTCAAAAAGTATGTTAAAAATATGGAAAAATTCTTCTTGAGATTTTTCTTTACCAATTAAAAATTGTACATCATCTAACAAAAGAGCAACAGCGTTTTGAAATTTTGATCTAAATGCATCAAGAGTATTTTTTTGTATTGCAGATACATAGTCGGAGACAAATTTATCTGCAGTAATATATGCAATACGAAATTTTTTTGAAAGTTCTAACATTTTGTTTCCAACAGCATGTAAAAGATGTGTTTTACCTAAACCAACAGGTGCATATACAAATATTGGGTTATAAGCAGTGCCGGGCTGTTTTGCTGCTGTCTCACAAACAGCTTTTGCAAACCTGTTTGATTCGTCTGTTATAAAATTTTCGAATGTATACTCAGGGTTAAAAGTTTCTTGTAAAACAAAAGTTTTTTCTGGAATGTATTCGTATTCAATTTTTTCTGTTTCTTGTACGGTTGGGAGTTCATGTTGATATTCAAAAGTTACCTCAATTGGCGTACCCAAATGTTGAGCAAACATTGTTTGAATTTTTTCTATATAATTGTTTGTAATCAACCAATTTGAAAAGTATTTGTTAGGAACAGACAAAATGATAGTATTTTCTTTAATACCTTTAAATGAAACAGGTGATACCCATAATTCTTGAGATTGCTGGTCTAAATCACCAAAAATTTCGTCTTTTATTGTTTGCCAAATTTCGTAAAGTTTCTCTTCTTGCATATGTTTAAAAACACCCTGTGGATAACTTTGTGGATAACTTCAAAAACTTGTGGAATTATTGATAAATTTACTTAATTTTTCAACAAGTTTTAAATATCTATAAATATCCACATCTTCAGCACGTTCGTCTTCTTTTATACCTGAATTTATAAGAATTTTTTTAAGTTCTTGTTTGTCTAAGCTTATTTCAAAAGATAATGAGTTTATTAAAAATTTTCTTTTATGGGCAAATGCAATATCAAGAATTTTAAGCAAAAATTGTGTATATGGATAATTTGCAAAATTGTAGTTTGGTACAAGTTTTACAACGGCCGAAGTTACTTTTGGTTGTGGTCTAAAACAATTTTTATCTACTTTAAGTAATAGTTTTGGTATTGTATAAAAATTTGTTTTCAAAGTCAACTTTGAAAAGTTTTTATCTTTAGGTTTTGCTACAAGTTTATCTGCAACTTCTTTTTGTACCATTAAAACACATAATTCCCAAACACTAAACGCTACAGAATATATTTTGTCTAAAATTTCTTTTGTTATAGCGTATGGTATATTTCCTACAATTTTTATTTTTTTCTCAAAATTAAGGTTTGAGAGGTCATATTTAAGAAAATCTGTGTTTATAATTTCAATATTTTTTGTGTTGCTGAATTTATCTTTAAGATAATTACAAAATTGGTTATCAATTTCAATAGCTATAAGTTTTTTAACTTTGTTTATTATGCGTTCTGTTAGAACTCCTTTTCCGGGGCCAATTTCTAATACAATATCAGTTTCATTCAATTCTAAACTTTCAACAATTTTATCAGCTATTTTTGTGTTTACTAAAAAATGTTGTCCTAAAAACATTTATCATTTACCAACACAGAAACGTGAAAAGATGATGTTTAAAATATCTTCTGTAATATCTGAAGTACCTATGATTTTTTGTAATTCTTTAATAGCTTCTCTTAAATGTTCACATATTATTTCAGTTTGTTTTACAAAATTAAGTTTTGTTACATATTCAAGGTTAACTTTTGCTTTTTTAAGAGCATCTTTTTGTCTTAAATTTGTTATCATAAGTTCAGGTTGAGCATCTTGTGTTGGAAGATACTGTGGATTAATATTTTGTGAATCAACAATTGCGTTTTCAAGTTTTTCAATACCTTCTTTTGTTTGGCACGAAATTTTTAAAATTTGTTCTTTCAAATTATCTTTATCAAGTTTTGGATAAAGTTTAAACCCAGATTTTTGTAATTCATACAACAATTTTTCTAATTCTTCATTTTCAAAAATTTTTATTCCGATATCGATTTTATTTAATACCGGGATAATTGTTTTATAATTGTTTTCTATACTGCGTATTATTTCAACCACACAATAATCATCTTTAGTAACATTTGTTGAAGCGTCAAACATAAGTAATATAACATTCGCTTCTTTAACAGCATTTTTTGTTCGTTCAATACCAATTTTTTCAATAACATCTTGTGAATGTGTTCTTATTCCTGCTGTGTCAACAATACGTACAGGGATATCTTTTATTATAATAGTTTCTGATAATGTATCTCTTGTTGTTCCGGGTATTTCGGAAACTATTGCACGTTCATAGTTTAAAAGTATATTTAACAAACTTGATTTACCTACATTGACTTTCCCAACGATAGCAATATTTATTCCTTCAAGTATGGGGGAAATTTTTTCACTGTATTCAATAGCTTTGTTTACTTTTTCTATGATATTAATTACTTTTTCTTTTGTTAACTCATAATCTATGTTTTTAACATCGTCTTCTTCAGGATAGTCAATTGAAACTTCTAATTCAGCTATAGCTTCTTTGATTTGGTTAACAAGTTCTTCTATACTTTTTTTAGTTTTTCCTAATAAGGAATTAATGTATAATTGATTTTGCAGCTTAGTTTTTGAATATATAATATCGCAGACAGCTTCTGCATAACAAAGGTCAATCCTTCCGTTAAGGAAAGCACGTTTTGTGAACTCGCCAGGTTCAGCAATTCTTGCCCCATGTTTAATACATAACTCAAGAACTTGTTTTAAAACTGTTGGCCCTCCATGACAACTAAATTCTACAACATCTTCACAAGTATAACTATGTGGTTTTCTCATTATCGTCATTAAAACTTCATCAATTATTTTTTCTCCATCAACAATATATCCAAGATGTGTTGTAAAAGTTTTAAGTTGACAAACAATTTTTGATTTATTTTTTGGCCGAAAGATTTTTTGGGCAATATTTATTGCATCCTCTCCACTAAGACGAACAATACCAAGCCCACTGTATCCTAAAGGTGTGGAAATTGCAACGATTGTATCTTCAAGATTCATAATTACTTTGGTATTGGAGTAGAAGATTTCAAATTTATTACAACTTTATGTTCTGCTAAAAGTTGTTCTATAAAACTTTCTGTTAGTGTAAGTATTGAATTATAAATATTTTTTGCTGAAACTTTTTCAAGTTGCGTTTGGTCGGAAAAAATTGTTGTGATGTAAACAATTTTGTTTTCAATTTTTATATCAACAAAAGAAATATATTCTTTGACAAAATCGAGAAGTTTAACAAAAAAATATTTTATTATTGTTTCATATTTATCAAACCTTGGTGAAACTTGTATTTTTGCTGTTTTTTCACCTTTGAGTCCAAACAAACCGGGTTGTCCTTCGGTAAGGATTTTTATTTTTAGTTCTTCTTTTGTCATTTTTAAAGAATTTAAGGCTGTTTTTATTGCTTCTTCAATTGTTGTTCCTTCAAATTCTTCAACAAAGAAAGTTTTTAGCTGTTCTAATTTATCTTTTTGCATAAAAATGTTATACTTTAACTGTTTTATTTGCGATAAGCTGGATTATAATAGAAAAAATATTGTTAACGAACCAATACAAAACTAATCCTGAAGGAAAATTCATGAATAAAATTATAAATAAGACTGGCATAAAAATAGCAAAAGTTTTTTGTTGCGAGTCAGAGAACGCACCTGATAAATATTGTTGTAGAAACATTGTCGCACCCATTAAAAGAACTAGTACAGGAATACCAATGTTTATAGTAGGAATAAAAATTCTGTCAGGTTGAGACAGATCTTTTATCCATAAAATAAATTTTGCACCACGAAGATCATATGTGTTTCTTAACATAGTAAACAAGGCCCAAAAAATTGGTATCTGCAATAGTAATGGCAAACATCCACCAAAAGGATTAACTTTTTTCTCTTTGTAAAAATTCATTATTTCCATATTAAGCCGTTTTGGATCATTTTTATATAATTTTTGTATCAGTTGTATTTGTGGTTGAAGTTTTTTCATTTTGATTGCAGATTTAATAGAATTATATGTTAGTGGCAAAGTTATTAACTGTGTGACGAAAGTCAATCCTAAGATGGCTAATCCATAATTACCAAAAAGTTTGTAAAAATAGACTAATATATTATAAAATAACTTGCTTAAGATAGCAAAAGTACCCCATTCAATTGTGTTAACGAATTTGTCTCCCAATGAGGTTAAGATAGAAATTTTTTTTGTAGAAACTAGCATTTTTAGTTTAAATTCATTTGTTTCATCTTGTGTCGTTATGTTTATAGATTTAGTGTTCTTATTTAGTTTATCAATGTTTATATACTGTATAATTTTTGGATCAAATAAAAACGCAATAATTGAATATTTATCGCCGACTGCAACCCATCGTATTTCGTCAGAAGTTAATCTTCCTTTGCTATATTTTTCTACAATAGTAATTTCTTTTTTTTCTGTTTTTAATATTTTACAAATATGAACATTATTTGGCAAACTTTCAAATTTGTCCAAATGGACATAATGTTGAAAAGACAAACTTATTTTTTGTTTTGATGAAAACAAGTATGATACATCAATAAAATAAGGATTTTGTTTGGAGAAAAAATATTCGATTTGTTTATCTTTTGTAGCAAATATAATTTTTGTACCGTTATTTGTAGCTATTTTTTTAACATTAAACTTTGAGGTTGTATCTACAGCCAAACTGTCGATATCGCTTTTAGAAAGAAGTGTGTAATCAGTGTTGTTTTCTTCTTTTATATAAAATTCTCTAATACCAGCGTTAAATTTGTTAAATACAAGTTTTAATTTTTCTGTTTCCACAATATAAGGGTCAAATTTTGCTTCGGTTATTTCTTTTTTTATCTGTTGATTTATAATTTTTTGTTGTGTTTGTTCTGCTTGTTTTTGTGTAGGTTTATAAGTTAAATACTGCCACAAAAATAAGAAACTTAAAGAAAGCAATGTTGCTATTAAAATACGTTTTTCCATAATGTGTCTCCTTCTATTATGGGAGATCAATTCCTCCAGAATTTAAAGGATTACATTTTAATATACGTAGAAAAGTTTTTAATAGTCCAATACACAATCCGTATTTCTTGATTGCTAAGATGCTATATTCTGAACAACTTGGATAAAACCTACAATTTTTGCCAAGTATTGGAGAAAAAAATTTTTGATAAAAAATAAGAAGGTATATCACAACTGTTTTCATTGATTCAACAAATTATTATTTTTTAAAATTTCAAGAAAACTTTTTTCTAAAAAACTATATTTTTGTTTCACAGAAACTCTTGTTGCGACAACTACAATATCTATTGGCATTTTTATTTTATGTTTGTTTAATCTAAAAATTTCTCTTATTCTTCTTTTAAACTTGTTTCTTATAACAGCAGATTTTTCTACTTTGTTTGATACAAGAATAGCAATACGTGAATAGTTTTTATCCGTTTTCAAAATATAGACTAATAGACCATCTTTAAAAAATTTTTCTCCTTTTTCAAAAACTGCATTTATCTCTTTTTGTTTGCTTATTCTTTCGTGTTTACTAAAAGTAAATCTAAGGTTTACTAGATCCTTTTTGATGTTAATGTTTTCCATAAAAACGATTTAAGGAGTAAGCCTCCATCTACCTTTTCTTCTTCTCCTTTTTATCACTCTACGACCGCCAGGTGTTGACATCCGTTTTAAAAACCCATGAACTTTTTTCCTATATCTCACTGAAGGTTGATAAGTTCTTTTTGGCATTTTAGTTATCCCTCCTTATAATTTAGTTTTTTTACAAAAAGTTCGTGTAGTTGTTTAGGATTAGCCTTTCCTTTAGTTTTTTTCATTGCTTGACCAATTAACGCAGAAACCGCTTGTGTTTTACCAGAAAGATAATCTTGTACAATTTTTGGATTCTCGTTAATTACTTCCTCTACAACTGTTTGTAGTTCTTCAATATCTGTTATTTGGACGAGATTTTTTTCTTGAACAATTTTTTGTGGTGTTTCTCCTGTTTCATACATACAAGAAAAAACTTCTTTAAGTAGTTTAGAAGATAATACACCGTCAATATATAGTTTTACAAGATCAGCTAAATCGTTTGGTTTAATTTTGTTTTCATTAAACGTTTTGTTTTCCTGGTTAAGTCGTCCTAAAAGTTCTGTTGTGATTAAATTAGAAACATTTTTTGCAACAGGTTTAATATCAACAGGAGTATATTTTTGTTTATAAATTTTTATGGTATTATCAAAAAATTCAGCCATATCTTTTTCTAAAGTTAAAACTTTGCTATCATATTCACTAAGTCCGTATTCTTGTTGAAACCTTTTTCTTTTTTCATTAGGCAGTTCTGGTACCTCTTGTTTAATTTCTTCAATCCATTTTTGAGGTATTAATAAAGGGAGTAGATCAGGTTCTGGGAAATATCTATAATCATGTTCTTCTTCTTTTGTACGCATAGGTTGTGTTGTAGAAGTTTCTTCATCCCATAGACGTGTCTGCTGAACAACTTTTTCTCCTTTTGACAAAATTTCTTTTTGTCGTTCAATTTCGTAACTTAACGCTTCTTTAATAGCTTTAAACGAATTCATGTTCTTAAGCTCAGTTTTTGTACCAAGAGGAATTTTTCTATAATCATCACAAATAAAATTTTCTTCAACAATAGCTACTGAAACATTTGCATCAACTCTAAATGTCCCTTTCTCCATATCACAGTCAGAAACCTCTAAATATCTCAAAGTGTCTCTTAATGTAGTTAAATATTCTATTGCTTCTTCAGAAGAAAATAAACATGGTTGGCTTACAATTTCTATTAATGGTGTACCTGCACGGTTGTAGTCTATCAAAGAATATCCTAACTCTTCTTTACCAATTGCATGAAGAAGCTTTCCTGCATCTTCCTCTAAATGTATCCTTTTTATAAAAACTTTTTTTGACAAAGAGTTAGTTGTGATCTCTAAAAACCCGTCTGTAGCAAGTGGATATTCGTATTGTGATATTTGGTAATTTTTTGGTAAGTCAGGATAATAATAATTTTTTCTTGCAAAAATGGATGTTGTATTTATTTTACAATTTAAAGCCAATGCTGTTTTTATTGCAAGTTCAAGTGCTTTTTTATTTATTGTTGGTAACACACCAGGTTGTCCTGTACATACAGGACAAATATTTTTGTTTGGCTCAACACCGTATTCTACACTACATGGACAAAACATTTTCGTTTTTGTTTTAAGTTGTACATGTACTTCAAGACCTATAACAGGTAAAAATTTTTTGCTCATTTTATTATTAAAACTTTTTCTTTAGGCTTTTTATAGTTTAGTTCTTTGCGAATATAATATTCTATTGTATCGGTGTCAGTTTGAAGTAAATAAATTTCTTCTTCTAATTTTTTATTTTCTTGTTTAAGTTGTTCAAGTTGTGTTTCTAAAATTTTAGTTTGCTTTTTCAAAAAAAGATATTTTGCAAAAGAATTGATAACAAAATACGAAGTAATTCCATATATTAGTATGAAAAATATCGGTTTAAGTATGGTAGAATTTAGAAGATCAATTTCTAACTCTTTCCGTTTTTTTCTTTTCACATTTTAAATATTTTGTTCCCTAAAAACACAGCTTTTTTACCAAGTTCTTCTTCAATTCTTAATAGCTGATTGTATTTGCAAATTCTGTCGGTTCTTGAAACAGAACCGGTTTTGATTTGCCCGGTATTAAGTGCAACGGACAGATCAGCAATAAATGTATTTTCAGTTTCCCCAGATCTATGAGAAATAATAGCTTTATACTTATTTTGATATGCAATTTTTACAGTTTCTACTGTTTCTGTTAAAGTACCGATTTGGTTTAGTTTGATCAAAATAGCGTTGGCAATTTTTTCTTCAATTCCTTTTTTAAATATTTTTGGATTTGTTACAAAAATGTCATCTCCTACAAGTTGTATTTTTTTACCAAGTTCTTTTGTAAGCAGTTTCCAACCGTCCCAGTCATCTTCAGCTAAACCGTCTTCAATGGAAATAATTGGGTATTTATTAACAAGTGTTTTATAAAATTCTACCATTTGTTGTGAGGTTTTTTCTTTATTTTCTTTTTCTCCTAACAACACATATACATCATTGTAAAATTCAGAAGCTGCAGGATCTAACGCTATATAAACATCTTTTCCAGGCTCGTATCCAGCTTTTTTAATAGCTTCGATCAGCAAGTCTAATGCTTCTGTGTTAGAAGACAAATTTGGTGCAAAACCACCTTCGTCACCAACCGATGTTATATATCCTTTGGTTTTTAAAACTGCTTTTAATGAATGGAAGACTTCAGCACCATATCTTAGCGCTTCAGAAAAACTTTTTGCTCCAGCTGGTACTATCATAAATTCTTGTAAATCAACATTATTGTCAGCATGTTTCCCTCCATTTAGGACATTCATAAGTGGGACAGGTAACACAAAATCCTTATCTTTTATTCCATAAAGTTTTCTTATATATTTATATAAAGGCATTTTATAAAAATTTGCTGCTGCACAACATACAGCTAAAGAAACACCTAAAATAGCATTCGCACCTAAGTTTGATTTGTTTGAAGTACCATCAAGTTGTATCATAAGTTCATCAATTTTTTGTTGTTGTGAGGCATCTAAACCTTTGAGTTTTTTTGCAATAATATTGTTTACATTTGAAACAGCTTTAAGTACACCTTTACCTAAATATCTTGTATTGTCTTTATCACGAAGTTCTAATGCTTCATTTTCACCAGTGGAAGCACCGGATGGTACCTGCGCTCTGCCTAAAGTCCCATCTTGTAAGATTACATCAACTTCTACTGTAGGGTTTCCACGAGAATCTAAAATTTCTCTTGCTTTAATTTTTTGTATTTTAGGTTTCATTTTTCTCTCCTTTCTTTGTAAGGTGTTATATGTCTAAATTCTTAACTTCTAACGCATGTGATTCTATAAACGCACGACGTGGTTCAACTTTTTCTCCCATTAGGATTGAAAAAATTCTATCTGCTTCATAAGCGTCTTCAATCTGTACACGGATAAGTTTTCTTGTTTTTGGATTCATTGTTGTTTCCCATAATTGTTCAGGATTCATCTCACCTAAACCTTTATATCTTTGTAATTCAAACCCAAGTTTTGAAATTTCGTCAATTTTTTTTGCAAAATCATCAATATTAGTTATTACAAATTCTTGATTCTGATGTTCTATTGTAAGTTTAAATTTTTCAGAAAGGATATCTTTTAAATTATATTTTTCTAAAGTCTTAAGATGTTTCAGTAATGGTTCGAACTCCCATAGCTCTTTAAAATAATACATTATTATATCTGTTTCTGCTTCAAAGTTTTTTAACAATTCTTCTTTTGCAGTTCTGTATTCTTTTTCGTTATAAATAAATTTTTTTTGTTTGTTATATGAAATTATGCTTATTGGAAACTTTTTTTCTTCAATAAACCTCCTAATTTCTTCTAATGAAACATCTTTATTACGCAGTTTTAACAACAAGTTTTTAATAGACATCACAGTTTTAAAAATTTCGTATAATTTATCACTATCTTTTGTATGAGTAAAAGTTTTTTTGTTTATTGTCAGATTTACTCTTGAAGCAAGATCTTTTAAAAGAATTTCTTGTATCTGTTGTTCAGTATCAACATAAAACTCTTTTTTATCTTTCTTAACACGATACAATGGTGGACACGCAATATATACATAACCATGTTCAATAAGTGGCGTCATCTGGCGATAAAAAAATGTCAAAAGTAATGTTCTTATATGAGCACCGTCAACATCGGCATCTGTCATAAGTATAATTTTGTGATATCTTACTTTTTCTATATTAAACTCGTTTTTACCAATTCCACCACCTATCGCTGTAACTAAAGTTTTTATCTCTTCATTACTTAAAACCTTTACCAACCTTGATTTTTCTACATTAATAATTTTACCTTTTATTGGTAATACAGCTTGAAAGTTTCTATCACGTGCTTGTTTTGCAGAACCTCCAGCTGATTCGCCTTCTACAATAAATAACTCACAAAGTTCAGGATTTGTTTCAGAACAATCAGCGAGTTTGCCTGGCAAAGTTGCGGTTTCGAGCAAACTTTTTTTTCTTACAAGTTCTCTTGCTTTTTTTGCAGCTTCACGTGCTTCACAAGCAGAGATTGCTTTTTGACAAATTTTTTGTGCTATTTGTGGATTTTCTTCAAAATAAGCTGAAAGTTCTTCTGTAACTATAGATTTTACTATACCTTCAATCTCAGAATTACCAAGCTTTGTTTTTGTTTGTCCTTCAAACTGTGGGTTCGGTATTTTTAATGATAAAACTAAAGTTAACCCTTCTCTAACATCGTCTCCAACAATATTAAGTTCTTTGTTTTTTAATAAGTCGTGTCTTTTAATATAATCGTTCACAACTCTTGTCAAAGCTGCCCTAAAACCAGTAAGATGTGTTCCGCCTTCGGTAGTGTGAATTGTGTTGACAAAAGAATATTCTCGTTCATCATAATCATCTGTGTATTGTAAAGCTGCTTCTAAGATTACATCTTCTTGTTTTTTATATATATAAATTGGTTCTGGATGAAGGACATCTTTGTTTTTATTTAAGAATTTTACGAATTCTTTTATTCCACCGTCATATTTAAAAGTTCTTTCTTTTTCTTCTTCGCGTTCATCTATTATAGTTATTCTTACGCCAGGGTTAAGAAAAGCAAGTTCTCTTAATCTGTTAGCTAAGATATCAAAAGAAAATTTTGTTGTGGTAAAAATTTCTGGGTCAGGTTTGAACCTAATTTTTGTTCCAGTAGTTTGGGTTGTTCCAACAACCTTGACTTCTGTTTGAGGTACACCTCTTTTATATGATTGTTGATAAATCTTGCCATTTCTATAACTTTCAGCAATTAGCCATTCTGATAAAGCATTTACTACTGACACACCTACACCATGTAAACCACCGGAAATTGTGTATGCTTTTTTATCAAATTTACCTCCAGCATGTAATACTGTTAGTACTACTTCTAATGCAGATTTACCTTCAATTTTTGGATCTTTTGTACCTCTTATTGGATCGACAGGTATACCTCTACCATCATCTTTTACAGAAACAGAACCGTCTTCGTGTAAAATCACATCGATGTTTTTACAATACCCTGCTAACGCTTCGTCAATTGAGTTGTCAACAACTTCGTAAACAAGATGATGCAACCCTTGTGACCCTGTTGAGCCAATGTACATTGCGGGTCTTTTCCTTACTGCTTCTAAACCACTTAGAACTTTAATATGTGAGGCATCATATGAATCTTTCTGGTTTAATTGTTTTTCTTTTGAAATTTTTTCCTTCATAGACTTACTCTTTAGCTATAGTGATTTTTTTAGTTAATAATTCTCTTAATGTTTCTATTGAAATATCGTAATAAAAATCTTTGTTGATGGCAAAAGATATTGTTCCTTTTTCTTCTGAAACGATGATAGCACATGCATCAGTATGTTGTGCAATACCACATCCAGCACGATGTCTTGTTCCAAGATGTTGACAATATTTTTCATCAGATAAAGGTAAAATGCATTTTGCTGCAACAATTTTATCTTTTGATATTATAACAGCACCATCATGTAGGGGATTTTTAGGATAAAAAATACTAACCAACAGTTCTTTTGAAATATCAGAGTTAAGTAAAATTCCTGTCTTAGTAAAATCTTTTAAACCAACTTTTTGTTCTATTACAATCAAAGCTCCGTATTTGTTTAAAGAAAGTTCTTTTACTGCAGAAATTATTTCTTCTATTGTGAATAAAGAAATAAAATTTTTCTTTGGTAAAGAAATTTCTGATAATATATTTCTTAACTCTGGCTGAAAAACAATTGCTAAAATTATAATTCCAGCAAGCCAAAATTGTTTCAAAAGCCATGAAGTAATAGGTAGTTTTAGTCTTGTTGCAATAATGGTAAATACTACTATAATCAACAAACCCCAAAATATATTTATTGCTTTTGTTCCACGAATAAAAGACAAAAATTTATATGTTGCATACCCAACAATAGCAATGTCGATTATATATATTAGATATTTATTCCATATTTCTATAATCATATAATTTCTATAATCATAAATAAGATTAAAAATTTTATAAAAAGAATAACTATTTTTCAACAATTTGATGTTGAAATCTAAGTACAGACTTTGTAGAAAAGTAAAAATATGAAAGATGAAGAAATTGTTAAAATTTTGCAAGATGATTCTGTTTCACAAAATACAAAAAGTTTTTTATTTAAACAATTAATTGAAAAATATGAAAATGAGTTATATAAAACTATCTATAACTACATTTCGTCAAAAGGGACAAAAGAAGATGTTGAAGATGTTCTTATTGAGACATTTTTTAGGTTCTATAAAAATATAAAAAAATTTAGATTTAAAACAACGGTAAAAAATTTTTTGTATCGTATTGCTATAAACTTGGCGATAAATTTTTTGAGATCAAAAAAAGTAGAGCTTGTATCTTTTGAAGAAATAAAAGATCAACTTGAAGACGAAAGTTCTATTGATAAAGAATTATGTGAAAAAGAAAAAGAATACGAATTAAAAAAAGTTGTTACTGAATTAATTAATAGATTGCCACATAAACAAAAAGCAGCTCTTTATTTAGTTGTTTATGGAAAAATGGCATATAAAGATGTTGCAGATGTTTTAAAGACATCTGTTTCATCTGTTGAATCTCTTGTTTTTCGTGCAAAACAAAATTTAAAAAAGTTTATTTTAAAAGACAAAAAACTAAAAGAACTGTTTGGTATAAAACCATGAGTTTTAAAGCTGGATATGTAACAATCATTGGTAAACCGAATGTTGGTAAATCGACTTTGCTTAACACTATTTTAGGTAAAAAAGTAGCAATTGTGTCTACTATTGCTGGGACTACAAGGTTTACTATTACAGGCATTAAAAATCTTCCTAATGCACAGATTGTATTTTTTGACACACCAGGAGTATATGAACCAAAAAATGAACTTGAAAAAAAAATGTATTCTTATGCGTACAACTCTATTGTAGACGCTGACGTAGTCCTTTTTATGATTTCAGCTACAGACAAATCTTTAGAAACAGATAAAAAAATATTAAATAAGTTCGTATCAATTTTGAAAGAAAATAATAAAGAAATAGAAAAAGTTAGTTTGTTATGTGTAATAAACAAGATAGATTTAGTGGAAGATTCGGCTATTGTAGATGAGATTATAAATTTGCTAAAAAACGACTATAAGTTTATAAAAGAGTTTATAAAAATCAGTGCTTTAAACAACACAAATATTGATGTATTAATTGAAAAAATTGTTGAGTATTTACCAGTACAAGATAAACTTTTTGAAGATGAAGATGTTTTTAATTTACCTCTTAAACTTCAAATAAGTGAGATAATAAGAGAGAAAGTTTTTCATCACATATACCAAGAGATACCAAAAAGTACAGCTGTGGTTGTTGAAGATATAAGATCTGGCGATGTGGATAAAAACAAAATTGTTATTGAAGCAACGATCGTAGTTGAACGAGAAAATCATAAAGCCATAGTAATTGGTGAAAAAGGTAGGAAACTCAAACTAATTGGTACCCAAGCACGACTTGAGTTAGAAAAACTTTTAGGCAAACCTGTGTATTTATCTCTTCAGGTTAAAGTTAAAGAAAAATGGACTAAGAAAACCGATTTTATCTCACAACTTGGATTTTAATTCCTACCCGCAAGTTTTCAAAATTTTTGTTGTCATTATATATAGGAGGGGAACATGAAGTGTAAAAAAATAAGAAAACTTATTTCAAAATATTTTGATAATATTTTGTCTGAAGAAGAAAAAAAGGTTATGTTTGAACATATAAAAGAGTGTGTTTGTTGCAATAAGGAATTTAATATTTTGTCAAAAATATACAATTATTTACCTGAATACAAAGATGTTGAAATATCAAGAAGTATTAGTGATTTAGTTCTTTCAAAAATAAAGAATTCTGAAAAAGAAAAAGTTATCTTATGGTGGAGGTTTGTTCCTACCACAGCTGTTTTATTGGTATTAATGTTAACTTTTATAATGGTTAAGTCATATAAAAGACCACAGCTAAATGGAAATTTGACTTACGTTCTTTATCCTTATGAAGATTTAGATTTGTTAGAATTGGAGTTAATTGAGTTAATGTATGAAATATAAAATTTTTAAAACCATCATAAAGGAGGTGTAAAGGTATGAAAGGTAAAATAATAAAACTACTACCAACTTTTTTCTTAATAACCTCAGTTGTAATAGCACAACCTCGTGGACCAAAAAAACATCATGGATTTGAACAAGGTATGCACAAAGGCGAGTATTTCCAACAAAGAATCGATAAATTAGCAGAGGAAGGTATTATTTCAGAACAACAGAAACAAGAACTTAAAAATGCAATTGAAGATTTAAAAAAATATCGTGAAGAAGCTTGGAGTGACGGTAAACTTACAAAAGAAGAACATCAAACTTTAATTGAGAAAGAAAAAGCTTTTAGAGAAAAAACACGCGATATATTAGAAAAAGCAAGAGAAGAAAGAATAGAAGAACTACGCGATCCAAAAGAAAGAGAAAAAATGTTTAATGAAAGAATAGAAAGAATGGTAAAAAATAAGAAAATCTCGCAGGAAAAAGCTGAAGAACTTAAAAAACAACATAAGGAGTTGTTAGAGCTTGAAGAAAAAATTTGGTCAGATGGTGTAATGACAAAAGAAGAACAAAAAGAACTATTAAAGAAAAGAAAAGAGTTTAATCAAAAGTTAAGAAAATGTTTTGCTGAACATTGGGAACATCATCGTGAGAAAAAAGATTAAAGGTTAGAATATTTTATTTTTTTAAAATATTCTTCTTAGTTAGATGTGAGAAATCCAGATTTAGTAGCCACAGTACCGACGCTGAAGTACTAACGGAGCGGGATCGAAGCAATTGACTAATTCTGGGTTGGCATAAAGATTTTTCATTAGGAGACTAATTAAAATGGATAAAATTTATAGGTTGTTATTATTATACTTTTTTTCTTCTTCTGTATTGTTTACACAACAAGTGATCCAATGGGAACAGATGCTGAAAGAAGCAAAAGAAAAAAATTTGCAACTAAAACAAGCAGAAATTGATTTACAAACAACAAAACTTAAAATTGAAAAAATAAAAAGTGAACTTTATCCAAGATTAACTTTCACTGCTTCTTCAGGGAAAAACTATTTTAAAAATTTTGATTCAGATATAACCTATTCTTATAACTTATCTTTTAGTCTTGACTTGTTTAGTGGATTTTCAACTGTTAACAGTTTAAAATTACAACTTGTAGAACTACAAATTGTGCAAGAAAACCAAAAAAGGATACTTGCTAACATTATTTCTGACCTGAAAGAAAGTTTTATAAATTTGTACTTTGCTCAACAGATGGTAGAACTTTCTAAAAAAATTTTAGAAAGAAGGAAACAAAACTATGAACTTGTTAAACTTAAGTATGAATCAGGCAGAGAAGATTTAGGATCGTTATTACGTGTTGAAGCAGATATGTTGCAGGCAGAATATGAGCTTAAAAAATCTCAAAGAACAAGAGAAACTGTTATAAGAGAACTTTTAAAAATTATTGGTGAAGAAAAATTTGTAGATTTAAAAATTGATACAAGTGTTGAACTAAATAGTGAAATAGAAGAAATTATTAACCAAAATGTTGCAGAAATTATCTTACAAATCCCTGAGTATAAAATAAGCAATTATCAATTGGCAAAAGCACAAATTCAAGCAAAACTTGCAAAAAGTAATTTTTATCCATCAATATCTTTTTCTGCAGGTTATGGTTTTTCGGACACAAAACCTGTTCCTGATAAAGATAAATGGAGTTTATCTTTAAGTTTGAGAGCGTCTTATAACATATTTAATGGTTTCAGAGATTTGACTGATTTAAAAATTGCAAATAATAACATAAAGACAGCAGAGTTTGAGTTATATAATACAAAATTGACTTTAATAAACAATTTTTACAATTTAAAAAATAACTATGTTGATACAAAAGAATTGTTAGAAGTTAAAGAAAAATATCTTAGTGCGTTAGAAAAACAAGCAGAGATTGTTTCTATAAAATATGCGAACGGTCTTGCAACATATTATGACTGGTATCAAACAGAAGAAAGTTTTATCAATGTTCAGAAAAGTTTGTTAAATCTTAAAAAAGAACTTATTTTATCAGAACTAAAGTTAAAAAAGTTTTTAGGATGGACTGAATAAAGAATAAATTAAAATAACCTTAAGGAAGGATTTGGTATGAAAAAAATAATTATAATTATTATTGTGTTAGTATTAGTTTTAGGGACAATTTTTTATATTTTTAAACAAAAGAATATAAAGAACAAAAAAATGGTTGAGATAAAAGTTTACTACGGAGATATTGTTTCTGTGATACGTCTTAATGGCAGTGTGGAACCAAGGAATCGCCTTCCTATAAAACCACAGATTGCTGGTCGTATAGATGACATTCTTGTTGTGGAAGGACAGAAAGTTAAAAAAGGAGAAATTATTGCATGGTTAAGTTCTTCAGAACGTGCTGCGTTGTTAGACATTGCAAAATCTCAGGGTGAACAAGAATACAAAAAATGGCAAGAGATTTATAAACCCACACCGATAATTGCTCCACTTGACGGATTTATAATAGTAAGGAACAAAGAGCCAGGGCAAACAGTTACAACTAATGATAACATAGTAGTTATGGCAGACGAACTTATAATAAAAGCATTTGTTGATGAAACAGACCTAAGGTATGTAAAACTTGGCCAAAAAGTGAGAGTTTCTTTAGATGCATATCCTGATATAAAATTTAGTGGTATAGTTGAACATATTGCTTATGAATCTAACGAGATAAGCAATGTTAAAGTTTATGAAGTAAAAATTAAACCAGTTTTTTCACCGACAGGTTCTTTCTTTAGTTCGCCGATGAAAGATAGAATACAAAGAAAACCTTATGAGTTTATCCCGAGAAGTGAGAGAAAAGAATTTTCAAAAAGTTTTGTTTACCAGAAAAGGACAGAAGATATATCATCAATTCTTCGTTCAGGGATGAGTTCTACAGTAGAAATCATTGCTGAAGAAAGAAGAAATGTCCTTGTTTTACCGACAACAGCAATAATTGATACAGGTAAAGAAAAATATGTATTAGTCAAAAAACAAAACAAAGTTATAAAACAACAAGTTGAGACAGGTTTAAGTGATGGAAAAAATATAGAAATAATCAATGGATTGTCAGAAGGAGATGTCGTAGTAGTTACTCAAGGTAAAATATATAGTGGACCATTTTCATCATCAAGTTCAATACGAGGGTATCAAAATCCGATGTCAAGCTTTTTTAGAAGGCAATAGTTATGGAGATAATAAGATTAGAAAATATAAAAAAAATTTATAAATTAGGTAGTGTAGAAGTTTTAGCGTTAGACGATGTTTCTTTATCTATTCACCAAGGCGAGTTTGTAGCAATAATGGGTCCTTCTGGTAGTGGGAAATCAACTTTGTTGTATCTTTTAGGATTGTTAGACAGACCTACATCTGGTAAATATTATCTTTTCAACAATGATGTTTCAAACTTTAATGAGAAACAACTTGCTGTTTTAAGAAACAAATTTTTTGGTTTTGTATTCCAAAATTATAATTTACTTTCACGAATTACAGCTTTAGAAAATATTCTTTTGCCACTTATTTATTCTGATGTTAATCATTTAAAAGAAGAAAATAAAGAACGTGCGATAAAATTGCTTTCTCAACTTGGATTAAAAGATAGATTATATCATAGACCTACAGAACTTTCTGGAGGGCAACAACAACGTGTTGCAATAACACGTGCGTTAATAAACAGTCCTGAAGTAATCCTTGCAGATGAACCTACTGGCAATTTAGATAGTAAATCAGCAGCTGAAATTATAGAAATTTTTAAACAACTCAATTCAGAAGGAATTACAATAGTTTTAGTAACACACGAAGCAGAGCTTGCTTCTACTGCAAAACGTGTTATAAAACTTCGTGATGGAAAAATTGTCTCTGATGAAGTTAGAGAACAAAACACAAAAGTTTTTTCTTTAAAATCTGATACAATACAACAAATATCTTTACCAAAACCAAGAATTTTTAGTTTCTCAAAAATAAAAGATTATTTTGTTGAAGCACAAAAAGCTCTTTCTGCAAACAAAACAAGAACAATACTTTCAGTTTTAGGAGTAGTAGTAGGTGTTGCAAGTTTGATAGCAATGTTGTCTTTAGGTCAAGGTGCTCAAGAACAAGTTAAAAAACAAATTTCTAACTTAGGGTCAAACTTATTGATGGTACAACCGTCGTTAAGACGTGTGGGTGGTGTAGCAGTAGAAGCTTCAGCAATACGAGGGTTCACAATAGAAGATTTAGAAGCTATAAAAACAATTTTTGAAATAGAATCTGTTACACCGTATGTTTCTGGTAGAAGACAAGTTGTGTATAGGAACAAAAATTGGAATACTCGGGTTGATGGTGTCTCTGTAGAGTATCAGTTTATAAGAAATTCTGTTCCTGTTTTAGGCAGGTTTTTTGACGAAAATGAACAAAAGTTAAGAACACGTGTTGCAGTGATTGGTCAAGAAATAGTAAACCAACTTTTTGGTAATAAAGATCCATTAGGCGAGTTTATAAAAATAGGTCGGCTTGATTTCCAAGTAATAGGTGTGTTACCAAAAAAAGGTGCTACAGGATGGCGTAACGAAGATGATAAAATTGTCATCCCTTATACAACATCAATGTATAGGGTGTTTGGTAAAAATTTTATTGACAGTTTTGATGTAAAAGTGAAAGAAGGATATGATTTAAACGAAGTTGGTGAAAAAATAAGAAAAGTTTTGTTAAGACAACATCGTTTCCCTGAAACAAAAACAGAACTTATAGATGTTAGAAACCTTGCTGAAATACAACAGACAATTACTGAAACTACAAAAACATTTTCGTTTCTTCTAGGCTCAATAGCATTTGTAAGTTTGTTAGTAGGTGGTATTGGGATAATGAATATAATGTTGGTATCAGTGACAGAACGTACACGAGAAATTGGTTTAAGGAAAGCAATAGGTGCAAACAATACAGATGTTTTGATACAATTTGTTATAGAATCAATTTTTATTTGTATACTTGGCGGAATAATAGGTATTTTGTTAGGATGTGGGATTTCTGTTTTGTTATCAGCAGTTGCAAAATGGAATACAAAAATTGTTTTCTCTTCAATATTATTATCCTTCAGTTTTTCAGTAATAGTAGGACTTATCTTTGGTATCTGGCCTGCAAGAAAAGCATCTCTGCTTGACCCAATTGAAGCATTAAGGTATGAATAATAAAAAAATGAGATATTGAAATAATAAAAATAAATTCATAATAAATTGTTAAACCATAAAAAAGAGGTGATAAATACTTATGAAAAAATTATCGTTAATAATAAGTTTGTTGTGTTTAGTTTTTACTCAACAAGTTTTTAGTAAACAAGGTCAACATATTGGTGAACAGAAAATGTTGGATGTGGACATACAGTTTTCAAATATGTCTGGTACTACAGTTACTAACGCAAATGGAGTATATTACAACTTTTGGGGTTATGTGTTTCATGAAAATAAAGTTTATCCTCCACAATACTGGGGTACATACCCTCTTTATTTCTTTGGCCAAGAAGTTGGTGTAACAGTTAAAATTACTAACAAAGGTCCTAAAGAAAAGGCAAAAGTACGTATTAAAGTAGAATCATATGTTCTTAATACAGATGGTAGTAATGGCGTACCATTGATGACACCAAAAGTGATTGATGTTGAAGTTAATAAAAACGAGACAAAAATTATTGATGCTTCGTTTGTTGCAGATTATGTTGAAGGAGCTGATTCTGGGTTAGATCGTTTTATTGTTAAAGTTCTACATATAAACGAAGGTGGTGGTTTTGGAAATCCAGAACCTGCACTAATCATGGTCAAAGAAGGTATTTTCTGCCCACCTAAATATAATCAAGAAGTAAAATAAATTTTTTAATAAACAAATTGCTGATAATTCACAAAGACTTTGTTCATTAATAAAGTTTCTTATTCTTTTTATCTTCTCTTGACTTATAAAGCAAAATAATATACATTATGATTATAACATTATGATTTTATGATAAAAATAATATTTGATAAATCATACCGCTACAAACTGTTTTTTTGTGGTATTCTGATGAGATATAGCGGTTATGATTTATCTCACCAAAATATGCTCATAAAAAATAGTTGCTAAAACTAATTTTTTAGGAGGAAACAAAGTGAAAAGATATTATGAAATAGTAACAATTTTTGTTCCCGATATTACTGAAGATAAATTAAACGAAAAAATAACAAGAATTAAAAATTTGATAAAAACATCAAATGGCGAAATTATAAAAGAAGAAAACTGGGGTAATAAAAAACTTGCTTATGAGATTAAAAAACATACCAACGGGATATATTATTTTATATTTTGCAGTGTAGAAAAAACAACTTTTGTTGAAGACCTAAAAAATATTTTATTGAAAGATGAGAATATTTTAAGATATGGTGTTAAAAAAATTGACCATAGAAAAATTAAAGATAAGCTTGAGAAAAGTGTGTTAGAAGAAAAATTTTCAAAGGAAGCAGTTTAAAAAACATTAATGGTAGTACAAAGTTATGATGAAAACAAAGTTGTTCTTTCAGGAAGATTGGTTCAGGATCCGGTATTAAAATATACCTTAAGTAAGACACCTGTTTTAAGGTTCACTTTAGCAGTCAACACTTTCTATAAAGATAAAAAAGAGACATTGTATATTCCTGTAGTAGCGTATAGCGAGTTAGCTTTAGAAGTCTCTTCGTTAATAAAAAAAGGTACGCGAATAAGAGTTGAAGGACGATTAGTTAATCGTAAGATAAAATTTTCTAATGAAGAAGAACATAAGTTAGTAGAAGTTGTTGCAAACAAAATTGAAGTTTTTGCAAAATAACTAAAGGAGAACAAAACTAATGGACAAAAATAAAATGTTTCAACATGGAGAACCAGAAGATTTATATAAAGTAAACAATCCAAAGGTATACATCGTTGTTCCAAAACTGCCTCAGAAACTGCAACCTTTGTTAGAAATAGCGTATAATTTATGGTGGGTGTGGAATAGTGATGCATTTGAGTTGTTTCGTAGGATAGACCGCGACTTGTGGGAAGAAGTAGCTCATAATCCTATTCAACTTTTAGGTAAATTACCTAAAGAAAGACTTCATGAATTAGAACAAGATGAAAGTTTTTTAGCACATTTGAACGAAATATATTCTGAATTACAAAATTATTTATCTTCGCAAGCATGGTTTTTTAAAGAGTTTGATAAAGAACACCATAATTGTAAGATAGCATATTTTTCAATGGAGTACGGTCTTACTGAAGCAATACCAATGTATTGTGGTGGGTTGGGTGTGTTAGCAGGTGATTTGTTTAAATCAGCTTCGGATATGGGATTACCAATGGTAGGTGTTGGTTTAGCGTATAGATACGGATATTTTAAACAATATTTAACAGACGACGGTTGGCAAAAAGAAGAGTTTGAAGAACTACATTTTTTCCGACTGCCAATGAAACGTATGGCTGATAAAGATGGTAATCCATTAAGGCTGTCAATAAATCTTTTAGTTTCATTAGATGAAAAAAATATAAAAGAAGAAAAAATTTATTTTGAAGTATGGGAAATAAAAATAGGACGCAACTCTTTATTTTTGTTAAGTACTGATATACCAGAAAATACAATGGAAAACCGTGCGATTACATCTTCTCTTTATGGGGGAGATTTAGAAACACGGTTGAAACAAGAAATTGTTTTAGGTATTGGTGGAGCAAAATTGTTGAGATATCTTAATCTTAACCCAACAGTATGGCATATGAATGAAGGTCATTGTGGTTTTTTAATTTTAGAAAGAATACGACAACTTGTAACAGAAGAAAACCTTACTTTTGAAGAAGCACGAGAGTTCGTTAAATCTACATCTGTTTTTACTACACACACACCTGTACCTGCAGGAATTGATGTATTCCCTGCTGAGTTAATGAAAAAATATTTCTCCAGCTACTGCAATGAAATAAAAATATCTATTGAAGATCTTTTAGCATTAGGTAGAGAAAATCCGTGGGATAAAAATCAAGGTTTTTCAATGGCTGTTTTTTGTATTAGAAACTCAGAGTTTATAAACGGCGTAAGTAAATTACACGGAGTTATTTCAAGAAACATGTGGAAAAATTTGTTTCCAGGATTGCCAAGGTTTGAAATACCAATTGATTACATTACTAATGGAGTACATATAAACACATGGGTGTCAAACGAATTTGCAGCGTTGTTTAACAGATACATTGGCCCTCAATGGAAAACTGAACCTGAGAACCAATCTGTGTGGCAGAGGATAAAAGATATACCTGATGCTGAATTGTGGAGGTCTCATGAACGTCGCCGTGAACGACTTATAGCCTTTGTAAGAAAACGTTTAAGAAAACAACTTGAACATGCTGGTGCTACAAGAGCACAAATTGAACAAGCAGAGGAAGTTTTAGATCCCGAAGCATTAACAATAGGTTTTGCAAGAAGGTTCGCAGAATATAAACGTGCTACACTGATTTTTAGAGATATTCAAAGATTAAAGAAAATTTTGTTAGATAAAGAACACCCTGTACAAATTATAATAGCAGGTAAGGCGCATCCTTATGACAATATTGGTAAAGAACTTATAAAATATGTAATACAAATAACTCGTGATCCTGAGTTGAAAGGAAAGATTGTTTTTGTAGAAGATTATGATATGAATGTAGCACATTATTTAGTGCAAGGTTGTGATGTATGGCTTAACTTACCAAGAAGACCGCTTGAGGCGTCTGGTACAAGTGGTATGAAAGCTGCTGCAAACGGTGTTTTAAATGTTTCTGTGTTAGACGGTTGGTGGTGTGAAGCATATGATGGTGAGAACGGTTGGGCTGTAGGCGGTGGAGAAGAATATACTGATCCTAATCTACAGGATGAAATTGAAAGTAGGATATTGTATGACATTTTGGAGAAAGAAGTGATACCGTTGTTTTATACTCGTGGTAGTGATGGTCTTCCACGAGGATGGATCAAAAAAATGAAAGATTGTATGATGAGTATTATACCAAAATTCAATTCTAACAGGCTAATAGAAGATTATACTAGGAAGTTTTATCTTCAATGTGATATCAATTTTTGGAAGAATAAAGAGAATAATTATCATAGTGTAAAAGAATATGTTGAATGGCAAAAAAGAGTTGTTTCGCATTGGGATAAAATAAAAATTTTAGAAATAAAAGATAATATCCAGGGTTCTTATAACTTAGGTGATAAAATTGAAGTTATAACAAAAGTTTTTATTGACAAATTGTCAATATCAATAGAAGATTTGTCTGTACAATTGTACTATGGTTATCTTGATTCTAAAAGTAGAATTTCGGAACCAAAGATCAAAGAAATGGAAGTTGTGGACAAAGAAAATTGTGTGTTTAAAGGCGAAATTGAGATAGATCGTGTGGGACATTGTGGATATGTTGTGCGTATATTACCAAAGTTTAAAAACAAAGTTGTGTATATACCCGGGTTGATAAAATGGCAATGATATAGTAAAATTATTACCTATTGTCTAAAAGTGTAATATCTTGTCTCCGTAGGAGGTAAAATATATGGATGAAAAAATAAAAGATATACCAACAAGTATGCCAACATCAATAGTTGAACGAAAAGTGGAAGTTGTACCACAGATAACAGATCTGCCAACAAGTTATGGTGATACAAAAATAGTGTTGTTACCGAGGGATCCGTGGTGGTGTTTCGCATATTGGGAAATTGGAGAACAAACGAAACAAGAAATTAAAAATTTATATGGTGAAAATGTTAAATATGTTATACGAGTATACGATGTAACAAATGTTATCAATTTTGATGGCAAGAATGCAAATAAATATTTTGATATAGAAATAAATCCTCTTGCTAACAATTGGTATATAAACGTTGCTGAAACGAACCGTAGTTGGTGTGTTGATTTAGGTCTTATCACACCAGATGGTAAATTTATTGTAGTTGCAAGATCAAATATAGTTATGATGCCAAGATACGGTGTTTCACCACTTACAGATGAACAATGGGCTGTTTTACAACGAGAGTTTGAACGGTTGTTAGAACTTTCTGGTGTATCGATGATAGGTAAAGGATCATTTGATATTGCAAAACTTATGCGTGAAAGATGGGAAGAGCTTTTAGCAATTTCACAACTGCAACAGTTTATAAGTTCAGGCTTTGTATCTTCGTTTGCAAGAAGAGAAGTGGAACAACTACCTAAAGAGTTCTACCTAAAAGCTGATACAGAACTTATTGTTTATGGTGAAACATTGCCTGATGCAAAACTTTATATAAACGGTGACGAGTTTAAACTTTCAGACGATGGAAGATTTTCATTACGTATGAGTTTGCCTGACGGAGAAAAAGTGATACCTATAAAAGCAGTTTCTTCTGATGGAACAATGCAGAAAGAAATTGTGTTTATTGTAATACGAAAAAGTGAAATAAAATAGAAATAGTTCAATGAACATTTTTGATTTTTTAAGAAAGAATAGAGAGAATATTTTTATAATAACAATAATTGGATTTCTTGGCGGAATTTTTTTAGGTTTTGGTGGTTATTTAAGGTATTATTCAGTTATTGACACAGCAGCAGTTGTTAATGGTGTGAAAATACCGCTACAGCGGTTCAACCGGCAAGTTAGTTTAGCTATTGATAATTATCGTAATCAAGGCAACGAAATTACTGATGAAATGATACGTTCAATTAGACAACAGGTCCTTCGTGATTTGATTCAAGAAGAAGTATTTTGGCAAGAAGCAAAAAAATATGGTATCACAGTTTTAGACCAAGAAGTTTATTATGATATAATGCGTATCCCTGCTTTTCAAAAAGATGGGAAGTTTGACAGAGAAACATATTATCGAACTTTGGTATTAAGATTAAAAACAACACCAAAAGAATTTGAAGAAACGCGTAGGAAACGTATTGCTATGTTTAAACTACGAGATTTTATTATTTCTGGTGTTAAACTTTCTCCAAAGGAAGTAGAAATGTATTATCAAAAATATAAACCAAAAAATGATGAAGAAAAACAAAAGTTGTACCAACAACTTTTACAAGAAAAACAAACTGCTGTCCTTGAAGAATGGTATAAACAGATTAATAATAATTTGAAGATAAAGATTTACATAAAAGATTTATAAAATATAGGATGGTAGTTTTCTTTTTCTCCATGCTTGTCTTACCATTACTGCAAGAATAACAAATATTGTTAAAAGATAAATTCTTGCAAAAATCACTACTGGCAAAGTTTCTTTATTTACATTTTTAAGCAAAATAATATTTATCCCCTCAGATAAAAGATAACTTATAAGAATTACGATTAAGATAATAGGAGTGATGTATTTTATTATAAACTTATATATTTTTGGCAGTTTTATATCAGCACCGAGATGCATCTCTTCCCATGCTTTGTCTATTCCAAAAACCCAAGAGAACAAAATTGATTCAATACATCCAAATAAAACTAAACAAAAAGTACCACCCCAAAAGTCAAGTTCGTCAACTATACCATACCTAAACAAAAATATTGATGGCTGACATAAGAAAAATGTCACTACACTATAGATAAATACAGCATCTTTTTTAGGTAAGTCAAACTCATCTTCAAGGAATGCTATTGTAGGTTGTGCTAAAGAGACAGAAGAAGTGATCCCTGCTAAAAACAAAAGCAAGAACCAACAAAATGCAAAAATTGTCCCTAACGGAATTTGTTTAAAAATAACAGGCATTGTCACAAAACCTAAACTAAACGCGCCTGAGGAAGCAACTTCAACGGCCTTTTGTGGACCTAAAAAAGTGAATGCTGCTGGTATCACAATAGAAGCGCCTAGGACAACTTCTACAAATTCGTTTGTAGTAGCAGAGGTTAATCCTGAAAGTATAACATCATCTGTTTTTCTTAAATAACTTGCATATGTTAGTATAACGCCAATACCAACCGAAAGTGTAAAAAATATTTGTCCAGCAGCTGCAAGCCATACTTGTGGATCTTTAAGTTTTGAAAAATCTGGACTCCATAAAAAGTTAAGTCCATTAATAGGATTGTTTTCAGGGAAAGAAGGGTTAGGGGTGCCAAGTGTTAACACACGTATTACTAAAAAAATTGCTAACAACAAAAGTATTGGCATTGCCCAGTTACAAAATTTTTCTATACCTTTTTTAATACCAAAATATATAATTGTTATATTAGCAGCGAAGGTTAAAATAAAAAATAAATAGGAATACCAACTTGAAGTATACCATGATAAAAACTCGCGCATTTGTTCTGCTGTAGAAAGTTGTGCAAACTTTGGTGTTAAAGTGAAGACAGTGTAACCTAAAAGCCAAGATTCAATATAAGTATAATACATAAAAATTACTAATGGACCAAAAATACCTATTACACCAAAGTATTTTATAAACCTATTTTTTTGCCACATTGTATGGAAGATTCCCGGTGCTGTACCATGACCAAACCCGCCGCCGAAACGTCCTGCTGTCCATTCTATCCACATCAGCGGAAGACCTAACAAAAGAAAAGAAAGAATATATGGTATCATAAAAACTCCGCCACCGTTACGAACCGCTTGTACTGGAAAACGTAAGAAGTTACCTAACCCTACTGCTGAACCTGCAACCGCCAAAATTGTACCAATTTTTGAACTCCAATATTCTCGTTGCATTAGTTTAAATCCCCCTTGTATAGAATTGAAGTAATTTATAAAAAATTTAAAAATAATTCAACTTTGTTGAAAACAAAAAAATTTTTTTGTATAAAGTAAATCTATTTTTAGATTTTGGATAAACAAAAATGAAACTAATTATTTTTTTATTTTTCCTTTTTTCGTGTACACCATCGCCACAACACTTGTTAAAACAAGCAATAAAAGAGGAACAGAAACAAAATTATTCTTCTGCAGAACAAAAATATATGACAATAATAGTTAAACATAGCAAAAATGAACTTGTTTGTGAAGCAAAATATAGGCTAGCATTGTTATATAAAGATGTGTACAAAGATTTTCTTCAAGCACAACTTTGGTTCTCCGAAATTATAAATAATCATAAAGATACAAAATTTCATAGGTTAGCACAAATAGGTCTTTTAGAATCGCCTGATTATCTTGGTATAATAGATGGCAACAGAATATCAATTGGTGATGTTGAGAGTTTAGGGAAAAACATGCGGTTTTTTACTGAATATAAGAAATTAGATTATGATTTGTATATAAGTACAACAAGGTTATACGCTGGTGATAAAGTTATTCGACAATATGTGAAATATTATTATAAAGATGGGGAAGAAATAAAAGAGTCAGACTATAATTTGAAAACAAAAAACTCAGATAAATATACAGTAGTTCTAAAATTGCCAATACGGAAAAATAATTCATGGACAACAAAAAAAGAAGGAAAAGTCGTTATTTACACAATTTTTGATACAAATTTAACAGTGAAAGTTAAAAAAGGATATGTGTTTGAAAATTGTATAAAAGTTATGGAACAAAACAAAGGTGAGAAAGGAGTAAGATTTTTATATTATGCTCCTAATAAAGGTTGTGTGAAAATTACAACTGCAAGTATTTTTGATCTTTATAAAGAATATACGGTTATGGAAGTTGTGGATTGAAAAATGTAGGGCAAGGCTTCAGCCTTGCAATTTTTAAATACATTAAAAACGGGATTCAAGTATGAAAACATATAAAATAGCAGTAATACCAGGAGATGGTACAGGTCCTGAAGTTATAGCTGAAGGTGTTAAAGTCTTAGAAGCAGCAGCAAAAAAATACAATGTAAAATTTGAATTTATTTATTTTGATTTTGGTGGAGAAAGATATTTAAGAACAGGAGAAACACTACCAGATTCTGCAATTGAAGAACTTCAAAAATTTGATGCTATATATCTTGGTGCAATTGGCCATCCTGATGTTAAACCTGGTATTTTAGAAGTTGGAATACTTTTGAAACTCAGATTTACTTTTGACCAATATATAAATCTTCGTCCTGTGAAATTATTTCGAGCAGAAGATTGTCCTATTAAAGATAAAAATCCACAAGATATTGATTTTGTTGTGATTCGTGAAAATACTGGCAGTGTATATACAGGTGTTGGCGGTGTTGTACAAAAAGGGACAAAAAACGAAGTTGCAACACAAGTTATGATTTATACATATCATCAAGTTGAAAGATGTATTCGTTTTGCATTTGAATATACAAGGAAAAGAAACAAAAAGAAGTTGTTAACACTAGTGCATAAAACAAATGTTTTGACATACTGTGGTGATTTGTGGATGAGAGTATTTGAAGAAGTTGCTAAAGAGTATCCTGATATAAAACAAGATTACAATCATGTAGATGCTTGTTGTATGTGGTTTGTTAAAAATCCGGAGTATTATGATGTTGTGGTGACAGAAAACATGTTTGGTGACATTATTACAGATTTAGCTGCGATTATACAAGGTGGATTAGGTATAGCTGCAGGTGGAAATATTAACCCTAATGGTGTTTCAATGTTTGAGCCGATGGGAGGTTCTGCTCCCAAATATGCTGGTAAAAATATGATAAATCCGTTAGCTGCGATATATGCTGGAAAAATGATGGTTGAGTTTTTAGGAGAAGAAGAAATGGCAAAAGATATAGAAAATGCGATACAACAAGCATTACTAAGTGGCAAGATTAAAAGCCTTGCTGCAGGCAAAATGGGACTTACAACACAACAGGTAGGAGATTTAGTTGCAAGTTTGGTATAAGAAAGGGGCATTAAAAATTATGTACAACATTGCAGTTGTAGGTGCAACAGGAGCTGTAGGTCAAGAAATGCTTAACATGTTAGATATAAGGAAGTTTCCTGTAAACAAAATCTATCCGTTTGCATCAAGTAGGTCAAAAGGTAAAAAAATAAAGTTTAAAAATAACGAATACGAAGTTATTGAACTAACAAAAGAAAATGTTGAAAAATATTCTAATGAGATACAACTGGCTTTATTTTCAGCAGGAGCGTCGGTGTCAAGAGAGTTTGCACCTATTTTTGCTCAAAAAGGTATATTTGTTGTTGACAATTCTTCTGCATGGCGTATGGAACCAGATATACCGTTAGTTGTACCAGAAGTAAATTCTCATACTTTATCAAAAGATAAAAAAATAATAGCTAACCCGAATTGTTCTACAATACAGATGGTTGTTGTGTTAGCTCCGATACATAAAGTTGCAAAAATCAAAAGAATAATTGTTTCAACATATCAATCTGTATCAGGTGCTGGTGGTAAAGCAATGGTTGAACTTTTTGAAGAAGCAAAGAAAGTTTTAGAAAAACTTGAGAGGCAAACTTCGTTAATATCATCAGATAATACCATATTTTTTGTAGAAAAACAAAAAGATTCTATTTTTCCAAGACAAATTGCTTTTAATTTGATACCACAGATTGATATTTTTTTACAAAATTTGTATACTAAAGAAGAGATGAAAATGGTTAACGAAACAAAAAAAATTTTGGAAGATGAGAATATTAAAATTTCAGCGCAATGTGTCCGCGTACCAGTTTTTAGAGCACATTCGGAATCTGTATGGATTGAGACAGAAAAAAAAATTACTGTAGCAGAAATTAAAGAAATTTTAAGTAGCCAACCATCAGTTAAAGTTATAGATGATCCTTTTAATGAAGACCCAACTTTAAGATACCCAACTCCTTTAGATGCTACATCACAACAAACAACTTATGTTGGAAGGATTAGAGAAGATTTATCTTGTGAAAACGGTTTCGTTATGTGGATTGTGTCAGATAATTTGTTAAAAGGTGCTGCGCTTAACGCTGTTCAAATTCTTGAAAAATTGATTGAGAGAAAAGTTGTATGAAAAAATTAATAGTTAACGCTGATGATTTAGGTCTAAATCCGAAAGTTAATCAAGGTATTATACAAGCTTTTAAAGATGGTGTTGTAACAACAGCAAGTTTGATAGTTACAAAAGAAGGTTTTGAAGATGCGGTAAATCTTATAAAAGACAATCCAAGGTTAGCAATAGGAATACATATTGATTTAGACGAATATTTTGATATAGACCATAGTCGCGGACGAATAGTAGGTTATAAAGTTCCTCTTTTGCCAATAGATGAAATTTGTTCAAAAATAAGACAACAAATAGAACTTGTTTTGTCGAAAGATATTAACTTAGATCATCTTTCTGGACATCATCATGTTCATCTAGTTAAAGAAATTTTACCAAAAGTTGTTGAACTAATGAAAGAATATAAAATACCTGCGATAAGGTTTAGTAAAAAAATAATGCCTGATCCGAGTTTGTATGACGAATTTAAAAAAATAATAGATGAGAACGGTATTGTTTACCCTCCGTATTTTATTGAAGGTTGGTATTGGGGTAACATCGATGAACCATATACAATTGCAGAACTTATGACACATCCTGGGTATGGTGAGTTATGGCGAGAATATGAACTTTCTGCAAGTTGTGATCCAAAATTAAAAACGTATCTTAGAGAAAAAAATATTCAACTTATTACATTTACAGATTTAGTGAACGAATTTAAATATTCACAACACACAAGTGGCAGTTTATAAACTTGTAGTTGAATACAACGGTAAAAATTTTTATGGTTCTCAGAAACAAAGTTCTTTGAGAACAATTGAAAGTGTACTTGAGAAAGTTTTTAACAATTTATTAAATTCTAAAAATTCTAAAGTTTTATTTCTTTCTAGGACAGACAGAGGCGTTCACGCCTTAGCTAATATAGCAAAACTTGTTTGCGATAAAGAATTTGATACAAAAGAGTTTTTAGAAAAGATAAACTATTTTTTACCAGAAGATGTAAAAATTGTTAAAATTAGTAAGATTAACAAAAAAAGTAGACTAAAGCCAAAATATAAGGTGTATTATTATATAGTATATAATTCTTCTTCTGCTCCAGTATTGTTGAAAGAGTATTGTTTATGGGTGAAACAAAAAATTTCATATGTTGTTTTACGTAAAGCAATAAAAATTATAACAAACAGTAAAAATCTTAATTTTGTTGCAACAAAAGCTGATGTTGAAAATAAAAAAACCTTAGGATGTAAAGTAAAAATTAAATTAGCGAAAATACAACAATTTTTAATTTTTAAATTTATAGGGACAAAATTTACTCAACATATGATACGTAATATTATGTCTTTATTGATCCAAACTTCAACTGGAAGAATTTCTTTAGAAGAACTTAAAAAAATTGTTTCAACATGGAAGTATTGTAAGATACCTCCTGCTGATGCTAATGCACTTTTTTTGACAAAAATTGTGATATAAAATAACTTCAACGACAAAGATGTTCTACAAACATTACAAAAATTTTAAATGTTCTTAACGAAGTGAAATTTTGCAGCAACATACGGTTGTTTTATGAAATAAGGTTTAGAAAAGTAAAAATTAAAGAGTTAAATTGTGACAAAAAGTGTATTATACACCATCGCTATGAGTAAAAAAAGAAAATAAAATTATGAAGAATACAAGTTGTGTTATACTTGCTGCAGGTGAAGGGACGAGGATGAAATCTGATATACCGAAAGTGTTATTTGACATCTGTGGCAAAACAATGATTGAACATTTACTTGAGACAGTTAAAGAGTTGGATTTTTATAGAGTTTACATAGTAGTTGGGTACAAATCTGAATTAGTACAACAAAAAATTTTACAGACAACTGTTTCTAAAAAATTAAAAAATAAGTTAATTTTTGTACAACAAGAGAAACAACTTGGTTCAGGTGACGCTTTAAAACTTGTTGAGAAACATGTTTCAAAATTTGAGAAATATTTAGTTGTTCTTTCAGCAGATGTTCCTCTTGTTAGCAAAGAAACTTTAAAAGAGTTGATATCACAACATTGTTCTAATTCAGTGGAGTGTAGTGTATTATCTGTGTTTTTAGAAAATCCGTATGGATATGGTAGGATACTCAGAGATGATACAAAAAAGTTTATTTCAATAATTGAAGAGATTGATGCTACTGAACAACAAAAGTTAATAAAAGAAGTTAATACTGGAATATATGTTTTTTCTTTGCCAAACTTATGGAATGCATTAAAACAGGTTACTCCTAATAACAAAAAAGGTGAGTATTATTTGACAGATGTAGTAAAATTTTTTTCCTCTAAACAAGCAGTTGTATGTAAAAATGCGGACGAAGTAAAAGGTGTAAACACTAAAAAAGATCTTGCAGAAATTATAGAAATTTTAAGAAAGAAAATTTTAGAAGATTTAATGTTATCAGGTGTGTCAATAATTTTGCCACAAACAGTTTATATTGATTGTAAAACGAAAATACAACCACAAACAAAAATTCTGCAAGGATGTGTAATTGTTGGTTCAGAAATTGGTAAAAATTGTGTAATAGGTCCTTATAGTTTTATTTCTAACAGTGAAATAGGTGATGATACAGAGATAACATATTCTTATATAAACCAAGCTAAGATTGGTAACAAATGTAGTATAGGACCATTTAGTAGAATACGTCCATCTACAGAACTTTCTGACGAAGTTAAGATAGGCAATTTTGTTGAGATAAAAAAAAGTAAAATTGGTAGTGGGACAAAAATTAATCATCTTTCGTATGTAGGAGATGCTGAAGTAGAAGAAAATGTAAATATTGGTGCTGGGGCTATCACTTGTAATTTTGATGGTATAAGAAAGCATAAAACGTATATTGGTAAAAACGTTTTTATAGGATCAAATGTTAATCTTGTTGCACCGATAAAAATAGGGAACAATGTAGTTATAGGTGCGGGTTCTACTGTGACTAAAGATGTACCTAAGAATACTTTAGTGATTGCACGTGCTCAAGAAGTCCATAAGTACAATCATAGGTTAATAAAAAAATTGTTTAGTGGTTAAAATTATGATTGGCCAACTTAAAGTTTTTAGTGGTTCCGTTAACAAAGAATTGTATCAAGAAATAATAGAGTATTTAAATATACCTAAAGGAAAAATTCATGTAGGTAGGTTTGCTGACGGAGAGATTGAAGTAAAGATAGAAGAAAATGTCCGTGGTGCAGATTGTTTTGTAGTGCAACCGACATGTCCTCCTGTGAACGAAAATTTAATGGAACTTTTGATAATAATAGACGCGTTAAAACGTGCATCTGCTGCAAGGATTACTGCTGTGATACCATATTTTGGCTATGCAAGACAAGATAGAAAAACTGAACCACGTGTGCCTATTACATCAAAACTTGTTGCAAACCTTATAGTAGCAGCTGGTGCAAACAGGGTTCTAACAATGGATTTACATGCAGGTCAGATACAAGGATTTTTTGATATTCCGGTTGACCAGCTATATGCCACACCTGTATTTTTGGAATATTTTAGTAGACATCCAGATTTTCAAGATAAACAACAAGTTGTTGCTGTATCTCCGGATGCAGGTGGTGTTGAACGTGCAAGAGCGTTTGCAAAACGGTTTGATGTTTCATTAGCTATTGTTGATAAAAGAAGACCATCGCCAAACCAAGCAGAAGTTTTACATGTTATAGGTGATGTGAAAGATAAAATAGCAATTGTTGTTGATGATATAATTGATACAGGTGGCACTTTGTTAAAAGTTGTTGACAAACTTTTAGAACATGGTGCTAAAAAAGTCTATGCTGCATGTACACATGCTGTACTAAGTGCTTCAGCTGAGAAAAAAATTGAACAGTCAAAACTTGAAAAATTAGTTGTTACTAACACAATTCCTATTGGGAATAAAAAAAACGATAAAATAGAAATTTTATCTGTAGGAAGACTTTTAGCAGAAGCTATCAGAAGGATAAATTTAAACACTTCAGTAAGTGAACTTTTTGTATAAAAAGGAGATTAAAATGAGCCAAGAGATTAAAATCACAGCTGAGCCTAGACAAATTACAACAAAAAAAGTGTTAAAAGAAAATAGAAAAAAAGGAATACTGCCTGCGGTAGCATATGGCGCTAAAGTAAAAACCATGCATTTGTGGGTGAAAGAAAAAATAATTGAACATCTGATTAAAGAAACTTCTGCCGAAGGAACTTTGTTTTATTTAGTTGTAGATGGCAAAGAGTATCCAGTAGTGATAAAAGAGATACAAAAAGATCCATTAACAGATAAACCTATCCATGTTGATTTCCATATAGTTTCATTAAAAGAGAAGATCGAAGTAAAAGTTCCTATTCATCTTAAAGGAGAAGAGGAAGTGTTAAAACATACTGGTGGAATCATAGATTTTCCATTAAGAGAAGTTAGAATAAAATGTTTACCAAAAGATATACCTACCCATATTGAAGTTGATATATCACAGCTTAAGATAGGACAAGCAATTACTGTGAAAGATTTGCCTCAGCAAAATTTTACAATATTAGAACCACCTGATACAATTGTTGTACATGTAATTTCAAAAAAAGTTGAAGAAGTAGTCCCGACACAGGAAACAGCAGCTGCTACACCACAAGAACCAGAAGTTATTGCTAAAGGAAAGAAAGAAAAAGAGGGGACTGCTTCTTCTGGGTGAAGAAAAATGATGAAGCTACTAGTAAAATTTCTTATATTATTTATGTTTTTTAACAATCTTTTACTTGGAGAGATTAATTTTAAAAATATCTCAGATAATTACTGGAATTCTTTTGGTTTTAATATATTAGGTGGTTTTGGAATAAACCCTTGGGTAATGGGTGGAGATTATATAGGCCATTGGGGGTTCGTTGATAGGGATTTAGATAGTAAAGAATTGTTTAGTGGATATCAATGGGGGATAGGTATAAGTTATAGACCTATAAAATATTTTGATATTTTCTTGAATTTACTTCTAGGAGAATATAAAGTTTTGCTTGGTAAAAAAGGAGATGTATTACATGGAGATGCTATATTTGATGCAAGTGGAGGAGAATGGTATCCGGATTCCCCACCGTTACCACAGGATATTTATTATATTTCAAAAGTTTATTTATCTCAGATTGGCACCAAAGGAATATATCCGATAACAAAATTTGTTGAACCATATATTGGAGTGGGTTTAAATATAGCAAGTTATGAATGTGCATTTGGGAATAAAGAAGCTACAACAGCTTATAGTGAAATTTTAACTGGTATTGGTTATGGAGTTAATCTTAATTTTGGTGTAAGCTTTAATATAATTTTAAATAATAAGATAGTTTTAAAATTTAGCCCTTATTTTGAAATAGGACATGTGGTTACTGATCCTACAGAAATGAATAATTGGATTTGGGAAGGATGGAAATATCATAACCAGTTTTTAATAACTACTTATTATAGATATGGAATAACACTTGGTTATTAAAGTGAAAGGGTAGCAGATGAAAATTAAACTTATTGTTGGTTTAGGAAATCCTGGAAGAGAACATATTTATGACAGACACAATATAGGTTTCATGATAATAGATTATCTTGCAAACAAATTTAATTTTAAATTGTTCAACCACAGAGATTTTTCTGTAGGTAAAACAAAGATTTATGGTAGAGAAATACAGTTTTTAAAACCGTTCACATATATGAATCTTAGTGGGCTAGCTGTTGAACAGCATATTAAAAAGAAAAAAATTTCACCACAGGAAATTTTAGTTATTGCTGACGATTTTAATATAAATTTAGGTACGATACGTATTCGTCAACGAGGTTCTTCTGGTGGGCATAACGGTCTTGCTTCAATTATTCAGTGGCTTAAGACAGAATATATACCGAGAATGAGGATAGGTATAGGACCTTTACCAGCTGGTGTTGATCCTAAAGATTTTGTATTGCAGAAATTTTCTCGTGAAGAATTACCAATTGTTGCAAAAATAAAAGAAGAAGTTGTAAATTTAATAAAAAAAATAGTTAAAGAAGGTGTTGAAAATTTGACTATAGAAGTAAAGTAGTAGTTTCCTCTGGGTGCGTAGCTCAGATGGTTAGAGTGCCGCTTTGACATGGCGGAGGTCACAGGTTCGAGTCCTGTCGCACCCAGGTTATTTTAGTTTTTAAGAGAAACATGTAGGGCAAAGCTTCAGCTTTGCTTTTAAAAGCAGATATTAATGAAAAATTCAAACAATTTCGACTTACAGACTTTAAGGCATTCTGCTGCTCATATAATGGCTTCTGCTGTTTTAGAACTCTTTCCGGGGACAAAGTTAGGTATTGGTCCCGCGATTGAGAACGGTTTTTATTATGATTTTGACTTACCTGTGAAACTTACTGAAGATGACTTGCCAAAAATTGAACAAAAAATGTTAGAAATTATTAAAAAAGATTATAAATTTATTCGTCAAGAAATAGCTAAAAATGAAGCAATTAAAATGTTTAAAGAACGTAACGAAATTTATAAATTAGAACTTTTAAACGAAATAAATGAAGATAAAGTGTCAATTTATATACACAACAATTTCATAGATTTATGTCGTGGCCCACATATAGAGTCTACTGGCCAACTTAAGTATTTTAAACTGTTATCTATCTCAGGCGCATATTGGCGTGGTGATGAGAAAAATCCGCAGTTAACAAGAATCTATGGTACGGCGTTTTTTACAAAGGAAGAACTTGAACAGTATTTATATCAGCTTGAGGAAGCAAAGAAACGTGATCATAGAAAACTTGGTAAAGAACTTGGCCTTTTTGAAATTTATGAAGAAGAGTTTGGTAGTGGTTTAGTTTTTTGGCTTCCAAAAGGTGCGATTGTTAGAAAAATCATTGAAGATTATTTACGTGAGTTTCATTTGAAAAATGGTTATCAAATAGTTTATACACCGCATATTGCAAAATCTACCTTATGGGAAATTTCAGGACATTTAAGTTTTTATTCAGAATACATGTATTCACCAATGGATATTGAAGGACAAAAATATATAATAAAACCGATGAATTGTCCAGGTCATGTATTGATTTATAAATCAAAATTACATTCGTATAAAGAATTGCCAATAAGATTTTTCGAACTTGGTACAGTTTATAGGTATGAACGTTCAGGTGTTTTACATGGTCTTATGCGTGTAAGAGGTTTCACACAAGATGATGCTCATATCTTTTGTACTGCAGAACAAATACAACAAGAAATATCAGCTCTTTTAGATACTGTGGTTGAGGTACTTAACAAATTTGGATTCAAAGAATACGATATTAAACTTTCAACACGGCCACAAAAATATATTGGCGAACTTGACAAATGGGAGATTGCAGAAAACGCATTAAAAACAGCCTTAGAAAACAAAGGGTTAAAATATGAAATAGATCCTGGTGAAGGAGTTTTTTATGGACCAAAAATAGACCTAAAAATAAAAGATGCGATTGGTAGGTTATGGCAGTGTTCAACAATACAAGTAGATTTTAATCTCCCTGTTAGGTTTGATGTTAAATATCGTGATAAAGATGGACAAGATAAATATGTTATAATGATACATCGTGCATTGTTAGGTTCTTTAGAACGGTTTTTTGCTGTGTTGATAGAGAGTTACGCTGGCATGTTCCCTTTATGGCTTACACCAGTACAGGTTAGAATTTTGCCAATAAGTGATAAGTTTTTAGATTATTCAAGAAAAGTTTTGCAAGAGTTTATAAAAAACAATTTTCGTGCTGAACTTGATGATTCTGATACAACTTTACAGTATAAAATTCGTGCTGGTATTACTCAAAAAATACCCTATCTTGTTATAATTGGGCAAAAAGAACAACAAGAAAATGTGATTTCAGTACGTCAGTATGGGTCAGAAAAAACAGAGGTTTATAAACTTGAAGAATTTATTAATAGATTGTTGACCATATTAAAAGAATAAGATTTATTTCTAAGGGAGGTTTGGTTTTAAAACAAAATATGGATTTTAAAAAATATAGAATAAACCAAAATATTCGTGCAAAAGAAGTAAGATTAGTAGATGAGAAAGGTCAGCAGATCGGTATAATGTCTATTCAAGAAGCGTTAAAGAAGGCAGAATCGTTAGGTCTTGATTTAGTTGAGATAGCACCAAATGCTAATCCACCTGTATGCAAGATTATGGATTTCTCAAAGTTTAAATATTTGCAAGAAAAGAAAGAAAAAGAATTAAGAAAAGCAAAAAGACATTCTGAAATGAAAGAGATTTATATAAAACCAACAATTGCTGAACATGATTTACAGATAAAGTTAAACCATGTTAAAGAATTTTTACAAAAACAACATCCTACAAAAATTTTGATTACATATTTTGGTAGATCGGTACAGTTTATGGACCAAACTTCTGAGCAGCTTATTGAAAAAATTAAAAATGAGTTGCAAGAATATGGTAATTTTTCAAATATAAAAAAAGATGAAAAAAGAATCTTGATAATAGTGGAGCCAAAAAAGAAATAGAAAGGAAGGTAAAAAACTATGAGTAAGCAAAAACTTAAATCACACAGTGGTGCAAAAAAAAGGTTCAAATTCACAGCTTCAGGTAAAATAAAATATAAAAAAGCTGGTAGAAGACATTTGTTAATTGGTACTTCAACTTCTCGTAAATACAGATTAAGAAAAGAGGGGATAGTTGATAAATCTAATATCAAAGAAGTGAAGTTAAATCTTCCATATGGAAAAAAATGAGTTTAAACAAAGGAGGTGTTAAAATTTATGGCAAAAATATATTATGACAACGATGCTGATTTAGAAATTTTAAAAGATAAAGTTGTAGGTATTATAGGTTATGGTATCCAAGGTAGAGGACAAAGTTTGTGTTTACGTCAGTCAGGTATAAATGTTATAGTAGCAGAGCTCGAAGGGACACAAAATTATCAACAAGCAATAAACGATGGTTTCCAAGTTTTTACTGCAGAAGAAGTTGCCAAACAAGCTCATATAATTCAAATTTTAACACAGGATCATCTTCAACCAGAAGTTTATAAAAAATCAATAAAAAAACATTTAAAACCGCCTAAAGCTTTGTGTTTCTCACATGGATTCAGTATACATTTTAAACAAATTAAACCTCCTAAAAATATAGATGTCTTTATGGTAGCCCCCAAAGGGCCAGGTGCACTAGTATGGGAGATGTATAAAGAAGGTAAAGGTGTACCAGCGCTTGTTGCTGTTTATCAAGATGCGTCAGGTAACGCGTTAAAACTTGCGTTAGCGTATGCAAAAGCTATCGGAGCAACAAAAGCAGGTGTTATTGAAACAACATTTAAAGAAGAAACAGAAACAGATCTTTTTGGTGAACAAGTTGTGTTATGTGGTGGTGTTTCAGCATTGATTCAGACGGCTTTTGATGTTTTAGTTGAAGCAGGATATCAACCTGAGATTGCTTATTTTGAAGTTTTGCACGAGTTAAAACTTATTACTGATTTAATTTATCAGTATGGTATTTCAGGAATGAGAAGAAGAGTATCAAACACTGCTTGTTATGGTGATTTAACTCGAGGTCCGCGCGTGATTAACGAAAAGGTTAAGAAAGTAATGAAAAAAATATTAAAAGAAATCCAAACAGGGAAATTTGCTCGTGAATGGATAAAAGAAAATAAAACTGGTAGACAAAAGTTTAATGAACTTTTAAAGAAAGGAGATGAACATCCTATTGAAGAAATAGGGAAAAAAATTCGTGAGATGATGCCTTGGATGGCTAAGTAAATTATCAATGCTTAAAGAAGCAAAAAAAATAATTTATTTTTTCTTTTTTATAAGTTTAATCACTTGGATAACAAGTTTTGCAATAAAATTTTTGTTACCTGTAACTATAATTTTTTGTTTGGTCACTCTTTTTTTAATAAATTTTTTTCGTGATCCTAACCGTGAGATAAAAACAAATGAAGATGTTTTGTATTCACCTGCTGATGGTAAAATTTTTGACATTGAAGAGACAGAGGACAGTTTTTGTATAAAGATATTTATGTCAATATTTGATGTGCATATACAACGCAGTCCTAGCAGTGGTGTTGTGAAAAAAATTGAATATAAAGAAGGCAAATTCATTCCAGCTGGGAAAAAAGAAACTGATATACAAAATGAGCAAAATACTATAGTTATAGAAAGCCGAGACGGAGATAATTTTGTAATCACGCAAATTGCTGGTATCTTTGCAAGACGTATTTTATGTTGGGTTAAAGAAAGGCAAAATATAAAACAAGGTCAAAAAATAGGTGCTATTCTTTTAGGTTCACAGGTAAATTTTGTTTTTCCAAGAAATAAGTATAGATTGTTAGTAACAAAAAATCAAAAAGTTTTTGCAGGGATAACTGTTGTTGCTATAAAAGTTAAACAATGAATGCTATAGTGCCGAAAGTATATTTGTTCCCTACCATTTTTACTGCAGCAAACATGTTTTGTGGTTTTTGGTCAATTGTTTTAAGTATAAAGGGGAACTTTGTAAAATCTGCTTGGTTAATAGTGTTAGGTATAATTTTTGACGGTATTGATGGTGTTATTGCGAGATCAAAAAATTTGTGTTCAATACTTGGTGCAGAGCTTGATTCGTTAGCAGACTTACTTACCTTTTGTATAGCACCGATAGTTTTAGTTTGGCAGTTAGTTGTTTATAGATATGGGTTTCCAGGAATAATGGTGTGTTTTTTATACATATTTTTTGGTGCATTGAGATTAGCAAAATTTAATTTTCTTTCTTTTTATAAACAGCAAGATGAAAAGATTTTGTTTTATGAAGGTCTTCCTGTACCAGCAGCTGCTGGGATAATTGTTTCAATAATTCTTTTGTTAAGTTTTTCAAGTGGCTGGTCTGGTGTTTCTAAAAAACATATTACGTTTTTGATCTCTTTGGTCCCAATTTTAGAAAATTTTCTTCCTGCAATAATACTGTTTTTAGGATTGTTAATGATTACAAAATTGCGTTATCCTAAAATTAACAATATATCACTTACAAAAAAGGTGTCGTTAAAAGTTTTTACAATCATAATAGTAACAACATTGTTAATTTTTTCATATCCTGAAAGTTCTATTTTCTTAATTTTTGCAGTTTATGTATTGTATGGTATTGCAGAATATTTTGTAAGAATTTATAAGATGAAAAGATTAAAGAAACAGATTACTGATGGTGAATGAAGAGATTTGATGTTGTTAAAAGAGAAGTTGTAAAAGCATATAAATATCTTTTTAAAAACAAATTTGTAGTAGGTTTTGACGGTAATATATCTGTCCGAATAGAAAAAGATAAAATTCTTATCACCCCCAAAGGAAAACAAAAAATAAATTTGTCTGAAAAAGATCTTGTAGTGATAGATTTTGACGGAAAAAAGATTTCTGGTAAAGTTCAACCTTCAGGTGAATGGCGTATACATAGTATTATATACCAAAATAGAAGAGATATTAATGCTATAGTACATACGCATCCCATATATTCAACAGTTATTAGTATTTGCGGGTTTGACCTAAACAAACCGTTGTTGCCAGAAACACTGTTTTATTTTCAAGGTATTGCACAAGTAGAATATGCAACTTTTTATACTGAAGAACTTGCAAAAATGATAAAAAAATATTTATCAAATAATGATGTTTTTGTTTTAAAAAACCATGGTTTAGTAACAATTGCTGAAGACCTACACTCTGCTGTTATAAAGACAGAAAAGTTTGAACATTTAGCAAAAATTTTTTGTCTTACAAAAATCTTAGGTAAACAAAAATTTCTTACAAATAGACAGATTAAAAAAATTAAAC
>Ga0071330_1058823_pt1 | contig 85380 bp, 87 predicted proteins | sample GBScel77sediment_FD_63802 | JGI IMG/M metagenome (GOLD analysis project Ga0071330, IMG submission 63802) | Hot spring sediment microbial communities from Great Boiling Spring, Nevada - Cellulolytic enrichment Sediment 77C v2 (version 2) | ecosystem: Environmental > Aquatic > Thermal springs >...
CGCTGCGTCATCACTGCTTTTTCCTCTGGCTTTCATAATGGAATCCTCCTTACGAGAAGAAAATCGAAGTTTGCAGATTTGAAATGAAGTCAAGTTGAGTTTGAGAATATTTAGTAATACTTCTCTCAAAAATATGGACGAAATTGTTATATAATTGCAAGTTACAATGTGAATATAGAGGTGAAGGAATGCTGCGAAAGGTTGTGTCTGCATTGCTTGTGTTTGTGATGTTAAGCAGTGCTGTGATGCCTGTTATGGCTGCAAGCGAGGTCAGCAGCGAGATACTGCTGAGAAGGGTAGTTTTAGCCTCTCTGAACGAGAAGGGAAAGCTTCAGCTGAACGTCATGTGGATAAACCAGACGATAAACTTCGGAAATAAGAGCTGCACAAGCAGCTGTTGCTCGTGCGGAAACGATACTTGTCCTGTAATTTTCTACAGCGTTGATGTCAACGAGGTTTACAACGTGAGCAAGAAAGGTGAAACTCTAAAACTTTTAAACGTCACGGTCTACAATGAGTCTTTCAGCTACAGCTTATACATGCTGAGCTACATAGTTGAGAGGGAGCAATACAATCTTACTGTTATTACGAGAACGATGCCCTTAAGCGACACCAACTTATTTGCAACGATGGTAAACATCGATCCCAGAGACGATAAAGCCAAGCCTGTGGCGGATGTTGTGTTCTTCACAAATAAAACAACCCTCGCCGAGCACTACAGACTGCTTGGCATGGTGCTGAATGATGTGAGGAGGAACGATAACACAAGCTGGATCTGGAACAAGGTTAGGATCGAGCTGAACGATCTGGCTAAGAGGGTTGAGAGAGACTTGGGGGAGTATAATTTTGAAGGTACTGGATGGGTCTTTGTGATAGACGAAACATTGGTTTGCAGTATCCTGATTTCTGGATCTTTATATGCTAATTTCTACTGCCTACAACCGCGAGATTCTAACTGGGTAATCTCATTTGCTTGCTGCGGGGGTTTAGCCTTAGTGATAGCTGGATGTGTTCTGAATTGTTCGACCCTTGTGGGATGCGCCGCATGCCTGACTGCAGGCGTGGGATATGGATTGATCACCTGCAAAGACAAATGTCCAGCAATGAAACTATGCATAAGTGCTTTAGGTCTCTACGATCTGTACTGCGTGAGGCTTTGGTGATGGGCCATGGATATAACAACGTTCATCATCTCATATTTTATGCCTTCCATTTCAATTATCGGTCTGCTGAATCTGACTTACACACTTTTTTCCAGAAAAAGGATGAATAGATTTCAGGTCATCTCTTCATCTGTCTTTTCCATTTTTATAATCCTATTCGGGACATTACCGTACGCTTGTCACAACTGTTTACTTTCCGGGAGCTTTTGCAATGCGATAGTCTTCGTTCTTCCTTTGTCTTTCTTCCTTGTGTCTCTACTCTTAAGGTCGTTAAAGTCTAAGTTCTTCAATGGGGGGTGAGAAGTTGAGTAAGTGATTCGACATGGAAGAAAAACAGATCTGGAATAAGGCATGTTGAGAAGGATTTTGTGGAGTATAATGTTGATGGGACGGGAGTTGCGATTACATCTGATACCAACTTGTATGAACCTCTATAATTCGGTATGTGGGTTCGTCTTCAGCTTCTTCTGTGATAATGTGGGAGTATTTGGGCAGCTCCAGTATGTGCTTTTGGATCATCACTTATATTTTGTTTTTTGGAGAGGAAGCTGTAACTTCATCTGCGATCAATTATTCTGCGAAAAGTTAGGATCGGGAAGAGAAATTTGCCAAACCATGTTTGCCCACAAGCCTGTTCAGTAGCATGTGCGCAAATTTGAGCTGAGTTAATTTTATGAGCATGTGAAGGGCAAAGTTCTCAATCAATAAAGAAAAGAGACATCGTAATTATAGCCATAATTTTGACATTCTCCCTTTATTTCGTTGTAACGGAGTTATTGAGGGAAATCTCAGTCCACAGTGTTGAGTTTTGATCTTGAGCTGATAGCTCTGTGAGTAGTTCTGATGAGCCTTTTTACATTTATATGGCTTTTTGTGGCTTTTCATTAGAAACAAAGGCAAATTTAGAGGGATTAGACAGGTTCTCAGCGAGTGCCTCAAAATTCCAAATGATCCATGCTGGAAACCGAAGAAGAGAGAAAGCTTTACAACCTATCCTTAAACATAATACACAGCCTCCTTTTGTTCTTTGGACTCACGGTAGGATTTTTTCATACGCCATCATTCAAGAATCTGCTGATTTCGTTTATCTCCTTGCCGAAATTGTCTTCGATTTATTTAGGGTAACCTTCTTCTTATTCCTCACGGCATTCTATGTGGTATCCAAACTCAAAAAAAAAGGAATTGCCTCGAGAATCTCAATCATCTTTCAGGGCATTTTTTTTCATTTTCTTCTAAAATTTCTTCCTGCTTTCAGTGATGGAAACCTCTGGAGAGGTCATCATGCTGTGGGCTGTGTTAAGCGGCTTTTTTTAATTTCAAAGCCAGAGATTACATCACTCCAGATTGAAAAAGTCTTAAGTTAAAGGTATACAGTATGGAGATCATGAACGCCTCTACTTTACGCAAGTCTTACAGGCAACAAAGTTAAAGTGGAATTGCATCTTTGTTTTAAGATTGTAGCATTATTGATAACTTGCAAGACAGCTGTAGCAATAGCAAAGGCATCTTATTTCTGTAGACCTTAACAGGACGATAAAAATTAAACGATACGAAACTAAGAAACTAAGGCCTGAATTATTTTCTCGTATAGCTCCGGATTCTTTGCATCCTCATCGCCGTGCATAATCGTTGGATTATCGTTCACTTCAATAACATAGTAATTTCCATTGATCTCTTTTATATCAACTCCATAAAGTCCATTTCCAACGCTTTTTGCAGCCATTACAGCTATTTTTCTTAGTCTTGAAGGCAAGTTTTCAACTTTAACAGCTTTAACTTTTCCCCACACTTTTTTTCCCTCCACACTATCGTTTATTTTCCATCCTCCTTTGGACATGAAGTACTTACATGCATAAATAACCTCTCCACCGAGCACACCAATACGCCAGTCAAATGCTGATGGCATGTATTCCTGTAAAATCAAAGCTTTGCTCTTCCTCATATATCTCCTCACAATTTTAATAAGTTCACCATAATTATTTGCTTTTTCAACATAAAGTGAGAATCTTGAGTTCGGACTCTTCACAACCAGAGGATAGCCAAGTTCATTTGCGTAGCTTTCAAGATTTTCGAAATCTCCGTGAAAAGGGATTGTTTTTGGAGTTGGAACAAAATTTCTTTTCAATCTGTAGTAGAGAGCAACTTTGTTTGAACATATTCGGATACTTTCCGAGTCGTCTATTACTTTCTTCCCCATCTCCTCAGCAAGTCTTGAGACCACGTAAGATGTGAAGAGAGGATCTGTTGTTGCTCTAATAAACACAGAATCGAATTCTTCGATGCGTCGCAGAATTTCATCTCCCAAAATTGTGAAGCTATGTCCAAGCTTTTCAGCAGTCATTTTAAAAATTTCAAGAGCTTGTCTTTCTTCTTTAAACTTGAAATTGTAACTTTCAGCAAAACAGGCAATTTTCATGGTTCAGCACCTCGAATATTAGATCAAAGTTTATCTCACTCCTTTCAAGCGGTGTGAAGTAGAAGGGAGCTATTTTCTCTCCATTTACCAGCATAAAAACCTTGCCAAGTGGAATTTTCAAATTTCTGAATATTTTTTCAGCTATAAAGCTATATTCGTCCTTATCAGCCTTTGTTAGATGTATGGTTACTTCCTGAATTTTCTCAGCTCTTACCTGCACAACCGGGTAACGATTCATACTCAAACTCCTGAATGCTTTGAGATACTGATAACTGTTCTTCACAAGCTTAATCGAATTTTTGCAGAATGGATTTAGCGGAAGCAAAACGCAAGCTTCTGGTTTTGGTTCGCATATTATCTCAAATTCTGGGGTTTCAAATCCGAGTTTTCGAACCATCTTAATAAACAAAGGAGCTCTGTAGACGTCCAGAGCATTCTTAACAGGAGGATAAACCTCACAACCGTTTTCTTCGGCATGAAGGGAGACGTAATAGCCCTTTGTTAGATAACGGTAATCTCCAAGAAGATTTAAGACCCTACCAGAAAATTTACGCTTAATAAAAGAATCCGGAGGCTCTAAATCTTCTCCTTCACCAACAATAATCATGTTCAGCAGATTTAATTTTGTGAATAAAAGCTTTTCCAATTTGGATGCTCTTCTAATTTTTATCAGATGTGTCGATAATAAATTTCTGAATTTCAATTTTATTAATATCTTTTAACTAAAATTTTTATTACGGATTTTAATTTTCCAAGTCAATACCTCGCAGATGAGCCCAAATTACGTATAATCTAATAACAGCAATTTAAATTTCTTACAGGAAGATATAACAACAGCAATGCTTAAATACCCAAATGAGAATTACTCAAAAGGTGTATGGAGATGTTAGAGGTGGTCAAGAAAGAATTAACGGAGTTTAAGCAGAGCATAGATCAAAAAAGCTGTTCCTACGCAGTTTCAGCGGTTAAGCTGTTACCCAGAAAAGTGTTTTTCACAACTGGCGTCGGGAGACACAGTGATGCGCTCGTTAGCTTTGAACTTGCTTTGAGGGATGCAGGAATAGAGAAGTTCAACCTCGTTTCTGTGAGCAGCATATTCCCGCCGGGCTGCGAAATTGTAAGCGTTGAAGAGGGGCTTAAAGAGTTATTTCCCGGACAGATAGTTTTCTGTGTTATGTCAAGGTTTACGAGCAACGAAAAAGGAAAAAGGATTTTTGCAAGTGTTGGAGCTGCAATTCCTCCAACTCCAGAATTGAACGGATATCTGACTGAATACCACGGATACAGCAATGGAAATGAAGGGAAGCATGCAGAAGAGAATGCTGCTTACATGCTTAAAACCGCATTTGGAATAGAACCGGCAAAAACCTTCAGCATTGCAGCATCAGCGGAGGTTGAAGATTACACAACAGTTGTTGCCGCAGCAGTCTTTGTGATCTAATATGGAACCAACAGAACCCATAGAAGTCTCAGAAAAGAGTATTTCAGAACTTCTTTTAGCAATGGCAAAAACAGGATTTCAGGGGAGGAAGCTTGGCGAGGCTTTTGAGATATGGCTTGAGATGCTGAATGAAGAGAGAATCACCATTCTAATGGGAGTCTCAGGAGCAATGGTTCCCGCCGGGATGCGAAAGGTGATCTCCTGGCTTATAAAGAACCGCTACATCGATGTTCTTGTTTCAACCGGTGCAAACCTGTTTCATGACATTCATGAAGCAATGGGGTTCAAGCACTACCTTGGAAGTGAGTATGCTGACGATTACCATCTTTTTAAAAAGGGGATAGACAGGATTCACAACGTTTTTGCCTATGAGGAGGAGTTTAACAGGATCGATTATATTCTTGCGGACATAATTTCTGAACTTGATGGAGTCATGTCTTCAAGACAGTTCATTGAGGAAATTGCAAAAAGAATTGAAGTGAAAGACAAAAATTCAATTGTTATCTCAGCCTACGAGAGCGGGGTCCCAGTTTTCTGCCCTGCAATAGCCGACAGCTCAATAGGAATTGCTGCTGCTCTTGCGGATAGAAGAGCTGTGATCGATACGATAAGAGATGTTGAGGAGCTCACGGATCTCGTTGCAGTTTCAGAAAAAACTGGAGTTATTTACATCGGGGGAGGAGTTCCAAAGAACTTCATTCAGCAGACGGAAGTTGTTGCAAGGCTTAAAGGCTACAAAGCTGGAGGACACGAGTACGCAATACAGATAACAACCGATATGCCTCAGTTCGGTGGGCTGAGCGGGTGCACGTTTGAGGAAGGAATAAGCTGGGGCAAAATAAGCCATAGAGGAAAGAAGGTGCAGGTTAATGTTGACGCAACCATCGGTTTGCCTTTACTGGCCCACGGACTGCAAAAAGTGAAGCGAAAAATTTGCCCGATTTTCATCTGGGATGAGGAGCTGAAGATCGAATACAAGCCTTTCAATTACGTCAGCGTTTGTCAGAGATTTTGAGATACATGAAGCTTCTTCGATTTCTGAGGGAAAAGAAGGTTTGAAAACTGCATACTACGATGCGACACCGCAATAACCTGAACCGAAAATTTCCATGAGAGCCTTGTTTATCCTCAAAAGTTATCCTACAACTTTTATCGCTGGAATTATTGCTTGCGGCATCATTGATGGCTGCAACAGTGAAAATTCTATATGGAAGGGGCAATATTCAACCTCTTCTGGTTTTTCCTCCAAGCCACCACCCCCTTGTTTCCTGTGGAGAAGTGGAAAAATAACTTGGTGTGTAGCCCGTGTAACTTAATCATCTGAAAGAGATCTATTTTTAAAATAAGTAAAGCTTTACACGAATTCTGCAGTTTAAAGCCAGAAAGATGGGGCTAAAACAGAGGACCGAGTATAACAAGAGGTTTCATAAAAGTCGGAGAGAATGGGGTGAGATCATCCCAAAAGGATGGTTACTGTGTTATGGAGTATTCAGAATCCAGTATGTGCTTGTATCTGGCTCAGTAGCAAAAAAATTCGTTGGTTAAAAATTTTGAATTAGCTAATAAGACCTTAACTTGCCATTTAGAGTTCCAAAGTTTGCCAATTTCCGGTGTTCTTGATTTAAGTTAAGAACTACCAGTTATTTTATTTTAAAGCCTTTTTCACTCTCTAAGCATTTTTGCATCTCCCTATAGGAATAACGTACTTCAACCCATCCTCATTTTTAACAAGTGTCCTTACACCATAAACGCTCTCTATTGTCTTCTCCTCCAACACTTCGTCTGGTTTACCATTGGCTATAACTCCCCCGCCATTCATAACCACAACCTTATCAGCATACCTTAAAGCAAGATTCAAATCGTGTGTTGTTACGATTGCCGTTTTACCATCTCTTGTTATGTCTTTTATCGTATCCATCACTTCAAGCTGATTATTCAAGTCAAGATTGTTTGTTGGCTCATCCAAAAGTAGTACTGGAGATTCTTTGGCTAAAGCCATAGCTAAAAGAACCTTCTGTCTCTGACCTCCACTCAGTTCACTTAAATTCTTCCATGCAATATTCTCTATTTCCAGCAAACGCATGGAAAGTCTAACAGCTTCAATATCAGAATGTTTTGGTGCCCAACTCAGGTGAGGTAGACGGCCTATCAGAATTGTTTCAAAAACTGTAATTGGAAAGGTTTGTTCAATTGTCTGAGGGACGTAACTTATTAGCTTTGACAGTTCAATTGGATTTAAATTGAAAATGTCGTTTCCATCAACAGTTATCCTTCCTTTCTGAGGTCTCAGCAACCCAAGAATACATTTCAGGAGTGTTGACTTGCCTGCACCGTTTGGACCGAGTATGCAGACCATCTCTCCTTTTTTAGCATTCATTGTTATGTCTCTCAACACCTTTAACTTTCCATAACTGAACGAAACATTCTTAACTTTCACCACCATGCTCTTCCACCTCTTTTTATAATCAAGTATACAAACAATGGAACACCAAAGAAGGATGTAAGTATTCCTACCGGTAGAGTTAAAGGAAGGAAAAAAGTTCTTGAGGCTGTATCTGCCACAAGCAATATATTTGATCCTATCAGACAGGAGGAGGGGATCAAGTATCTGTGATCACTGCCTAATGCAAGTCTGGCTATATGTGGTGAAACCAAGCAAACAAAGGATATTACACCGAGAAAAGAGACTGCAGTAGCTGTTAAGAAGGATGCCATAACCATCCCTGCCAACCTTATCCTCCTTACATCAACACCTAAACTTCTCGCGAGATCATCACTCAGATAAAGGGCGTTGAACTTCCAGCACCATCTATAAGAGACAAGCAAGGTTACGAAGAGTGCTAAGGACATAACTTCAAGGCTGACCCACGTAGTCTTGGATAGACTACCAAATAGCCAAAACACTATTGCAGCAACCTGTTCGGTTGTGCCAAAGTACTGTATGAATGATGTTGCAGCTGAAAAAAGGAAAAAAACTGCAAGTCCAGTCAAAACAATAACTGCTGGGGAGGGACCCTTTACCTTAGAAATTGTGAGAATTGCAAATGTGGCTACAAGCGAAAAGATGAACGCGCTAATGATTACAACATAAAAGTTCGTGATTTGAAAACCTCCAAGGGATGTCTTGAGCATAATGCCACCTATTCCGCTAACTATTGCTAAAGCAGCACCAAAGGCCGCAGCAGAAGAGATTCCCAGTGTAAATGGTGATGCGAGGGGATTTCTCAATACTGTTTGAGTGATGAGCCCAGAAAGAGCTAATCCGGCACCGGCGGACACAGCCATCAAAACTCTTGGCAACCTTATATTCCAGATAACAGCTTCAGCCTTATCAGTTCCTTTCCCAAGTAGAGTTTCAATAACTGTTTTGAAGTCAAAGCGTGAAGAGCCAACAAGCAGCGAGTAGATTGAAGCAAGTATTAAAAATAAAAATAAAAATATTATAAAGATTGTCCTTTTCTTGATAAAGTCTTTGTAAACGATTTCCATCATTGGGGTGTCATCTCCTGAGAGAGATACAACCCTCTATTTTTGATTACTTCATGAAAAACCTCTGCGCCCCTCTCCCCATAGAAAAATGTGAACACTTCTTCTCCCTTCTTCATTACGTCTATATCTTCGAATCTATCAGGATAGAGGACTTTTGCAGCCCAGTAAAGATCTACTATCATCGTCTTTGGATCGTAGCCTATGTAGGGTCCAAACAATCCATAGACTTTTCCCTCTTTCACAGCTTTTACCTGCTGAAGAACGGGATCATTCAGTATTTCATCAACAGCTGATTTCCCTTTATAACCATGTATGAAGATCACATCAGGATTCCACTCTACTATCTGCTCTTTCGTAACCTCTATATATTGTGCAGAAATTCCCTCAGCTACGTTCCTTGCTATTAAGTCTATTGGAGCATAGCTTTTTACAGTCCAGCCGATTCCATGTCTGTAAGCCCAGTTTGACAGAAACACTTTTGGTATTTCTTCTTTTGGGACATCATCGATTCTTTTTGTAATATTTTTTATTTCAGAATCTATGTATTCAATTACCTCTTCACCTCTCTCCTCTTCCCCTAGGATTTTCGCAACAAGTCTGATTGTATTGTAGAAATCGTCAAGTTTTCCTGAGTAAATAGAAGTGTTTATGCAAACAACAGGAACCCCTGTGTTCTTTTCTATGGTATCAGCTATTTGAGCATAGGAAGATTCAATGAAGACAAGATCTGGTTTGATTTCGGCGATTTTCTCCATGTCTGGTTCGCTGACAGAGCCAATTCTTTCTGTTTTAAGCAGTTCCGGATGTGCAAGCGCATCCTCAAGATTGTCTTTATACCTATCAAAATAATTGCTGATCCCAACAACTCTATCCGTTGCGTTGAGCATTACAATTATTCTAAGATTTGCAGGAATTAGGGTGGCGACTTTATCAACTTTTTCTGGAATTTTAACTGCTCTACCAGCCATGTCCTTAATTTCAACATATCCTGTTTTTGGTTTATTTTCATCTTTAATCTCGGCGCATCCGGCAAAAAGTGTAACAATAAAAATTAAAGTAAAAATTATTGCGATATTCTTCATCCCTCAAGCCTCCTTAGAATTGACTTCAATTCATCTAAGCTTTTGTACTCTGGATTCATTGAGATAAGAATGGATTCAGCTTCTTCCTTGCATTCCATTCCCACCCTAAAGTTTGCCGGAATGTATGCCAAGTCGATAGCTTTTAGTTCGATATCGTTCAATTTTACTTTTCCCTTTATTAGAATCATGAGTCCATCTCTTGAGTGAGAGTGCGGTTCAACTTTCAGACCGGAGGGGATCTTTAAGTGTATAACTGCAATTTTCTCAGAAACAAAAAGCGGTTTCATTATACCTTCAGGTGTGTTGAATTCTTCCATCTCATCAAACCTCACAGTTTCCATAATATCACCTCCTTTTAGCAATTACAATCTTAGAAGGACTGTAAGGCTCGCCGGCATCATAGATGTCAGCGATTGAAAATCCGCAGGACTCGAGGATTTCACAGAATTCGGGTGTTGAATAGACTCTGTCGGCATCATCGAATATTGCAAACATCAGGTCGAAGAAAACCGCTGTAGAATCCTCTAAAAGGTTATCAATATGCCAGTGCTTTGTTATCAGTGTGCCGTCATTGTTAAGCGATTCATGGACTTTTCTGAGAATTTGAGATAGTTCTTCGCGAGGTCTGTAGAAAACGTCTGATGCAAAGATGATATCGTATTCTGAACCAATTTCATCTTTAGTGAAGTCTCCCGCTATTAGCTTAACCCTATTTCCAACAAATTTCTTTGCAACTTCAATAACCTGCGGTAAATCAAATACATAGGCGTCCAGTTCAGGCTTTGTCTCTTTAAAAGCTAAAGCGTACAGTCCATGTCCTCCACCAAGATCGAGGAGCTTTTTAGCTCCCTTAAATTCAGCTAACTCTTTAACAATTTCGACTGTCCTTGGTAAATCCCATCTTACAGCCCCTTCAGCCATTGCAAGTATGAAGCTTTCATCGAATACAGAATGGTCTCTCTGAAAGCCCAGAGAACCCTTTCTTAAAGCCTCATTGAGCTTGCTCCATCTCTCCTCTCTTGTTTTCTTATATAGCCTTATCAGGTTACCCTGATAGAATGGGGAATTGCTGAGGAGAAACACCCTTGATAGCTTGGTAAGTGCATACTTCCCGTTAGCTTCCTTTAAGAAGCCGGAAGCAACCAAGGCGTTGCATACCTTTTTGGTTATCCTCTCGTTGAGATTTAATTCTTTAGCAATCTCTTCAGCACTTTTTGGCTTCCTAAAATGGTCAAACAGGTTTAGTTCAACAGCTGTTGCGAGAACTACGAATTTTTCAACTGACTGGGCCAGTTCGGGAAGTCTGTTCGGGTTTATTTGCGGATAATTCAATTTCGTTTTTAACATAACCCACCTCTTTCTTACTTTTTGTTAAATTAATGTTCTTGGTTCTTAAATTTTACTATTTATTTTTCCTAAAGTAAACGTTCATCATCAGTCCCTTCATTTTCTCCCTAACTCCTCGAATCTTTTAGCGACTCTCATCCTGTAATTGATTTTTTCCCGCAATCGCAAGCTTGGCAGCCATCTTCTTATTGCTAAATACACAACCGCACAACCATCATCTTTTTCAAGTTTTAAGTTAACAAAATCCGTGGATTGCATAGAATGCAGGGGCAGGATGCAGTGTTCCAGAAGAACCTGCCCGCTGCTTCCGGTGTACAGACCGCAAATTAAAGTGGATAAAGATGTTTTCGGTTCCTCCCCGCCCTCAATATTCGTTGGTAGATACGGCTATCCGAAAGTGAGAATCTGCCCGGCATTACCTCCTTTTGTGGGAGACACCAGAATCTACGACATGCCGGAAATGTGGAGTGAGATGTCAATTGATAAAATCCTTGAGTACCGCTACTCGATGATTCTCGCCCAGTTTAAGGCTGATGTAAGAAGTTGCAGGGAGCTGGAGACAATACAGGAGATCTGCCTTTACGACAAGCCGGTTGACATTGAGGTGAATCTGGCCAAGCCTCCAGCAGCCAAAACGCATTTTGACGACATCCATCCACCTTTTGGGGCATCAGCTCCTGCAAAAGACGTTAAAATCTACTCCACACCTCCTCCACCGAAAGCGGTTGAGAAAGTCTACCACGACACAGACATGAAGGCTACTGAGGCAATCAGCTACCTCTACGAGAGGGGCATACCTGTTTCTCACATTCAAAAACTGCTCTCTGCCGGGACTCTTGGAGTTAAAAGGAAACTTGTCCCAACGAGATGGGCTATTACAGCAATAGACGACTCCCTCTCAAAGAAGATCATCGAAGAAGTGAAACAATACGAAACAATAGATGAATACAGAGTTTTTATCCTGAAAGAAACCAGAAATCTGTTTATGGCAATCCTCTGCCCCTCTCCATGGAGCTATGAGTGGGGAGAGGCCTGGTATCCGGACACTACCTGGAACAGAACTCGCAAGGTTGGGGTTCTCACTGACAGCGAGGGTTATTTTGGAAGAACAACTTACGCAAAGCTTGGAGGATGCTACTACTCGTCCAGACTGGCCACATCTGAGTATTTAAGGCGAATAAGAAGGCAGGCTACTGCAATAGTCTGGAGGGAAATTTATCCGGGCTTCAAAGTTGCTATAGGGGTGTGGTTTGTAAGGGAGATGCTGAGAAAAATGTATTCAAGAAGTTACTGGGAATTTGACACGCTCGAAGATGCTCTTAGGTTTTTAAACAAGCATTCCAGTCTCGGCGTGGATGAGTGGATAAAAGCATCCAATCTGATTAAAGCCAAAAGGCAGAGGATTTTATGGGAGTTCGTGTAATAAGGAGAAGCGTTAGAAGAGCTATAAGTCGAAGTAACCTGCCCAAGGTGGATTTTACAGTAAATCCATACACAGGCTGCATGCATGGCTGTATTTACTGCTACGCTCGAAGCTACTGCCAGAAAGATGTCGGAGAGAATTGGGGAAGTGTTGTGGTTGTTAAAGAGAACATTCCGGAAATTCTGGGGAGGGAATTAAGAAGGAGACCGAGTGGAAGAATTGTTCTGAGCACTATGACTGACCCTTACCAGCCTCTGGAGAAAAAAGAGGAACTCACAAGGAGAGTTCTGGAGATACTGCTGAAAAACGGTTGTGAGGTAGGAATTCAGACAAAGAGTGATCTTGTCCTGAGAGATCTTGATCTTCTTGTCAAAAACCTCAATCTCGTGGACGTGGGCTTTACCATTACGACGCTGAACAAAGAACTCGCAAGAAAAATCGAACCTCTTGCGCCTTCACCTAAAAGAAGGATTGGATCACTCGAAAAGCTGAGCGAGGAGGGTATCAGGACCTGGGTATTTATGGGTCCGGTGATTCCGGATGCGGATGAGAGAGAAATTGAAGAGATTGTTGAAATTGCAGCCAAAACAAGCAGTTCGCTTTACTACGATAAATTCAGGGTGAAGGAGTTTATGAAAAGTGGATTTGTGAGGGATCTGGCAGAGAAGGCATCCAAGACAGACTGGAAAGAAGTGAGCCGGAAAATTAACGAAATCTGTGAAAAATATGGTGTAAAGGCAATTCCCGCATTCGGTAACGTTTGGTAGTTTCGAGTTTCTGATGGTTGCAAAGAAAGGTGTGCGGATCATTAATAACATTAAATAAAAATCATTATATTTCCTGACATAAATCTGCCATATTAAATGCATTGTTTCAGGTTGCGGAACAGTAGACACAACAGCAGTTATGATCCTGAGCAGATCAGGAATCTTCTCGGATCTTACCTTGCAGACTTGAGGGAAGAGAAAGCTCTAAGAGCTGCCAGTATTTGCCTCTAAAAGATTTTGACGTCATTCTAAACTGCGTCGGCTTTTTCAGCAGTACGGTTCTAAGCTTCTGAACGCGGCAATTAAGGCAGGGGTTAACTGCGTTGACGTATGTGATGACCACGATGCCACAGCAGAGCAGTTAAAAATGGATGGGGATGGTAAAAAATCCGGAATCAAGGATGTTATAGGTATGGGAAGTTCTCCTGGCCTTGCCAATTTACTGGCAAAGTATGCTGCCCTCCATCTCTTTGATGAAACCGAAGCGATAGACATCTACCATTCTCACGGAGGAAAAGCTACAGAGGGGGCAGCGGTTGTTAAAAACCGCATACATTCAATGGAGGGCAAAGTATGCTGCCCTCCATCTCTTTGATGAAACCGAAGCGATAGACATCTACCATTCTCACGGAGGAAAAGCTACAGAGGGGGCAGCGGTTGTTAAAAACCGCATACATTCAATGGAGGCACGTTTATGAGTTTCAAGGGTCCGAAGTTCGGTATAGAAGGCGTAAGAAGTGAGCTTGGGGTAAAAGACCGCCCCATCCTCAACAACATGATCAAGCCAGACGTTCCAGAGTTCATGGAAGCCATTGATAAGGCAAATGAAGAGAAAGGAGAAAAGACGCTTTATGCTGTTAATGTTACAGCAGATCTCCCTGAAGTTCTGAAGAATGCTGAAAGGGCAATCGAACTGGGGGCAAACTGTCTGCTGGTGAACTATCTCGCAACCGGTTTTCCTGTTTTGAGGACTTTGGCTGAAGATGAGAGTATAAAGGTCCCGATAATGTCCCATATGAATGTGGCGGGAGCTTATTACGTCTCTCCAATATCAGGAGTCAGATCCACTCTCATACTGGGAAAGTTACCGAGACCTGCCGGAGCGGACATAGTTGTCCACCCTGCTCCCTACGGGAAAGCCCCGATGATGGAGGAGAAGTATGTCGAGGTTGCAAAGCTGCACAGGTATCCATTCTACGATTTAAAACCATGTTTTCCAATGCCATCCGGTGGTATAGCACCCATCATAGTTAAAGAACTCGTTAACACGCTGGGCAAAGACTTTGTCGTTGCAGCAGGAGGCGGAATTCACTTGCATCCCGGATAAACCTGCAGCAGGAGCAAGGGTGTTCAGACAGGCCATAGATGCGGCAATGAAAGGTTATGCAGATTTGAGAAAGTACGCTGAAGAGAACAACCCGCCGGAGCTCTTGAAATCTCTCCAGCTTTAATTTTTTAGTCACCTTACGAGAGCTCTTTTGAGTGATGGTAATATCAAAAGCATTTTGCAACCGCTCTTGTAAGCAAAAATTAACAGAAATTAATCGCTCAGCACATTACTCGGCGGAGAGCAAACAGTCAGGTATATGGCCTTCTCCTTTCCAATGTTTCTAACCTTATGCGGAATTGCTGACGTGTGAAGCATCGAATCTCTCCAGCCCAGCTCATAGATAAAACCTCCAACATTGCACTCCAGCTTTCCGTAAAGCACAAACCTGAACTCCTCCCCCTCGTGTTCGTAGAAATCCGTCTCCGCTCCCGGATCAATTTCAGTTAAAATGACTACCATTCTCTCTGTCCTGACTTTAACCGTATGCCTGAATCCTCTTCCCTCCACAACCTCTCCCTCACCCTCTCTTCGAATTATCACATTCATAAAAAATCTTGTTAGTTTTCTAAATAATCCTATCTGCATATGTGGTATCATAAGTCAAGCTCAGAGCTAAAACTTAAAAATAAAATAATCCGAGTACATCTATGGAACTAAAAAAAATCATAGAGGCGATCCTCTTCTCCTCATCCGAACCTGTTGAGATAAAAGAGTTAAGAAAAATTACAGGAAAAGACAGTGTCGAAATTCTTAACGCAATTGATGAACTCATCAATGATTACGAATCCCGTGACACATCCATCGAAATAATCAGAGTTGGAGAAAAGTATCTCATGAGAGTAAAGCCGCAGTATGCTGATTATGTGGAAAAATACACCGCAAGGGAGTTTGACAGAGGGACTCTAAGAACTCTTGCTGTAATAGCCCTGAAACAACCTGTAACACTTGCGAAGCTTGCTAAAATAAGGGGAAACAAGTGCTACGACCACGTGAAGAAGCTGCAGGAGAGGGGCTTCATCAGAGCTGAAAAAAAGGGAAGATCAACGATTCTGACAACAACAGAGGAGTTTGCCTCGTACTTTGGTCTTAACTCATCAGAACCGGAAAAAATTAAGGAAGTTCTGAAGAGTTTCTTTGAGTGATTTTGGTTGAGTATTTTGGTTTAAAGTTAAATGGTTTTTTACTCCGACTTAAAAATCCACTGTAGTCTATCAGACCAGAGTAAACATTTTAATAATGTAAGATGGCAAAGACCACATGAGTCATCAGAAGATTTTCATACAATCGGGAAAAATGAAGATTGCAGCTCTCCACTATGAAGGCGAAGAGAAATGCGTTGTGATGGCCCACGGTTTCGGGGCTGTTAAGGAGTCTTTGATACCGTATGCGGAAAAATTTGCGCAGGATTTTGGAGTTCTGCTTTTCGACTATCGCTTTTTTGGTGAGAGTGAGGGCTGGCCAAGACAGCTGATCGACATAAAATCACAGCTCGAGGACTGGAGGAACGCAATCGAGTTTGCAAGAGGTTTGGGGTACAGGAAAATTGCACTCTGGGGAACATCGTTCAGCGGTGGACATGTTCTGACTCTTGCCTCAGAGGTAAGGGTTGATGCAGTGGTCTCTCAGGTTCCATTCGTAGATGGGCTGGCTGTTGCAAGGGCTGCTGGAATTAAAAACGTGTTGAAACTTGCTCTTTCTGGAGTTGCAGACAAAATTCTTTCCGCAATGGGCAGAGTTAACTATGTTCCAATCTTTGGCCCGGAAGGTAGTTTTGCTTTCATGAGCTCCAGCGAAGCTGAAAAGTACTCCTACCTCATACCGGAAGGTGTGGAGTGGTTTAATGCGGTGCCGGCGAGAATCGCTCTGAGCATCCTTCAGTACAGACCCATTACCAAGGTGGGCTTAATCAAATGCCCGGTTCTTTACGTTGTAGCAGAAAGAGACGGAATAACCCCCGCCAAAGCCACTTTGAAGGCTGCTGAAATGACGGAGAACTCTGAGGTTGTGAGAGTTGATGGGGACCACTTCGACGTTTATCTCGACTTCTTCGACTTCTGCGTTGAGAGGGAGAGGGAGTTTCTGGAAAGGGTGCTTTAGCTGGACGTGTGCCGTGCCCATATTTTATTTGATAAATGCTCACTTAATTGCTAAAAATATCGAAAGTACTGAGCTACTTAGGTACCACTTTCTGCCTTTAGCAATTTTAAAAAGAGGAGTAAAAATAAAAAATCTCAATCAGGGTGAAGAGGATAGCTCCTTAAAAACTACTTCATTCCCCTCCACAAATGCGAAGAAGGCAAAAACTTCAATACCTCTTCTGTTCAGGTCTTTTACTGCTTTTGATATATCATCAAGCTGTTTTTGATGGATTTTTTCTGTAGAAAGTTCCGGATTTTGACTGCGATAATATCCACAATCCTCGTGAGCTACAAGGGCTATTTTTTTAATTTTGTGAGCTCTTAGCAGCAGCTCAAGGCGGTCAATAAGTGAAACCTCCGATTGAGCTATGAAAGCCGGTCCTCCAGGAACTACGATCAAGTCGAAGTTATCCATTTTCAAAACCTGCTTTATGAAGTCAATGGTTGCAAAAGCAAATCTCTCATCGCTGCAAAAAATAGCCAAATTCCCGCTAAACTCATTACCTTTACCTTTTGATCCCTCCAATACCATACCTTTTGTTAATAAAAGGATATATTAATATTTGCATTCTTGCATCCCTTGCGGGTGGAGAAGATATCGAAAGATCTGTGCGATGGTTAATTTCACATTGAATTTTTATGTGAGATTGGATCCATCCTGTGTGATTCTTGCGTTTATGAAATAAGGACACCACTTTTCAGAATACGCTTATACGTGACAAAGGAAGATCTCTACCACTTCAAAAGTCTGTTTTTTTGTTATAAAAGAAAAAAGGAATCAACTGAAAAGAGGGGTGAAGATTGAGCTTGGGTATCATACTGTTCCACGGCTCTTCGCAGCTCTTCAGAAACCACCTCATTTATAGATCTTGGATTTCATCTACAGTTACAGTATCTGTATTTTAGAAGAAACGTCCGCAAAATCGATTGAAAATGGCAAAAGAAGAAGACCCTAAATTGACTCGAGATCAAGTCTGCAAGGGGATATAAAAAAGTCCTTCCGAATAGGAAAATTTGTTAAATATTAAAATTATCCATGTTAATAAAATAATACAATAACAGAAATGATTAAAAAACTTGTAGCATAACCATAACTAGCATGAGTAAGATTTACATTGAAGCATCAGTAATTGTCGACTACATTAAGATGAAAGTAGAGAACAACAGAGACCTTACTGCCTTTTTTAACCAAGAACTGCCGAAATTAAGAAGTTTGAAATCGAAATATCACTTTGTAATATTGGAGTCCTCACTGGGAGAAGCAATCGGACAGTGCTTAAAAAAAGGCTGGAAAGATCAGGATGTTTTTGAAGCTCTTGGCAGTTTTCTTAGAGAAACAGGAGTCGAGATCGTGAGAAGTGGGAAAACAACTACCGATCCTTGGAATAATGAAGTGTATGAAGTGTTTGATAGAGCCAATAAAATAATTAAAAGGGAGTGGAGTGGCGAAATCCAATGGGGAATGGACATTCACGATATTTGGTTCCTCTCCCAAGTATCATTGGATCCAGATTGCAGGTACATCTGGACTCTGGACAGAAGAATCCTTGACTACGGGTCCATCTATATTGAAATCGTGTGCGAGCATAAAATAAATGTGGTGGAAACACTTGCAGGAATTAAATAGCCTTGTGTAATTTCAGCTTATCGAGAACCTCCCCAACATATTCCCGACGAGCGAAGGGTTTTCTGTTGATTGTCAGGTTTATGAGAAGCTCATCTTTATCGCCCTTAGCCAGTTCACGCCTTACCAAATCATCCACTACCTTCTTAAGTTCGATTAGCGTTGCCGCAATCTCAAGCCAAAGTCCATCCTTCCCATTAACGAGTTCAGCAAATTTGCGAAACGCTTCATTGCTTAGTAGGGTTTCTACTTCATCCTCACATATCCCTACACTTTCAACAAGGTTGTAGTAGTCATCTGCCAGCTCCGGCGAATAGGGACCACGGAGATAGAGGTTGAAATCATACTCGAGTTTCGGAACGCCCAGAGACTTTGCGATGTATACGAGCTTTTGAAGTTTGAGCCTGTGATCAAAACTGTTAACATTGAATTTAAAGTCAATACTCTTTCTTAGTGCTTCAAGAAACACCTTCAATATCTTTAATCTTTCCATTGTCATATTAGCCATACTATTAATATTTAAGCACAAAAGTTTAAAATACCTTTCCACGACAGCTTGCCACAATTTGAAGAATGATTTTAAAGGACGTGGAAATATAATTATGCTATTTATTAACCTTGCAAATCATGTTGAGGAGCTTGAAAGAAGAGTTAGGGTATGAAAGCACAGTCAAAAGCATTATTTTATTCGTTTGCAAATCTTTCGATTAATTTAAAATAAAAAATCTTGACTCCCCTCACGATTTTCGGAGGGGTTGCAAATCCTTCATGAGGGTGCACACACTCTGGAAGCTGATTAAGGAGGGTAAATGCCGCCTGCGGAGGAGTATGGTGAATGACTTTAAGGTCGTGCTGATTGTTGGAGCATCTCAGACAGAAAGATAGTAATCGGACGAATAAATTCTCAATACATGAGTTACACTAATAGCTGACTTTTAAATCGAAAAAGCAGACAGATAGATTTGCATATGAACAAGCGGAACAATCAGTTTAACTTCTGAATCTCAATATCCCCGTAAAACTCCCTCTGACTGATTTCGATTTTTTTTCTAAAAGCTAAATGCAGAATCGAGACGTAGTAATCAACAAGAGTTGGTATGTCCCACGTTTTCACAAGGGAAAACAGGGTCACCGGGTTGTTTTTCTTCAAAGCTTCTAAAACCTCCATCTCCACTCTCACGATCATCTCCTCAAGACTTTCCTCATGCGGAACTCTTAGAGCTGCATCAATGCCAAATTCTTCCTGCCTCTCTCTTCTTTTACGCCTCCTCCTTCTTTTTTCGACTTCCTCAGCCCTCCTGAGCTCCTCGATCAAATCTTTTAAAGTTGATATCTTTCTAACTCTCCTTCTCATCAAAGCTTTAAAAATGACCTCATCAATCTCCTCATCAACTCCTTCAGAAAACTCTAAAGGCTCATCAAGAAACTGGAAGGAGTCGTATTCGTGAAGTTCATCAGTCATCTCCTCATCCTTACCCAGAGCTTCAAGGGTTATGGCCTCAGCCTTCATTCTGACCAGAATTGCAGCATAAAGCAGAACTCTGCCCGAAACTCTAAGATCAAGTTTTTTTGCAGCTTCAATTTTTTTGAGAAATCTATCCGTAACGTCAACTACATTGATGTTCCAGGGGTCAATCTCCCCCTTTTTTGCCATCTCAATTAAAATCTCTATTGGATCCTCGAAGTTCAGCTCTTCAGCTTGATTCCAGTCACCTGCGATATGTTATCCCTCCCGAGTGTTATTCCAACTATCGCATCTGCCTGCTCCAGCATTGGTTTTCTCAGCGAAACCACTATGAACTGAGCGTCTTTCGACCTCTTCTTTATCATCTTCGCCACCTTACCAACATTCACACCGTCGAGAAACATGTCGACCTCATCGAAGGCGTAGAATGGGGCAGGTTTGTGCATCTGAATGGCGAAAATTAAAGCAAGTGCTACAAGGCTCTTCTCTCCACCGCTCATTGATTCCAGTTTCTGGACGGGTTTGTTGTTAGGTTTGACTTTGATGTAGAGTCCGCTGTTAAATGGATCATCACTGTCGAGATACAGCTCCCCCTCACCATCAGTAAGCTCTTTGATGATTTCTGCGAAGTTTCTGTTTATAGCTGTGAAAACCTCAAAGAAAATTTCCCTCTTCATTCTCTCGTATCTCTCAATTTTCTCCAGAATATCAGCCCTCTCCTTTTCAAGTATCATTTTTTTCTCTATCATCTCGTCTCTTCTCGACCTGACTTCTTCATACTCCTGAATGGCCTTTAAATTGACATCTCCAAACTCTGAAAGTTCCTCATTAACCTTCTGGAGTATCCTGTATACCTCTTCAAGCGGTGGAAGGTTTTCAGGAACTTCAACCTCACCTATTTCGGCAATCTTAATGTCCGCCATTGCCAGCCTCTCATTTTGAAGCTTTATCCTCTCCTCAAGCCTTTCTATCTCTGCCTCAATTTTCCTTTTCTCTTCCTCCGCAGATTTTATCTGCCCAAACAGCTCATCTCTCACAATTCTGAGTTCTTTGAGTTCTTTTCCTATTACCTTCTCTTCTCTCCTTAACCTTTCCAGTTCAGAGTTTATCTCCCCTGCTCTTGCCTTTCCCTCATTTACTTTATTCCTGATCTCCTCGATTCTTTCTTTTATATCATCCAAGTAAATCTGTTTCTCCTGCATGTTGCTTTCGAGCTGTTCTCGTTTGAATTCAAGACCTTCGATCTTCTTCTCTATGGATATCAGTATCTCCCTGTTTCTCTGGTAATCCTCCTTTATTCTGTCAAGCTCCTCTATGATTTTTGGTACCTCACTTCCTCTGAGCTTCTTTTCAATTTCTCCAATTTCAGCCTCCAGCTCGCCAATAGCCTTTTCCACCAGCTTCAGAGACTCGTTGTATACCTTAAGGGAGCTTATATACTCCTCCTTTTCTCTTGCTTTTTGCTTAATTTTCTCCTTCAGCTCCTCAATTCTGCCTGTTTCCGTTTTTATTTTCTCTTCCAGCAAGCTCTTTCTGTTCCTCAGCTCGTTGGTAATTCCAGTTAATCTCTCAACCTCATCCCTGTACTGCTTTCTCAGACTTTCCGCTTTGTTTAGCTCAGCAAAGAGGCTATCCTTCTTTCTCTGGAGTTCAAAAATTCTGTCAGAAAGGTTCCTTTCCTTCTCCACCAGTTCCCTTGAAACGAGAATACCTCTCCTCTCAGAACTTCCTCCGGTCATCAGACCAGATTTCTCTACGATATCTCCATCGAGAGTGACAAATCTGAAACCCCTGTCCATTAACCTTCTGGCAGTTTCGATTCTATCAACGACAACCGTATCCCTCAAAACAAACCTGAAAACCGGCTGAAACATCTTATCGCATTTGACGAGATTCACAGCATAGTCTATAACACCATCCTCTTTCAGAATTGAACTGTCAAGGTCAAGCTTAAAATTCTTTATTCTCCTGAGGGGTATAAAACTCGCTCTTCCACCTTTTATCGCTTTCAAATAGTTTATTGCAGAAACTGCATCATCTTCAGTCTCAACAACAATGAACTGCAGAGCATTTCCGGCAGCAGCTTCAATTGCCGTGACGTATTCTTCATCCACCTCACCAAGCTGTGCCACTGTACCGAAAATCCCGGGCAACTCTCTTCTGTTTCTCGCTTCGAGCAGAAGCTCGACAGGCTTGGAGTACGTTCTGAGAGCTGATAACGTCGCTTTTACCTTTGCAAGTTCGAGCTCAACCTTTTTCAGCTCCTCCTCAACGTCAGAAATTTTGGATCTCAGCTCGAAAAGCTCTCTGTCTGCAGAATTAAGCTTCTTTTTAACTTTCAAAAGCTCCTCTTCGTATTTCCAAAGTTCCCTCTGATTAGCTTCTCTCTCATCTTCAAGCCCTTTTAGTCTGAATTCGATCGATGAAATCTCCTCTTTAATGCCTTCCAGATCCATGTCTATTCTTCTGAGAAGCTCAACAAGCTTGTCTCTCTCCCTTAGAATTTCACTCCTTTTCTCCTTCTGGTTCTCAAGCTCTCCCTTCTTATTAACAAGCTCCTCTCTCAAATCTCTGTGCTCTCTATCAACCTCCTCAAGTCTGAGTTTCAGCAATTCCATTTTGGCAGCTAATTCATCGACAATCTCTCCTATCTGTATCCTCTTTATAGCATACTCTTCGAGCTCTCCATCTACACTCCTGATTTCATCTTTTATTTTGGAGATTTCTGCGGTGATTCTGACAGATTCCTCTTCAAGTCTCTTAGCCTCATCAAGGTAAAATCTTTCAGCCCTCCTTATAGATTCAAGTTCAGAGCTGAGCTCGAGAATTTTTGACTGAATCTCAGCAACCCTCTCATCACCGAGTTCGGAAATTTTTTTGGCAATGCTGTTAATTTTCTCATTCAGTCCGGCTATTTTCGCGTTTATTTCCGGTATTCTCGCTGTGAGTTCATCCTTCTGTCTTTCAAGCTTTTCAAGCTCCTTTTCAAGCTTATCCCTCTCTTTGACAGCTGTTAGATAGTTGTGGGCTATCAGATAACCCTCGTATTCTTCCTTTTTGCTCTGAATCTCCTTGTATCTTATGGCCTCATTTCTGTCTCTCTCAAGAGTTTTAAGTCTGTCATTGATTTCCGCAATCAAAACCTCAAGTTTCTCTATACTCTCTCTAACCCTCTCAAGTTCTTCCAGAGCTTTCTCTTTCTTTTCATCAAATTCAGAAATTCCCGCAACATCATCGATGATTTTTCTCCTCTGAAAAGGTGACATTTCAATTATTCTTGTTACATCGCCCTGCATCACCATGTTGTACGCGTCGCTGTATATTCCAAATTGTGAGAGAAAGTTATGAATCTCGGAGAGGCTGACACTTTTGCCGTTGAGATAGTAGTAGCTGTAATATCCTTTTTCGGTAACTTTCACTTTCCTTGAAACCTCATACTTCTTTCCGTTGTCTGAGAAGACAATTGTGACTTCTGCCTCGCTCTTTCCGTTGTGTATGAGATCCGTAAGCCTGTCAGCCCTGAGCTGTTTTGTTGAAGTTGAAAGGCCAAGACAGAAAAGAATTGAATCGATTATGTTCGACTTTCCACTGCCGTTGGGGCCTGTGATAACGGTAAATCCTTTGAAAAATGGAATTTCGGCCTTTTTACCGAATGATTTGAAATTTTTCAGCAGTATTTTCTCAATGTGCATCTCAGTCGCAGACTATTAAATCCTCCTCATCGTCAGTTCCCTCTATCGTCTTCCTTTTTCTCCTGCTCTCCGGCACAGTTGTTCCGTGTTCATCTTTTTTGCCGATCATCTTTTCCTTCTCATCCTCTTTTTCGGGCAGGTATAAAGGTTCCATTTCGAAAACTGTAGCCTTCTGAATCTTCTCTTCAATGATCTCTCTCCTGTCTTTAACGCTGTCCTTCTCCAGCAAGCTCTTTATCTCGCCCTTTATGTAAGCCAGTTCGGTTATTATACTCTCCATAGCCTTTCTCAACTCCACGATCTTCGACTCAACTTCCAGGATCTTTTCACTCTGCGAGTCTTTGAAAAGTTTCTGAACATCTCTCAGAACTTCTTCCTTTACATCCTCCGCGATCTCCCTCTTTAATTTCTCAAAAAACTCTCTATTCATCCTTCTCAGCTCCGTCAGTTCCCTCTCCTTCTCGGCAAGCTTCCTTTCAAGTCTTTCGATCAGGATGTCTCTTTCCGACATTTTATAAAAGAAATGGTTAAAGTCATTAATAAGCTTTTTCTTTGAGTTTACGGCATCAGTAAGCGGTGGGTGTTGGATGAGTTTTAAAATATTTCAGAGGGAGGGATGGAAAAATAATGAAGCAAAAATATTATTTACTTGCCAGTTTTCAGTCAGGACACTTTGGCTTTTGGCAGTTTGATTAACTGTTATTTCAGCCAGCAGGAAGGTGGCAAGCTTAGTCATTACATTTCACGCCAATCTACAATTTGAGCACCCTCTCAACTTTTTCAATTTCCGTTATCTTTATCTCCTTGCTCACCACAGAAAGAAATTCCTCAGCCGGTACCGCTCCTTCAGGAGCAAAGACACCGGGCTTATCAATTTTGTTTTCTGCAATCATAATTGCACCGATTGCTGCTGGAAGAGCGGTTGCTTTAACCGCCGAAGCTTCCGCAACCCCGTAGAAAAACTCTTTTCTCTCACCGCTTTTTTCTCCTATAACCCTTACTCCAATTCCGACACCGTAGAGTGCGAACTGCTCACCAAATCTCCTTACACTCTCCTGCGTTATCTCAACTATCAGGTTTACCGGCACTATCTCGGGAAGATGTTCTATGAGCTTCACCATTACATCTCTCACAGCAATCTCATCCCTTCCAATTTGAACTTTCTTGAGTCCGGTAAAGCCGAGAGTTGAGAAATGCTTGGTTAGTTCAGCCATTACTGACGGCCAGACAGTGCCTTTGTTCGTAACATTTCTTACCCTGATGTAACGCGGGATCGTTACGGGTTCTGGATGTCCAACATTGTAGACTTCAAGGCATCCAATCGGTTCAGGAAATTCCACGATTTCAGCATCAGATAAGGCGGGAACCTCAATCCACTCACCCTCCCGGAAGGTTGGTACGTTCCCGTCAACTGCATGGAAGTAGTGGTCTATTATCGCAGGGCCCATGGTTGGATCAAGTGCTGTCCATGCCCAGTAAGTGTCAATCCTCTCGACCTCGTCCATCTTCTCCGCCCCGTACTTTGCCAGGACGTTTGTAATTCCGGGTGTTGCTCCAAGTCCGATTACTGCTGTAACTCCAGCTTTTTCTGCCTCACCGCTCAACTGAAGACACGCTCTTGTAGCGTCGTAGTCATCATCAACGTCAACGAAGTTAACACCGGCATCAATTACCGCCCTTAAGACTCTCTCCCCAAACCTGTGGTACGGGCCAACCGCACTGATCACGACATCTGAACCCTTTACAGCATCTTTTAAACTCGTTGAATCCAACACATCAACTTTCAAAGCCTTTCCATTGACTTCCCTTGCAACTTCTTCAGCCCTCTTTAAATTTATGTCTCCAATAATTATTTCGGCTCCTTCAGCATGCTTTGAAAGTTCACGAACTATTCCCGAACCTATATGCCCGCCACCGCCAAGAACACAAAACTTCATTTCACCACCCTTGAAAATTATTAATAATTCCTTAAAAACTTAACTCATTTAAACGAGATGCAGAAAATTTCCGCAAATTTCACTCTCTGAACCCTCTGAAATTTTAATCCCGGCCTTTAAAACAAAAAAATTATTTTCTTCACTCCAGAGTTAAGAAAAGGCCAACCAGTGAAGGATTGCATTCCACAATCAGAGCCCATATATTATTCCAGTTTTCCACAGGAAATAAAGGGGTCAGGAGGTCAGGTATTTATAAGCTGAATACGCTGCCACAGCACCATCACCGCATGCGGTGACTACCTGCTTAAGCGGGTTGTCACAGCAGTCTCCAGCAGCAAAAACACCATCAACATTCGTTTTTTGCTCCTTATCAACCTTTATGTAGCCCATTGAATCTCTCTCAACACCAAGCCCAGCTACAACATCAGTTGCAGGACGCATACCTATTGCGATGAATAAACCATCTGCCTCAATTTCAAACTCTTCATTTTTCTCTCTGTTATAGGCGATTATCTTCTCCAACTTTCCCGACCCTATTATCTTTCTGATTGTGGTGCTGTAGTGAACCGGAATCTTCCTCTTTTCAACCTCCTCTACCAGAGCCTTTTCTGCCCTGAATGACTGAGTTCTGGAAACAATCTTAACCTCACAGCCTATATCGTGCAGATAAATAGCATCCTCTATGGCCTCTTTTCCACTCCCGTAGACGATGACTTTCTTTCCTCTGAAAAAGTTTCCATCACACGTTGCGCAGTAGCTGACTCCCCTCCCGATAAAGGAACTTTCTCCATCAATCCCTGCTTCCCTGTGCTTTCCACCTGTAGCAACTATTATGGCCCTTGCCTCGTACTCTCCACCCTCTGTTATTACTGTAAAGGTCTCACCACTCTTTTCAATTCTCTCAACCTTCTCAAGCCTCCACTCAGCCCCGGCCTTTACAGCCTGCTCCTTCATTTTTTCCAGCAGCTCCATTCCGCTGCCCTCAAATCCGGGGTAGTTCTCAATTCTGGCAGCGAGGGATAACTGTGATATTGGGTCAACACTCTCAAAGAAAACAGTTTTCAGACCGTATCTTGCCGAGTAAAGTGCGGCAGTCAATCCTGCAGGTCCTCCACCGATTATTGCGATATCGTACATACCTTTTACTATCAACCTGGACTAATAACCTTTTGCCGGGTTTGGTAAATTCCGGTCAAAACTGAATTTGACAGCGGCTTTCAGAAACTCTAAAGGATTGTAATTTTCCCCTTATCTTTATTCCGCTTCTCATAATTCCTTCAGCACCAATTTCCAGAAGCACAGAACTCCAGATTGAATCGTTTTTGTCGAGATTGCATGGTAAAGCTTTCAGAGAATTCAGGCTCCATCATCGATCATCCCTTTTAAATCTCTGAAAATATCAGCAATCCGCTCAAAAACTTGCTATCGTTTCTCACTCAAAGTTTGTGAGATTTTTCTTCCCCACGCTGTTATGCTTAATTTTACCATACCTCCAGTCAGCAGATTCAACAAGCCAAGGTTTTTTAAAAGTGATTTGCTGCAGAATCTATGCGATATGGAGAGGCATCGATAGTTCTTTCGGCAATTCTCATGGGAACTGTTTCAATCTTCGTGAGAAACACTGGTGGGGATGCTCTATCAGTCACTTTTGTGAGACTCCTCTTTGGTTTTCTTGTGATTCTGCCCTTCTGCCTGAGGGATATCGCCCTGCCTGATAGAACTTTGCTTGGACTCGCACTGTTCAATTTCACCACAATTGTGTCTTACATAACGGCAATACAGAACATAGAAGTGGCGATGGCAGCACTTCTGCTTTACATGGCACCTGTTTATGTAATCCCAATTTCCATGCTTATGGGAGAGAAGGTGGAAGTAAAAACACTCTTAGCCCTTCCTCTGGGTTTGACAGGTCTTTATCTCATGCTCACTCCCTACACCGTGCTGACTTCTGGCATCATTTTCGGAGCCATTTCTGGCTTGAGTTATGCCCTCGTTTTTGTTTTATCAAAAGAAGCAAGAAAAAAGCACTCTCCTTTCAGAATCAATTTCTACAACTTGGGGCTGGGATCTGCGGTTCTTTTACCTTACTTCATTCTTTTCGGGAACGTTGAGAGCATTCCATGGGCAATCGGCCTTGGTGTAATCCCAACAGCAATACCGTTTCTCCTCTTTTCTTATGGAATGAAATACGTCAAGGTTCAGAGAGCACCAGTACTCGCTCTAATTGAACCTCTCTGCGCAGGTGTTGTTGGATACCTTTATTTCGGGGAAGTTCTTACCCTGAAACAGTTGATTGGAGGAGCGATGATTTTAGCAGGAGTTCTTATTGCCTGGAGGGAATGATGGATGTGGAATTTGTGGAGGATAAAAAATCTCGAAAATGTTATAAATTCAGTACCTTTTGAGAATCTGAGTGATTGATACCTGGGAGGAATACAGGATTTTTGAGGAAAATCTGAAGAAGTTTGTGGAGTCAGTTGATACCACTCCAAAAATTAAAAAAGGTCTTGCCTACGCATTAACAGCCGGGGGAAAAAGAAGCAGGCCGGTTATAGTTCTTCTCTCATCGAAGCTTTGCGGTGGTGATTATTCAGACGTCATGAACCTTGCTCTCTCAGTTGAGCTAATCCACACGGCAAGCCTTGTTCATGATGATGTTATAGATAAGGCTGAAAAAAGAAGGAAGAGAGAAGCTTTGCACAAAAAGTACGACATAGCTCTTGCCATAGTTCTTGGAGACTGGTTAATTTCGAAAGCCGTGGAATTGACTTCTGATTACGGTGAGGAAATAATCAGAGATTTCTCAAATGTTGGAATGATGATGTCTGAGGGAGAAGTTTTGGATTTTTACAGCATCAAAGAGGATTTTAGCGAAAAGGACTATTTTGAATGCATTGAAAAGAAGACAGCAGCACTTTTCGCTTACTCAGCAAGAAGTGCAAGCAAAATAGTGTGTGATGACAGAATTGCTGCGAACAAGCTCTTTGACTACGGTCTCAATCTGGGGATGGCATATCAAATCGTTGACGACTTGCTTGAGTATCTCAGGCTTCTGGATGACAAGCACTCAGTTTTTGAGTCAAGGACACTTCCCCAAATCTACGAAGAGAAATATGGCAAGGATGAAGGTGTAAGAAAGGTCATTGAGGTAATAGACAGGTTTGTTGAGAAAAGCTGTAACTCTCTGGACTATTTTGAAGATTGCAGGGAGAAAGAAAAACTCAGAAAAATAGTTGATTTCATGACTTATGACATGATAAGGAAGAAGGAGTTCAGCTCAGGCTTTGATAAACCTGTATAAGCCTTGGGGCACTTGGGCAGGGTTATGGACTTTATAAATAATTCACACCTGCCACCAGAAACTGCCCACATCGGGTGCTTCATTTTACCGCTACATCTACGGCAAATTTCAGTCGAATTGCGGGGGTTCAGTAACTGCTTTATATCCAAACTATCCGCTTCCACCTTATCTGCACATCAAGTATCTTCGATGCTACCTTCATCCTGTACAGTCTTTCTTTTATAGCCTGTCGCTATTTTCTGAGCTTTTTAAACAGCTTCTCGTTGTTCTCCATCACCCTTCTCCAGTCTTCAACCCCCGCTCCCATCAAGACTTTCTGGGCAGTGGAATCGTTTATTATGTCTGCTGGAGAGTGCGTGTCGGTGTTGATCACAAGCTGGAAGCCATATATCTCTGCAAGCCTGCTCACCCGGCCATTACCGAGGCAGTGACCTTTTCGGGATGAAATTTCGATGTAAATCCCGTTCTCCTTTGCCAGTTCTGCTTCCTTCTCTTTCATCAGTCCCGGATGGGCAAGAATGTTTATCTCTTCATTCAGCGCAGCAAAATTTGTGCCCTCCTTTACCGGTTCAGCTATGGTTTCCCCGTGCACAACAACAATTTCCGCTCCCTCCCTCCATGCAAGTTCGACGGCTTTACCGATGAGGCCGGGTGGGACGTGAGTAATTTCCACACCTACAAGAAAATTTGCTTCGTACATTTCCATGTGCTCCTTAATTCTTACCAGCTTGGACAGGATGTCATGGATGTTCGTGAAGTCCGCATGATCAGTTATTGCGAACCCTTTGTTACCGGCTGCATACATCCTTCTTGCAATTTCGGAAGGAATCAGCTCTCCATCACTGAAAACGGAATGGACGTGCAAATCGAACATGCAAAAATGTTAAATAAGGAGTTATTAAGTTTTTACTGTGAAGGGTTTGAGGAGACTCGTGCTTGATGTGTTAAAGCCCCATGAGCCGAAGACAATAATTTATGCTCTCAAACTCGCTGAACTTGAGAATGTAGATGGAGTGAACATCCACCTGTCCGAAATTGACCAGGCAACTGAGAACATAAAGATTACAATTCTTGGTAACAATCTCAACTACGAGCAGATAAGGAATATAATTGAGGACCTTGGAGGGGTAATTCACAGCGTTGATGAGGTTGTTGCAGGTAAAATTATCGTGGAATCAGTGAAGACGGAGCAGGATTAATTTCATTTATACTGTCAGGAGATTACCTTCTTTGCCTCCTCCAGAAGTCTCCTTGCATCATCCTTGCTGAGCCCAGCAGCCCTCAAACCGGACTCACCAGCATTGACCACATCGCTACAAAAAACCAACCCTGCATTAACAGCTGCATCTATAACTTCCTTATCCACCTTCAGAATGGTGACAGGATAAAGACCTTTTGATTCCAGCATAACCTCTATCCCCTCGTTCTCAGGATACTTCCAGCCGGTCAGCTTCATACCCATGCAGCTTGCATATCTCTTTGCCTCATCTGAAAATTTGGTGTTGGTAAAAACCCACGGTTGAATGAAGCCGTGGTGAGAAACATCAAGAAAACGGGCGTAGGTGTACATCACGTCCTTCAATCCTGTGTATACTGGCTGGTTGTGAAATTTGCACTCTATCATGTATTTTTCCCCGTCCTTCTCAGCTACGACATCAATTTCCTGCTCAACGCATCTTCCATGAACTATTACATTTGTGTCCGTCTCAAAATCATACTCTTCGAGCAGCCTTGCAACGAATTTTTCGAAGCCAAATCCTGAAGGGCCAAGGCGGATGAGTGAGCGTTTCAAGTCGTATCTCTCTGCTCTCGGATACTCATGCTTAAGCAGGAGCTCAATTACCATTTCGAGAACTTCATCGGTACTTATCCCGTCATATATTCTGCTCTCCACCTCATCCGCAACCATTTCTGCAATTCTCTTGCTCGCTCCCGCTTTAAGGCAGGTTCTGATAATCTTGGCTTTGCTGAACTCCTCAAGTCTGCCGTCCCTCTTCCTTACTAACATTGGCCCTCAGCTCGTTGGCAAACCAAACCACACGCTGCGGGAACGGAATTTCAATACCGTTCTTCTCAAGTTCGGTCTTTATCTTCCACAGCATCTCCATCTTAACACTATACCACTCCGTCGATGGTGCCCAAACTCTAACAATGATGTTTACGCTGCTTTCTCCAAGATTATCAACGAAAACCTGCGGTTCAGGGTTTTTAAGAACAAAAGGATGTTCCTCAATCAGCTTCTTTATGATTTTAATTGCCTTCTCGGCATCATCACTGTATCTTATCCCTATCACGTACTCAAACCTTCTTGCTATGTGGGCCACGTAGTTGGTTATATTGGATGTGAACAGTTTCTCATTGGGAATTCTGACATAAAGTCCGTCGTATGTTCGGATGATGGTTGAGAGTACGTTCACGTCCTCAACGAAACCCATGACGCCGTCGATGCTGATCTGATCCCCAATCTTTATCGGTTTCTCCCACAACAGAAAAATCCCGGAAACGAGGTTTGAGACAACACTCTGGCTGGCAAAACCCAGAATAATTCCGGTAATTCCACCTGCAACCAGCAAACCTGAGAGGTTGAGACCCAGAGCTGGCAGAACAGCAATGAAAGCGATGATGATTATTCCAAAGTAAATGATTTTGAGCATCAGTTCAAGCTGGTCTCTTCTCATTTTGTCTATAAGGGCTCTTCTGAGGTTGGTTGTGACTATCTTTGCAATTATTGTGGCGAAAGCCATCACGAAGACGACTACTGCAACATCGTAAACTGTTACATCCCCGTAAAGTTTATAATTTAAAACGTCAATCATAGTCCCCACTCCATTACGAATTTTAGAGCAGTTACGGCAATCCTCCTTGCGGTGTAAAGTTCTAAGGCTTTCCTCATTTTCTCCTCTAAAGGCTGCTCAATGAATTTCGTTTCGGCAACCTTTGGAGAGATTATGTTTATGGAGGCTGAGGAGTAAACGATTTCATCGTTGTAGTATATCTTCATTCCGTAAATATCGAAAACGGCATTTTTCACTTCAATCCACTCGGTATCGCTGTTGACAATTCTTAGCTTGATTACACCCTCTCTGTATCTGTCAAGCCGCGGAATCTCTGAGTAAAGGTCGCTCTCCCAGTACCTGCAAATTATCCCATCTCTTGGATTTCCGTAGAGCGTGTATTTTGGTTTCTGGAGTGAGAAGATGTCTACAATTCCCACACTCTTTTTTGCTGCTATAAATACAGCTATCTCAACCGGGAAGGTGGCGTAAACATCTACAGATGATTTCGGTTCTGCCAAGAAAGGTTTACGAAATTTGATTTGAAGAAAGTTGGTAACGTTTTTTGGTGTGTTTACGGGCTCTACGGGATTTATAATAAACCTCCCCTTCTCAACTGAGATGTCCTTCTCAATTTTGTCACCATTCTCCCTGATGTACCGGTAAAAAGGACCAGTCCTTTCCGTTCTCATTCTGTATTCGCCTATCTCAGCCTGAAACCCCTCAATGTCATGGTAGCCAAACACTTTATCTCTTTGTTTTGTTTGAATAAAAGTTTTTTTATCTGATGTCTCGAAAGCCATGCCGTCAAACAAATTATTTATGCCTCAAACGATGTCCCTGTCCATGGAAAGAATCTTTGCTCCATGGAGGATAAGGTACGTGCTTGCTCCAAAACCAAAGGACTGTGTTTTCTGTGTGGCTCCTAAGGAAAACAGAGACAGGGAGAACTTAATACTCTACAGAGGTAAGACGTGCTACGTTATAATGAACCGCAATCCCTACAATCCGGGCCATGTGATGGTAAACCCGTACCGCCACATCCCTTCCATAGAGGATATGACTGATGAGGAGATGGTTGAGTCCATGAAGCTTGTCAGACTCTCGATCAGAGCTATCAGGGAAGCAATGAATCCGGATGGTTTTAATGTGGGCGTCAACATCGGCAAAGTTGCCGGGGCAGGAATGGCTGCACATCTGCACATCCACATTGTGCCGAGGTGGAACGGGGACACATCCTTTATGCCGGTTCTTGCTGATGTTCAGATCATACCAGAAGCCCTGGAGGAGACATACGACAAGCTTTATCCTCTGTTCAGTAAACACTGAACCAATTGTTTTAATAATGCGGTAAACGGAAAATTTTTTATGTAAGTATATGCCATGATTAAAGTGATGATTACCGCTCATGCGAAAATTCTTCAGGTGAGAAACAGAAGGCATGCTGCAGCCATCTTTGTGGACGGTAGCAGTTTTGAAGTTATCGACTGCACGAACAGCACGAACTGTCGGATTCAGGGGGTTAAGGGAAAAAAATGTCCGAGTTACTGCCCCTTTGTGGCTGATGCAAGAAGGTATGTTCAGGGGTTGAAGACGAAGTATGAGGTAGAAGTTTTGAACCCTGACTCATAGTTTTATCATGGAGCAGATTTTCATCTACTTTACCGGTACAGCCGGTTCTGGAAAGACATACATGACAAAAGCAGTTGCAGATTGGCTCGATCTTAAAAAACTCGACTGCATGACTGTGAATCTTGATCCCGGAGCGGATTTTCTTCCCTATTCAGCAGATATTGACGTCAGAGAATGGTTCACTCTTGAGGATATAATGGGCAGATACAATGTTGGACCAAACGGAGCTCAGATAATTGGCGCAGACCTGATATCCACTTTTGTTGGTGATATCAAGGATGAGATTCAGCTTTCGGCATCTGAGTACGTTTTGATTGATACACCCGGACAGCTGGAGCTTTTTACACTCAGAGAAAGCGGCAGAATACTGGTTAATGCTCTAAACCCTGAAAGAAGCGTTATGGTATACCTCTTCGACCCTGTTGTGTCAAAAACTCCCTCCGGTTTTCTTTCGATGCTTTTTATGGCTTCATCTGCTGTTTTCAGGCTTGAAATACCGCAGGTACTTGTTCTATCAAAATCCGACCTCCTGACTGAGAATGAGCTTGAAAAAATTGTTGATTGGAGCAAGGACCCTGAAACTCTCTATGAATCTCTTGATCTTGAACGGAAAACCCTGAATCTCGAACTGTTTTTCCTGCTGAAGGATTCAGGTCTGTTTAGACCGCTCATTCCCGCTTCAGCTGTGACAGGATACGGAATGGAGGATATATACGATGCAGTTCAGGAAATCTTCTACGGAGGAGAGGATTTGGAGAGAATACTGTTCTAAGGGTTAACGACAGGAAAACAGTTACCGGGTCTGAGAGCTTTTTTAACACTTTCAAGCACGAAAATTCTTGCCCTTCTGACAGCATTATCAAGTGAGTTGCCCAGTCCTAAGTAGCAGGCTAAAGATGTGCTGTAAACGCATCCGGTTCCGTGGATGTTTATCGGTGAGAAATCTGCCGTGACAGTGTATATTGAACCATTCTCGCAAACAACATCTCTGCCTCCAAGCTCACCTCCGGTAATCACAACGTTGCAGCCGTATTTTTCATTTATCTTTAGAGCCAGATCTACAGCCTCATCAAGGGTGTTTCCCACACTGTCAGCTGAGGCAAGAATCCTTGCCTCTGTCAGATTCGGTGTTACGACATCCACGAACTCCAGAAGCATTCTGTAACCCTCAACATTCCCGATTTTTCCACCAGCACCTGCGAAAATCACCGGGTCAAGGACTTTTGGTGCGTCGAGCTTTGCGATCTCGTCAGCAACAACCCTCGCCACCTCGGCAGAAGAAATGAGACCTATTTTTACGCAGTCAATCCTTATGTCTTCCGTAACAGCCTCGATCTGCTTTTTAAGGATTTCAGTATCGACTGAAACTGCCATTTTAACTTCACAGGTATTCTGGACGGTCAGCGATGTTACAACTGATGCGGGATACAATCCGATTGCCTTCGCAGTTTTTATGTCAGCATGCAAACCTGCACCGCCAGAAGGATCCAGACCGGATGCGGTCAGAATTGTTTTCATAAAATAAATAAAATTAGAAGAGCTCGTTCAGGTTTATGATATGCTTTCCGAGCTTTCCACCGTAGTTTCCGGCAGTAATCTTTACAACTCCCGGAATCTTTGTTGCTGCCAGTATACCAACCCTCATGGCTTCCTTGATAGCATCTGCTGTCAACCCGTTGATGACTATCTCATACACAGCCTTCACACCTTCCGGAATCTGCGTTCCTTCAACCTTGTCTCTGATGCTCGGAGCGAATTTCTCGTTTGTTGAGGCTTTCAGGAACTTGTATTTGTTTGCCCCCACTTTTGAGCCAGAAGCAACAATTCCACCGGGGAATGGTGTTATCACACCCTCAACGTCGCTTATCGCATCAACTGCAGCCTTTGCAGCTGCAAGAGCGGATGGCTGGGTTTCGGCCATTATGAAAAAGTTTCCTCCCGCAATACCGTTGGTGTATCCGATATCGTTCTCAATTATGAAATCTCCCTCCATCATGGGCACAGCCCAGCACTTTCTACCTCCAACTTCCACCTCTCTCTCGTATCCATCGGCAAAGAACTTGAGCTTGAAGCCCGTGTCAAACTTGTTCTCCGCATCTGGCAGGCCGTTAAAAGCAGCTGCGGTTGGGGCGGTAAGAACACACTGACCAAGTCTGGCCAGAAGCTGCTCCTCAAGCCCCTTCTTGCTCATGTGGCAGATTTGAATATAATAGCCAGGTCTTCCATCTGGAGTCTCAGACGGTTTGGCCTTAATCTCAATTCCGGCTTCGGCTGGACACATAATAACCGACGTGCCAAATCCGGTGGCCTCGTTTGCAGCTACCCAGGCCCAGTAATAGTCGTAGCCCGTTATCAAAACCCTCGCAATTTTTATATCAAAGGCCTCCGCAAAAGTTTCCTCAACCTCAACACCGTTTACTTTCATTCTATCACCTGCTTTTTGTCAGAACTTAGCGATATAAATCTTTTTATTTTTGCAATCATGTCTGAAGAGCTCTCATAAAATCGTTTCTGCAGAATCGGCGATGAAAAAAGGTTGAAGGAAACCGGGCAGCGTATATGGTATTTTTCATTTTATCCTGCTTCGGTGTAAGAAAAACTGCAAGTATGTAATGGGATGGCTACGACAGATACAATGATTCGGTTAGTTTCTGATTGCAAGTCATGCGAGAGCTTCTTAAAAGCCAGCATAAAACTGAGATAAGCAATTGAGATTATCAGTCCAAAATTTCTTGCAAACGCTCCAAGAAACAGCCATTATTTCAACTCTGAGAATGATTCTGGAATGATGTAAACTATGAAATTGGCTATTACTCTGCCAGAATCCGTTAACTTCGCTTAGGTTCAGCTGCAGCACTCTGTTGTTTTCCGCAGTTCTCTCGGTACAGTACAACCCCAAACCAATCAACCGTAGGATGTTGGAATTCTAAGACGGGAGGGAGGAATTTGGGTTCTTGACTTGCTAACGGTTTTTGGACTCGTCGACTGTGAACTCACCAAAGAATATGCTCTCCCATAGCTTAGAACTCTTTATCAGATCGCCTATTGTTTGATTTGAAAAATCTGTTGATTACTTCATCTCTCAGATTCAGAAATCCAACGACGCAACTGTAAAATTCTGCAAAATCGGAATTAAAAACCTCTGTCAAGCTTCTTCAGAATGGTATGAGATATTCAACATTTTTGGAACTGACAAAAATTAGGATAAACTACCCAGAACAACAGGATTTAACTTTTAAACGGTAGTGTAAAATCGTAAAAAATTTAGCAGATTACAAAGTTTTGAGGCTCCAGACGTCAAATCAGCGCCTTATAGATAATCTGGGTTTTACGAGTAGTGACTCAGCCCCACCAGTACCCACTCCTTTCCAAGCTATAATTATGTATTCACCCGCTTTGTCGAATGTCGTAGTTATTTCACCTTGAGAGTTGGTGAGTCCTAATTGCTCAGCATACCGCATTGCAACTTTGATAGCCAATAAAACGTCTCCAGTTAATTGAGTTATTGTATAACCGAGTGCTATAGCTCTGGCTGCCTCAATATATCCAACATAAGCTCCCGAAATTGGTGTACCGTCTCCTTTGACAACTTTTATAGTTACAACTTCTCCTACTTTAGCGGGTTTAGGATTAATGAGTATCTGAAGTCTCTCAGTTAACTGTTCAGATGGTGTCGGTGTTGGCGTTGGAGTTGGTGTGGTCGTTGTTGGTGGTGTAGGAGTGGGCACAATCGTGGGTGTACGCTTTATTATAGGGGTTCTCTCTATCACTTGGCTTTCTGGAATCGTAAATACTACAACTTTACCTTCCTCAAATGGTACTTCGAATGTTGTAACTTTTAAATCAATATATGCCGAGCCACTAACTTTTAGAACAACATGTCCATAATTACGGAGAGACGTTATTATTTCTTGTGCAGTACTCCAGTCAACCTCGATAACGGTTGGAATTTCAATAGTCGTTAATCCTTGCTTTCTGATATCAAAATTTGATTTTTCTCCATGACCTAAATACTTTTCTTGATACTTTTCTTGGCCTCTAACTAAATATATGTCATACACAATTTTCTGCAAATGTGCTCCGACAGGATTTGGGTTATCAACTATAACCCTTACCGTTAGGTGGAGGGTTAAACCTCTTCCAAATTCGTAATCGACACTCTCTACGTTTATGTTGTCAACCCTCGTGGTTGGTTTTTCTACCATAGGTGTTTGGGCACATCCACTTAAGAGAACAATTATTGCAATCAGAATACCAGCTAACATTCTCTGCATATGGCTACCACTTTGAATTACTTCTTATTAAATTTTCGATATTGTTGTGTTGTATCCATTACAATATGACGGACCTATTAACAAGCGATAAAAAGAAAATAGGAGCTCTTGAAAGTGTTATCTGATGGGAAAGTTTATACCTACTACTGTCTCTCAAAAATAATCAAAACGAATTATGAGACTGTAAAAAAAGGTTTTCTTCCACTCACTATCATCAATACTGATACCGTGGTCGATAAGGAACATCCAACAGCTGAAACCATAATGTTCAGGATTTTTGGAGGTCTATGGAGGTTCGCCTCAATAAACGCTTTGAGGTCTTTTGTTAACTTGTCAGTATTTATCTGTCGTAAATATTATTTGTCCGACATTCCAACAAACTTGAAGAATTCCCTTAGACTGTAGAGATAAGTCCTCTTTGTGTTCTCGTTGGGGAAATTTTTCTCCAACCACCTGTTTACCTTTTCAAGTATCGTAATGTTATTAATTAAGTATAAAAAATTATCGTTAACTTAAGTTATTGTTAATTTTAACTAATCCTAATACTGAGCTTACCGAATCTTTCAGCCATGAATCACGTCTGTAGTGCAAAATATTTTGTTTCTCCAGTTCTCTACTTCCCTTTTCCTACCCTTAGCCAGCAATTCTTCCAAAAAACCTCTCAGCTCTCATTCTCCATTTTCCACAGGAAACAAAGGGGGTAGGCTTAAGTAATTCACATGTAATACAAAATTGTGAAGCTCATCTCGTTAAGACTTGAAGACGAGCTGGTAGAAAAGCTCGATGAGGTGGCGAGAAGAACCCTTCAGTCAAGATCGGATATAATCAGATCTTCGATAGCCCTCTACCTTTCCCTCCTTGAGAACATAGGGTTCTACTTTAAGCCCTCTCTACCCTTCAGAAATGTAGACGTTTACGAGGAGAGAAATGCTGTAAACGTTGATCTTGGAAATCTTACATCTGTAAGCGTGCTAAGTGTTTCGTATGGTGGTGTTGGGGAGCTTGAGCTGGACTTTAAGAGGAATATTGAGTTTGTGGCTGAGGTGATGGCAAATCAGGTGGCGGTTGAGACTCTGTGCAGGTTTGTTACACCTCTGCTTGTAATGCTGAACTCAACTTGTGACTTCTTTTACACCCACAGCTTTTTCAGAGCCTTCTCTGAGGCCATTAAAAAAAGGATGAACGTTCGCACAATGCTTGCTGGCTATGAAGAGATTTTTGAAACCAAACAGAGCGGTTTCGTTGCAACCGTTGTTGGGCTGAGAGACATGCGTGCCCGGAACTCTCCAAGGAGAGGAGATAAAATTTACTTTTTTGGAAAAAGTGTCAGCGGCCCGGATTTGTCCGCAGAGGATCTGCTAAGCATGAAGGATGTTGAAAAACTGGTTGGGCTTGTGAAGGATGAAAGAGCTTCGGCAATTTTCCCGGTTAAGAGCGGTGGATTAAAGGAAGTGGCAGATTTCGCAGCCGCTCTCGCGGGAGGAAAGGCTTTACTGTTCGAAACAAGGAAAGGCTGTCCAGCTACAGCGGTTATGCTCACCTCTGCCCACGACCTCAGTGACCATGGATGCGAACAGGTTGGGGAAATACTTTAAATCGCAAAAGACCTTTTGATTTTCAATGAGAATTCCCCTCTACATTGAATTTTCAGGGAAAAAGGTTGCAGTAATAGGTGGTGGAGGAGTTGGCACTCTCAGGGCTAAGAAATTTATCGAGGTTGGAGCAGAGGTTACTGTTTTCAGCAATGAATTTAGCGATGAGCTAAGGTTAATGTTTGAAAGAGGAGAGGTAAAGCTTGTTAAGGCCTCGGCGGATGAACTCAATTTTGATGAAATTGCGAGGAATTTTGATTTGATTGTGGTTGCGATAGGCAGTAAGGAGTTTAACGAGGAGATAATTAAAGCTGCATCAAAATACAGGGCAATGGTTAACCTTGCGAACGATGCGAGGAAAACAGAGGTGGTTGTTCCGTTTGAGGGTGGAAAGGACGGTATAAGATTTGCCGTCACAACCGAAGGAAAGAGCGGAGTTGTTGCAAGGAAAGTTAAGGAGCTGTTTCAAAATGTTCTTGAGGAAAATGAGGAACTCGTTCACTTTTTAAAAGCCATGGATCATCTCAAAGAGTATATGAAATCCAACGATGTTCCGGTTAATTTGAGAATGAAGATTTATCCCGCTGTCGGAAGCAATGAAGAATTCCTTAAGCTCGTTAGGGAAGGAAAAGTCGATGAGGCAAGGAAGCTGGCTGAGAAAATAGTTAAAGATTACGTTTCAGGAAGAAAAAAGGCTGAAGAAGGAGGGATTCAGTTTTGAAGCTTGACGTTGAGCTTTTGATGGCCCTGCAGTATAATCTACCTCTCACGACCAAACCCTTAGTTGATCTTGCGGATCAGCTGGGAAGAAATCCGGATGATGTGATAAAGGAAGTCAGGGGATACATTGCGACGGGGATCGTGAAGAGATACGGGCTTAACCTGAACTACAGAGCCTTTCCGAATTACAGAAGAGCTGCTTTAGTCGGTTTCAGGGCTGAAAATGTTGAAAGGGTGGCAAGAAGGATAAATGCCTACGACGAATTCAGGGTGAAGCACAACTTTTTGAGGGATGCCTACTACAACGTCTGGTTTACGGTTAAGGGCAGGGATCTGGATGAGATCAGCGCGATAGTCGGGAGAATTGCTGGAGAATGCGAGGTTGACGAATACGTCGTATTACCAACGAAGAGGGTTTACAAAATGGATGTGAAGTATGATCTAATCAAAGGCGTTTCTTGGAGCAACAGGGGGCTGGAGCCGGAAAGCGTTCCGCTTGTGAAAAACCTGGGTTTTGAAGATGAATTTGTAAGATCACTCGAATCCTTGGATGCCACTGAAAGACCGTTTGCAAAGTTCAACCGCTCTGAAGAGGAGGTTGTTGATGCAGTCCATGAGCTGATGAGAAAGGGTGTGGGCAGGGATTTCAGTGGCGTGCTGAGGGAGAGGAAAGTTGGGTTCAGGGAGAACGGAATGACGGTATTAAAGCTATCAACAAAGCCCGAAGAGGTGGCAATGCAGCTTCTGAATGATTTTCCCCAGATAACACACCTCATTGAGAGGATTGTCAGCGAGAAGTGGAACTATCCGATTTACTTTATGGTTCATGCTGTAAAGAGGGAGACCATTGAGGAGATCAGAGAGCAGGTTCTCCAGCTCAGAGGGGTTGAGGAGGCAAAAACGATTTACAGCAGAGCAAATTTGAGAGAAACATGAAAAAGTGCTCAAAATGTGATAGAAGAGCAGTGATATTTCAGAGACATTCAAACAGACATCTGTGCAGGAAACACTTTATCGAGGACTTTGAAAGGAGGGTTAAGCTGGCAGTTAAGAAATATGAAATGATTCAGAGGGGAGACAGAATAGCCATAGCTTTAAGCGGTGGCAAGGACAGCATAACCCTCGCTTTTGTCTTAAATAAACTCTATGGGTTCAGAGGTGATCTTGAATTCTTTGCAATAACTGTAGATGAGGGAATTGCCGGTTACCGTCCACGGACAGTTGAGATAGCCAGAAAGATTACCGGGCAGACTGGCATGGAGCATGTTTTGGTTTCATTTAAAGAAAACTTTGGCATGACGCTGGATGAAATGGTCAGAATAGGGAATAAAAAACCATGCACTTACTGCGGGGTCTTCAGGAAGTATCTGCTAAACAGAACTGCAAGGGAAATGGGAGCAACAAAACTGGCCACCGGACATAACCTCGACGATGAAACTCAAACCATTCTGCTGAACTTTCTCAATGCTGATATGGAAAGAATGGCAAGATTGCTACCGCAGAGGGTTCAGGAAGGGCTGGTAATGCGAATTAAACCCTTCAGGTACGTTTATGAGAGAGAGGTAGTAGTTTACGGAATGCTTAACAACCTGCCAATGGACTTTGAAGAGTGCCCCTACAGCCAGTTTCCCGTTAGATCTGCGGTCAGAGATTTTCTTTACGATTTTGAATATAAATATCCCGGCAGAAAATTCTCCGTCATGAGCAGCTTTGAAAAGCTGATCCCCTGTCTGAAGGAAATGTATCCTCAGATTGATTTAAACAGGTGTGAAAAATGCGGTGAACCAACCCCTCACAGAGTATGTCAGGCGTGCAAGCTTCTTGAGGAACTCCTCGAATCGGGCTAAAATCAGTTTATCCAAAGTACTCCTGCTCTATTTCTTCCATCTCCTCAATACTCCCTTCTCTGACAATCTGACCGCTTGCAAGGATGTAGAATCTGTCTGCAACGTCAAATGCCATCTGGATATTCTGCTCTACCAGGACTATTGAAATTCCCAGTTCTTTAATTTTCTCGATTCTTTCTGCAATGCTTTCCACAACAATGGGTGCAAGGCCCATTGAGGGCTCGTCCAGAAGCAGAAGCTTTGGCTCAAGCATGAGGGCTCTGGCAATAGCAACCATCTGCTGTTCTCCACCGCTCAGGTTTTTTGCCTTCTCCTTTCTTTTTTCCCTCAGGTTGGGGAAAAGAGAATAAAGGAAGTCAAGCTTTTCAGGACTTCCCGCAATGAGGAGATTATCTTCGACACTCATCTCCGGAAAAAGTCTTCTGCCCTCCGGGCTCATTGCAATGCCGAGTTTTGCCCTCTCATGGGGCTTAAGGGTTGTGATATCTTTTCCCTCAAAAATGATCTTTCCCTCAACCCTGACAAACCCTAAAATTGAGTTAAGGAGCGTCGTCTTCCCGGCTCCATTCGGGCCGAGAACAGCTACAGCTTCCCCCTCATTAACAGAAATGCTCACGTCTCTAAGCACATGAGCTTTTCCGTAAAAGGAGTTAAGATTTCGCACTTCAAGCAACGGCATATCTTCTACCGAGGTAGGCCTCAATTACAGTCTTCTCCTTAACAACCTCATCAGGATGTCCCTCAAAAATTATTCTGCCGGAGTTAAGAACCACGACTTTTTCCGCAACATTGAACAAATCCTTCAGCCTGTGCTCTATTATCGCTATTGACTGCCCGTTGTGGTTTATGGTTTCAATGATCCCTGCAAGCTCCCTTGCCTCTCTTGGACTTAAACCTGAGAATGGTTCATCAAGAAGAAGAAGTTTCGGATCTGTGGCAAGAGCAAGGGCGATGCTGAGCTTCCTCAATTCTCCATAAGATAAATTTGCAGCAATCTCGTGCCTCTTTTCCCACAGACCAAAGTCTCTGAGGTATTCCAGACTGTCGGATACTGTAAGCATGTTCTGCTCGACTGTCATGTTGCTGAAAATCTTCACGATCTGGAAGGTTCTGACCATTCCCATCTTTGCAAGCTGGCTCGGCTTCAATCCAGTTATGTTCTTGTTCCTGAACCTGATTTCACCGCTGTCCGGCTTCAGAAAGCCTGTGATGATATTGAAAAGCGTGGTTTTTCCAGCACCGTTGGGGCCTATAATGCCAACCTTTTCACTCTTGTCAATCTCAAGGTTCACACCGTCAAGCACCCTGCACTCCCCGAACTTCTTGTGCACGTTTCTGACTTTTAGCATGGTTACTGCCTTTTCGGCAATGTTTAAATACTTTGCTCTGCTCATTCAAACCATGAGATATGCTAAAGCTGTGCTAACAGTCATAATACTGGTTGCAGCTGTAACATCACTGTGCGCACAGCCAGAAAAGGCAGGGAGGGAAAAGGTGGTTGTAGGGGTCATCGGACCAATGGCGGTTCCTGAAGGGCAGGCTCAGGAGAAGGCTGTAAAACTTGCTGCTGAGGAGATAAACGCACAGGGAGGTATACTTGGTTACAGGATTACCGTTGTGGTGGGCGATACGAAGCTTGATCCAAACACAGCAACCTCAGAGTTCAGGAGGCTTGCAAGAGTTGAGAAGGCTGATGTAATAATCGGAGGATTCTCGAGCGGTGTTATGAATGCGATGATGGAGACCATGGCCGAAACCAAGACACTCTTTCTTGCTGATGCGTCCTCTCCAGAACATGCCAAGAAAGTAGAGCAGAATTATGAAAAATACAAGTACTGGTTCAGAGTCTCTCAAAACAACGGCTCTACCTTTGCACTTGATCTTGCTGACATGGTGAAGTTTCTTAGGGACAGCGGGTATGAGGTAAGGAAGGTTTACGTAATCAGAGATGAACACGTATGGACTGACCCCGTTATGCAGGCCCTGAAACCGCTGCTTGAAGAGATGGGTGTGGAAATTGTTAAGGATGTCAAGATTCCCAGAGGTTACTCCGAATACGAACAGCTAATTCTTGAAGCTGAAAAGCTGAATGCTGATGTAATAATGCCCGTTCTTGCGATTTCCGGAACAGGAGACATCCTTGTTAAGCAATGGGCAACGCTGAAACCAAACATTCTTCTTGCAGGGCATGACCTCTATGCTATTGATGCAGAATTCTACGAGAAAACGAATGGAATGGCAAATTACGAGATCTTCATTGCCGATGGAGGAGCTCTCGTAACCGCACCGCCAACTGAAAAATGCAGGGAATTTGTTGAGGCTTACAGGGCAAAATACGGACACTATCCCGAGTCCCACCAGGCATACGGTGCTTACGATGCCGTTTACCTTTACAAGATGGTGGTAGAAATGGCTGCCAGTAACGGCGAGAAGGACCCGTTTGATCCAGAAGTCCTTGTTAGGTACCTCGAGAGATTCAACGCATCAAATCCAGCACGCCTGACGAGAACTATAGCGTTCTATGATAACCACGACCTGATGTGGGGTGACAATTATGTCAGAAACTGGATTTCGCAGTGGCAGGACGGGAAGCAGTACATCATCTATCCACCATCTGTTGCCAACGGAGAACTCAAGCTACCACCGTGGATTAAGAAGTAGAAGGGCTGAGGAGGCATGATTGAGACTTTAATTCAGATATTTTTATTCGGTGCTGTGGTTGGGGGAATCTGGGGCCTTGTCGCCTCGGGCTTCTCCCTAATTTTTGGAGTATCGAGAATACTGAACTTTGCACACGGGTCAGCATTCGTGAGCTCCGCCTTTTTGGTTTACTCTCTTGTTAATTATGGATACAACCTGTATTTTGCAGTCCTGGCAGGTTTGATTCTGGCTGCGGCGATTGGAACTGTTGTTTACGCTTTGACAAAGCCTGTAAGAGACAGGGAAGTTATGGTCATTATCCTGACACTTGCCTTTGCCCTCCTTGTGCAGCAGGTTTTGCTTATCCTTTTCGGCGACAGGGGTGTCTCCGTGCAACCTTTTATAGAAGGGGTTGCTGAAATTGGAGGGTTAAAGGTTACGTACATGAGAATTCTTTCACTCATCCTTGCAGTCATCTGCCTTGCAGGACTTGATATTTTTATAACAAAAACTAAGCTTGGAAAGAAGGTTATGGCCACCGCTCAGGACAGCAGAGCAGCGATGATGGTTGGTATCGACATTGAAAAGATATTCCTGCTTGTTATGGTTCTTTCATCGCTTCTCGCAGGATTTGCAGGAATACTCTACGCCCAGATATTATCCGTCAACCCGGAGGTTTCTCTGAAAGCTTTGATTTATGCCTTTGCCATAGTCATTCTTGGGGGGCTTGGCAGTTTGAGGGGAAGCATTGTAGCTTCGTTCATTGTTGGATACATTCTTGTGACCACCATAACCTTCCTCGGGGCAAGATGGTCTGAGTTTGTGATGCTTCTTACCATTGTTGCCATTTTGGTTGTGAAGCCAACGGGTCTCTTCGGGGTGAGAGAATGAGATTTTTGATGGCAGGATTATTGGTTCTGGCTGCAGGCATGCCTCTTGTTCTCCCGGAAGCCTACCTTTACATCCTCGGACTGGCCTACATATTTGCAGTCATGGTCATTAGCTGGGATTTGATGGTCGGCTACACGGGACAGGTGAATCTCGGCCATACAACGTTTGTGGGACTTGGAGCATACGTTGCAGCATTGATGCAGACTCCTCTAAGATCAGGCATGGCTCTGCATCCAGCACTGGCAATTATAGCTGGTGGAGTAACGGCCTCGGCAGTAGGGCTTGCCATAGGAATTATCACGCTGAGGTTGAGGGGATACTACTTCTCTCTCGTTACTGCAATTTTACCCCTGGTTTTTATGCAAACCGTCTTCATCTGGAGGGAACTTTTTGGTGGTGAGGAGGGCTTCACAGTAGAAAACACGATCTTCACAACCACGCTTGAAAAGTACTATTTCAGCCTTCTTGTTTTGCTGGTATCCTTAATCATAATGAGAAAAATAGTGGACAGCAGAATCGGTCTGAGGTTCATGGCTATCAGGGACAGTGAAGAACTCGCTGAGAGTCTTGGAATAAACACAACCAGATACAAGGTTATGGCTTTCATTCTGAGCTCCTTCTTTGCAGGAATTGCGGGGGCAATGGTTGTGAACTACCGCTTTACCGTAAGTCCTGATCTTTATGGCGTTCCGCTGATGCTTTTGATAATCCTCTCAGCTGTTCTCGGTGGGCTTGGAACGCTTTACGGACCTTTGGTTGGGGCAATAGTTATCTACCTTGCGAAGAACTGGTGGCTTGGTGACTTAATCCGCACCTTCTCTTTCCCAATAAATGACGAGATTGTGCTCTATGCAATACTGATTGCTGTTGGAATACTCATGCCAGAGGGTTTCTATCATGGAGTTAAGAGATGGGTAAAATCAATAAGCAGTGAGAAAAAATAAGGCCATGGAATGTCTGGATTTGCTTTTCAGAAGAGTATCGATAAGGAAGTTTAGGCCTGATGACATTGGCGATGATACCCTGATGAAAATTCTGGAGGCAGGAAATGCAGCACCTTCAGCTGGAAATCTGCAGGCAAGAGATTTTGTTGTTGTAAGGAATGAGCAGACGAAGAAGAAGCTTGCAATGGCAGCTTTGAGACAGATGTTCATAGCTGAAGCGCCTGTTGTCATTGTTGTATGTGCAAACTATCCGAGGAGTATGAGGGTTTACGGTGAGAGAGGGAGACTTTACGCTGAGCAGGACGCTACAGCAGCCATTGAGAACATCCTTCTTGCCGTGACAGCATTAAATCTTGGTGCGGTCTGGGTTGGGGCTTTTGATGAGGATCAGGTTTCCGAGATACTTGAACTGCCCGAGCATGTTAGACCGATGGCAATAATACCCGTTGGCCATCCAGCTGAAAATCCAGCTCCGAGGAAAAGGTATCCGGTTACCATGCTGACGCATTTTGAGAAATGGTAAAAATCAAAAAGCATCCAGCCTCTTGATTTCATCAAAAATACCAACTACTTTGTAGAAAGCTGTAACCTGTTTGAGGTCAAGCAAGTCCTCCTCTTTCAGCGGAGCCTCAACTTCAACAAAGAAAACGTAATCTCCAAGCCCCGTTCCGGCAGGTCTTGATTCAAGCTTTCTCAAATTGAATCCTTTCCTGTAGAATACTTCAAGCACATCCTTCAGCGCTCCTGGCCTGTCTTCAACCCCGAAGAAGAGTGATGTTATGCTCCCCTCACTTTTTCCTGTTCTCTTCCTTATCAGATAAAACCTCGTTATATTTCTGCCCTTCAAATCCTGTATTCCCCTTCTGAGAACATGCAGCCTGTAGAATCTTGCCGCGTTCTCCGACATTATGGCGGCAGAATAATCATCGAGCATTTTGGCAGCATCGCTTGTTGAGGTGGTGTATCTTATCACAACAGAGGGGAGATAGTTATTTATGAATCCCATGCACTGCGCAACGGCCTGCGGGTGAGAGTATATGGTCTTTATATCCTTCAGTTCTATTTTCCTTTTTGCAGCAAGACAGTGTATTACCTCAAGCTTTGCCTCTCCAAAAACTTCAACATCGTGATTCATCAATGCATCGAGGACAGGCAAAACTGTGCCGTTAACAGAGTTCTCTATCGGCACCAGACCGTAATCAACCTCACCACTCTCAACGAGCTTCACTATCTCATCCGTTGTGGAGCAGTAACGCAAAGGCGCCCTTGAGCCAACAAGCTTCAGCGCCATCTCTTCACTGAAACTCCCCTGCGGGCCAAGAACGGCGATTGTGTATTTAACTCCGGCAACCCTGTACTCCTCCTCCTTGGTAAGGTTCATAATTCCCTCAAAAACATCCTTCACCTTTAAAGGGTTCATATTCGTTTTTGACACGATCTCCCAGAGTTTCTCCTCCTCAACATCCCTGACCTCTATTGGCTCTCCCTTTTCCATCTTTATTTTTGCAATCTGTCTTGCTGCATCAATTCTCCTTTCAATCAGCCTCAAAATCAATGAATCAATAGATTTTATGAGTCCCCGAAGCTCTTCCATACTTTCAGCCTTTTTTGTGGCTTTGTAGGACTCAAGGATGATCGTGCTTGACTCGTAGTCTGTGTAGATCTTTCTCAGTTCTTCAAAGACTCTTCTGAAGCTATCTCTTTCTTTCATCTTCTCGTGAAGTTTCATTGCCCTTTCTATGTACTCTTCTCTCACCTTTTCCGCATTCTTCTGAATCTGGTAGTACATTTCCCAGTTCTGGTTTATTATCCTGCTTGCTAACTTGTAGAGAACCGTGAATATTGGAGATGCATATTTCAGTTCTTCTTTGTTATATCTGAGAAAATCCGCCATTGAAACGAGAATGAAGTGCGCTATTCCCTGAATCTCGGCCATTTTTCTGTCGTGCTCCTCAACGTCGAGTTTGCTCAAAACAGCCCCGGATCTCCTTAACTCATTTAGAATTACCTTCTCTTCCTCTCTTCCGGATTCCCGAACAACTATGATGTTGGAAAGGGCTATCTCGCTATCTCCACCAAGCATCGGGTGTATGCTGAGGAAGTCAAATCCGGATCTCTCGAAAAGAGGTACTGAAAATTTCTTTACCGACGAAATGTCCACAAGCAACGCATCCCTCTTTGCCTCTCTTTTTATATGCTCCAAGGTCTCTTCAAGTGCATACATCGGGGTGCAGACGAATATGACGTCAAAGCCTGAAATGCTGTTTGTGTCTTTCTTCATCTGGTCTATGTCGTAACCTCTAACATAGTAACCCCTGCTGTAAAAAAAGTCTCTGAAAAGCTTCCCCATGTTTCCAACGCCGTAAACAAGTATTTTCATACAATCACCCCAGCCTGCTGATAATCTCCCTTGCATCATCCAGGCTCAGCTGTCCCGGTGCCTTGCTACTTCCAACGTAGCAGTAAATAAAGGGCGAGCCGAGGTACGCAGCAAGGATGCGGGTAAATCTGAACCTGTCACCCATGAGAAAGGCGACAACATCGTCGTAGTTTACAAGAATCTTGAAGATCTTCTCCACATCCTTCTTACTTTTCCCCATCGTTGCTATTTTGACGATATCTCCTCTTTTACCCTCAACAATATTTTTAAGCTCATGATAGTCGGGAGTTTCCACGAAATTGTGGTAGGACTCAATTATCTGGCAGTTAAAATCGAATGCAGAATCTGGCAGGTCGTTTTCAAGATCAACGAACTCTGGTTTGAGTGATTCAAAAGCCTCCCTCAGAAACTCGAGCCTCTCAATCTCTCCACCGTTAAACCTTCCACCGTCTGAAACCCTTCTGCATGTCAGTATTTTTTCTTTTTCAACTCTGGCATTTCTGAAATCGAATAAATCGAGTCTCAGCTCAACAACATCCGCATCTTTGGCAAGATTAATTTCTTCAAAGTTTGAAACTGTTGCGACAAGCTTCATGTTTATCTTTCCACAATAAATTCGTCAACCTCAATTCCGAAATGTCTTGCCTTTTTCCCCAGCCAAACCAGAACCTCATCTCCAGCCTTCAGCTCGGCAACAGAAACATGCTTCCCGTCAGGAGCAATCAGTTTAATTGTTTCAGCATTCTGCAGTATTACACTCCCATCAATTCCGTCAAACTCTGCTGTAACAAGAATCAGGGGTCTTCTCTCAATCTTCACCCTTCCAACATAGCTTTTTCTAACATCACCGTTGAATTTTACGATTTCCACCTCATCTCCAGCCTTCAGCTCGGCAAGGTATCTGGTTTTATCCCCGATCTTTACGTAGGCATTAACACTGCCAGCGTTAACTCTGAAAGGTCTTGAAGCAACGTATTCACTCTCCTCGCTCTCACTCGCAACGAGGAACATGAAGGAAGCCTGATTTCCAACAAGCATTCCCTCTCCGGGCGTCATTAATGTTACCGTGTCGATGCAGACTCTGTCTCCAACACCTAATGGCCTTATATCCTTCACTTTTGCCTTTACAAGTTCGAGTTTCTCCTCGCCTTCTTTGACAAACCTGTAGAATTTCCTCAGGGTCTCTCTATCTCCGCTCACAGCTATCCCGTCAGCCCCCTTTTCGAGGGTGGTTAAAACAAGCTTTGCATCATCCAGTGTCTCGGCCACAGCTATGACCTTTCCGCTCTTTTTCATGGCTATGATGTTTTCGAGCGGGATTACCTTCCAGTCCTCGAACTTCAGAACCACTACATCCTTTTGAAGCGCTTTTTCCTGATCTTCTGCTGATGAAATTTTTACTGCAGCCTCCTCGACGGGTATTATTTTAATCCTTCCGAGCTTCTCAGCTTTTTCTTTGAAATCTTTTTTTACAAAAGCTCCATCAAATCCTATCTCTATCGCATCCTTCAGCATCTCCTTTACTTCATCCCAGCTCTCACCATCAGCCAACAACCATACCTCTTTCATATCTCATCACCTCTTCCAGTGTTGCATTGCCATGGACAAGCATGTGCAATGCTCTGGCAATTCTAACTGGCTGATCACTGCTAAATACATTTCTCCCCGCAGCAACTCCAGCAGCACCTCTCGTCAGGGCATCGTGAACTCTTCTAAGGAACTCCTCCTCGCCTCCTTTACTCCCCCCAGCTACAACAACTGGAATTTTGCAGATTTCTACAACCTCCTCAAATTTCTGAACATACGGTACCTTCAGAATGTCTGCTCCAAGTTCGTAGCCAATTCTGGCCGCATGTCTTACGGTTTCGGTGTTAACCTCTATGCTACCTCGTGGATACATCATGGCAAGCAGCGGGATTCCGTAATCATCACAGGTTTCAGAGATCAGCCCTGCCCTTTCAATCTGCTCAGCTTCCGTTTTACTGCCAACGTTAATGTGGACGCTCACAGCATCAGCACCAAGTGCGATCGCCTTCTCAACACTCGTAACAATCCTCTTGTCGTTTGGATCCCTGGCATGGATGGTTGATGCGCTGAGATGAATTATTAGCGCGGGTTCCATTTCTGCAAGAACCTTAGAGTGCTTTGCCACACCCTTGTGCACGATGACGGCATCAATGTATTCCTGCACCTCTGTAACCACTTTATCCACGTTTTCTATTCCTTTTTCTGGTTTGGTAATTCCGTGGTCCATTGGAAGGATTACGGTTCTCCCATTTTTCACTATTCTCGACAGTCTTCTTATTTTACCTAACATATAAAACACCTCTTATATTTTTCAAGCATAAACCCATACACAAACACGGAGCCACTGCAGAACACCTCCTAATTAAAAGCTAAACCAGTAGCCAAAGCTAAACCAGTAATAGAATCCAAAAACCTTTCCAGCTTTGGCTACATCATGCATTAAAGTTTGTTAATTGGTATGTATTTAAATCTTTCTTAGCGGTGAGGTTTCATTGACAAAATGTGGTATATTAATAATGCTTAACTGGATTCATTCCATTCTGCTTTTTGTCTCGCAATTTAATTTATCTAAGCTTAATCTTCGATGCACAGTCACTGCAAAAGCTGACGGGTTTTTCATCAACTTCCTTAACAGAATTCGAGAATTTCATTACACAATCGTTTTCGCAGTGTTTCAAGCCAAGAACGTGTCCTATCTCGTGCGTGGCCTCCTTCACAACCCTTTCCTCATACAGCTCAGTGTCCGGAGTAATAAGGCGGAAGGTAGAGAGAACAGCTCTTGCACCACCGAGCTCTGCTTCACCAAATACGAAGTTCATTCCAGTAGCGTAGAGGTCTTTCCCCGTCACACCAAGGGTTATCTTGAGCAGAGGAAGCCTTCTAATGAGACATGTTGAGTTGTACTGCCCTCTCAGTGGATTGTAGCATTTCAGGCCGATATCCATGGGAGAGAGCACAAGAACCTCTGCTTCAAAAACTTCCGGGAGCTTTTTTTGCAGTATCATAACCGTGTATCTGTTTGTGGAAACGGGCTTGATGTATATTTTCATGCCAGCCCTCCGATCAGATTCGTTACTCTCTCTCCTACAATTCTGGCGATATCAACACCAAAGGTTGAAAGAATGTACCATCCACCAAAAATCGTCCCCATCATGCTTCCGATATTTGTTAAAGCCGCAACGAGAAGCACCCGAAAAAATCTGTTTTGCATCATTTCCCTGAAACTATCAGCTTCAGCAAGTTTCGAGAAATCATTTACTGTTGGCTTCCGGATCCATGCCTCTACAAATCCGGAAACCCATCCGGCGGCAATCAACGGGTTCAGCGAGGTCATCCATGCACACAGAAATGCCGTGATGATCGACAATGGATGTCCCCTCGCAATTGCGGCACCTGCTGCAGAAAGTATTCCGTTAATCAAAAACCAGTAAAGAAAAGCACTGATAAGAATTTCAGTGCTTATCGAGATGGCAGCAAAGACGAAAGTTGCCACAACGATTGCTGCAAAAAATCCCGTGAAGATTTTGAGGTAATTCCGACCTTTTTTCACCTCCTCAAGTTCTCTCAGGTTCACCGGATTATCCTTTAATTTTAGCAGAGCATTCTCAATTCCCTTTCTGTGTCCGGCACCAACAACGGCAACTATCCTGTTGTATCTTGAAAAAGCATTAAGGAGGTTGGCAGCCATGTAAATATCTCTTTCATCTATCAGAACCTTTGCGGCATTTGGAGATATTTTTCTAAATTCCCTCACAAGCATATCGAGCACATCCTCTTCAAGCATCTCGTCTACCTCAATATTCTCTCCGTTAAGGGAACCTCTGATGAGATGCAGGATAAGCCTTATTTTTTCAAAAAAACTCAATTTCTGCCAGAATCGTTTAAAGGTAATTCCAATATCCCTGTCTATGAGGATGATATCAGCTCCAACCTCCTTGGCTTTTTCAATTGCAGCCAGCATTTCACTTCCGGGCTTAACTCCCGTTTCTTCTCCAGCTTTCCTCTGAAAGTAGGCGAGAATGAGCTGAAAAATCAGCATGAAAACGTTTCCGCTCTTTATAACATCAGCTATCGAAATTTCTTTCTGCATCCCGTGAACAAGAGCGTAGTATCTTCTTGGACAAAGTTCTACCGCAACAGCATCTGGTTTTTCCCTCTCAATGACTTCCTCTACCTCCTCAACACTCCTTCTTGAAACGTGAGCTGTGCCCACTATGACAAGCTTCTTCTCCTCCAACCCATCACCTCCAGTGCTTCAAGGATTTCCCTGATCCTCATGATGTCACTTCTCGATATTATTCCCACAATTCTGCCACCCTCAACAACCGGCAGTCTCCCAATCCCCATCTCGCTCATGATTTTAAAAGCATCGAATGCAGATTTTTCCGGAGAGATTGCAACCACTTCCCTGCTCATAACATTTACAACCTTTTCCTCAGGATCTACGCCGATTATGTCCTGAAGTGTGATGATTCCTATCAGTCTGCCATCATCAACAACGGGAAAGCCGAGATGCTTTGTTTTCAGGATCAGTTCAATAACATCTGAAATCCTCATTTCAGGAGACACTGTAACTACATCGGTATTCATCACATCAGCAACGCTAACCCTTCCAAGCACGTTCTCAAGCAGCACAAGTTTCTCCTCCTCGGTCGCTCCGATGTATATGAAGAGAGCTATGAGGATTAACCATGGATTGGTAAAAATTCCAAATATTGCCATAAATATGGCCAGAATCCTGCCAATGTCTGCTGAAATCTTTGTAGCCTCTGCATAGCTCTTTCTTTCAGCTAAAAAGCTCCTCAGAACCCTTCCCCCATCCATGGGGAATGCGGGAATGAGGTTGAAAATTCCAAGGATGATGTTGATGTAACCAAAAAGCAGGAAGAATGCTCTCACTTCAGCAACCGGAATGAATGAAAGGATCAGAGACAGGATTCCAATTCCAAAACTGGTGGCTGGACCTGAAACGGCAATCGCAAGTTCCTCTCTTGGTTTCTTCGGAAGGTTTTCCATCATGGCTGCTCCGCCGAAAATGAAAAGCACTATTCCTCTGATTTTAACGCCGTATCTCTTTGCGACAAGAGAATGGCCAAGCTCATGGGCGAGAATCGACCCAAAAAGCCCTGTTGCGGCCATAACGGACAGAACAATTCTTTCAGCTAAAGGAAAACCTGCAAAACCGTAAGGAGCAGGAGAGACCGAAAAAGCGTAGATCAGGAGGATTAACAGTATCAAAAGGCTGATATGAACCTCCACGTCAATTCCAAATACTCTGAAGATTTTGAAGGACGCTCGCATAGTGTTAACTGTGAATTCTTTTATAAATAACTAACTTCACTTGACATTCTGTGAAGTCAATTCGCCATAAAATTCAAAAAACTGGAAAATCTTATATTTTTTAGAAGGCATTATTTGAAGGTGAAGGGCAATGATGAATGGAAAGGAATACATCGAGAGTTTGAGAAGGTACAGACCTATCATTTACTTTATGGGGAAAAGGATCGAAAGTGTTGCAGACAGTCCAGTTCTCGCCCCTCATGTGAATGCTGCGGCAATGACGTATGAACTCGCTCATGATCCGAAATATGAGGAGGTAATGACAGCAACATCGCATCTAACTGGAGAGAAAATAAACCGCTTCACCCACATCCACCAGAGCACCGGTGATCTGGTGAAGAAAGTAAGAATGATGAGATTGCTCGGCAGAAAGACCGGCAGCTGTTTTCAACGCTGTGTGGGGCTTGATGCTCTCTGTGCGCTTTACATAACCACCTACGACATTGACAGAAAATATGGCACCGAGTATCATGAAAGGTTCAAGGAGTATCTGATTTACGTGCAGAAAAACGATCTCATGGCGGCAGGAGCTATGACGGATGTTAAAGGTGATAGAAGTCTGAGACCCCATCAGCAGGCTGATCCCGACATGTATGTAAGAGTTGTGGAAAGGAGAGAGGATGGAATAGTCGTGAGAGGGGCCAAGGCGCATATTACCGGAGCGGTGAATTCTCACGAGATTATAGTGCTTCCAACAAGGGCAATGGGAGAAAAAGACAGGGATTATGCTGTTGCCTTCGCTGTCCCCGTTGATGCTGAAGGGGTTTTGATGATCTTTGGAAGGCAGACAAACGATATGCGAAGACTTGATGGAGACATTGACTGCGGAAATGCGAAATACGGTACTGTTGGTGGAGAGGCACTGATAATATTCAATGACGTTTTTGTTCCATGGGAGAGAGTTTTCATGTGCGGTGAGTATGATTTCGCTTCCGAGCTTGTTGAAACCTTCGCCACTTATCACAGGCAGAACTATGGAGGTTGCAAGGTGGGGGTTGCTGATGTGCTGATTGGAGCCTCTGCGGCAATTGCTGAGTACAACGGGGTTGAGAACGCGTCCCATATTGTGGACAAGCTGACGGAAATGGTACATCTTGCCGAAACCTGCTGGTGCTGTTCTCTCGCGTGTTCATATGAGGGCTTTAAAACGCCATCTGGGGCATACATGCCTAACTTACTTCTTGCAAACGTTACAAAGCTTAACATAACACGCTTCCCGTATGAGTGGTCCAGGCTGGCTCAGGATATTGTAGGCGGTATTGTCGCCACAACACCATCCGAGCTTGACTACAGAAATCCTGAAACAAGAGAGTTAATTGAGAAATACCTTAAAGGGAAAGCTGATTTTCCAACCGAGCACAGGATCAGGATGATCAGGCTGATCGAGAACCTGTCAATTGGTGCTGAACTGCCGGAGTCAATGCATGGTGCAGGTTCACCTGCAGCGCAGAAGATAATGATTGCCAGAAGAGCAAATCTTGAGATGAAGAAAGAGGAGGCAAAGAGAATTGCTGGAATACTCCCGGATGAGGATTACCTGAGAATCAGAGGAGAAAAGAGGGAATGAGGATTGGAGTAAAGTACTGCGGTGGCTGTAACCCTGATTACAGGCGTGAAGAAGTTGAAGAGGTTCTGAGAAAGCACTTCAAAATTTTTTACTCTGAGGACGCTGAAATTTTAGTTTTGATTAATGGTTGCAGGAAAGCCTGTTTGCTCGAAGAGGTGAAGCATCCCCGCTTTTCAGTCGTTGATTCTCAGTTGAGCGAAGAGGAAATTGTGAGTAAAGTTGAGAAAGCAATGAAAAAATTGTTAGAAGGCTAAGCTTAGTTTGCGGTCAGCCCTTAACTGTCAAAACCGAAGCAGAAAAAATTAAATATTAACACACCTAAAAAAGTTGAGATGATAGACGTCATAATGACTGGAGAGTTGTTGAAGACCGCCACAAGAGCAATAGTCGCGCTGGTAAGTGAGGCAAGAATACACTTCCTTGAGAAGGGTTTCCATTCAAGAGCTGTGGATCCGGCAAATGTTGCGATGGTTATAGTGGACATCCCAAAGGACAGCTTTGAGGTTTACAATGTAGAGGAAGAGAAAACAATAGGAGTGGACATGGACAGGGTTTTTGATATAAGCAAGTCAATCTCAGCAAAAGACCTTGTTGAGCTGATTGTTGAAGAAGATAGCACGTTGAAGGTGAAATTCGGCAGCGTTGAATACAAGGTGGCGCTGATAGATCCATCAGCAATAAGAAAGGAGCCGAGAATTCCGGAACTGGAGCTACCGGCTAAGATTGTTATGGATGCAGGAGAATTCAAGAAAGCAATAGCAGCTGTAGATAAAATAAGCGATCAGGTTGTATTCAAATCTGACAGAGAAGGTTTTAGAATTGAAGCGAAGGGTGATGTTGACAGCATAGTTTTCCACATGACTGAGACGGAACTTATCGAGTTTAATGGAGGGGAAGCCAGAAGCATGTTCAGCGTGGATTACCTTAAGGAGTTCTGCAAAGTTGCTGGAAGCGGAGACCTGCTTACAATTCACCTTGGTACAAACTATCCAGTCAGACTTGTCTTTGAGCTGGTTGGCGGAAGGTCGAGGGTTGAGTACATACTGGCTCCGCGCATAGAGTCGGAGTGATTGATGAAATATCTTCCTCTATTCCCGATTTTAGCACGTTATCCATTTCTGAGAATCTCCTCAAAGATTTTCTCGTTCGATGTTGAGGAGGAACTCAGGAAGTTTCATGATGCTGTTGAAACTGCAAGAAGAATTGTCGACAAGGCGATTGATGGTAAAATAGAATATGAAAGGTTCACAGATGAATCTGAATTTTTCTGCCATGAATGCGAGGAAAACTGCTACGATTGCAGTGAAAAGGGAGGGCTTGAGAACTGCGATCTCTGCATGGGGTGCTTTGAGAACTGCTCCCTTTACTATCCCAGAGATGCGGTTGATAAATTCTACACAAACGCAAAACTCTCTCTCCTGACCTACATAGCTTCGAGAATGATGGTCTCGGCCATGGAAGACTGGGTGAGGATGAGGTATGCTGTGAATGAGGCCAGCTACTATTCGAAACTGCTGAGAGAGGATGCGGAAGAGAGTGGCAGGGTGCCGATAGTCAGGCTGGTGGCAATTGACCTCGGGGCCAAGCTAAAGGGCTGGAAAATGCATGTTTCAACGTATGTTAGGATTTCTGCAAGAATCAGAGACGACAGGTGGAGGCTTGTGAACAGAAAGCTGAGAAATGGCTATGTTGAGACCACAAAATCAGAGGTTTTGAGGGGTCTGGAGGAACTTCTGAGGATGAAGCTTTTTGAGAAAGTTCCTACCAGCGAGGTTGTGAGTTCTGCTGTGCGAGAGCTCTCAAAGAAGGCAAAGAGAGAGTCAGAAAAGTTCACGATGGATTTGGGTGAGGTTGACCTCAACTGCCTTCCTCCCTGCATGAAGGAAATTCTTTCAGAGCTGCAGAGGGGCATGAATGTTCCTCACACCGCAAGGTTTGCCATCACGTCTTTTCTGCTTAACATAGGTATGAGCGTTGAAGAGATAATCAACCTGTTTAAAGCTGCTCCAGATTTTGATGAGGAAAAGACGAGGTATCAGGTTGAGCATATTGCTGGAGAGAGGGGAAAGGGAACCGAGTACACCTCTCCATCCTGCGATACAATGAGAACTTACAATAACTGCGTTTCTGAGTGCAAAGTTACACATCCGCTTAAGTATTATAAAAAATGTAAATCAAAAAGATGATTAATCTTACTTCTCCCTCAGAGCAAGTTTGATGTCGTCCACTTTGACCGTTTTCCTTCCAGCGTGTTTTGCAATTTCGGCAGCCTTCCTGCCAATCTGCATGGCGTAATCTTCGATAGCCTTCGCCAGTTCGACCTTCGCGTCCTCACTAACCCTTGTGGCTCCAGCTTTTCTCAGAAGCCTCTCCACAGGAGCAAGTGGAAGCTCCACCCCCGACACCTCCATTGTAGTTCAATTTAACCAATGATTAATTGATAGAATCCTATATAAATTTTTTCATGAAACAGGATTTTCAGGAGGCAAAAATAACGTCTTGGAAAACTGGCTGAGATTTTATAAAAGGCGGGATTGAGAAATAAAAATAAGTGTTGATTTGGAAAATTACTAACGCTGCCAGTCATTCAATCTCAGCGTTTTCAACTTTTTTCGCATACCTCTTCAATTCCTTTAAAATTTAGCTTTTTCCTCTTTTATCCCTTGCAGTGGTCTTTATACAACCGGAGTTCTATTTTTATAATTTTGTCTAAATATTTTTCGGCAGCTCTTCAGGTTTCGGACGTAGCATAGAGTGTTATATTCTCGCTGTTTGCTTTGACGGTCTAGTTGTAAAGAGGTAGAAAGAGGGCAGCGACATAGATATTCTTGTGGAGTTTAAAAAGAGTAAGGAGAACTTTGGCGATTACATGAGCTCAATTCCTTTCCTGAACACATGTTAAAACGAAAGGTTGAGCTTGTAAGAATTATTTAATAATTTTAATAAAAATAAAAAAACCAAGGAAACATTAAAATATCAAAAATCTATCATGATACATGAATGTTCACGTTCATCGCTATCACGTTCATCAAGTTGAAGAGTTTAAGAGAAGATTTTGGGTTTCACTGATACTCACCTTTCCCATTCTGCTTTTGTCTGAAATGATTCAGACGTGGCTGGGTCTCGAGTGGATACGAATTCCCTACCAGAAACAGTTTTTATCTCTTCTGTCTGTAATTATTTACTTTTATGGTGGATGGCCTTTCTTAAAAGGTCTATTTCGAGAGATTAAATCCAGACACCCAGGCATGATGACGCTTATTGGCACAGCCATATCAGTGGCTTTATTCTACTCTCTCGCAACGGTCTTTCTCATAAGTGGAAAGGACTTTTTCTGGGAACTTGCGACCCTCATTGACATTATGCTCATAGGACACTTGATAGAAGCCAAGAGTGTTTTAGGCGCCTCAATGGCTTTAGAGGAGCTTGTCCGCATAATGCCCACAACAGCTCATCTCATCAAAAATGGCACACTCATAGATATTCCGGTTTCACAGTTAAAAAGAGGCGATATTATCTTAGTTCGACCCGGAGAGAAAGTCCCCTCTGATGGTGTTGTCATCGAGGGTGAATCTTCAGTCGATGAGTCTCTGCTGACCGGAGAGTCAAAGCCCATCCATAAGAGAGTTGGCGATAAAGTCATTGGTGGAACGATTAACGGTGAGGGCGTACTTAAAGTGGTCGTAGAACGAACTGGTGAAGAAACTTATTTGGCTCAAGTTATAAAACTTGTTAGGGAAGCTCAGGAGAGCACATCGAAGACTCAGGACTTGGCGAATAGAGCTGCTGCCCTCTTGTTTTATGCAGCTTTAGGGGTTGGAATATTAACCTTTACTGTATGGAGTTTTATCGCGGATCTGGATTTTGCTCTTGAAAGGAGTGTTACTGTGCTTGTAATCGCATGTCCACATGCGCTTGGTTTGGCAATACCCTTAGTTGTGGCTTTGTCAACATCTATAGCGGCGAAAAACGGGATTCTTATAAGGGATAGACGAGCCCTCGAGAGTGTTAAAGATGTAAATGTTGTTGTTTTCGACAAAACTGGAACGTTAACTGCTGGGAAATTCGGTGTAACCGACATTATCTCCTTTATGCCTGAAATAGATATTTTGGGGCTTGCCGCAAGCGTTGAACTCAACTCTGAGCATGTTATATCAAAGGCCATTGTGGAGAATGCAAAGAGCAAAAGTGTGAAAATCCTTCAAGCAAAGGAGTTTAAGGCTTTACCGGGAAAAGGTGCGTACGGAAAAGTTGGAGGAAGAGAAGTTTATGTTGGGGGCATGAACCTGATAGAAGACTTAGGGATTAAGGCGGATGATCCGAGAATAATGGAGCTTCAGGAGCAGGGAAAAACTGTCATTTTTGTAATCGTTGATGGAAAACTTGCTGGCGCATTTGCTCTGGCAGACATCATAAGGCCGGAATCCTATGAAGCAGTTAAAAGATTAAAGGAAGACGGTATAAAAGTTTATATGTTAACAGGAGATTCCGATAAAGTTGCTCAATGGGTTGCTGGAGAACTCGGTGTGGATAATTATTTTGCCCGAGTATTGCCAGATCAGAAAGCGGAGATAATCAAGATTCTAAGAGAGAATGGTAACAAAGTTGCCATGGTTGGTGATGGTGTAAACGATGCACCCGCACTTGTTACCGCCGATGTTGGTATCGCTATAGGCGCCGGAACAGATGTGGCCATAGAAAGCGCAGATATAATTCTGGTCAGAAGTGATCCCAGAGACGTTGCGAAAGTGATTGACATCTCCCGCAAAACTTACTCAAAGATGGTGCAGAATCTCTTGTGGGCTTCCGGATACAATATTGTAACAATACCCTTAGCGGCTGGAATTCTATCAGGATTCGGCATAACTTTATCGCCAGCCCTCGGAGCGATAATAATGTCGTTGAGCACCGTTATAGTTGCCTTTAATAGTCAAACTTTGCGAAAATATGAACATGGGGTGGTGAAAATGATGGGAAGAAAATCTTTGGTTGTAGATCCTGTTTGTAAAATGAAAATAGATCCCGACATGGCCTATAGCAAAATTGAGTATGAAGGACAGACCTTCTATTTTTGCTCTAAAGTTTGTGAAGAAGAATTTAAGAAAAATCCAAAGAAATATGTAAAATAGTGGACTGAACCATGCACTCACAAGCCTTAAAATCCTTCAGTCCGGGGTAAAGATTGGAATATTTAATGAAGGAGAATTATTTGGAGAATGCTTGAAGAAAACCTATAATAAAGTTATCTGACAGATTTGACTTTTGATTCACGTTAAGCAGGAAAGAGATATGAAGCTGCATCGAACGTTTTCAGGGATTCCGTAATTAGATATTTAAGTAAAATCTCCATTCAAAACTAAAGCTGCAGAATTCAGTAAGGGGTAGCCCAGCTTTCTTCGTCCTTGTAAACTTTCTCGTCTATTATCATTTCTCCCTCCACAAGGGGTTTTGGCTCCTTTACAGCTTCAATTCTGAAAAGTGTTGATGTATACCAGTTAAAGTCAACCTTTACATTTAAGTACTTCACTATCGGCAGCTTTTCCTGAAATCTGAAGAAGTTTTTCTCCTCTTCGGGATATATGCTGAACTTCCTTATGAGATCGGTGATAACAAAACCCATTTCATAAATCATCTTTTGTAATTCATACCACTTCTTTCTTGAGGCTTCAAGTGTTGTGATGCCGAAGTAACCTGCTCCACCGACACCTTTAAGGGTTGAAACCCCTCTCGAAAGGAAAAGCTTAAGTCCGGGAATCGTTTCCACCGGATCTGTAACAAACAAATCAAACTTCCTTTTGAACTCCTCAGGGAAAGCTTTCTGCACGTCATAAACAAAAGCCTCAACGTTGAGGGAGTACTCCTCGGCAACACCGTTGATGAATTTGATCAACCTCTCATCAATGTCAACCACAACAACCTTCTCAGGCATTCCTGTCAGAGAAGCGGCGATGCTGAAAAGGTCATCATCACCAACAACGAAGATTCTCCCATTCAGATCTCCTCTGTCGTAAATGAATTCAACTCTCCTTACAATATCTTCAAGGCTGATGAAACCCTGGTCGTAAATTTCAATGGTTTCAGGACGATTCTTCGCAATTTCAGAGTATATATTAAGGATTTCTTTGAAATATGGGTTTATTGACAGTCCGGTACCGTTGCAGCTCTTGCATTCAATCTCTCCACAGAACTTTACCCTTTCTTCTTCTGCAATCTCTCTGCCCTTTTCCGTTATCCTTGCCTTCCCGTTCTCCAGCTCAATCAGCCCGTTATCTTTTAAGGTGTTGAGCAGTTCAAAGAACTCTCTGAGTGAAGCGTCCTGGTAATAAATTAGCTCATAGACGCTTCTCTCTTTTCCGAGGAGATTTTGCAGTATCTGCCTGGCAATTCTGTCCATTCTACCCCCTGTCGAGAACGTAGTGGCGGTATGATTCAGGTTTGAACTTTTCAAGGAACAACTTAAAAGCTTTCTCCACCTTGCCATGGTCGCCGCACGTGAAAATGTCAAGGTTTACAAGCCTGTATTCGGGCCATGTATGTATAGAAACGTGGCTTTCAGCAATCAAAACAATCCCCGTGACGCCGTGGGGATTAAACTGTTTGTAAATGCTCCCTACTTTCGTCAGCTCTGCTTTTTCAACCACCTCCTCGACTATGGAGCGTACAACCTCCTCCCTTGCGATAAGCTCCTCCTTCACTCCATACAGTTCCGCGATAATATGCCGACCAACTATCATCGCCATCACCCTCCATTTTTATCACCTCCTGACGGAAATATCCGGATTTGGAGCGTCTTCCACCCTTTATACCAGATTTTATCAAGGCAACTCTATTTTTAACGAAACCACACGAATTTGACTGGTTACAATCTCATATCCTCTGACATTTAAATTTTTCGACAATTTTAAACAGTTCTCATAAGGGAAAAATCAAGCTGTAAAGTTGTCAAAAGACTATTTTGAAATATTTCTGTTATATTTTAATTGTTTTGAGTCAAAATCGGATTTTTAGCTCCTTTTTTTGCCAATTAGGAGAAAAATATATATTTATTGTCCGGATTTTAATAAGTTCTGGCCAACACCGCCAGTCTGCCTTCTCCGTTGCAAACAATGCATTTTCCTGTAGGCTCCAAATCCAGCCAATCCGGAACCTCCTCGAGCCAACCAAGCAGACTTTTTCCGTATTCTTCTATGTGGTGTCCGCAATCTTCATTGCTGCAGAGATAGAGGGAAACAACACCCATCCAGTCTGCAATTTCGCCAGTATTTTCAACAAATTTAACCTTTTCAGCCATTCTTGCTGTTGCAGCACTCCTAAGCCTTTGTTTAAACTCTTCTGCCCACCTGTGAATTATTTCCCCGGTTATACTCTCCATCGCAACCTCGAACTTTCTCTTCTCATCTCTGAAAGATACAACAGCAACACCTCTCTCCACATCCCTCGGCCCGACCTCGAACCTGATCGGAACACCCTTTAGCTCCCACTTGTAGTACTTTGCTCCAGGTCTTTCTTCCCCGTCATCAAGCACGACTCTGAACCCCTTTAGCCTTTCGGCGAGTTTTCTGCACGCCTCCATAACTTCCTCTTCCCTGCCCTTGTAGAGAATCGGAATTATAACAATCTGAACTGGAGCAACTTCAAATGGCAAAACAAGACCATTGTCATCTCCGTGAATGCTAATCAGTGCTGCAATACATCTTTCTGAAATTCCATAACATGTCTGGTGGGCGTAGTAGTGCTCGCCATTGGGTGCTTCATATTTTATATCAAATGTTCTTGCAAAATTATCTGCAAGATGGTGAACTGTACCAATCTGCAGCGTTCTGCCATCAGGCATTATGGTATCAAATGCTATTGTGTAAGCTGCTCCTGGAAATTTATCCCAGTCAGGACGGCGGATAACCATGTATGGAATGGCAAGGAAGTCGTAGAACTCCTTGTAAAATCCTATCGCTTTTTTTACGTGCTCCGCTGCATCATCAAAATCTTTGTGGACTGTATGCGCCTCTTTAAATGATGTGATTTCCCTGAGCCTGATGAGGGGTCTTGTGTGCTTTGTTTCGTAACGGAATGTGTTAACAATCTGGTAAACCTTGAGAGGCAAATCCGCGTGGTTTCTGATCCAAAGCCTGAACATGGGATACATTGCAGTTTCGCTTGTTGGCCTTAAAGCAAGTTTGACTTCAAGAGGTGTTAAACCACCATGCGTGATCCAGTAAACCTCGTCCTCAAAACCCTTTATGTGCTCTCCCTCCTTGCCAAGTTCAGTTTCAGGTATCAGAGCTGGAAAGTAAACCTCATCATGCTCCCTGTCCATAATTTCTCTAAGTTTTGAATAAACAAGCTGTCTGATTTTGAAACCGAATGGATACCAGACGTAAAGCCCCTTTACGGGATACCTGACGTCCATGATTTCCGCGACCTGTATCAGCTCGTTATACCACTCTGAGAAGTTCTCCTTCGATGGCAGCGTCATCAGAATTGGGAGTGAGATGCAATATTTATTAGTTTTCTAAAGCCCGTTAGGAAGCATTCCTCCTTTTGACAAAACATAGCAAAAAGTTTAAATACACTGATTGAGATTGCTCCCTTATGGCGGGAACAGGTGATGGACTTTGGGTTTATTGACTATTTAAAGAGAGCAAGGATAGATAACAGGAATCCTGTTATAGGGGAGATAAAGGTCTTCTCTCCTCTCTACGGAGACCTGCTGAAGGGGAGAAGGGTTGAAGATATCCTGAAAGCTTACGAGAGAGCTGGAGTGGCGGCAATTTCCTACATAACAGCCAGAGAGTTTAAGGGTGACTTCAGCACTTTGAAGAGAATAACTGAGATGACAAATCTTCCTGTTTTACGGAAGGATTTCATAAGAAGCCGGGAAGAGGTTGAGAGGAGTGCTGAAGCAGACGTTTCCGCACTGCTGTTGATTGCAAGGCATTTAAAAGAAAAAACTGCTGAAATGGTTGATTTGTGTAAAGAGCACGGTATAGAGCCGGTTGTTGAAGTTCACCATGCGGAGGATTTGGTTTACACAGAAAACAGCAGAGTTGTCCTGATAAACAACAGAGACATTGACAGAATGGAGAAGGATGGAGGCAATGTGGAGGTAACGGCAAAAATTGCTGAAAGAGTTAAGGCTTTCAAGATAAGCGGCAGCGGAATAAACACGATCAGAGACTTGCTTTTTGTTTTGAAGCATGTTGATGCGGTTCTGATTGGAACTGCCTTCATGATGGCTGAAGATACGGAGAGTTTTGTCAGGACATTTGTGGAGGCGGGAAGATGATAGGAGAGGTTTTGAAGGGGCTGAACTTTGAAACAGCTTACAATCTCGCCACTAAAATTTCAGATCTGGATGAGATTGAGATCGCAGCCATACTTGGGGCAATTGAAGCTAAAGGTTACGATGCAGAGGTTCTTGCAGGCTTTGCAAAGGGGGTGGCTGAGAAGGCGAGGATAGACCTCGGTGAGGTTGCTGACACTTGTGGCACTGGCGGAGATGGGGTTTCATCAATAAACGTAAGCACAGCCGTTGCAATCGCCCTCTCAACAGTTCATCCCGTTGCAAAACATGGAAACAGAGCAGTCAGCTCAAAAAGCGGTTCTGCGGACGTTCTTGAGTCTCTTGGTGTGAACATCGAGATGAATGAAAAAAAGGCGAGAAGGATGATCTCCGAAACGGGCTTCGCATTTCTTTTCGCCCCGCTTTACCATAAAAGCTTTGCAAAGGTTGTAAATGTGAGAAGGAAGCTGGCCATAAAAACAATTTTCAATATCATAGGTCCACTAACAAACCCAGCAAATCCAGTTGCTCAGATTGTGGGTGTTGCAAATGCTGATTTGGTGAGAACTGTTGGAGAAGCTCTGGTTATTCTCGGAAGGAGAGGTGTGGTTGTTCACGGAAACGGGCTGGATGAAGTCAGTCCATCAGACAAGACAAAAATGGCAATCGTTGACGGGGATGTTGATATCTTAACAATTCAACCTGAGGACTTTGGGGTTAAGAAAACAGAGATAATTCCATGCCAGAGCAGCGAGGAGTCTGCAAGAAGAATTAAGGCTGTTTTTGATGGAAACGGTCTGGAGGAGGACAGAATCTTCGTGGCATTAAACTTTGCAACCTCACTTTTCGCGCTTGGCTTTGAAGACCTGAAGGAGAACATGGAGATATTTGAGGAGAAACTTCAGAATGGGGATTTTAAGAGAAAGCTGGAGGATATTGTATGCAGAAGCATGAATTTGTAGAACCTGTGAAACTCTACGCGGCAGTGAGGGATGAGGATTATCCGTTCATCTTGGAATCAGCCGAGAAGAGTGGCAGAGCAAGGTACAGCTACATTTCATTCAACCCCCTCTACACAATCCGCATTGACAAAAGAACGAAAGTTGATGGGGAGGTTGTTGCGAGAACTTCAAATCCATTCGATGCTCTCAGGGAGATACACGTAAAGGGTCTGCTTGTGGGATACGTTGCATACGATGCTGTGAACTGCTACGTGGGCAAGAATCCGGAAACACCATCTGTTTTTGGCTGCTACGATGGTTACTTCGTTTACGACCACTACCTCAGAAAACTTTTCAGCGTAAATATTGAAAATGCTGAAAGAATTGTTGAAAGGGCGAAAAGGATCAGCTTTGAGGAGGAGAAGGGGGATTCAAGCATTTTGAAGGCTGGAAGCAAAGAAGAATTTGTGAAGATGGTTGAAAAGGGAAAGGAGCAGATTCAGGAGGGTGAAGTTTATCAGATAGTTCTGTCAAGGGAGTATGTTATCGATACGGACATGAGCCCGTTTCAGATGTACATAAACCTCCGGAAAATGAATCCAAGCCCTTACATGTTCCTTCTGGAATTCGACAGAGCTCTGATAGGTTCAAGTCCGGAAACGATGGGGAGGGTTGAGGGGAGAAATTTCATAATAAATCCCATTGCAGGAACTGCAAGGAGGGAAAGGGGCAGGGAGAAGGAGATTGCTTCTGCCCTGCTTAAGGATGAGAAGGAGAGGGCTGAACATGTAATGCTGGTTGATCTTGCGAGAAATGATGTCAGAAAAGTTTGCAAAAGTGGAAGCGTGAGGGTTACAAAGTTCATGGAGGTTGTTGAATATCCAGGCGTTCTCCACATAGAGAGTGAGGTTGTGGGGGAACTTAAATCCGGAATGACGCACTTTGATGCCATGAAGGCTGCTTTTCCTGCTGGAACTGTTACTGGAGCACCAAAGCTAAGGGCCATTGAGCTCATAGACAGCATAGAGAAGGACAGAAGGAGTGTTTATGCAGGTGCGGTTGGTTACTTCTCGGATCAAGTTTCGGACCTTGCAATAGCCATAAGAATGATAGAGTATGATGGAAAGGCGAGGATCAGGGCTGGAGCAGGAATTGTCGCTGACTCCATTCCGGAAAAGGAGTTTCTGGAAACAGAAAACAAGATTGCAAATGTCTTGAGGGCGGTGGGATTGTGATAGTGGTTATAGACTGCAGGGATTCTTTCGTTTACAACCTTGTGGATTACCTCTCCATCTACGATAGCGTAAAAGTCCTGGACATTGACGATGCAGTAGAAGTTAGAAAAATAAACTTCGATGGGATAGTTATCTCTCCCGGTCCGGGAAAACCTGACAGGAGGCTTGAATTTCTTTTCGAATTTAACACCCCAGTTCTTGGTGTTTGTCTGGGTCATCAGATAATTGCGGAGGTATTTGGTGGAAGGGTTGAGAAGGTAAAGCCTGTGCACGGGAAAGTTTCCCTGGTGTGGCACGATGGCGAGGAAATTTTCAGAGGTGTGAGAAATCCGTTCAATGCGGGAAGGTATCACTCCCTCGCAGTCACCCAACCTCCAGAAGGTTTCAGGGTAAATGCAAGAAGTGATGACGGACTGATAATGGGTATAAAGAGAGGGCACATTTATGGTGTTCAGTTTCATCCTGAAAGCGTGCTGACAGAGGATGGATTGAGGATTGTAAGGAACTTCGTGGAGATCTGCCATGATCGTTAAGGTTTGCGGTCTTAAAAATCTCAAGGAGCTGGAGATTGTTGAAAAGTATGCTGACGCAGCGGGAGTTGTTGTCAGAAGCGAGTCAAAGAGGTGCGTAACTCTTGAAAGGGCAAGGGAGATAATAAGCTCCGCATCAATTCCCGTTTTTGCAGTTTCAACAACCACCACCATAAATGAGTGGGAAGAGATTATTGCAGGATGCGAGTGTGATTTCATCCAGATTCACTCCGAAATCCTGCCTGAAGACATTGAAAAGCTTAAAGATAACGTTACGGTCATGAAAGCCTTCATCGTTGACAGAAGCGCTGATGAAATCATCAGGGAAATTGAACTCTATTCTCCTCACCTCATACTCCTTGATTCCGGCTGCGGGAGTGGAAGGAGGCATGACTGGAAGATAAGCAGAGAAGTTTCGAAGAAATACAGCATATTTCTTGCCGGAGGACTGAATCCGCAGAATGTTGCTGAGGCGATAAGGGTTGTGAAACCGGCTGGTGTCGATGTTTCATCCGGGGTTGAGAAAGACGGTTTTAAGGATGAATCTCTTATCAGAGAATTTGTAAGGAGGGCTAAAAATGAAGTTTGGTGAGTTTGGTGGGAGATACGTTCCGGAGGTTCTGATTCCGCCTCTGGAGGAGCTTGAGGAAGCTTACAGCAGATTTAAGGATGATGAAGAATTCAGGAAAAAGCTTGATTACTACCTCAGAAACTACGCTGGAAGACCAACTCCGCTTTACTTTGCAGAAAATCTGAGCAAAGAGGTTGGTGCAAAAATCTACCTTAAAAGGGAGGACCTTCTGCATGGTGGGGCGCACAAGATAAACAACACAGTTGGTCAGGCTCTGCTTGCAAAGTTCATGGGGAAAAGGAGGATTATTGCAGAAACCGGAGCGGGGCAGCATGGAGTGGCTACGGCGATGGCTGCAGCTCTTCTTGGTTTAAAGGCGGAAATTTACATGGGTGCCGAAGACTACGAGAGGCAGAAGATGAACGTTTTCAGAATGGAGCTGCTTGGAGCGAAGGTTAAGGCGGTGGAGAGTGGAAGCAGAACCCTCAAGGATGCCATAAACGAAGCGCTCAGAGACTGGGTGGAGAGTTTTGAATACACCCACTACCTTATCGGTTCAGCAGTCGGTCCTCATCCTTTCCCCACAATTGTTAGGGACTTCCAGTCTGTAATCGGCCATGAAACGAAGAGGCAGATAATAGAAATTGAGGGAAGATTGCCTGACGCGATAGTGGCATGCGTTGGAGGAGGGAGCAATGCAATAGGTATTTTCCACCCATTCCTGAAAGATCATGTGAAGCTTGTTGGAGTGGAAGCCGGTGGAAAGGGGATTGATACAGGAAAGCACGCAGCTTCACTGAATGCCGGAAGCAAGGGGGTTCTTCACGGAATGCTTTCGTATTTTCTGCAGGATGAGAACGGGATGATACTCGACACCCACAGCATCTCAGCCGGACTTGATTATCCGGGCGTCGGGCCTGAACATGCGTATTTGAAAGAAATTGGGCGCTGTGAGTATGTTACTGTAAATGATGACGAGGCGCTTGAGGCCTTTAAAATCCTGTGCAGGCTTGAAGGTATAATTCCCGCTCTCGAATCAGCTCATGCTGTTGCCTACGCAATAAAGATGGCAGAAGATGTTGGAAAGGACGGAATTTTGGTTGTAAACCTGTCCGGAAGGGGGGACAAGGATATAGACATTGTGAGGAGGGCGAGCGGTTATGATTGACAGATCCCTGATAGTTTTCTTCACGGCTTCCCACCCAACTCCAGAGAAGACCGTCGAGTTCATGCTCACCTCCGCCAATGCTGGAGCGGATGTAATAGAGCTTGGCATTCCCTTCAGCGATCCTGTTGCTGACGGAAAAACAATTCAGGAGTCATATGTAAGGGCACTGAGAAATTTTCGTCTGAATCAGGTTTTTGATATTGTAAGAGCCTTCAGGAAGGAATCTGAAACCCCGCTTGTGCTAATGAGCTACTACAATCCAATTTTCAGGTACGGAGAGAGGAAATTTGTTGAGGAGATGCAATCCTCAGGTATAGATGCAGTTCTTGTAGTCGATCTGCCCTACGATGAAGCGGGAGATTTCGTGGAGATATGCAGCACTGCTGGAATTAAAAACGTGTTTTTAGCCGCTCCGAACACACCAGAAAACAGGCTCAGAGCGATTGATGAACTTTCAGCCTTCATATACCTTGTTTCAACTTACGGTACTACTGGAGAAAGGGACAGAATATCTCCACTTGCCTTTGATGCTTTGAAGAGGGTCAAGGGAATCTGCAGAAAACCTGTGGCTGTAGGATTCGGTATCTCAAAAGCCGAACACGTTCGAGAACTCATCAAAGCAGGAGCTGATGGTGTGGTTGTTGGCAGTGCTTTTGTTAGGCTGATAAATGAAAGAGGGGAAGGAGCAAAGGAGGAAATTAGAACTCTGACTGAAAGGTTCAAGAGTTGCATTATCTGATTATTTTTCGATTTTCATAATAAAAATTAGTGGGGTGTAACTTCGTAAATTCTCACTTTCTCAAGCCAAGCTCCAATCTTCGGGAATACCTCGGTTGGAGCTTTTAGCCCGAATGGCAGGTCAACGTGAGCAGTTTCATTGATTACGTAGTACTCGTCATGCTGATGTGGAGTTTTTGCTCCCATCAGGTCTCTGATAATCTGGTCAGCCTCAACAAGACCGTCGTATTCCGAGAGCAGAGTTATGAAAGGTACCTTTACTTTTTCCATGTTGTGGATGTAGTAATAATACCCGTCTTTTCCTGGCATCGGAGCTGGAGGTTCAACAAGATACCACCTACCTCCATTTTCGAAATACTCTCTCGCGGTCTTGTGGGTTCCAAAATCGTTGTACTGGGCGAGGGTCGGCGTGTAGAGACTGTCCGCTATGTACCTTGCCAGAAAGTCGTCCAAAGCCGGATTAAGATTTCTGGGATTCGTAAAGGTCAGATATCTGACAATCTCGCTGTATTCTCCATATCTTTCATTCATCCTGAAGATCAGATCAAATAATCCGTCCACTGTCAGCATGGTCTTGCACCACAGCCTTTCGTTCCTTGCAATCTCCTCTATAATCCCCCTGATATCAATGTAAAGTGGCGTGTCGAGTAGCAGCCACATTAACTTCATATCCGTAACTTCTGGTAGTGGTGGTATCATTGCTGGGTCGAGAGCTATAACGCCAATAACGGTCTCTGCGCCATTAACTTCACCGTTTCTTTCTCTGACAAGGTTTTCGTCCGAAACAACCTTTTTGCACCATGGTTCACCCAGTAAGCAGTGATAAGTCCATCTGAACTTTGCACCCTGCAGGTAAACGTAGCTTACAAGCCCTCCTGTGCTATGTCCTCCAATAACCGGATGCTTTCCAGTGACTTCAAAAACCTTCCTTACAGCAGCCCTTGTATCATACAGTGCCCAAGTATCAAGGCTCGTTTTTGCAGATCCGACCTGGCTCTTCATTCCCTTAATACCAGTCCCCCTGTAGTTAACAAGCCAGACGTCGTATCCCTGTTTCCAGAGGTAATAAGCGAGGCTGTAATAAAGCATCGGGTCATTTTGAATCCTTTCATCTCCCACTGCCCAATTTGCCAAGTCAGAAGGCAGCTCAATACTGTACACATCTTTCAGTTCCGGAGGTGTATGCAAAAGATACTCGTTCATGTTGCACATAAGTCCAGAAAAAAGCAAGACCGGCTGTGCTCCCTCGTTAATACTCTCTCCCAGTGGGTGGTATCTCAGGAGTTTTATCTCAACACCATCATCAGTTTTGGCGATGTAGACATCTCCGAGGTACTCGAATGCAGCAGTGCCGGACATCATCAGGAAAAATGTTAGGCATAAAACCAGTACATTTTTGCTCATAAATCACGAATAACAATCAAAACTATAAATTTTTCGAAAAATTAATTATAATTATTACAGTAATTGAAAACGAATCAGACTGAAAAATTAAATGTTACGCTCAACCCATCTCTTCAGCTCGCTCTTTGGCATCGCTCCAACAATCTGATCCACGGGCTTTCCTTTTTTAAAGAAAATCAACGTTGGTATTGCCGAAATTCCGTATCTTGATGCGATTGCTGGGTTCTCGTCGGTGTTCAGCTTTCCAAATACGACCTTTCCCGCATACTCCTTTGCCAGCTCCTCCACAACAGGTGCAATCATCCTGCATGGCATGCACCACTCCGCCCAGAAATCAACAACCACGTTCTCGTTGTTTTTGATAATCTCATTGAAATTTGATGAGGTCAGCTTTACTGGAGAGTTCAAAACATTCTTGGCTTTCTCCTCCCCGCTCATTTTCTGCATCATCTCCCTAATTTTTTTCTGCCTGATTAACTCTAACTCGTCCATGATTTAGACTTTTTGATTACCCGTTAAATCACTTTCGCAGTTTTGACCTGACCTGTCAATTCTGCTAAATCATGTTCCAAACAAAGCAGCCCTCAGCATCTCCAGAATATTGATTCCATTTGCCTGAAGAACTAAATTCAGCACGGCACCGATTATTGCCCCAACAATCAGGGCTGAAAGCACTCTCACCTTTATTATCAGAATCAGTGCAATGACCAGCATTACGAGTGTCGAGGCAATTCCAAGCTGAGAAAGCTGGGTTTGGGCATCGCTGACAACATCACTCATGAGGCTGAGAAGCGTTGCTATACCGCTAAGACCAAACAGCAGCCCTACAACGACTCCGATCAGGGTTATGCTTGTCTCGCCCATGGCCAGAGTTACTCTTGGAGTTAATATTTTTTCTTCAGTAATTCCTCAAGCCTCCTCCTCATTGTGAAATTCTTTACCTGTGCAATTGCTGAAGCTATCTCCTCTCTGAGGTCAACATTCTCCTTCTCAGCAAGCTCCATGAGTGCTACAGCTCTGTAGTAAGGCTCAGGAATCATCCTTGCAATTCTTAAGTTTTCAGGATAGATCTTTTTAACTGCCAGTCTTTTCAGTGAGGCTGAGAGCAATCTTGCATCCGAGATTTTGGCAGAAAAATTCATGTCTCCTGTTTTTTCAAGAATTGTGCAGTAGGCAATGTCTCTTCTGTAGGGACTGCTGATCATCTCCGCTATCTCCGGAAGAGGTATTTTGCTGCGTTCGACTATTAACAGCAGATCATCATCAGTCTCGGCAGCTTCAACGGCACTTTTCAGATATTCCGGATTGTATGTGAGGTTGTAAAGGGCAATTAACCCGAATATTCTTGCTTCCCTGTCCTCAAGACTTTTAACCACCCTTTCTGCAAGTTCAACATCCTTTTCCGCTATTTTCTCCACCTTCTCAGCCAGTTGCAGATCTCTGATTTTTCTTTCCACAAATAAGGTTGGAAAAAGATAAATATTAGGTTTTTGAGTACCTTTATGAAGGTGCTCATTCTCGTGGAAAACGATTTTGAGGATCTTGAGCTTTTCTACCCGCTTTACAGGCTCAGGGAGGAGGGATATGTGGTGGAAGTTGCATCATCCTCGCTCGATGTCAGGGTGGGAAAGAAGGGCTATCAGGTTAAGCCAGAGTTGAAATACGACGATGTTGTGGTTGAGGATTATGATGCACTGGTCATTCCCGGTGGGAAAGCTCCAGAAAGGATCAGAATAAATGAGAAGGCTGTGGAAATAGTCAGAAGATTTTTGGAACTTGGAAAGCCGGTTGCTGCAATCTGCCATGGTCCACAGCTTCTGATATCTGCCGGAATTGTTAGGGGAAGAAGGATGACATCGTGGATTGGGATAAGGGATGATTTGATAGCTGCCGGTGCAGAGTATGTTGATGCTGAGGTGGTTGTTGATGGCAACATCATAACTTCCCGCATGCCAGACGACCTGCCAGCATTCTGCAGGGAGCTCATCAAAATGCTTGAGCGATACTGATATAAACACATATGCCCCAGAAAATTCAAGGGCCCGTGGCTCAGCATGGATAGAGCGACGGCCTTCTAAGCCGTAGATCGCGGGTTCAAATCCCGCCGGGTCCGCTTTTATTTCCGTGATTACGAAAGCTAAAGGCTGAATTTGCTGAGAAACAGCCATTACGAGATTTTCTATGAACCTTGAAGCGTTGTCCGTGCTTTTCTTCAGCCATTCGTAGGTGCTGGGGTCTAAGGTTATGTGGAGTCTTTTCCGATGTCGACCGTTAGCTGGCTCCGTTCGGCTTTCTGGGCTGTCGGCTTCCTTCTTCTTCTGTCCGGATATATGCTTTTTTGTGCTCATATATGTTTTTTGGGATTTTCAACCTTATTAAAGCTTCGATGATAAAACGTTAAGGATTTCCTTAATCTCCTTAAAGTTGGATTTTAAAAGAATGAATATCTCGACTTTGACATGCTCTAATGATGGGATAGGATCATCAACTACGCCAAGGAGTAGAATAAGCAGGGTTTCAAGCTCTTTTTTTGTTAATTCCATGCTGTTTTTTTAGGGTTCAATTCTATAAGGTTTTCCCAGGAAAAGTTATAAATCGTTAAGGATTTTTGTTTATACCCTTTAATTTCCTGTGGAGTTTTACGAAAGTATATCCCCTTAGTAGCTGTAATAATAATACAGGCTGTAATAATATTATTATTACAGCTGTCTTAAGTAGTAGTAGAATACCCTTATTACCCCCGTAAGGATTCAATGAGTTGAATAAAAAAAGCATTATCATAAAAACGATTCCTTTATCGAAGTATAAATTTACAATTTTTCGATGAGCTATAAAACGGTCAGAGTAAGTTATGACAACTGGCTTGAATTAATGGGGCTTAAGGCGGAGCTCGGGTTAAGGGATTTCGATGAAGTCATCGGATTTTATGTTCTTCTTCAGAATTTTCTCAAAGTAAAAACTTCGATTCCATACTTTTCGCATGTCGGCTCCAATCGATTATCTCCATATAGACAAGCTATTCCTATCTTCAAGCTTCCAAGCCAGGGATAATCTTCTTCCAGAAGATCCCTGTAAACGAGAATTTGGCCAATGGCTTCATAGTTAAGCCTTTCTTTAATCTCGATAACCCAGTTAGAGCTAAAATCCTTAGGTACGACTAAGCAGTCCGCAAACACAATTCCCCATGCACCCCAGTATCCTTCAGTCCAGTTCCCATCTTCCCCTAACTCAGGAGATAGCTGTTTCTGCAGGTACATTCTATATCAATCATTATCCACGATTTTTATTCCATCCTTTTCCCATGCAGGATGGTATTCTATGTTCTCCTCTTTTATTCCCATCCGCCTGAAACCAGTCGCAACTTCTGGAATCCAAAATCTTAGAGTTTCTAGGAATATCTGGTTCCGGAAGGTTAAATTCCTCCATTTTTCTACGCAGGATTTTGTGAATGACTTTTAGTTCATATCGCAGTTTTCGTTCCATAATTCTGTTAGTCAAAAACTCTTAAAAATTTTGTTAATTCAAGCTTTTCTTGGAAAGGAAAGGATGCATTTGAGGTTACTTGACACTTTCAACTGTACATATCACATCCATAGGTTTTCTCTTTGATAGATTAAATAGTTTCTGGAATAAATTGAAGAAAAAATGAAAGATTTTTGCTTTTAAATCAGAGACCGCAATCTGGCAGATCAATTCCATACTCAATCACTTTTCTGAGATAGGAGTAGTGGGGTCGTGGTAGTAGCCCATTAAGATCGTATCACTTCTAAGAAGGTCGTTCAGATTCTTAATTTTTGGCAAAATTTCTGCATATATGAGAAAGAAAGAGTCCACTGTCGAATCCGAATAACTGTGGAAAACAGAAATGGAAGTCGAATAAATTGGAAGAAGAGGTGAAAGAAGAAGTTCAGATATGGAAGAAAGGAGAAGAATAATAAAGAAAGTCGAAGAAGAAAATGAGAAGAAGAAAAAATAGAAGAACTCGAAATTTCTTTGAAAAAATAGGGCAGGTGGAAGTCTTCCTAAAGAAGCGGAGGTTGAAAATGCTCAAGAACGTAGAGTGTCATAGGAAGCTAACTTAATAATACTTCTTCCTGGAGATCTGATTAAGTTATGACCTCCCTTGTTTTGGGAGACGAGGTTTTTCAGTTGTAAGAATACTTCATTAAAATTCAGGCTTACATCTGTTATTTGAGAAGTTGGGACAGTAATTTCTGTTTGTAGCGACCAGAGAAGTTTTTTATGTTGAGAAACCATTGACCAAAATGTTTAAATAGAACTATCTACATATTTATTTTTAAAATGAAATATGAAGAGTTAAAAGAATTTCTTAAAAGAATAGAATTTAACAAAACTGAACCTGAAGTGCTTATTAAACTTATCGAATCTGCGCAAGTAAAGGGTGAGAGAGCTCAAAGAGAATTAAAAAATTTAAGGTCTTTGACTGAAAAAATTGTTGATACTCTACAAAATAAGGGCTTCTTTTTCGTAAACAATAAAGTAAATGAAAATGAAGTGGAAAAGTGTGCAGTTGGTATCGATGGAAGTTTTCAAATTGTCGGAGGCATTGGAGGCAAATGGTATCTGTTTCTGAGCGTTACTAGAATACTATTCAAAAACGGTTTTGAATCTGAACCGGAAGTTGAGGTTTTCTGGGCAGATATAGACGAAATCGATGAACAATACTATCCAAACATTGGGTCAGTCGCTGAAGAAAGAATGTTGACAGCCGAATCCAAAGCTATTCTAAATTGGGGCAGTAAAGGTATTAAATCAGCTGTTTTTATAGATGGCCCCATTGTAGATCCGCCGTTCCCAATTCGGAACAATGAAGAGTATGTAAATTACAGATGTGAAGCTTTTAGAGTATGCCTAAAAAATTCAATCCTAATTGGATGTGTTAAGAGGATACGTGATAAATTTTTTATTAACTATATAGCTGACAAGTTTAACATTAAGGAAGTAGAGCACTTTCCATCTGATCAACATTTGATGTTATTACTTTTTACAAAATTAAGACAAAATATTTCGTCAGGTTCATTATATACAAAATGGGTTGATTTAAGCGAAGTAGATGCTCATCTTTACAAAAAATATAAAGAAAATGGTGTTTATGTAGTGTCATTTTTCTATGAAAGAGACGTAAAGTCAAAAATACTACGAATTGACGTTCCATTTACTATTCCGCCATCTGAAAATGTAGATTTAGTTAACTCCACGATTAGTAAAGTCGTCAATATACTTGACTATTGGACATATCCCGGACAAGATCCATTACCAGTTTTACTTGCACATGAAAAATGTAACATTAGAAGGGGTGCTGCTGAAATTTTGTATGAAGAAATACTAACAAAAAGTAGAAGTTTAGACTTCTTTGATCAACTTGTAGCAAGTAGAATGAGGTGATTAGAATGACCACAGAAAATGCCGTTGGAATAATCTTAAGTGGTGCAACAACAAGAGAGGCTACATGCCAACTATTCAAAGAAGCTGAAGGGGGAAAGATAAAAGAAGGTATGCTTCTGATAATTAAATCAGGAGAAAGAAAAATACTTTGTAGAGTTTCTCAGATTTTGCCTTACAACACGTTTTATACCGAAGGTGATCCATGGAGTGAAGCAAGAAGAGAAGGAAGACCAATTCCAGAATCCGTTGCTCGACAGTACGAAATATGTAGATTAGAGTTGCTTATAGAAGTTCCCAAAAAAGAAATTGAGTATCCACCAAGACCAGGAGATATTGTTGTGAAGGTTGATCCGAAAATGTATAAAAATTATGAAGAGGATTTGTTCGGTGTTTCGGAGAATAGAAGACTATCAGATGGTATTTATAAAGGAATTATAAAATTTGGTTCATTGAGTGGATATGACAGCTTGCCCATACCTCTCGATGTCGAGAAGATACCGATGCATCTAGCTGTTTTAGGAGTGACAGGGAGTGGTAAGTCTTTTAACACAGGATATCTAATTGAAAAACTTGTAAATATACCGAAGAGCGAATCTGAGCGTGCATCTTACCCGATGATAATTATTGATGCACATGGCGATTATTTAGACTATGTTAATTATGTAGAAGAAAATGGACTACATAACTTGGACTGGATAAAGGCTGGTTGGATTTACAGATACGTTTTTCCTAAAATTTCCTTAAAACCAAAATTTAGGACAAGTAAAATCGTGAAACCTATAGGCATCAATCTTGACTTGCTTGATTACACAGAATTGGCGGAAATCATAGTAACATATTTCAAGGGAACTACTGAAGGGGCAGAACAACAAATTAGTGGGTTGATTAGAACTTTTGAACTGATTCGTGATAAAGGATATTCATCTTTGCACAATCTTTTCTGTAGAGATAGAGATACTTTGTCAAAGTACGTAGACGAATTAAAAAATGAAGGATTTTTCCAACAAACTATTAGAGCTATAAATAATCAACTGAATGAATTTTATAATTTAGAAGACAAATATGGATTATTGTCCGTAGATTCACCATTAAAAAGTGAAGAGTTCGTGGACAACATAACAAATGAGAGGGGTATAGCAATAATTGATTTCTCTGCAGAAGGTGCGCCAGGAGTAGATTTAAAGACAAAACAGCTTGTAATGACATATCTTGCTACACTTTTGTTTAACAAATTCACAGAATATAAGTTGAAGGGAATTCAGAAATACTTACTGTTCATTATTGAGGAGGCTCAGAATTTCTGTCCTGACAGATCTTATCCAGTTGCTTCAAGTTTAGCTCATTCAAAGCTTTCTGCAATAGCTACACAAGGTAGAAAATTTGGTTTATCACTATGTTTAATATCTCAGAGACCTTCTTTTGTTGACAGAATAGTTCTTTCAATGTGTAATACTTTCTTAATTCATAGAATTTCTCCAGAAGATGTTAGTTTTGTGAAAAGTGTGACTGGAGGTTTACCTCAATCACTTGCTACAAGGCTTACAACGTTGGACACGGGTGAATTAATTGTGACTGGGCAAATGGTTACGGTACCATTTCCTCTAGTAGTAAGAGTTCCTAAAGAAGAGAGGAAGGTTAAACCAACAGTTGGTGAAACTAATGTTGTAGATAACTTGTGAGGTGATGTCCATGGATACAACAAAGAAATTTAATAAGTTACCAAGTGATGCCGGTGTCGTTTTTGAGGGATTTGAGAAAATTACAATTGAAAGTAGAAGAAGTGTTAAAGAGAAGCTAGAAGACTTTATAAATATTGTAAAGTTCGAAAGAAAACCTGCGGCAAGAGTTATTATTGGAGAATGGGGTGAAGGTAAAACAGATGCATTCTATAGATATATTAAACCCAAAGCTGAGGAAATTGGTTATCGGGCATTTTTTGTTTCAGCATCTACCCTTTCAAATTCTTTTGAATTGCCGGATGTAAAAAGACTGATGAATGCAACTCCAAACTCTTCTCTTCGGTTCTTAGTTGCTTTATTTGTTAGTATTAAAGCTGAATCCCGAATGTCGGACCTACCAGATCCAGCTAGTTTTTCCGATCCAAATGAATTTGTTGAAGAAACTATACGAAGATTAAGAACGTATGGAGAGAAATTAATTGTCTTTATTGACGAATTTGAAGAACTGCTTTTGAATCCCGATATTCTAAAGAAAATAATCTCTGGTATTAAAGAAACGATTAATGGGCAGTTTAACCTAATCTATGAAGGAGGAGAGTTTGAAGGTTGTCTTCATTTTATAATCGCTGCGACACCAGATGCATTCTACAAACTCGAAGTTAGTGAAGAAACATCACTGATTTTCGGAGGCTTGGGAAGAAGGATAGGAAAGATAGAGCTACCTGAAATTAAGAGAGATGAGGGTTTACTTTTTCTATGGGAATTGTTAAATTACTGTTTTGATTATAATTTGCCAGAGCCCCTACCAATAAAAAGCATCGGAATTCTAAATGGAATCTATAGAATAACACGAGGAAACTTGGGTAATATGGTAAGCAAATTTACAAAACTGATGAGTAGGGCAGCAAGAGAGGTGGATGATCCCGACAAAATGCGTATAGTGGATTATCTACTCTTCTTAGATTTTTTCAAAGGTGAGAATATCTTTGTATATGGAGGCTCCACCCCTTGCATTGAAATTAGTAACTATAATAAAATTTTAGACATAGTTAAAGATCAAAAAAGAGTTGAACTTGGGGAGAAATGCGCAAATGTATTAAATTTACTTTTGGGTGAATGTAAGCCATTTTCGTCATATGAAATAGAGAAAAGAACAAAAGTAGAAAATGCGCCCAATATTATTAATATAATCAATGACAACCTGCAACGGCTGGGTATTCAAAAAGCCATTTTAAGTGTTGCGAAGGCGAAAGAAGGAATAACTGTTAATGGCATAAGGGATAGGTTATCGGAATTTATAGTTAGAGAAAAAGATAAAGATGTTATAAGAATTGATAATTACATAGAAACGTTTGATAATTTTGTAGATAGAATAACTTTTTATGACATATCAGAAAATAAACTAATCAAAGAAATTTACTTACCTATAGATGAGAGGAGCATTATCTCATTTTTTGAGGGTGTAAGCGAAGATAGAGCAATCGAGATCAGAAATAAGTTTAGAAAGTTATGTAGCGATGAAAAATACTATATAGTTAGTGATGAACTAATTCTGCAAGTTTTTCCAACACCAGTTCCTAAAGAATTAGAATTTATTAAAGACCGGGAACTAAAGTTAAAATTATGGAGAGAGACCACAAGGAATTTGGCAGAACAGTATAGGAAACACATTCCAAATGCTTTATTAACAATTCTTGAGATTTCTGAAAAATTCAAAATTGAAAGGATAAGGGAAGAAAGAGGCGTAACCTTTGCTAGGGTTTATATAGGTGATACTGGAATTAATATACTATTTTTTGCTGTAGATGGCGATCTTAAAGGTGAGGATATCGACAAAATTCATAGCTATATTAAAGGGTGGAAGCCACCAATACACCTCGTTCTAGCTTTATACACAGGAGAGATAACGAAAAAAGCTGAAGAAAAAATCGAAGAGAAAGAACTTGGTAAAAATGGAGAAAATATAATTATGCCGGTTAAACTGCATCCAACATTAACTAAGAGAATAATAATTATGCACAAAATGTACGTTGAATATACTGACAAACTTGAGTGGAAGTTATTCCGTACAGAATCGGAGAGAATCATACAAGATATCGAGCTCGATAGAAAGTTAGAAAATTGGCTTAAAGATCAAGAATCTATTGGAATAGTGATTTCTGATCCGAAGCTTGAGCATGTTAAAAGTGCAAAAGATCTTGGAGATCTCTTAAAGTTCTACATAAACTTTATCGGAGAAATCTTAACACCAAAAGAAGCATTTGATAAGAATAGAGGATTGGGAAAATTTATCAAATATGGTTCAAAACATGGACTATTCCCTGACATAGAGAGTGTCAAAACTTTAGAGGAAAGGTCTATTGATCTTGTAAATAATGGATTCTTAGAAAGAGAAAGTAGTATTGGAAGGTATAAAGTTGTTGAACATCCTGTGGAGGGAAGAATATTAAAACTTTTGGAATTATCAAAGGGTAAGCTCGATGTTATGAGCTTAAAGGATCACTTCATTATTACAAGCTCAAACAGGAGGATATTGGAAGATCTTTTCCTGAATATTTTAGAACATAAAGGCAAAATAGTAATCACCAAAAACACAATTGAACTGTCGAGCGAAAAAGATCTAAAAAATAAATTAGATCTCTTGTATAATAACTTAAGAGAGCTAGACGACAAACATAAAAGGTATGGATTTTGCTTCGAGAAGAAAAAGTATGATGAGAAAGTTATTATCTTAGACGATTTCTTAGATTTTGCATTCAAGGAATATGGAGAGCTTGATAGAATAACTGACGCCAATGTTCGTTTACAAAGAATGCTTTTACTAAGTGAATTAGTAAATCACTTTTCAGAAACATGGTTAAAAGCTATAAATGAAGCAAAAAATGAAGCTGAAAAAATAATCAGAGGGATAGACGAAAAATTGGAAAAATTCAGAACGAAAGCGGAAAAAGTGTGCAACAATTTTAATATATGGCTGAAAATTATTATCGATTTAAATTATATAAAAGAATATAGGGAAATTATGAAATTAAATAACAAGATTAAGGAGATTGACAACTGTAGCAGTTATGAGGGGCTTAAGAACATTTTTGAAGAGTATTACAAGAAGTATAAAGGTGACGAGATTTTTGATCATAGCAGAGAGGTCAGCAAGTATCCGTATTTCAATGTAAAATTATTTATTGTCGATTCTTTGGTCAAAGAATTCAGTGAAATATTAGAAAAAGCGTCGAGTAAGTTAGATGGCATAAACAAAGAATTCGATAAAATTGATGAAGATATTCTAAAAATTTCACAAGAAATTAGGTCAAAAGAAATTAGCAAAGAGTATGTTTTATCCTCTAAGTTACATGACTATCTCAGGAATTGTTTAGAAGTCGGGAATCTTATGCCAAGTTTAGAAGAAACTAAAGTTCATGTTGAGACAATCGATAAATTGGAGAGCATAGTTAAAGATTACATAGAGCCTATTAAGGAAAACATATATTCGATAAGAAAATTAGTTGAGTATATAAATGACTTATATAATGAAGAAAAAGAGTTACTTCAAGGAATCTCAAAAACTAGAAACTCTATAGATAGAGCCAAAGAGATCTTTGATTTAGAAGAATATATATCAAAAGTTGAAGAAGTGGAAAAAAACTTCAATACTATACGATATAAGCTAAATTCGTTAACAAATGAGATTTTTTCGTCAAAAGAGCCTAAAGACCCTAAAGAATTCTTAGAATACGTAACCAAGAAGGATTTGGTTGGTTGCTTAAAAAATTTAACATTTGAATTTACTCAAATTAAAGACGAGATAGAAGAAATTTGGGATGAATACAAACACAAGACTTTAGACTATCTAAAGCACTTGAAAAAAACTATCAGCGTAATTGAGAAAAGGCATAAAGAGTTATCTTCTGGTTTTGCGACTTTACTTGGGGAAATAGAAGTGCTAGAAGGTAGAGTAGATCGAGAATTCATTACAATGGCTATAAAATTAAGTGAAATTGAAAATAAAAAAATAAATATTAGAAATAAATTCTACGAACTGATTAGAGCTGTACTAAATGAGGAAGAAATAGTTATATTGGAGACTATAATCAAGTTAAGCAAAAGTTCTGAAATAATATGGGTTGAAAAAGTACTTAAGAGTATTGAAGGTAAAGCAGATCCTAGCAAAATTGACGAGATATTGTTAAAACTTGTGAGAGAAGGGTATCTGAAGTTAGGTGTATCTTTAGCTGTTTAGGGGGGATAAGATGTCAGAAAAAACTTTGAGTGGTGGAGACGAACTCTTTTTCCATCCAGATGTTCTGACCTTCTATTATTCAGTAATTGAGGAATGGAAAAGTGAGAAAAAGATAGCATTACTGCTAGGTTGTACAAAACATAAACCGTACTCAAGATCATTTATGCATAAGAAAGTTATTGGAATGCTGAGGAAACATAGCTTAGATTCCAAAGTTCAGGAGTATATAATTGGTGAGCCACTGATAGCCGTACCACGGGAGTGGGAAACAAAATACCCTGCAACTCACTACGATTTTCCGCCAGAGAAAATGACCGAGAGCGGTAGAAAAGTATTTATCAATAGGCTAAACCTATTTTTCAAAAAAGCTGTCAAAATGCATAACTTCTTTATAGTTTTCGCCCCAAACCATCACAAAAGAATCATTCTTGAGAGTATAGATGGTCTAGCTCATCCTATTGTTGTGTCATATAATGTATATAGACTTCCAGTACTTTTAGAAATTTTGAAAGAGGTGGCGCATGAAATTTAGGGTCATCAAGAAAGATAAAACAACAAAAGCTCGTATGGGTATATTATATCTCAATAGTAAAAAAATAAAAACGCCTGTCTTATGGCTTGGCTGCATGATTAAAAATAAACCTCGTCCTTGGGAATATTTTGACGTGAATGCAGTGATGGTAAATGCTTACGGAATCATCGAGGAAGAGATTAATATTAATAGAACAATTCATGACCTCCTAAACATCAATGGAATGGTAATGATGGATTCCGGAGGTTTTCAACTTATGAAGAAAAACGTTCACATCACTCCTACAAAACTCCTCGAGATATACAAACAAGCAAAACCAGATATTGGAGTCGTTCTAGACTTTCCCTTTAACCCATTGGATCTAGAAAGCAGAATAAAAAGATGGAAGAAGACTCTTGAAAATACGAAGTTCATGCTTAGTAATTCGCATGATATAGTCCTAATGCCTGTTATCCATGGATACACGTTAGAAGAAATAAGAAGGGCTTGCAATGAATTAAAGGATATTGCCTACCCAAAATTTGTAGGTGTAGGTAGTCTAGTCCCTATACTTAGATGTATGAAAACATCTGAGCTCTCAAAACTAAATGGAATGAACACGATTAAATTTATGATAGATGCAATTTCAATTATTAGAAGAGAATTTCCTGACGCTTTCTTGCACGTTTTCGGCGTAGGTAGTGTTACTACAATGCACTTAATGTTCAGTTTGGGTGTAGATTCTGTTGATTCTATGAGCTGGAGAATAAAAGCAGCTTACGGAGCAATCCAACTTCCCGGAACTGGTGATAGGTTCATATCTCCTAAAAATGGTAGAAGACAACTTGAAGAAGATTATTTACTTGAAAAATGCAAATGTCCAATCTGTATCGACAAATCAGTAAGTGAAAGAAAGAATGCTTTGGACAATTCTAATTCCAACACATTTTTTAATAGAGCTATACATAATGCGTTTGTCTTTAAAGAGGAAGAAAGAATATTTCATGAAGTCTTAATTAAAAATAATACAGCCGAATTTATAAAAGAAAGATTGAAAGGAACAAGATATTACAAGATATTCAAGGATTCTATAACTTCTTCAGAACGGTCGTGATCATAAGTCTTTAAGCGAAGAGGAGCTAAGATACATCATAAGGCATGAACTCGTGCACCTTAAGGTAAAAGACTTAAACCACGGAAGCCTTTTCCTTAAAGAAATGAAGAAGTTCTACTCGGAAAAGGAGATTGAGGAGATTGAAAGAAGCATAATGGAAAAGGTTATTCTTTTGCTGGAAAAAGCGGAAATTTTTTCCCTAAGTTTTTGCAAAATATAAAGAAAATTTTAAAGGTTTTGGCTGTTTTAAAACTTCTTCTAGGTCGGATATTTGTTCAGATAACTTAAATGCTGTTCTCATGAATCACAAGCAATAGAAACTTTCTTTCGTTAAAAGAAGTCCGACTTTAGCACTTTAGTAAAAGATTTATCTAAATAGAAAGGCTTAAAAATTTATAAATTCTCTATAAATTTATGACCTTTAGGCATCCTTTTGAATTTATAGAAGATATTGATAAAATAGTTGAAGAAATAAGAAAGAAAACGTTTGGAAGTTTTAAACATCCAGAAATAAGAGTTGAAAAGAAGCTATTAAAGGAGGAGATATACTTTATTTGCACAATCTGTAAAAGAGAATACGGTCCAGTGGATAAGAAAAAATGGAAGAAGATTCTGGGAACGACTGCAAAAGCATCATGGGCAGCATCATTTATTGCTGATAGATTCGTTCTTGGATCCAGTATACCATTTGTAATCTTAGGAGGAACAACAGGACTGGCTTCATTTATTCTCGGAGAACCATTAGTAGAGATAAATTTAGGTTTTTTACCAAGAGTAAAACAAAAGGAATTGGAAAAAGCCAAGGAATTCTTAGCCCAATGCCCATCTTGTCTTGAATGGGTTTGTAAAAATTGTTGGGATATGGAGAATGGAGTTTGCAAAATATGTGGTAGGAAATAGTAAGACGTTTGCACACAGATAGCCAATGCAAATAATGCAAACGCAATTGCTGATTACTTAGCAACATTTCTATCCTCTTTACTTTTATCTACTCTAACCTACACCCTGTTATTCCTGTTATTTCGGAAAGATACGTTAAATAAAAAATAAGAAGTCTGATAAAAATCTTAAGCGGTTTTTGTTGTGCTAAGGCGGAATCGGGAACTTGTCAACTATTTTCTTATATTCTTCCCTGGCGATTTTAAGCATGTCGTAATAATGGGCTTCCCCTACAGTTGCCGGGCTATGTCCTACGATAAACCGGACTGCCTCGGTTCTTAATCCGTTGTCAATTGCGAAGTTCTGGAACCATGACCTTAGCCTTACGACGCAGGTAGGGTTATCCCTTGGAGGCTTCCATCTTGTAGGTTGTAATCTATTTTC